>JAABUQ010005938.1_pt1 | contig 18970 bp, 20 predicted proteins | sample 5560001 | NCBI WGS metagenome assembly JAABUQ01 (sample SAMN10711888, study PRJNA513371) | rock metagenome | isolation source: Antarctica rocks | place: Antarctica: Victoria Land, Finger Mt nord | collected 2015-12-18
CCGACGACCCGCACCCGCGCAACTCGCTGTGGGAGATGTGGGGACAGCCGATGTTCGACCTCGACGAGGACGAGGTCGAGATCCCGCTGCGCGAGGTCCGCGCCGCCCGCGAGGCCTGCGCCCACGAGTATGTGAAGGTCGTCTGCTACGACCGCTCGCTGGGACGCCAGACCACGGCGCTGGCGTTCATGGTCGGACGCCCCGAGTTCGAGCCCGGCTTCCGCCTCGAGCGCCAGGAGAAGGCCGACCGCCAGATCCGCTACACGCTGCACGCGTACGCCACCGACGCGCCCATCGGGATGCGCTACGGCGCGAGCGCCACGGCGACCACCAACGGCGCCCCGGCAGGCGACGGCTCGAGGCCCGCCCCGTGAGCGCCACGCAGGCGCCCGTCGGCGATCAGCAGGAGCCGATCACACCCCCAGACGACATCGAGGCGGTGCTGGCACAGCTGGACCACGATCTGGTGGCGCTGGCGCCGGTGAAGACGCGCATCCGCGAGATCGCCGCGCTGCTGGTGATCGACCGCCTGCGTCACGAGGCCGGGTTGGTCTCCTCGCGACCCTCGCTGCACATGAGCTTCACCGGCAACCCCGGCACGGGCAAGACGACCGTCGCCCTGCGCATGGCCGAGATCCTGCATCGCCTCGGCTATATCGAGAAGCCGATGGTCGTCTCGGTGACGCGCGACGATCTCGTCGGCCAGTACGTCGGTCACACGGCCCCCAAGACGCGCGAGGTCCTCAAGCGAGCCCGCGGCGGTGTGCTCTTCATCGACGAGGCGTACTACCTCTACCGCCCCGAGAACGAGCGGGACTACGGACAGGAGGCGATCGAGATCCTGCTGCAGGTCATGGAGTCCGAACGCGAGGACCTCGTGGTCGTGCTCGCGGGCTACCGCGATCGCATGGAGACCTTTTACCGCTCAAATCCCGGCATGGGCTCACGCGTGGCCCACCACATCCACTTCCCCGACTTCGACGTCGACGAGCTGATGGCGATCGGCGCCCTGATGCTCGAGCAGCAGGCCTACGAGCTCACGCCCGACGCCGAAACGGCGTTTCGCCAGTACGTCGAGCGCCGGCTGGTACGCCCGCGGTTCGCGTACGGGCGCAGCATCCGCAACGCGATCGACCGGGCGCGCATGCGCCAGGCCGCCCGGCTCTACGACCGGCGCGAGACCCTGGAGCGATCCGACCTGGTGACCATCGAAGCCGCGGACATCCTGGCCAGCTCCGTCTTCGATGACGAGGATGGCGAGCTGACCGACAAGCACGCAGTACCCGGAAACGTCAGCTGAGCTAGGAGGAACGACGTGCCCCGACCGATCATCCTCGGCGTCGTTGGAGACTCCGCCGCCGGCAAGACCACCATCACGCGCGGGCTCGTCCGGATCCTCGGGGAGGATCAGGTCGCCCACGTCGGCCTCGACGACTACCACCGCTACGACCGCAAGCAGAGATCCGAGCGCGGGGTCACACCCCTGAACCCGGAGGCTAACTACATGGACATCATGGAGCAGCATCTGCGCCACCTGCGGGCGGGTGAGCCGATTCTCAAGCCGGTCTACAAGCACACGGACGGCACCTTCGGGGCCCCGACGTACGTCGAGCCCCACAGCTTTGCCGTCCTTGAAGGGCTGCTCGGCTACCACTCCGACGAGCTCTGCGACCTCTACGACGTGCGGGTCTATCTCGCACCGCCCGAAACCCTGCGGCGTAAGTGGAAGGTGGACCGCGACTGCTCGCGTCGGGGCTACACGACCGATCAGGTGCTGACGGAGCTCGACCGGCGCGAGGACGACTCGGCCGCGTTCATCCGTCCCCAGCAGCGCCGTGCCGACATGGTGGTCTCCTTCCAGCCCGCCGAGGACGGCGGCTCGGCCCTGGCGGCCGAGCTTCTGCTGCGACCGGAGCTGCCCCATCCCGACCTCTCGCCCTTCGTCTCTCGGGGCGGGATCACGCTCGAGGATCGCGGCGGGGAGAGCGAGGAGGAGGGCAAGGAGGAGCGCCACGTGCGCATCCCGGCCGACGTCGCCCCCGACGACGCGGCAGCGATCGAGGAGGCCGTGTGGCAGAAGATGGCTTTCGCGAGCCATCTACGCACCGAGCACCTGGGCGAGTACACGGTGGGCACCGAACTGCACCGGTCCGAGACGCTGGCGATCGTCCAGGTGCTCGTGCTCTATCACCTCGTGACCGCGAAAGCCACCGTCGCGCTCGGCGGAGACGGGAACCGCAACGCTCCCGAGGACGCCGCCGCGGTGGCGTCGTGAACCCACTCAAGCGGACAGCACAACCGGAGGGACAAGCATGACCACGGAAGCGATGGACCATCGGGACGAGCTGGCGCGCACCGCGCGCGCGATGGTGGCTGAGGGCAAGGGGATCCTCGCCGCGGACGAGAGCACGGCGACGATGACCAAGCGCCTGGAGGCGCAGGCGATCCAGTCCACCGCCGAGACGCGCCGGCGCTACCGCGAGCTGCTGCTGCTCGCTCCCGGCTCAGAGCGACACGTCAGCGGAGCCATCATGTACGACGAGACCATCCGCCAGTTCGACTCGGAGGGCTCGCCGTTTCCTCACGCGCTGATCGCCCGTGGCATGCTGGCCGGCATCAAGGTGGACACGGGCGCCAAGCCGCTCGCCGGAGCGCCCCGCGAGACCGTCACCGAGGGACTGGACGGACTGCGCGAGCGTCTGGCCGAATACCACGGACTCGGCGCGCGCTTTGCCAAGTGGCGGGCCGTCATCACCATCGGTGATGGCCGACCCGGGAAGGCGTGCGTCGCGGCAAACGCGCACGCGCTGGCCCGCTACGCGGCGCTCTGCCAGGAAGCGGGAATCGTGCCGATCGTCGAGCCCGAGGTGCTCACCGACGGTGACCACTCACTCGAGCGCTGCGCCGAGGTCACCGAGGACGTGCTGCGCGCGGTGTTCGCTTCCCTGGCCGAGCAGAACGTGACCCTCGAGGGATTGGTGCTCAAACCGAACATGGTGATGGCCGGAGTCGATCACCCGGAGCAGGCGACGGTGGAGCAGGTCGCAGGCGCAACGCTGCGCTGCCTGCTTCAGGTGGTACCCGCGGCGGTGCCCGGCGTGACCTTCCTCTCGGGCGGGCAGGGCGCCGACCTGGCCACCGCGCACCTGCAGGCGCTGGCCCAACGCGGGCCACACCCGTGGCAGCTCACGTTCTCCTACGGCCGTGCCCTGCAAGACGATGCGTTGGCCGTCTGGGCCGGCGATGAGGCGCACTTCGCCGAGGGCCGCGAGGCGTTCCTGCGGCGCGCGCGCGCGAACGGGGCCGCGCGCGACGGCCGCTGGGCCGGCGATCGCGAGCCCGTGGCCTGACGGACTCAGATGGCGATCACGCTGACCCAGCTGCGCGCCTTTCTCGCGGTTGTTCGCACGGGATCGGTGCGGGCCGCGTCCGACGAGCTCGTGGTCACGCAACCGTCGGTGTCGGCCGCGCTCTCGGCGCTCTCGCGCGAGGTCGACGTCGAGCTCACCGAGCGGGCGGGACGCGGCATCAGGCTCAGTGCCGCCGGAGCGGCCTTCGCGCCCTACGCCGCACACGTCGTCGGGCTGCTCGAGGGAGGGACCCGGGCGGCACGAGAGGCACAGGAACTGGGCGCCCGCGAGCTGCGGATTGCCGCCGTGACCACCGCGGCCGAGCGGATCCTGCCCCCGCTACTGCTCGGCTTCGGGGCCCGAGCACCCGAGGTGAAGATCGCCGTGGAGGTCGGCAACCGCGATCTCGTCTTCCGGCGTCTGGCCGATCATGATGCCGATGTAGCGATCGCGGGCCGCCCGCCCCAGGAGTCAGAGCTTCAATCCGAGCCCTTCCTGGAGAACACCATGGCCCTGGTCGCCCCGGCCGACGACCCGCTCGCCCTGCGCGATCAGGTCCGCCCCGATGAGCTGGCGGAGCGGACGTGGCTGCTGCGCGAACAGGGCTCTGGCACCCGCCTGTTCAACGAGGCTTTCCTCGCGCGCCATGAGCTGCACCCACGAATTCTCACCCTGGGCTCCAACGGCGCGATCGTCGAAGGCGTGAGGGCAGGGCTCGGCGTCTCGGTCGTCTCGCGGATCACCGTGGCGCTCGAGCTGGACGCCGAGCTGCTGTCCACGCTTCCCGTGGCCGGGCTTCCCGAACGGCGCTGGTATGCCCATCGGTCCGCGGTGGGTCCGGTGCGGCCCTGCGTCGCCGCGTGGCTGGCCTACGTCTGCAGCTCCGATGCGCGCGACGCTCTGCTCGCCGCGCGCCGGGCACGGCCGCCGGAGGTCAGCGCCGAAACCGAACCGTGAGCCCGGGCTGACGACTCATACGCGGCGACTCACGTGATCTGCGGTTCGTGCCGACACGTACACAACAGCGTCTCCCTCTCCTTGCTTTGAGCGGGGGGCGCGCGTAAGAAAGCCGAGACAGTCAGCGCCGGCTGTGCGCTCCCTGGATTGACTGAAAACCGTTGCGGGGCCAGAGCCCCGACGCGGGACCTTCGATCTGCAGGGGACGTGATGGGCACCGACTCAGGCTCGCCGACCGACCCGGTTCGTGGCGAGCGCCGCAGCCAATGGCGCTCTGCCGTGGGTCTGCGTACAGTCACCGCGGCGGCGCTGTTTGCAGGCGCGCTGGGCTCGGTGGCCTATGCGGGCCATGCTGTCTTGGGCCTCGGCGGCCATGCGGCAGCGGGTGTCCTGCTCGCTGTGGCGTTCGGGGGCATGGTCCTGGCGTGCGGCGCGGCGTATCGCGGTCGTTCGGGTGTACGCGTGGAGTTCGCCCTGCTGGGCGTGGCGATCGCCGCATACGGCGTCACGGCGATCTGGTACGCCGTGCTGCCCGACGCGGCAGCGAGATTCCCCTCCGTGGGAGACGTCGGGCTGCTCGCCTTCTATCCGCTTGCCTTTGCTGCCCTGGTGGCGTTTGCCCGTCGCCACGTGGTCGGGTTGTCCGGCGCCTCGTGGCTCGACGCCGCGCTGGGCGCGGTGGTGTTGGGGACCGCCGGGGAGGCGGTCGTGTGGTCGCAGCTCGGAGGCGTGTTCAGCGTGGCGCTCGCCGGACAGCTGCTCTACCTGCTGGGCGATCTGGGCCTCTTGGGATTCCTGCTGGCCGTGGATGCCCTGGCTGGATGGAGACACGGCTCTAGCCTGCGATTGCTGGCGGCCGGCGCGGCGGCACTGGTGATCGCCGACGGGGTGTGGGCCGTCCAGGTGGCCCACGGGGCCGGCGCGCCGGGGCTGCTCTCTGTCGGTTGGCTTGGGGGCATGCTGCTGTTCACTGTTGGTGCGCTTCGTGAGGTACCCAGCGCGCGGCTATCGGCCTCCCTGTGGACGATGGTGGGGTTTCCGGCCGTGTCGGCCGCCGCGTGTCTGCCGATCGCCCTGCTCGCGGCCACGGCGACTCCGCATAACGTGCTCGCGTCCGTGGCCCTGGGGCTGGTCGTGGTGCGGCTGATCCTCAGTCTGGTGGAAAACTCGCGCCTGCTCGCGTCGATCGGTCACGCGGCGATCACCGACTCGCTGACGGGCCTTGCCAACCGGCGGCTGCTGGTCGACCGCATCGAGCAGGCGCTGATGCGCCAGCACCGTCACGGCGGCGCAGTGGCCGTGCTGATGGTCGACATCGACGACTTCAAGGCGATCAACGACGCCCATGGCCACGAGAACGGCGACCGCGTGCTGGTCGGCGTGGGCGAACGGCTGGACGTCGCGGTTCGGGGCGAGGACACGATCGCTCGAGTAGAGCTGGGGGGATCCTCGCCACCACAGCGCAACACGGTCGGTCGCCTCGGCGGTGACGAGTTCGTCGTGGTGCTGGAGGGGCTCGGAGACCCGGCTGAAGCCGCGCTCGTCGCCGAGCGGATTCGGTCGGGGCTGCACTCCGATGTGGTGGTCGGCGCTCACCGGCTCGTGCTCGGGGCGAGCATCGGCATTGCCGTGGCGCGCAGCGCAGGTAGCGTGGGGGCCACAGAGCTCCTGCGCGACAGCGACACGGCCATGCACGCGGCCAAGCGCGCCGGCAACGGGGGTTACCAGCTGTTCGAGGCCGAGATGCACCGCGAGGTCATCGCGCGCACGAGGCTGGTTCGTGACCTGCGTGGCGCGGTCAACAACGAGCAGCTGCGGCTGCTCTATCAACCCCAGGTGGACGTGTCCAGCGGCCGCATGACCGGCGTCGAGGCGCTGGTCCGATGGGAGCATCCCGAGCGCGGGCTGATCATCCCGGACGAGTTCATCCCCACCGCGGAGAGCACGGGCGTGATCGTCGACATCGACGACTGGGTGCTGCGAGAGGCGTGCGCTCAGCTGCGCAGATGGGACGACATCGGCCTCCCCTCGCTGTGCATGGCCGTCAATGTCTCTGCCCGCCGGCTCACCACCGGGGACCTCGCCACCACCGTCGCGGCGGTCCTGCGGGACACCGAGGTTGCGCCCGAGCGGCTTGAGATCGAACTCACCGAGACCGCGGCCATCAAGACCGATGACGATCCCGTGCCTACGATCACCCGCATCCGCGCGCTCGGTGTGCGCGCCGCGATCGACGACTTCGGCATCAGCGATCGAGCCGCGGGCCCCCTCGATGGTGAGTGGGGTGATGAATGACCGGTCGATCTTCAGTCGGTCCACCGGGAACGTTCTCAAGCGGCTGAGCGCGGAATGGCCCATGACTGAACAGGTAACCCTGAGCCGCGGGGCAGCCGAGGACGCGCAGAGCGTGCAGGTGCTCGAGGGTCTCGACCCCTTCGGCCAGGACCGCGAGGCCGAGGCTCTGCGCGATCGCGATCATCGCTAGGCCCGTCCCCGCGGAAACCATCGAGCGCTACGCGCGTGAGGAGTCGCTGCTCTCCTCGCTCGAGGAGCCCGCCGTGCTGGCCAACCTGGACTTCGAGTCCTCAGCGGCCAAGCACGAGCGCCTGACCCGCAACCTGCTGGCCGAAATACAGCGCCTGACCGGCCTCGAGACCACCTATCTCACCCGCATCGATTGGGACGGAGCCCTCCAGCACATCACCCATGCCCGCAACACCGGCACCCTCGATATTCCCGAAGGCCTCGCGGTCGACTGGTCAGACACCGTCTGCCGACGCGCGCTCGAACGGGGGGTGACCTACACGCATGACGTCCCCGCCACCTTCCCGGATAGCCAGGCCGCTCTGGAGCTCGGACTGCAGACCTACCTCAGCGTTCCCCTCGTCGACAACTGCGGCGACGTCCAGGGCACGCTGTGCGCAGCGAGCAGCAAACGCATCCAGCTCGGCCCCGAGGCCATCAGCGTCATGGAGCGCTTTGCCCAGATCATCAGCCAGGGCGTCGCCAACCGGTCCGCCGGCGCACGCAGGTAGCGCCCGCGCCGGGGTGACCTATGGCTTCAGGGCAGGGTCGGATGGTTTGAGGGCCGGGTCGGGCGTACCGGGCTGACCCAACGGGTCGACCACGAAGATCTCCACGAGGCGGTCGGGGTCGAACAGGACCTGGCTCTGGTAGCTCACCACCCGGCGCTCCAGCGTGTCCTCGACGGCCCGGATGAGCTGAGGTGCGATCACCGCTTGGAAGCGAAGCCGGTAGTCACGCACGGCATCTCGCTCCCCACCGCGAATCATGGTCTCCTCATCGCGAGTCATGCCGCCGCTCAGCACACAGAAGATGTACTCGTCACAGATGTAGGTCTTGGCCTGGGTCGGACCGCGACCGTACAGATCCTTCATCGTGCGCACGATGACGCGAGACACGCGCGCTTGAAGGGAGAGCGTTTCGTGATCAACGCCCTCCTCGGTGTTGCGCTCAAGCACCGAGATGACACTACTCCTCGACGCCTCCGGGCATCACTCGTCCGGTCTGCCAACTGGACGCGGCGTCAGCGAGCGGCCTATCGCTGCGCGCGTCCGCCAGCCGAACCGTTCATGCGTCCAGTCGCCCTGACGCCGCTTGTGGGCCCGCGACGGCCGCCCGATGGTCCTCGCGTCGTCGGGCACTGGTCGACGACCCCGTACGGTCATGGCCCACGCCCCCCACCCCCACGCGCGCAAGCCCGGCACCCACGCCAAGCACCACCGTTCGCGCCCGCACGCCAAGCACCGCAGGGGTCGTCACCCGCACGGTCATCACCCGGGAGCGGCGGCGCACGGACCCAAGCGCCGGCCCGCAACCCTCGCGCCCGCCGCTCGCCAGCCGCTGCCCAGCAGCCCCGCTCCTGCGCCTGTCGGCGCTCCTGCGCCACCCCCCGACCCCAGTAACGCCCCCGTCCCCACCTTCACCGAGTCGCCCTCCGTCGCCCACATGGAGCGGCTGCTGTGGCGCGCGGGGTTCGGCCCGTCACCCGGTCAGGCCCAGGCGCTCGCCCAGGGCTCGATTCAGCGGGCGGTCCTCGGGCTGACGCGCCCGAACGGACCCGCCAGTCTGGTGGGTCCGACCCCCCACGATGAAAATGGGCGACCGCTGGCACCCGCTGACGCCTGGGGCCACGACCACTGCTTCTGGCTGGACCGCATGGTGCGAAGCGATCAGCCGCTGGTCGAGCGCATGGCCCTGCTGTGGCACGACTGGTTTGCCACCTCCAACGAGGGCGTCAACAAGCAGCAGCTGATGCTCGACCAGACCGACACCTTCCGACAGCTGGGTCTGGGCTCCTTCGACGACCTGTTCCTGGCCGTGACCCGCGATCCCGCCATGCTGACCTGGCTCAACGGGACATCCAACTCGGTCTGGGAGCCCAACGAGAACTACGCCCGCGAGATGATGGAGCTCTTCTCGCTGGGCGCCGAGCGCGGCGCCTACACCGAGGGCGACGTGCGCCAGATGGCGCGCGCGCTGACGGGCTGGCGAAGCGACTGGACGGCGGAGTTGGGTGAACACAACTTTCGCTATGACCCAACCTGGCACGACTCGGCGGCCAAGACGGTGTTCGGTCAGACGGGCGCCTTTGACTGGACCGACGCAGTGCGCCTGTGCGTCGGCCATCCCCTGCACGCATCGTTCTTCGTGACCAAGCTGTGGGGCTACTTCGTCCCCACCCCTCCCGACCAGACGACACTGGCTTCGCTGCAAGGCCTTTACAACTCATCGGGGCACTCCATACGCGCCGTGGTCGAGGCGATCCTGCAGCATCCGGCTCTGTATGACGGCGCGGAGATGGTCAGCCAGCCGGTCGTCTACAACGCCGGCCTCCTGCGCGCCCGTGGGCGCGGCATCGACACCACCGCGTGGACATGGCAGGGAGCCACGGCGGGACAACAGCTCTACTACCCGCCCAACGTGGCCGGTTGGGACTTCAGCCGCTGGCTGGACACGTCCACCGTGCGGGGTCGCTGGCAGCTGGCCAACTCGGTGGCCATGACCAGCGTGGAGAACCCCTGGCCCAACACCGGCGGCTACGACGCCACGGAGGATGCCGCCACGGCGGTCGGTCGGGCCATGGCCTACTGGGGCAACCCCGCAATCAGCACCGCTTCGCAGAACGTCATCGCCGCCTTTCGCTCAAGCAGCACTTCCGGCCGGGATGGCCGACTGGCAGCAGTCGCCCTACCGCGCCATGCGCCAGAACGCCCTGCGCATGCTCATCGCCACCAGCGCAGACATGTTGGCTCGGTGAGAAACCTGCCTCGCCAACAGCCACCAAGCGCGACCTCAACTTTTCCGACCTCAGACTCCTCATGACATCTCCAGCTCACTGCTCCTGTACTGACTTCACACGCGCCCAGCTGTTGCGTGGACCGGCCGCCCGCGCCGGCATGGGTCTTCCCGCCATCGAGCCCGGCATGCCGTTGCCTGCGGGCACCGGGCTCAGCCGGCGCTCGTTCCTGCTGCGCTCCGCCGGGGTGGCCCTCGCGGTGTACGGCGCGGGGCGCCTGGGCGTACGCCAGCTCGAGGAGGGAGTCGCCCAGGCCGCCGGCGCACCCTCCCAGCCCGTCCTGGTGTCCATCTTCCTCCCCGGCGGATGTGACGGGATGTCGGTACTCGCCCCGGTCGGAGACCCACGCTACCCCTCGCTGCGCCCGACCCTGAAGCTCGCTCCCGGCAGCGGACAGGCCTTCACCGAGGACCCCCGCCTGATGTGGCACCCCTCGGCCGCGGGCCTGGCCACGCTGCACGGGGAGAACAAGGTGAGCGTCTTTCCCGCCGTCGGCTATGCCCACCCTGACCAGAGTCACTTCACCAGCCGCCACTTCTGGGAGGTCGGCGCCCTGGACGCCAACAACCGCCTGGGATGGCTCGGGCGCTACCTGGACGTCGCCGGGAATCCCGATAACCCGCTTCAGGGCCTGGCCCTCGACGACAACCTGGCGCCGTCGCTGGCCACCGCCCGCGTGCCGGTGGCCGCGGTCGACTCCCCCGCGGCGTACTCGTGGTGGGCGAGCGGGATCGACGATCCGCTCCAGAGCCCGATGCTCGACGCCTTCGGCGCGCTCGGGCGCGTAAGTCCCACCTCTGAGGCCATGCGCCAAGCACGCACCGCCGCCGGCGAAGCTGACTCTGTACGCCGCCAGCTTGCGCCCTTGATAAGCGCTGACGGCAAGCCCAACTACAACTCGCCCGTGACCTACCCCCCGACGGGGGACTTTGCCTCCCGGCTGGCGGCACTGGCCTCCATGCTGGGTCGCGGGCTGCCCATCCGCTGCGCAGCCCTGAACGGGGTCGGGTCCTACGACACACACTCCGGTCAGGCACAGGCGCTGCCCGCCAACCTCAAGCAGACCGTGGACGCCGTGCTCGCCTTCCAGCGCGACCTCGAGGCCCGCGGCCTGGCCGATCGGGTGCTCATCCAGCTGTGGAGCGAATTCGGCCGCCGGCCGGGCGAGAACGGGTCGGGCACCGACCACGGCGCGGCCGGCACCTCCTTCATCATCGGCACGCGTTCGGCCGGTCGCATGGTGGGTGAGTTCCCGGGGCTGGCCACGCTGGACGCCGAGGACAACCTGCGCGCCACGTCGGACTTCCGGGCCATGTACTGCTCCCTGCTCGAGCAGTGGTTCGGCACCGACGCCGGGCTGGTCATACCCAATGCCTCCTCGTTTGCCCGACCCACCCTGGTGCGCTGATGGACCCGTGGCGCTCAGGCGTTGCTCAAGTCCACAGGCCCGTGTCCGGCCGGTCGCCCACCGAGAACACCCTGTTAGCGCTGGTGGCTCTCGTCTTCACCCTCGGGTTGAGCGGCGTTCTCGCGCCGACCGGTGCTTCCGCGCGGGCTCATCCGGCGGCCAGGCCGTGCTCCACTCGCTGCCACCATCACCCTGGGAAGGTTCGTCGGCGGGCTCGTCGCCATCGACCCGCCCACGTGCGCGTACCCACTGAGCGCTCGAGCGTTCCCGCGCCCAACCCTGGAGCGCCCGTCACCCTTGCCGGCCCAGGTCCCCGGCCGAGCGCTCCGCCGCCTGTACCTGTCGAGTGGCCCCTAGCCGGCCCGCCCCCGGCGCCGACCACGGCCGATTTGCCGCCGGCCACCCCGGGCGCGCCGCCCACCCCGCCCGTTGACCCGGCGCCGGTCGGACGCCTTCAGGTATCAGCGATGGAGTTCAGCCTGACCCTGTCTCGCCCGCAGCTCGCGGGCGGTGAGTCCCTGGTGGAGTTCGTCGACGCGGGACAGGACCCCCACGATCTGCACCTGCGCAGCCAGGCCACAGGCGCTGACGTGGCCGCCTTCGCCGTGGCCCAACCGGGCACCCGCGTCACCCAGCCCGTGAGGCTCCCGGCGGGCAACTACACGCTCTACTGCTCGCTGCCCGGCCACGAATACGCCGGCATGCGCGCCACCCTCGTCGTACGCTAGGGCCGCAGGCGACTCCCGAGCCGTTTCTCCGGCGCTCTCCCCCGACGAACTGCTGCTCGCTCGCTATGAGCGGTCCCCGCTATACGCGCTCGACCACTCCCGGCTCAACCGTCGTGGACGCACGCGCGAGGAGCACCCCATTGGTGCTCACTGCCGCCGCGGGCGTCGCCTCCTTGACCTCGACCCGGCGGCGTGACGGGCGCAGCGATCGCAGCGTCGGGAAGGGAACCTCGCTCACCATGAGAGCCGCCAGGGCGAGGGTCATCGCCAGCGCGACTCCGGCTGGGGGCGACCAGGCGGCCTCGGCGGCGGCGATGAGCCCGGCCGACGGAATCGGCAGGCCGAGGAAGCGGTGCGGCTCCTTGATGAGCGGGAACCGGGCAAGTCGGTAGGACCCGCAGAGCAGGAACGCCAGGCACGCGCCCACCCCGGCCACGGGGATCCTGCCCAGGACCCCGGCGTAGAGCATCAGCGCAGGCGCCGCCCCGAACGAGACCATGTCAGCCAGCGAGTCGAGCTGACTGCCAAAAGGGCTGCACGAGCCGAGCTGACGGGCCAACGCCCCGTCGGCCACGTCCAGCAGGACAGCCGTTACGGTCACCATGGCCGCCCAACCGAGCTCGTGCCGGCTGGCGAGGATCAACGCAACGAAACCCGCTGCCAGCCTCCCGGCGGTGAGCCCGTTCGGTGCAGTGATGAAGCCCCTGGAGTTGCTCACGCCGGATGAGCTCCCTCGCGGTAGCGGGCGAGCGGCGTGATTCCCGCGCGTACGCGCTGACCGACGCGGGCAAGGGCCCGGGCATCGTTGACCGGAACCAGCACCTCGGCGCGGGAACCGAAGTGGATCAGGGCGATGCGGTCGCCCGCCCCGACTCGGTCTCCAAGCCACGCCCACGACGAGATGCGGCGCGCCAGCGCACCGGCGATCTGCACGACCACAACTCGGCGGTTGCCGTCATCGATGGCCAGGCGCTTTCGGTGGTTGTGTCCGGCTCGCCGCAGGAGGGCCGGGGCGTGGCCGCCACCCAGTGTCTCCGCCTCGACGATGCGTCCGGCCGCGGGACTGCGGTTGACGTGCACGTCATGGATGGATAGGAAAGTGCTGATCCGCAGTGCCTCCCCCCCGTTCAGCCACTTCTCGGGCGCGGTGTCCACCCCCACCACTACGCCGTCGGCCGACGCATAGATGACGTCGGGATCGCCGCAGACCTCTCGCCGGGGGTCGCGGAAGAAGAGCAGGCAGACTACTAAGGTCCCGAACAGCAGTCGGCCGCGGCCCAGCGCCCAGGGCAGGAGAGCCACCTCGGCAACCAGGGCCCAGAGCACGTACCGCCGCGCTTCGCGCAGGCTGCGCCAGCTCATTCGCCGTTTCGAAACGAGCGCGGTTTACAGGCGAACAGAAATGCGGGCGGCACGTTCAGGAGCGCAATGCGCCGTCTCACCGACGCGAACGCTCCCTCGAGCTGCCCCTGCATGAACGGCGAATACTGGAGGACGAGGAGCGTGCCGTCTTCGGTGAGGCTGGCCTGGGCCGCCTGCAGCAGGGAATGACGCACCGGCGCGGGTAGCGTGGTGAACGGGATCGCCGACACGATCACCTGCGCGTGCTGACCCTCGAGATAGGAGCCCATCTTCTCGGCAGAGTCGTTGACCACCGTCAGGCGCGGGTCGCGCAGCTCGGCGGCCAGACGGCCGGCCAGCACGGGATCGATCTCAAAGGAGAGGAAGCGGGCCTCGGGCCGCAGGCGCCTGAGTATCTCGCGGGTGTATGGACCTGTGCCCGCGCCCATCTCGACGACGCAGCTCGCACGCTCGATCAGGGCGAGGTCGAGCATCGCCCGGACGGCCCAGCGCGACGTGGGAAGCACCGCCCCCACCTCGCGCGGACTCCGCAGGAAAGACCGCAGGAACCGCCCGCGCTCGCCGAGCCTTTCGGTCCTCATGACGCCCGCAGACGCCCGCCGTGCCCTCGCCATCCTCTTCATGTTCCCTCAACGCGGCATCGGGACTCCCCAGTCCGCCCATCCAGGCGGGTGCGCACCCAGTGCGCCGTATCGTGACACGAGATGACCAATGTCGGGCTCGGGGTCCTTGCGGCCATCACCGCTTCGTCGCTCTTCAGCGTGGGACTGGTCATACAGGGGCGCGAAGCTCGCACGATCTCGGCCGAGCACTCTATGCGCCTGGCGTTGGTCGCCCGGCTTCTGCGCCGCCGCCGCTGGGTGTTGGGAGGTGTGGTCATGCTGGCCGGCTTCGCCTTCCACGTGACCGCGTTCGCGGTCGCCCCGCTCACGGTCGTCCAGCCGGCGCTCACAGCCGGTCTGCTCGTCCTCTTGGCCGCGGGCCTGCGCGACCGTGGCGACGGTATCGGGCGCAGGGAGGGGTGGGGAGTCGCCGCAATAATCCTCGGGGTCATCGCGCTCTCGTTCGCCACACCGGTCAGGGCCACGACCGACAGCGCGAGTGCCACGTCGCTCGGCATCGCGCTCGGGGGGCTGACCGCGGCGGCTCTGGGGGCACACGCCCTCGCGGTGGTCCGCGCCCGGCGAGGAATCGGCGGAAGTCTGCTGGCCGAGTTCGGTGCCGGCCTGGGCTACGCCCTGACCGGTCTGACGACCAAGCTGTTAAGCGATGCCATGGCCGCCGGCCACCTAGCCGCCGCGGCGCTTTGGCTGGCGTTCACGGGCCTGGTGGCAACGCTGGCGCTGCTGGACCAGACGTCGGCGCTCCAGGACCGCAGCGTAATCGAGGTCGGCCCGATCGTATTCGTGGTGCCCGTGGTCGTTCCGGTTCTTCTCGCCCCTGCGCTCTTCGGCGAGGCCTGGTCCCACGCGCCTCACGGCGCGGGGCCCCTGCTACTCGCGGTGGCGATCGTGTGCGCGGGCGCCGCATTGCTCGCCGGCTCGTCGACGGTGACCGCGGCGAGCGCGGCGCCGTCGGCTGGGAGCGCCGGGCAGGGTTAGGCGCCGGCGGTCCCTCGTCTGTGCGCAGCAGCCCTCGCCGCTCAGCCCGCGAGCGGGTCGGGCGCGCCGACCTCCGTGTAGCCGGGCGGATCGTACACTTGGCCGGGCGTACCGCCGATCGCCAGCAGGCGCATTCCCTTGGCGCCCGGGCGAATACGGCGCTTGGTGTCGGGGCCGACGCGCACGATCGTCTCGGGCTCGAGCTCGATGGTGTCCCCCCCGACCTCCAGTCGACCGGTGCCGCGGAGCACGACGTAAACCTCCTCCTGGCCGCCGGCGTGGTCGTGGTCGGGATGATCGTCGGCATCGCGCCCCAGCTCAATCACGGCGAGGCCAAAGGACGACGCTCCGACTTCGGCCCGTGCGCGGCGGAACAGGCCCTTGTAGAAAGTGTCCATCTCGGAGATGGGCTTGGCGGTGTAATCGCTCACAGGAGTGCTCCTAACGGGTCGTAGACTTGCTGCCAGGCGTTGCGCGGCAGGAATTGGCTCTTGCGTCCGTGAGGGTGCCGAGCGTGACAACCCGGCGGCGCGCACCGCGGTACCGGACCACAATACGGGTCAAGGACGGTCTCGCCGCGGTGACTCAGTGGTGGGCGGTTTACCACGATGCCGCCGGACCGACCGACGCCTCGCTGCCTGCCTGTCGAACGCAGCGCGGTCGCCCTGCTGAGCCTCAGCCACGAGGTGCGCTCACCGCACTTGAGCGGAGGGACAGAGTGCGCGCGCGCCGTCAGCGGGCCAGGTGCCACCGGTGCGGCGGCGCCGGCCGTTGTGGCGCGAGCATGCGCGCGACCAGCACTCCGCCGATGGCCCCAAACAGGTGCGCCTGCCAAGAGATGCCCGAGCGCGGCAGCAGACTCCACAGCAGGGCCCCGCCGAACAGGACCGCGACGACAACACCGACGGCCAACTCTACGACGCGACGATCGAGGAAGCCGCGCGAGATCAGGTAGGTCGCAAAGCCGAACACCACACCGCTGGCGCCTATGGTCACGCTGCCGCCGGAGGCGGTCAGCCACGTGCCCAACCCGCTGGTCAGCGCCACCACCGCGGCGACGCCCAGCAGGCGACGCGCCCCCGCAAACGCGATGACGGCTCCCAGGATCACGAACGGAACCGTGTTCGCGATCAGATGCCCGAAGTTCGCGTGCAGGAAGGGCGCCAACACGACCCCGTACAGGTGCGAGACGCTGCGGGGCACGATCCCGTCGCGATCGAGGCGATGGCTGTCAAGCGAATCGACCACCTCGACGGTCCACATCAGGGCCGTGAGCCCAAGCAGAACGCGGAACCCACCTCCGCGATCGCCGCGCGCAGCCGACCCCCCGGGCACACTCATGTACGGAGGCTAGACGATCGCGCGCGAGGCTACTCGGGATGAGCGTATCGAGCCGGGAGGCTCCGGCGCCCAAATGCGGTGGCCCCGGCTGTCCGCGCCGATAGGGGAGCAGCCGTGGTGATCACGAGACGCCAGCCAGCCTAAACTCCGAGGTTGTCCCGTAGTCCGTAGAACTTGAGGCGGCGGTTCTCCCGCCTCGTCGGCTCGCGTTGCGAGCGTGGCGAGTGCGAACAAGTCCACCGAGGACAGGAGAACCACCATGAGGACCGTAGAGCAGGACGCCGACGCGATCGAGCATGTCGCTGGCTTGCCGGTGCGGGTGCAGGAGGCGCTGGGCGAGCTGACCGGCGCCGCGAAGGAGGGGCTGCTGGCGCTCAGCGTCGGCGTCGGTCTCGGCGTGCTGCACGAGCTCATGGAGGCCGAGGTCGATGAGGTCGTCGGCCCGAAGGGCAAGCACGACCCCGACCGCACGGCCAAGCGTCACGGCCACGAGGACGGGGCGGTGACGCTCGGTGGCCGCCGAGCGCCGATCAGCCGCCCGCGCGTGCGGACGGCCGACGACGATCACGAGCTGCCGCTTGAGACCTACCGTCACTTCGCTGACCGCGGTGGTGCTTGAGCGGATGCTCGCCGGCGTCTCGACGCGCCGCTACCGGCGGACCGGTGAGCCGGTCGGCGCCATTGTCGAGGACGCCTCGCGGTCGACGAGTATGTCGGCAGTCTCGCGCGAGTTCGTCTCGCGCACGCGCGAGCACCTGATCGAGCTGATGAGCCGGCCGCTGGGCGATCTGCGCCTCGCGGCGTTGATGCTTGATGGCATCGAGCTCAAGGGCCGCTGCTGCGTCGTCGCGCTGGGGATCGACACCGACGCTGTCAAGCACCCGCTCGGCCCGTGGGACGGCTCGACCGAGAACGCCACCGTCGCCACGACGCTGCTAGCCAACCTCGTCGAGCGCGGCCTAGATGTCGAGCAGGGTGTGCTCGTCGTGCTTCGACGGCGCCAAGGCGCTGCGCAAGGCTGTGCGCGACGTGCTCGGCGTCCACCACCCGCCCCCGCACTTGACATCCAGCCATCTATCAAAGAAAACGCAACGTGCTCGACCACCTCGCTGAGCGCGACCGCCCCGTCGTCAAGCGGCGGCTGCGCCAAGCGTGGGCGCTCGATCTACGCGGCCTGGCCGCCGAGCTGGAGCGCAGCCATCCGGGGCGGCGGCGTCGCTGCGCGAGGGCCTGAAAGAGACACTCACCGTCACCCGCCTCGGCATCCGCGGCACGCTGAAGAAGACGCTGGCCTAAACGAACCCGTGCGAGTCGAAGATCGACACCGTCAAGCGCACCAGCCGCAACGTCAAGCGCTGGCAAAACGGCGACATGTGCCTGCGCTGGACGGCCGCCGGCATGCTCGAAGCCGAGCGCCAGTTCCGCCGCGTGATCGGCCACCGCGACCTCGCCAAGCTGGCCGTCGCCGCCGAGCGCGACATCGCTCGTCAGACCATCATCGACACGTCGGCGCCCGAGGTCGCCGCCCTGTGGGCTGACGGGCGCGTGGCCGCTGTCATTGACTGGTCTGAAGCGCGGGTGGACGTGCTCGCACGAGAACTGGCGTGGGCGACGTGGGAGTTCGGCCACGACGAGACCTCGCGCGAGCTGGACATCGACCGCGCCCGAACGTTCTTGGCGGGCTTTCGCGCTGTCAGCGGATCGTGGGAGCCGGGCCTCGGGGACGTGCTCGCGCCGCTGATGCGCGTCGACCTGCGACTGAACGCCCGCTACTCGCTCGCCGACCCCGAAGATGTCGAATACAACTCGGCGCTCCAGCGCGCCTTCGTGAAGCTGCGCCGCCAGTCTGCCGCTCCGCTGCTCGACCTATGAGGGCTTCCGGGGACAAGTTGCGGGCCTTGTCGCTCAAGCGCGACGAGGCCGCTTCGAAGGCTCGCGTGAGAGCATCGGAGCCGGTGTCGATCGACGCGGGGCGCTGGAACCACAACATCCACTACCACCCGATGATCCTCGGAGCACTCGGCTTTGGGCGCGGCCGGGTGCTCGACGTCGGCTGTGGCGAGGGCATCCTCGCCCGAGAGTTGCTGCGAGTCGCCGAACACGTGACGGCCATCGACCGTGACCGCGCGAGCATCGACCTGGCTCGACAAACGGACGAGGGCAACGAGATCGAGTACCTCGTCGGCGATTTCCTGACCCATCCTTTCGCACCGGCGTCGTTTGACGCGATCGTCTCGGTCGCCGCGCTGCACCACATGGACGCCCGCCGAGCGCTCGGTCGGATGCGCCAGCTTCTCCGACGCGCCGGGACACTGGCCGTCGTCGGACTCGCGCGCAGCCGTGTCCCCGCTGATCTGCTCTCGACCTCACCGCGATCTTTGTCAACCTCGCGCACAAAGCACGCAAGTCCTACTGGGAGCACTCTGCGCCGACAGTCTGGCCGCCACCGGCGAGCTACGCCGACAGGCGCCGCATCGCCGCCCAAGAGCTTCCCGGTGCCCGCTACCGCCGCCACCTCCTCTGGCGCTACTCGCTCGTCTGGACCCGACGCGCGAGGCGGCGCGGTGAGCGATCAGCTACCGGGATGCCCCCACGGCCGCGGCGAACGAGTCCCGCAGGCGGTTCGGCTTGCCGAACGGCGTCAGAACCGGTCAGTTGCGATCGCGTGGTTTGCTATTCGGCTGGCTCAAGGCAATGGCGAGACGCACAACGCGAGCACTGCGAACCCGAGGGCGTCGTATCGGGATGCCTCCATCGATACCTTTCGGGCTGGGCGGAGGCTGTCGCGCAAACCGGTTCCGTCCGGCATGTTCAATTGAATTCTGGGATGCCCCAGAACTTTCTTGATTGTGATCGTGAGCAGGCGTTTTTGATGCCTCCGTCGTTGCGGGATTGGTTGCCGT
>JAABUQ010005939.1_pt1 | contig 18969 bp, 14 predicted proteins | sample 5560001 | NCBI WGS metagenome assembly JAABUQ01 (sample SAMN10711888, study PRJNA513371) | rock metagenome | isolation source: Antarctica rocks | place: Antarctica: Victoria Land, Finger Mt nord | collected 2015-12-18
CCGCAGAGTTGCAACCAGTCATGCGGGGCCGCCCCGTGGGTCAGCGGGAAGAATCCCCGGCCGGTGGTGACGGCCTCGTCGACGACGATCGCCTGGTCGGGCAGCAAGGCGGCGACGGTCTGCGCGATCGCCTCGGGCGTGGGCTGGCCGCGCGCGGGTGCCTCCGGGCGCTTGGCCTCCGGCAGCGGGGCGGCGGGCGCGCCCAGGGCGTCGGCCAGATGCGCCAGCGCCTCGGCGTGGTCCTGTTCGACGCGGCAGAGCACGTGCACCGCGGCGTCCGGTGGCGCCAGGCGCCCCGGCTTGCCGGGATAGGCGAAGAAGCCCACCGGATCGCCGGCGCCGACCAGGATGAGGTTCCGGACCCCCTTCAGCGCCTGCACGGCTTGATCGACCGGATACGGCAACCGCTCGATCGCCACCCGACCGCGGCCGCGCTCCATGCGCGCGTTGGACCCGGCCGCCATGAGCCGCGCGCCGGTGGCGGCGGCGATGCGATGCGCGTTCTCGAGTGCCGCCGCCCGCAACGCCCGTCCGCCGAGCAGCAGCAGCGCCGGCTCGCCCGAGCGGAGGATGCGCGCGACGCGGGCGACCACATCCGGGGCCGTGTGCGGCGCAGCCGCCACGGGCAGCGCCGCGCCGGGCTCGCCACCGTCCGTCCAGGCGGTGTCGGCGGGCAGGATCAGGGTCGCGATCTGGCCCGGCGCGGTGCGCGCCGCCTGCACCGCGACGGCGGCGTCCGATCCGACGGTCGCGGCCTGCGTCGCGGTCCGCACCCAGGCCGAGACAGGTCGGGCCCAGCCCTCGGTGTCGGCGGTGAGCGGCGCGTCGTACGGCCGGTGATAGGTCGCCTGGTCGCCCACGATGTTGACCACGCCGGACTGCGCGCGGCGCGCGTTGTGCAGGTTGGCGAGGCCGTTGGCGAGGCCGGGGCCGCAATGCAGCAGGGTGGCGGCGGGCTTCTCGGCCATCCGGTAGTAGCCGTCGGCGGCGCCGGTCACGACGCCCTCGAACAGGCCGAGCACGCAGCGCATCCCCGGGATCCGATCGAGTGCCGCGACGAAATGCATCTCGCTGGTGCCGGGATTTGAGAAGCAGGTATCGACCCCACTTCCCAGCAACGTTTGCACCAAGCTTTCGGCGCCGTTCATCGCTTCCTCTCTCCGCTTCCGACCATGAGCGCAGACTGCGCGACGGGCCGACCTGTTGCAATGTGCCGCATCGTTCGCTGGATGCGCACGTTAGAAGTTCAGCCACCGCGCGGACGGCGGTGCAGCGTGCGATCCATCTCCGGAACGAAGCGGACCGGCTGGAAACCCGCCTTCTCCAGCACCCGCCGCGAGGCGTTGTTGCCCGGGTGGTGAAGGCCCACACTTCCTGCAAGCCCAGCGCATCATCAGCCCAATCCAGACACGCCTGGGCCAGTTCGGTGGCGTAGCCCATGCCCCAAGCGGCCGGGTGGAACGAGTAGCCCAGTTCCACCCCCCAGCCTGGCTCGAATGGATCATTGTACAAGCCGCCCCATCCCACCAAGCGGCCACCCGTCTTGAGGAGGACGGCCCACGGTGCATAGCCGTTTCGCCGCCGCTGCCACTCGAACCCAGCTAGCCGCCGCCGGCACTCGCGTACTGAGAGATGGCAGTGGGTGAAGCGCATGGCGTCGGGGTCGCCCAGGAAGGCGAAGAACGCGCCGGTGTCTCTCGGCCGCACCGGGCGCAGTAGCAGCCGCTTCAGTTTTGGCGCGTCCGGTGACAGCCCCTCGGCGCTCATCATTCCGGTTAACCTTCAATCGTGCCGAAGCCCTGCACCGCTTCCATGAACGATCTCCCGAACCCGGCAAATGATCCCGGCCTAGCGCCGTTTTGCTGGGTCGGATGTCGTCCTCGCCCGGCTCTTCGCGTGGGCTTGGGCATACGATCGCAACACCGCACTCATGCGTGTGAGGTGACCTCGGCCTTGCGCCTTGAACCACTCGAAAACTTCGGCGTCGAGGCGTAGATGCACGGACGTCTTCCTGCCCGGCATGACGACGTGCGCGTTTTCCCAGAAATCGTCCGGCACGGGAAATACGGGGGCATCGGATCGTGTGTTGGACCCGCCGCGCTGCCGTCGACGCGCCTTAAGCTCGACGAGCGAGTAGCTGGCGATATCGTCTCTGGCCATCCTCATCCACCTTCCAAGCTGTGATAATGTGGCGGCTGGTACCCCGCCACGTGTAGACGACGAGGAAGCATTCGCCTTCCACTTCGCCGAGCGCCCGAATCCGGATCTCGCCATAGTCCCGCCGCCGATCCTCGGCCTCAACATACTCACCATCGAAGATCAGGGCGGCGTCCTCGAAATCCACGCCCCGTTCCTGGACGGTCAAAAGCCGCTTTGCCTCGTCCCACTCGACGTCAGCCATAAATAATCATACTTAAATGTGTACACAACCGCATTGAGGCAGATCGTTCCGCGTGCCTACTTATTCGCCACTGAACTCCGCCCGGATCATTGCCGAATGTTCGCCAACCGCGGGAACCGGGCCGAGCTTGGGGGCACCGTCGCTGCCGATCACCGGAGGCGCCGCGAGAGCGACGGGGCCGCCCGGCGTCTCGACCGTCACCCGGCGCAACGCCGGATGCGCGGCGAAGGCGGCCACGTCGTTAACGAAGCCGTACGCGGTATTCGCCTTTCGCAGCTTGGCCGCCGCCGCGTCGCGGGTGAGGCGGGCGAACGCCGTCGCGATATGCGCGTCCACCTCGGCGCGGTTGGCGACACGTTTGACGTTGACCTCGAAGCCGGGCCGCTGCGGGAGCGCGGGTTCCTCCAGGAAGCGGGCGCAGAAATCCGCCCACTCGCGCTCGTTCTGGATCGAGATCAGCACCAGGGCGCCGTCGGCCGTCGCGAAGGCGCCGTACGGGCAGATCGAGGGGTGCGCCAGCCCGATGCGCTCGGGTGCGCGACCGGTGCCTTCATAGTATAGCAAGGGCACGTTCATCCAATCCGCCATGCCGTCGAACAGGCTGACCTGGAGCCCTTTGCCGCGCCCGGTGACGCCGCGCTCGATCAGCGCCTCCAGCACCCCGGCGTGCGCCGCCATGCCGCAGGCGATGTCGCAGGCCGAGACGCCGACCCGCCCCGGCCCCTCGGGGCGGCCGGTGACCATCGCGAGGCCGGACTCCGCCTGGACCAGTAGGTCGTACGCCTTCATCGTCGCGTAGTCCCCGGTCGCGCCGTAGCCGGTGATGTCCACGGTGATCAGCCGCTCATGACGCTCGCGCAGCACGTCGCTGCCGAAACCGGCGCGGGCGGCGGCGCCGGGTGCGAGGTTCTGAATGAACACGTCGGCGCGAGCGAGCAGCCGGTGCAGGAGCGCCGCATCGTCGGGCTGCTTGATGTCGGCGACCAGGCTCTGCTTGCCGCGGTTCAGCCACACGAAGTAGCTGGACTGGCCGCGGGCCGCCCGGTCGTAGCCGCGCGCGAAATCGCCCTCCGCGCGCTCGATCTTGACCACGCGCGCTCCGGCATCCGCGAGCCGCGAGCTGCAATAGGGCGCCGCGACGGCCTGTTCGAGCGCGACGGCCAGCAGGCCGTGCAGCGGCAGGGTCACGGCCGGCCGCTCGCTTGGCTGCAACGTGATTGCTTGACTATCCGGCGGCGCACTTCGGTGACACCGAGTGCGCGTCGCCTCAACGTGGCAGCATGGGGCGGCCCTCGTGTGCGACGAGGAGGTCGTGCATGTCGGTGGCGTGATCCTCTTCGTCTTTCAGGATCGCTTCCAACATGATGCGAGTGGTCGGATCCTTCTCGCCGAAGTACCGGATGAGCTCGAGGTAATGCTCGATCACCAGCCGTTCGGCCACGAGATTGCCCTTGACCATCTGCACGAGATCGCCGCCATCGCCATATTCAGTGGCCGCGCGGCTCTCCAAGCCGTGTGGGTTGAAGTTCGGCACGCCGCCGAGTTGATCAATGCGTGTGGCCGCCATCTTCATGTGTCGCCGCTCGTCTCTGGCGTGCTCGGCGAACTCGGCGCCCACGCTCTCGCTGGTGATTCCGGACACGGAGATCGAGTTCATCGTATAGCGGAGCACGCATACAATCTCGGTCGCCAGCACCGTCTGCAGCAGCTCGATCGACCTTTCGACGTCTCCGCCATACCCCTTCGTAACGGCGCCCCCATCGAGGTGATCCCTGGCACGCGTGCGTAGCGTCTGGACGTCTGTGAGGAAGACGTTCGTCTCGTCATTCGCTCCAGTCGACATAGGATAGCCCTCCGTTTGCTGCTGTTACGTTAAACCGGGAACGTGCCAAGTAATAGCTGCGTCGAACGTGGAAAACACCGCAGGGATCGTCCTTGGTGTCGCTGTGCCGCTGGTGCCAGGATCGCGCGCTCAGTAGCTGCGCGGCAACCCGAGCACGTGCTCGGCCACGTAGGACAGGATCAGGTTGGTGCTGATCGGCGCCACTTGATACAGTCGCGTCTCGCGGAACTTGCGCTCCACGTCGTACTCCTCGGCGAAGCCGAAGCCGCCATGGGTCTGGATGCAGGCCTCGGCGGCGGCCCAGGCGGCGTCCGCGCCCAGCATCTTGGCCATGTTGGCCTCCTCGCCGCACGGCTCGCCGGACTCGAACTTGGCGCAGCCGGCGTGCACCATCAGCTCCGCCGCCCGCATCTGCGCGTAGGCGCGCGCGATCGGGAACTGGATACCCTGATTCTGCCCGATCGGCCGGCCGAATACCCGGCGCTCATTGGCGTAGTCGACGGATTTACGGGTGAACCACTTGGCGTCGCCGATGGTCTCGGCCGCGATCAGCAGGCGCTCGGCGTTCATCCCGTCGAGGATGTAGCGGAAGCCCCGCCCCTCCTGGCCGATCAGGTTGGCGGCCGGCACCTCCATGTTGTCGAAGAAAATCTCGGTTGAATTATGGTTCATCATGGTGCGGATCGGCCGGATCGTGAGACCGTGGTCGAGGGCGGCGCGCATGTCGACGATGAAGGTGGAGAGGCCCTCGGTCTTCTTCTGCACCTGATCTTTCGGCGTCGTCCGGGCGAGCAGGAGCATAAGGTCCGAGTGCTCGGCGCGGCTGGTCCACACCTTCTGGCCGTTGACGATGTACTTGTCGCCTTCCCGCTTGGCGAAGGTGCGCAGGCTGGTGGTATCGGTGCCGCTGGTCGGCTCGGTGACGCCGAACGCCTGCAGCCGCAGCTCCCCGGTGGCGATTTTGGGAAGGTATTGCCGCTTCTGCTCCTCCGAGCCGTGCCGGAGGATGGTCCCCATGATGTACATCTGCGCGTGGCAGGCGGCGCCGTTGCAGCCCGACTCCTGCACTGTCTCCAGGATCGCGGCGGCGGCCGATAGCGGCAGGCCCGAGCCGCCGTACTCCTCGGGGATCAGCACGGAAAGATAGCCGGCCTCGGTAAGCGCCCGGACGAACTCGGTCGGGTAGCCGCGCACCTCGTCGAGCTTGCGCCAGTATTCGCCTGGGAAGCGGGCGCAGAGCTTGCGCACCTCCTCGCGAATCTCGGCGTGAGGGTCGTCGAGCAGACTGGTGTTGGCCGGGGCGTGGTCCATGGCGCAGTCTCCGGGCAGGGCAATGTTGGCTTACGTCCCGTCCGGCAGGCGCGCAAGCCAGCCGAGATGAGAGCGGTCGGGGGGAGCAATCTCCCCACGACCCAGGCTCCTACATCGTCATCGGAATGCCATAGTAGTCGTTGACCCGGCTCCCGTATGCCGGATCGTCCCACGCGGCGGTGTCGGCGGCGGCGTAGGAAGGCGCGCCCTCAAGACGCGAGCGGTCGATGTCGACGACGTACCCGCTCTGGCTGGGATCGTACGTCAGCGCCTGCCATGGCAACGGATGGTAGCGGTCGCCGATCCCGAGAAAGCCGCCGAAGCTCATGATGGCGTAACTGGCCTTTCCGGAGACCTTCTCGAGCATCACGTCGTAGATGCTACCGAGTTTTTCACCGGCCTTATTGTAGACCGTGGTGCCGTTGACCTTGCTGGCCGCGATCAGCTGGCCACGCGTGTCCGACGGGTTGTTGAGGTCAGCCATGCACGTCCTCCATTGTCGAGGCGAGTGCCGCATCTGCCTGTCGCCAAGCGACACGGCCCACCCGACAACAACCCGCCATCTGCGCTCCGGTTTCTTGTCCACGGGACGTCGTCGCGCTTGCGACCCCGTTTGCCTTGCTCGGGTCTCGCAGGCATGAAAGCGGCACGACGGAGGGGCCGATGACGGACGGAAACTGGCAAGCGGCGGTGTTCAGCGTGCTCAAGCGGGCGGGCATCCGTCAGGTCGGCTACGTGCCGGACGCCGGGCACGCGCACCTGATCGAGGCGGCGCACGCCGATGGGGGCGTGCACGCCGTGGTGCTGACCACGGAGGAGGAGGGCGTCGCACTTGCCGCCGGCGCCTGGCTCGGCGGCCAGCGCGCGGTGCTGCTGATGCAATCGTCCGGCGTCGGCAACACGATCAACATGCTGTCCCTGCCGATCAACTGCCGGATGCCGTTCCTGACCCTTGTGACGATGCGGGGCGAATGGGGCGAGTTCAATCCCTGGCAGGTGCCGATGGGCAGCACCACGCCGGACGTGCTCGAACGCTCCGGCGTGCACGTGCTGCGCGCCGAGCGGGCCGACGAGGCCGCCGAGACGGTAACGGCCGCCGCCTCGCTCGCCTTCGACAGCTGCGTGCCGGTGGCGGTGTTGTTCTCCCAACGGTTGATCGGCGCGAAGGTGTTCGTCACCGCCGGCCGCGAAGTGCGAGGCGCGACCGAAGCCGGCAGCGAAGCGCGAGGCGCGATCCAATGAGTGGGGGAACCCTCGACCGCCGCGCCGTCGCCGCGACCCTGTTGCGCGACCCCGGCGACCTGCTCGTCGTCACCGGCCTCGGCTCGACCACCTACGACGCAGGCGCCGCCGGCGACCGGGCGGAGAACTTCTATCTCTGGGGCGCCATGGGGGGTGCCGCGATGATCGGCCTCGGCCTTACCCTGGCGCAGCCGCGCCGCCGCGTGCTGGTGCTGACCGGCGACGGCGAGATGCTGATGGGCATGGGCGCGCTGGCCTCCATCGCGGCGCAGCAGCCCGACAATCTCTCCGTCGCGATCCTCGACAACGGGCGCTTCGGCGAGACCGGCGCCCAGCGCAGCCACACCGCGTATGCGACGGACCTCGCCGCGGTGGCCGCCGCGTGCGGCTGGCGCAATATCGCCGGGGCGCGGACGATGCAAGACGTCGAGGCGCTGCGGCTCCGACTGCGGGCCGAACCGCTGTTCGCGGTCATCGGCATCTCGAATGACGAGGTGCCCCGATTCCTGCCGCCGCGGGACGGCGCCTACCTCGCCTCGCGGTTCCGCCGCGCGCTCGGCATCGCGGACGCCTGACCATTAAATGGTTCAGTTTCGGCTGCGTGCCAATTGCACCCTGGCAAGCAGCTCGGGTTTCCCCAACAATGCAGCCGCCTCGCGTGACCAATTTGTCATGCGACGACGAAGGCGTGGAAAGGGCTATTAACCTAACTGAGTGCACAATGGTTCTTCCGGCGTGCGGCCTGCTTGGCCGACCCAGCGACAGGCGCATCGGTATGCAAGATAAGCCTGCTCCGGAAGGAGCCCGCAGGCGGCTCGCTCTATGGGCAGCGCTTATCACCGTCGGCCTGCTCGCGGCGACGCCTGAGGTCGGCGAAGCGCAGCCGCAGGCCGTCCCGGTCACCATCGCCACCGCGAGCCGGGCGGACGTCCCGGTGATCTTGCGCGGGCTCGGCACCGTCCAGGCCCTTAATGCGGTGACGGTGAAGGCGCGGGTGGACGGCACGCTGATGGAGGTGAAGGTCACCGAGGGCCAAGAGGTCAAGAAGGGCGACCTTGTCGCGGTGATCGACCCTCGCCCGTATCAGGCGGCGCTCGATGCGGCGATGGCGAAAAAGGCGCAGGACGAGGCGATGCTGTCGAACGCGCAACGCGACCTCGCCCGCTATTCCTCCTTGGCCAAACGGGATTTCGCCTCCGGCCAGCAGGTCGACACCCAGCAGGCCTCGGTCGCGCAATCGACGGCCGGGCTGAAGGGCGACGACGCCGCCATCGCCGCCGCCCAGCTCAACCTCAGCTTCTGCTACATCCTGTCGCCGATCGACGGGCGGGTCGGGCTGCGACAGATCGATCCGGGCAATCTGGTGCACGCCAATGATTCGGGCGGCATCATCAGCATCGCCCAGCTCCACCCGATTTCGCTGGTGTTCACCCTGCCGCAGGTGAACCTGCCGCAAATCCTTGATGCGATGCGGGTGCGCAAGCTGGCGGTCCGCGCCTTCACCGGCGACGACAAGACCGAGCTGAGTGTCGGCGAGCTGCTCACGCCCGACAACGCGATCGACACGAACACGGGGACCATCAAGCTCAAGGCCGGCTTCGCCAACGCCGACAACCGGCTGTGGCCCGGCCAGTTCGTCAACGCCCATCTGTTGGCCGATACGCGCCACGATGCGCTGACGGTCCCCTCGGAGGCCGTCGAGCACGGGCCGGCGGGCCTCTACGTCTACCTCGTCAAGCCGGACCAGACGGTGACGCGGCAGGACGTGGACATCGAGCAGGACACCGGCAAGATCGCGGTCATGTCCAAGGGCCTCAGCGAAGGCGATCGCGTGGTGGTCAGCGGCCAGTCCCGATTGCAGAACGGCACGCGGGTCGCCGATAGCGCCGCGGCCGGGCAGCCGGCGGCACCCGCCCGCGCGGCCTCGACCGGCGGCTGAGATGAGTATTTCCACCCCCTTTATCCGTCGGCCCGTCGCGACCTCGCTGCTGATGGCGGCGTTCATCCTGGTGGGCATCGCCGCCTACCCGTTCCTGCCGGTGGCCCCGCTGCCGCGCGTCGATTTCCCGACCATCGTGGTCTACGGCAAGTTCCCCGGCGCCAGCCCGGAAACGATGGCGGCGACGGTGGCGCAGCCGCTCGAGTACCAGCTGGCGCAGATCCCCGGCGTCGCGCAGATGACCTCGATCAGCGTGCAGGGCGGCGCGCAGATTACCATTCAGTTCGAACTCGACCGTAACATCGACGGCGCCGCGGGCGACGTGCAGGCCGCGATCAACGCCGCCGGTGGCCAGTTGCCCAAGAACCTTCCCGGTCCGCCGACCTATCGGAAGGTGAACCCTGCCGACAGTCCGATCCTCATCTTGTCGCTCAGCTCCGATGCAATGCCGATCGTCAACGTGGACGACTACGCCGACAGCATCCTGAGCCAGCAGATCTCGCAGATCAGCGGCGTGTCGCAGGTCGTGATCGGCGGCGAGCAGAAGCGCGCGGTGCGCGTCCAGGTCGATCCGGCGAGGCTCGCCAACATGGGCATGACCTTGGAGGACGTGCGCAACACGCTGGTCAACGCCACGGTGAACTCGCCCAAGGGCAGCATTGACAGCGATACACGCTCGCTGACGGTGTACGACAACGACCAGCTCACCAAGGCCGCCGAATACAACAACGTTATCCTCGCCTACCGGAACGGCGCCGCCGTGCGGGTCAGCGACATCGGATACGCGGTCGACGGGCCGGAGAATGCCAAGCTGCAGGGCTGGCACAACAACCGGCGCAGCATCCTGCTGCTCGTGTACAAGCAGCCCGGTGCCAACGTCATCGACACGGTGGAGCGGGTGAAGGCCGCGCTCCCCCGGTTGGAGGCTTCGATCCCGCCCACGGTGAAGGTCAGCGTGGTAGCGGACCGCACGCTGACGATCCGCGAATCCGTGGCCGACGTGCAGTTCACCCTCATCCTGTCGATCTGTCTCGTCGTGATGGTGATTTTTCTGTTCCTGCGCAACGTCTGGGCGACGGTGATCCCGAGCGTCACGGTGCCCGTGTCGCTGGTCTGCACATTCGCCGCAATGTACCTGCTGGGCTACAGTCTGGACAACCTGTCACTGATGGCGTTGACGATCTCGGTGGGCTTCGTCGTCGACGACGCCATCGTCATGCTCGAGAACATCTACCGGCACATCGAGGAAAGCATGAAGCCGATGGAGGCCGCGCTGAAGGGCGCCGGCGAGATCGGCTTCACCATCATCTCGATCAGCGCCTCGCTGGTCGCGGTGTTCATCCCGCTGCTGCTGATGGGCGGCATCGTCGGGCGGCTGTTCCGCGAGTTCGCCATGACCGTGACCATCGCGGTGGCAATCTCCGCCGTCGTGTCGCTGACCCTCACACCGATGATGTGCTCGCGTTTCCTGCGCCACCAGGCAAGCCACGGCAGACTGTACCGGTTCGTCGAGCGCGGTTTCGAGCTGATGCTCGCCTTCTATCGCCGCACGCTCGATATCGCGCTCCGGTTCAGCCCGATCACCCTGATGGTGTTCCTCGGCACCATGGCGCTCAGCGCGTATCTCTGGATCGTCATTCCTAAGGGCTTCTTCCCGACCCAGGATACCGGCGTGCTGATCGCGATCTCCGAGGGACCGCAGGACGTCTCCTTCGCCGCAATGACGCGGCTGCAGGAGAGCGTCGGGAAGGTGGTGAGCGCCGATCCGGATGTGGAGAACTACGCCTCGTTCGTCGGCGCCAACTCGGGTCAGACCGGCAACACCGGGCGGATGTTCCTCACCCTGAAGCCGTGGGCGGAGCGGACCGGCGGCAGCGTCGTGGACTTCATCAACCGCATCCGCCCCAAGCTGCAGAAGCTGGAAGGCGTGAACCTCTATATGCAGCCGGCGCAGGACATCCGCGTCGGCGGACGGCTCTCACGCACGCAGTACGAATACACTCTGCAGGACGCCGACCTCGCCGAGCTGTATGAATGGGCGCCCAAGGTGCTGGCGAAGCTGCGCGGCATCCCGACCCTGCGCGACGTGGCAACCGACCAGCAGATGTCCGGCACGACGGCGACCCTCACCATCGACCGCGACGCCGCCGCCCGGTTCGGGATCCAGCCCCAGGCGATCAACGACACGCTCTACGACGCGTTCGGCCAGCGCCAGATCACGCAGTATTTCTCGCAAGTGAACTCGTATCACCTGATCCTGGAAGTGCCGGACGACATGCAGGGCCAGGTCGCGACCCTGAACAAGCTCTACGTCAAGGCCGCGAACGGCCAGGCGGTGCCGCTGTCGACCTTCGTCAAATGGGACACGAGGCCAGTCCGGCCGCTGTCGATCAGCCACCAGAGTCAGTTTCCGGCGGTGACGATCTCGTTCAACCTCGCACCCGGCGCGGCACTCGGGAACGCGGTGCAGGCGATCCAGGCCGCGGTGGCGCAGATCGGCGTGCCCACGACGCTGAACGGCACGTTCCAAGGCACCGCGCAGGCCTTCCAGTCCTCGCTTTCGAGCCAGCCCTACCTCATCGCGGCGGCGCTGATCACGGTCTACATCATCCTCGGCATCCTGTACGAGAGCTACATCCTGCCACTCACCATCCTCTCGACGCTGCCCTCGGCCGGCGTCGGCGCGTTCCTGATGCTGCTCGCCGTGCATTACGACCTGTCGATCATCGCGCTGATCGGCGTGATCCTGTTGATCGGCATCGTGAAGAAGAACGGCATCATGATGGTCGATTTCGCCATCACCGCCGAACGGCGGGACGGGGAGAAGCCGATCGACGCCATCCGCCAGGCCTGCCTGCTGCGGTTCCGCCCGATCCTGATGACGACGATGGCCGCAATGCTGTCGGGACTGCCGCTGATGTTGTCCTCCGGCGCCGGCTCGGAGTTCCGCAAGCCGCTCGGCTTCGCCATGGTCGGCGGCCTGATCTTGAGCCAGGCGCTGACTTTGTACACGACGCCGGTGGTCTATCTCTATCTCGACCGGCTCCAAAGCTGGCTCTCGCCGAAGCGCCATCGGATGCCGGCGCTGGCGGAGAAGATGGGAGCGACGGCGGATTGAATGGGCCAGCGATGACGCGTGCCGCCGACACCCTCGCCCACATGGCCGGCTTGCCGTTCGGCACGCTCGACGACATCCTGGCTTCGGGCGCCGCCCTCGTGCTCGCGCCGCATCCGGACGACGAGACGCTCGGCTGCGGCGGCTTGATCGCCGAGGCCTGCGCGCAGGGCCGCGACATCCACGTCCTTATCGTCACCGACGGCACCGGTTCGCATCCGGGCTCGCCCGCCTGGCCGGCGGCGCGGCTCAAGGCGCAGCGCGAGGCCGAAGCACGCGAAGCCGTCGCCGCACTCGGCCTGCCAGCGGACCGGCTGCACTTCCTTGGCCTGCAAGATGCGCACGCGCCGCACGAAGGGGCGGAGTTCGACGCCGCCGTCCGCGAGATCGCGACCTACGCGGCATCGCACGATGCGCGCACGCTCCTGGCGACGTGGCGGCACGATCCGCACGCCGACCACCTGGCAGTGAGCCGCATGGCCCGGGCCGCCGCCGCAGCCAACGGCGTAAGATTGCTCTCCTACCCCGTATGGGGCTGGACCTTGCCCGCCGAGCAGCCACTCGACGATCGGCCGCCAATCGGTTGGCGGCTCGACATTGCAAGCCATCTCCCGGCCAAACGCCGGGCCATCGCCGCCCATCGCTCGCAGACCACCGATCTGATCGACGACGATCCCAACGGCTTCCGTCTCGAGGACCAGTTCGTCGCGTTGTTCACCCGGCCGTTCGAGGTGTATTTGCAAGACTGAGCGATCCCGACCGAAGTGGGTCGAACTTTCCCCGCCACCCAAAGGCGCAACGCGCCGTGCCGGTCCAGGGCACCCGCTCCAACCCCGCCCCCTGGATCGCCACGCCGCCTGCGGCGGCTCGCGATGACGAGCGGGGCTGACCGTCAGGTCAGCTCCGATCCCTCGATCAGATTGCCGAAGCGCTCCCAGGTCTTGCCGGTCCAGCGCATCAGCTGGAGCTGCCGCATCGGGCGATAGTTGGTCGGGCTGGTGTTCAAGGTCATGCCGGGCAGCAGGATGGGGCAGCGTACCTCGTGCAGGCTGAGTGCCTGCCGCATGATGTTCTCGCGCGAGAGATCGTTGCCGCAGGCTTCGAGGACGTGACACATGGTAAAAGCGCAGCCGTAACCGAATACGTTGCCGGCATCGGCAAGATCGCCGTCGGGGTAGTATTTTGCCATGAACATTCGCCAGGTCTTCATCTCGGCGTCGTCGTGCCAAGACGGGTCCGTCGGATCTTTCAAGTAGTAGGAGCTGATCGCGCCGACGGCGCGCTCCGGCCCCGCAGGCTGCATGACGGCGGCGACCGAAACGCCGACGTTGCTCGCGATATGCGCCGCCTGCCAACCGAGCTCGTATTTCTTGCGGAATACCATTGCCGAGAACTTCGGCGTGCAGGCGCTGACCAGCAGGTCGACGCCGGCCCCTTTCAGCGACACGAGTTGCGAATCGATGGTCGGGTCGGTGATCTCGTAGGTAGCCTGCACCACGCGGGCGAACTTGTCGCCCATGACGTCCTGCATTCCGAGCAGGTAGTCCTTGCCGAAATCATCGTTCTGGTAGAACAGCCCGACCTTCGCGGTCGGGTGTTCCTTGAGGATGTACTTGCCGTAGATGCGCGCCTCGACGCGGTAGCTCGGCGTCCAGAAGATCGTCCAGGGGTGCTCCTTGTAGTCCGCCCACTTGTCCGCCCCTGTCGAGATGAACAGGTGCGGCACCTTCTTCTGGTTCACGTACTTGACGATCGCCGTGTTCGTCGCCGTGCCGAGCGGGTTGAACAGGAACGCGACACCGTCCTGCTCGATGAGCCGCCGCGTCTGCTCGACCGTCTTGGGCGGGCTGTAGGCGTCGTCGTAGCTGATGAAGTTGAGCTTGCGGCCGTTGATGCCGCCGCGGTCGTTCACCATGCGGAAATACGCCGCCTCCGCCTTGGCGATGGTCGCGTAGGCGGAGGCCGGGCCGCTATAGGGGTAGGTGTTGCCGAATTTGATCTCGGTGTCGGTCACGCCCGGCGCCTGGTCGGCGCGAGCGGAACGCCACGCGGCCGGTGCGACCGCCAGCGTGCCGGCGGCCCGAAGCAAGGTGCGTCGGCGGATCATGGTCGTCTCTCCTCCTCCGGCCGCTTCGCCGAGCGGTTTTCACTGACCATGTTCCCGCCCCACGCGCGCACGGGCAAGCCCTAAGTACCCGTCCTGTCGATCAGGTCGCCGAAGCGTTCCCACATGCCGCCGTTCCAGCGGATCAAGTTCAACTTCTCGATCGGCCGATAATCGGTCGGGCTGCTGTTGAGGGTGACGCCGGGAAGCAAGGTCGGCAACGCCAATTCGCGCATCCCGGTGGCTTGTCGCATGATGTTCTCGCGCGAGAGATCGTCGCCGCAGGCCCGCAGCACGTGAACCATCGTGCTGGCGTAGCTGTAGCCGGAGACGTAGCCGAAATCGGTCGTGTCGGCGCCGGGCAGGTATTTCGTCACGAATGCACGCCAGTCGCGCATTCCGGGATCGTCGCTCCAGCCCGGATCCGTCGGATCCTTCAGATACGCCGCGCTGACAATGCCGACGGCGCGCTCCGGCCCCGCGGGCCGTATCACCGAACCCACGGAGGTCGAGACGGCGCTGTTGATGTAGAGCGGCTTCCACGCGACGTCGGAGACCTTGCGGATGGTCATCGCCGCGAATTTCGGCGTGGTCGCCGAGACGAACACGTCGCAGCCGGCGCCCTTCAACGCCACGATCTGGCTGTCGATCGTCGGATCGGTGATTTCGTACGTGACGGACGTGACAACGCGGTCGAACTGGTCGCCGAGCACGTCCTTCAGCCCGGCATAGTAGTCCTTGCCGAAATCGTCGTTCTGATACAGCAGGCCGATTTTCCCGCCTGGCCGCTCGCGGAGGATATATCTCGCGTAGATCTGCGCCTCGGTGCGGTAACTCGGCCCCCAGCCGATGGTCCAGGGATGCTCGGCGTAGTCCCCCCACTTGTCGGCGCCGCTGCCCACGAAGAGCTGCGGCAGCTTCTTCTGGTTGCAGTATTTCCAGATCGCCGTGTTGCAGGCCGTGCCGAGCGGGTTGAAGAGGAACGCGACCCTGTCCTGCTCGACCAGCCGACGCGTCTGTTCCACGGTCTTCGGCGGGCTGTAGCTGTCGTCGTACGAAACGAACTTCAGTTTACGGCCGCCGATGCCGCCCTCCTCGTTGATCTTCTGGAAGTAGGCGGCCTCGGTCCGGGCGATCACCGAGTAAGCCGAGGCCGGCCCGCTATAAGCGTAGGTGTTGCCGAACTTGATCTCGGTGTCGGTGACGCCAGCCGGCATTGCCCCGCGGGCGATGCGCGGAATGGCAAGGGGCGAAGCGGCAACCGCCACGCCGCCCAGCAGCGTTCTCCGGCTCAGCATTGTTTTCCTCCCTGTCCTCGTTGGGACGCCGGCAGCCTACCTCAGGCGCCGATGCCGACGCACGGAAAACCGGTCAGGCTCTGGCACTGGAGAGCACGTCGCCGAACAGGTCCCAACTCTTGCCGTTCCAGCGCATCAGCTGCAACTGGCTAATGGTGTGATAGTTGGTCGGGCTGGTGTTGATCCGGATGCCGGGAAGCAGCGACGGGATCTCGACGTCCTTGAGACCGGCGGCCTGCCGCATCAGGTTCTCACGCGAGAAGTCGTTGCCGCACTGCTTGAGCGTCGCCACCATCGTCATCATCGCGCCGTAGCCGTAAACGTAGAACGCGTCGCTGAGGTCGGCGCCGGGCAAATATTTCTGCATGATCGCGCGCCACTGCACGATGCCGGGGTCGCCGCTCCAGCGCGGGTCCGACGGATCCTTGTAGTAGGTGGCGCTGATGACGCCGACGCCCCGCTCCGGCCCCGCCGGCTGCATCACCGCGCCGGCCGAGGTCGACACGTCGGTGAGCAGGTGCAGGGGTTTCCAGTTCATGTCCGCGACCTTGCGGATGATCTGGGCGGCGAATTTCGGCGTGGCCGCACTGATGAGCGCGTCGGCGCCCGCTTCCTGCAACTGGATCGCCTGGCTGTCGATCGTTGCGTCCGTTACTTCGTACGAAACGGTCTTGACGGCGCCGTCGAACTTGTCGCCGAGGACGTCGCGCACGCCGTTGAGGTAGTCCTTGCCGAAATCGTCGTTCTGATACAGGACGCCGATCTTCGCGCCGGGCTTCTGCTTGAGGATGTAACGGGCGAAGATCTGGCTCTCCACCCGATAGCTGGGCTGCCAGCCGATGGTGAACGGGTAGGTCTTCGGGTCCTGGAACTTGTCGGCGCCGCTGCCGACGAAGAGGTGCGGGATTTTCTTCTGGTTGACGTATTTTAGCAGCGCCGTGTTCGCGGCGGTGCCGAGCGTGTTGCAAAGGCACGCGACGTCGTCCTGCTCGACCAACCGGCGCACCTGCTCGATCGACTTCGACGGCGTGTAGGCGTCGTCGTACGACAGGAACTTGACCTTCCGCCCGGCGATGCCGCCCTGGTCGTTGAACCACTGCCAGGTGGCCGTATGCGCCCGCCCGATCGCGCCGTAGGCCGACGCCGGACCGCTATACGCCGCCGTGCTGCCGATCCTGATCTCGGTGTCCGTGACACCGGGCGTCTCCGCCGCGCGCACGATGGCGGGAAGCGCGGGAACCAACGCGGCGGCGCCGGCGGCGCCAAGCAAACTGCGTCTGCGCATGATGCTCATCGCCTCCCCGTCGCCAAGCGACGCTGCCGCCTCACGAGGACGCGCCCTCGATCACGTCGCCGAACAAATCCCAGGTCTTGCCGGTCCAGCGCATCAACTGCATCTGCCGGATCGGATGGTAGTTCGTCGGGCTGGTGTTGAGCCGGATGCCGGGCAGCAAGGTCGGATTGTCGAGGTCGCGCAGGCTGGTCGCTTGCTTCATCATGTTCTCGCGCGAGAGGTCGTTGCCGCACGCTTTCAGCACGTGGATCGTGGTGAGCGACACCCCGTAGCCGGCAATGTTGCCGCCATCCTTGAGGTCGCCGTCGGGATAGTATTTCGCCATGAAGGCCCGCCACTCCTTCATGCCGGCATCGTTGTCCCAGCGCGGGTCGGTGGGATCCTTCAGATAGCCCGAGCTGATGATATCGACCGCGTTCTCCGGCCCCGCCGGCACGATCACGGCCCCGACGGAAGCCGAGACGCCGGACATCACGTGCAGCGGCTTCCAGCGCATGTTGGCGACCTTGCGGATGGTCTGCGCCGCGAATTTCGGCGAGCAGATGTTCATCAGCACGTTGCACCCGGCTGACTGCAAGCTCACGAGCTGGCTGTCCACGGTCGCATCCGTTACCTCGTACGAGGCGGTGGTTACAATTGTCTCGAAACGGTTTTTCAGGACGTCGCGCACGCCGTGGAGGTAGTCCTTACCGAAATCGTCGTTCTGATAGAGGACGCCGATCTTGGCGTCCGGCTTGGTTTGCAGGATGTACTTGGCGTAGATCTGCGCCTCCGTGACGTAGCTCGGCTGCCAGCCGATCGTCCACGGGTGCTCCTTGTAGTCGCCCCATTTGTCGGCGCCGGTCGCCAGGAACAGGTGCGGCACCTTCTTCTGATTGACGTATTTCACGATCGCCGAATTTGTCGCGGTGCCCAAGTCGCCGGACAGGCAAGCCACCTTGTCCTCCTCGACCAGCCGGCGGATCTGCTCGACCGTCTTTGGCGGGCTGTAGCCGTCGTCGTAGGAGATGAAGTTCACCTTGCGGCCGGCGATACCGCCCATGTCGTTGGCCATCCGGAAGGTGGCCGTGTCGGCCTTGCCGATGGTGCCGTAGGCGGATGCCGGGCCGCTATAGGGCATCGTGTTGCCGATGCGGATCTCGGTGGCGGTGACGCCGGGCGTCTCCTCGGCACGCAAGATCGCCGGCGCAGCGGGGACGAACGCGACTGCGGCGGCAGCCCTGAGCACGGTCCTTCGACGGAGCATCTTCCCTCTCCCTGTTCGCGGCCCTGTCCCGGACCTTGGGAAAGTGTAAGCCGACCGCCGGCGGATGGCGACGGAAATCGTTCCGCTAGTGCGACGCCCCGGAACGCAGGGCCGCGTCAGGCGGAGGCGGATTCGATGATGTCCCCGAAGAGCTCCCAGGTCTTGCCGTTCCACTTCATAAGTTGCAAAGCGCGGATCGGGTGGAAGTTGGTCGGGCTGGTCTTGACCCGGATGCCCGGCAGCAGGATCGGGCAATCGAAATCGAGGCTCGCCGCCTGCTTCATGATGTTCGGGCGCGAAAAATCGCTGCCGCACTGCTTGAGCACCTGCAGCATGGTCAAGGTAACGCCGAAGCCGAAGATGTTGCCGGCATCCTTGACGTCGCCGTCGGGGTAGTATTTCGCCATGAAGGCACGCCACTGCTTCATCCCGGCGTCGTTGTCCCAGCGGCTATCGGTCGGGTCCTTGCCGTAAGCCGAGCTGATGATGCCGACCGCCTTCTCGGGTCCGGCCGGGTCGATCACCGCGCCGACCGAGACGGACACGCCGGTAAGCACGTGCATCGGGTGCCAGTTCATGTCGGCGACCTTGCGGATGGTCTGCGCGGCGAACTTGGGCGTCGCGACCGTCATCAACACGTCGACCCCGGCGTTCTGCAAGCCGATGAGCTGGCTGTCGACAGTCGAGTCCGAGGTCTCGTAGGAAGAGAGCGTGACCATCTTGTCGAACCGGTCCTTCAGCACGTCGCGGAAGCCGGTGAGGTAGTCTTTCCCGAAGTCGTCGTTCTGGTAAAGGATGCCGAGCTTCGCTTGCGGCTTCTCCTTGAGGATGTATTTCGCGTAGATCTGCGCCTCGGTGACGTAGCTCGGCTGCCAGCCCATCGTCCACGGGCGTTCCTTGTAGTCGCCCCACTTGTCGGCGCCGGTCGAGACGAACAGGTCGGGCACCTTCTTCTGGTTGGTGTATTTCATCACCGAGGTGTTCGTTGCGGTACCGAGGCAGTTGAACAGGCAGGCGACCTGGTCCTGCTCGATCAGGCGGCGGGTCTGTTCCACGGTCTTGGGCGGGCTGTAGCCGTCGTCATAGGAGATGAAGTTCACCTTGCGCCCAGCGAAGCCGCCCATGTCGTTGCCCATGCGGAAAGCCGCGGCGTCCGCCTTGCCGATTGTGCCGTAG
>JAABUQ010005941.1_pt1 | contig 18967 bp, 18 predicted proteins | sample 5560001 | NCBI WGS metagenome assembly JAABUQ01 (sample SAMN10711888, study PRJNA513371) | rock metagenome | isolation source: Antarctica rocks | place: Antarctica: Victoria Land, Finger Mt nord | collected 2015-12-18
GTATGTCTGCGAGTGGTGCCATGGAGGACAGGAGACCCCACAGGCAGAGATGATTGTCCAATCCATCCGCTTCGCCGCCACGGCGGACCACGAGATCCGCTGAATTCGGCTGAAGGGTTACGAATTTGGGAAGATCGATGACGCTTTCGAAGTTAACATGCGTGAGTTTAAAGCAAGCGACGGCCTCATCGTCACGGAAATCCAGTCGAAATCCGACCGGATCGCCGATCAGAGTACTCGGGCAGCCGAGTCGCGATCCAGGTGAAGGACCGCCCCGGGATGCCGCCTCAGGGCGGTGGCGGGGCAGGCTTCGCCGATCGGATCGCGCAGGGTCGCGCGGACGGCTTCGGCTTTTCTTGACCCGGGGACGCAGAGCGAGACGACCGGCGCGGCGAGGAGCGCGGGAATCGTGAGGGTGTAGGCGTGAAGCGGGACCTCGTCGATCGAGGCGAAGCAGCCGTCGTTCACCTGCTGGGCCCGGCACGCGTCGTCGAGGCGCACGATCTTGACCTTCACCGGGTCGCGAAAGTCGGCGACCGGAGGGTCGTTGAACGCCAGGTGGCCGTTCTCGCCGATCCCCGCGCAGACGACGTCGGCCGGCGAGGCATTCAGGAACGCCTCGTAGAGGAGGCAGGTCGCGAGGGGTCGCTTGACGTCTTCGCCCGGGATCAGTCGGAGGCGATCCCCCGCCAGGCCGACCCGATCGAAGAGGTGTTCGCGGAGATAGCGGCGGAACGACGCCGGATGGCCGGCGTCCAACCCGAGATATTCGTCCATGTGGAAGCCCACGAGGCGAGACCAGTCGACGGCCCCGGGAGCGGCCAGCGCGTCGAGGAACTCGTCCTGGCTCGGGGCCGCGGCGAAGATCACGGTGGCCGACCCCGCCTCGGCCTGTCGGGCCGCGATCGACCTTGCGACGAGGGCAGCCGCGGCCTGTCCGAGCGCCGCGCGGTCCTCGTGGACGACGACGCGGAGCGAGTCGACGGTGAACTCGGCGATCGGCGTCGATCGGGTCTGGCTCATCGGCGGGGGCTCCTGATCGAGGTCGGAGCCCAAGCCTACCGGCGGCCCGGGGCCGGTTCAAGGCGCGGCCGGTGCCCGCCAGCCCGGGCCGGCTGATCAGGCTCTCGCGGCGACCGATAGCGGGCTGGGCTGGGCCCTCGGCCGTTCTTGCAGGTGTTCGCAGAGGCGGCGGCACTCCGTGAGGTCGACCATGAGCGACTCGGTCAGGAACGTCGCGGCGGGCCCGTCGGAGGCCCACTGGAGCTGGTCATGACAGCGATTCATGTGCTCGATCAGGTCCTTCATCCAGAGCAGCGTCGTGCGTCGATTTCTCATCCGGGAGTCTCCATCGCCTCGTCATGAGGTGTCGGGTGGCCCGCCAGGCCGGGTCAGGGGCTTGTGCCGGCGGCGGAGGGAGGCCAAGGCAAAGGATGTGCCGGCTCGCCGACCCAGGGCCTGGCCTTCGATCGAAGCCGGTGATGCCACGAAACTTGAGGAAAAGTTCCCGGAAATCGTGATTTCCGACGGCCCGACCCGGTCGTGTAAGGCTTACAGGCCGCCGGTGACATGGAAGCCAGACTTCCTTTTCGGATGGCGACCCTCTAGGATGGATCGCGACGGTAGGCCGAGGTTGTCGACCTTCGATCGAGGGAAGTGAACCGATGGGGTCGCCCGGATACGGTCCGACGCTCGATGATTCCATCCCATCCCGCGGAGCCTGGGGCTGGCCGTTCTGGCCGTTCGGCCGGCGGGCGCAGGTCAAGGAGTCGAAGGCTGCGGTCGTCCCCACGACGCGGTTCCGCAACATCGCCATCGGCCGCGAGTCCGGCTCCGGCGGAGGCGCGATCGGCAGGATGGTCGGCACGAAGCTCAACTGGAAGGTCTACGACCACGAACTCCTCGAAGCGATCGCCCAGCGGATGGAGCGGCCGGCCGACGAGGTGCGGGTGTTCGACGAGCTGGCGCCGAGCGTGGTGCAGGACTGGCTCCTCCCCCTCCGCGAGGAGCATTATGCCCCGCAGGAGGCGTACCTGGACCACCTGGCCAAGCTCGTCGAGGCGATCGGTCGCGCAGGGGACTCGATCGTCGTCGGCCGCGGGGCCGGGTTCCTGCTGCCCCGCAACGAGACCCTCTCCGTCCGGGTGGTCGCGCCGCTCAAGGCTCGCGCCGCGAGGCTCGCCGAGCGGATGGGTGTCTCGCACCGGACGGCCCGGCGCGCGGCCCGCGAGCTGGATCGCCGCCGCTCCCAGTTCACGCGGACGATGTACCGGGTCGTCGCCGACGATCCGCACAACTACGACCTCGTCCTCGACTCCGACAGCCTGGGACTGGAGATGGCCGCGGACCTGATCGCCCACGCCGTCGAATCGGGACGCCCCGCCCCCCAACCCCTCCCGTTCCCGGTCGCGCCCGCCCTCCGACACGACACCCCGCCCGGGGCCGGATGACAACCCACGAGACCCTGGCCCACCCTTCCATGAGCGATTCCCGACCGCGACGGCGCTTCCATCTGGTGATGGTCAGCGGCCACGCACCGCCGTTGATGGACGGGGTGGGCGACTGCACCGCGCCGCTCCTCGCCGAGATCGCCCGGCAACGCCCCGAGTGGCGTTACACCTGGCTGACCCGCCGCCCCGGCCGGTTCCGGACCCCGATCCTGTTCGGGCCCGGCTATCGGGTCGTCCGGCCGAATCACCTCTGGGACGATCGCGGATGTCGCGCCGCCTGTGCGACCCTCGGGAAGTTGAAGCCGGACCTCGTCCATGTGCAGGATCAGATCCATTCGTTCTTCGAGACCGACGCCGCCCCGCGGCTCGCCGCGGCGGCGACCTGTCCCGTGATCGCGACATTGCACGAGTATCACGTCGAACTCCCGAGCGTGACATCGACGGATGAGCTGGTCCGGCGGTCGTCGGCGATCATCGCCAACGACGCGAGGAACGCCGATCGGTGTCGCGAGCGGACCGGGCGGGAGCCCGACGCCCGGTGGTGGAGCGGGAGCACCGTCGAGCCCCCGTCGCCCCTCGTGCGCGACCCCGAGCCCGACCTCGTGACCACGTTCGGGTTCATCTCGTCGCTGAAGTCGGTCGAGGTCGCGATGCAGGCCCTGGAGCGGCTCCGGTCGCAAGGCCGCAAGCTCCGGTGGAGGATCATCGGGCCGTTCCACCCGGACCGGGACCCGCAGCATGCCCGGCTCGCCGAGCTGCAGAAGTCGGGATGGGTGGAGTTCGCCGGGGGATACTCGGTCCGCGACCCGAAGCTCCGGTCGCTCCTGGCCGCCTCGCGTGTGATGCTCCTGCCTTATGCGGACGGGGCGTCGCTCCGGCGGACGACCCTCCACGCCGCCTGGGCCTTCGGGGTCCCTTCGGTCACCACGCCCCCAGCGCACGACGAGCCGGCCCTGGTCGACGGCGAGAATTGCCTGCTCGTCCGCGATCCGTCGCCCGAATCTCTCGCCGCCGCCCTGGCCCGCGTCCTCGACGACCCCGCGCTCGAGTCGAGGCTGAGCGCGGGTGGGCTGAGGACGGCGGAGGCCCTCGGCTGGCCCGAGCTGGCGCGCCGCCACCTCGCCCTCTATGACCGCCTGCTCGCGGGCCGTTCGGAGGTCGCGGTCCCTTGAGCCGGAGCCGACTCGCGATCTGGAATTACCTGAGCGCTATGCTCTTCACCGCGTTCACGCTCGTCGGCCTGATCGTGACCCGGTACGTCATCGCCTGGCTGGGCGAGGAGCGAGCCGGTGCGGCCCGGATGGTGGTCGATTGGGTCGGATATTTCACGATCTTCGAGATCGGGATGAGCTCGACCCTGGCTCCGCTCCTCGCCCGGGTCCTGGGGCGTGACGACAAAATTGGCCTCGAGGCGACGGTCTCCGCGGGCATCCGCGCCTTCCTGGTGCTGCTGGGCCTCTGCCTGGTGATCGCCGTCGGCATGCTCGCGATCGTCGGCTGGCTCATCCCCGTCTCGCCCGGGAACCAATTCGACCTCCGGCTGGCCTGGTGCGTGGCGATGATCGGGCTCGTCCCGATGGTCCTCTCCCCCTTCCGAGCCCTGGCCGACGCCCGCCAGCAAGGCTATCGGATCAACCTGGCATTGACCGCCCAGAGCCTCCTCATCTTCTCGCTCTCGCTCGGCTTCGCCGCGATGGGCTTCGGGATCACGGGGCAGGTCGCCGCGTCGACGTTCGCGGCGCTTCCGCTCGCGATCTTCCTGACCCGGGACGGCCTCAAGGCCTTCCCCGGCCTGCTCCGGGCGGCGAGGACGACCCGGCCCGACGCCGAAGTCTGGCAGGCGATCTCCAAGCTCGGGTTCGCGACGATCCTGCTCGCCCTGAGCGGGCGGATGAGTCTCCTGACCGATAGTCTGGTCGTCGGCAAGATCCTCGGCCCGTCCCTGGCGATACAACTCGTCGTCACGCTCAGGTTAACATCCCTGATGCAGTCGCAGCTCCAGGGGATCGGCAACGCGAGCTGGGCGGCCCTCGCGGAACTCCACGCCCAGGGCCGTCACGAAGACTTCAACCGGAGGCTCATCGAGCTGACCGGACTCGTGTCGGTCTTCGGGCTCGCGGCGTTCGGGCCGATCGTGGCCTACAGCAAGTATTTCGTCGCCCTCTGGATCCGGACACCCGTCTACCTCGGCGACGGGCTCGTCCTGCTCGGGGCGATCAACGCGTTCCTCCTCGGCCTGATCTCGCTCTGGTTCTGGTGCTTCGCCGGGACGGGACGGGTCCGCAAGATGCTGCCGATGGCCCTGCTCGGAGCGTTCCTGAACGTCGGCGCGAGCATCCTGCTGACGATGGTCGTCGGGCCGATCGGTCCCCTGCTCGGCACCCTGATCAGCTTCGTCGGCCTGAGCCTCTGGTATATCCCCATCTGCCTGCGCCGCGACTTCGGGACGAGCGTCGCCTCGCTCTATCTCGCCGCCTGCCGGCCGCTCGTGCTGGGCGTGCCCTATGCGGCCTTCCTCTATTACATCGCGAGCGTCCATCGTCCCTGGGGCTGGCCGGGCTTGGTCGCGGAGATGGGGCTGTCGACGCTCTTCTTCCTGGCCATCTCGTTCCAGTTCGTGCTCGGCCCGACGGACCGCGCGGCGTGGACGATGCGGGTCCGAGGGTTGGTCGCCCGACGCGCCTGACCCGACGGCCGTCGGGGCCGAACGCGACCCGAGTGAGAAATACCTCCAACCTCGGGGCGAATCCCATCTAGCAACCCTTGCCCTTGCGGACGGGCCTGTGCCGGCCTCGCGTGGGGTGGTCCTGGGTCTCTTGCCCTGATAGGATCGGTAACTTCGCCGATCGCTTGGCCTTCGACCCGGGAGGCCGGTCGCCCTGGGTGGGGAGTCTATGAATCCGACACTCGTTCCGCTCAAGGACCGCCGGCTCGCGGCGCTGCTGGCCTTCCTCGTCCCGGGCCTCGGGCATGCCTATCAGCGTCGATACGGCAAGGCGATCCTCTATTTCCTCTGCATCTACGGGCTCTTCTTCGGCGGCCTGGCCCTGGGCGAGTGGAAGATCGTCTACTGGCGATGGGTGAGCCCGGTCTCCGACCCCGAGCACTTCTGCTACTGGTATTTCTGGCAGGCCCTGACGGGGATCGTCGCCCTCCCCGCGCTCGTCCAGGCCACGCTCCATCGCTACGGCCTCGGCCCGATCCTCTGGGGTTACGGGGCCGACCCGCCCGTCGCCGAGCTGAACGCGCTCTACCCGCGGCTCGGCAAGATCGTCGAGATCGGCTACATCTACACGCAGGCCGCCGGCCTCCTCAACATCTTCGCGATCTTCGACGCTTACGAGGGCCCGGCCCTGCGGGACGACCCCGCCGCCGAGCCCGTCGGTCCGAAATCGGCCGACGTCGCGACCTCACCCCCCGCGGCACAGCAGGGCGTGCCCTCGGGCTCGGAGGCATCCGGATGAACCCGGCCGAGATCCATGTCTACTGGTTCGTCATCCCGCTGGTCGTGGCCATCAGCCTGGTCTACTCGGCGAGCCGTCACGAGTCGTGGAAGAGGATCGTCGGTCAGGCGCTGAGGCTCTCCGGGATGATCTTCGCCGTCCTGGTCGTGACGACGATGATCCTGCTCGTGGTCAACTCGCAGATCTAGCCGACGGCCTCGGGGGTCTCCCAGGATCCAATCCGTCGTCTCCAGAGGGTCGCGCTCGCCCTCAGGCTCGCCATGGCCGTGGAGACCGAGCGTCCCTCTCCGAAGACCGTCATCACCGGCTCTCCCGGCATCAGGATGATTCCGGGGGACGGGAAATCGGCTGCCATCGGACGATCTTCGTCCTCGTTGGCCCAGGGCCATTCCGCCGGGGCGCGGGCCGGCCGACGCGCGAACAGGATCCGCTTTGCCTGAAGCCCGACGCGACCGGGGACATGCTCCGCCTGGAACGTGCCGGCGAAGCCGCAGGCGCGCGCATGGTCGGCGAGCAATGCCCGGCCCGTCGCCCGTTCGAGCACCTCCACGGAGGCCGTATAGCGTGGGTTGATCTCGACGGGGACCGGAATCCCGCGGACCAGGACAAGATCAATGCCGAATAACCCCATCAGGCCGAAACACTTCGCGATCCTCTGGCCGATCCGGGCGAGGATTCGTCCCGCCTCCTCCGGCAGAGGCCAGGGGCCGACGCTGCCCCGATAGGCGACGCGTAGTCCGCCGGCCGACCGTCCGAGGAGCTGCCGGGTGACCCCGACCAATCGGGAGGTCCGGCCGTCGCCCAGGTAGATCGCAGCAAGCGCGATCCCCCGAAACCGTTCCTGGAGGTAGTCGCCACGGGGCAACGGTCCGGTGCCTGAGACCCAGGGACGAATCCGAAGTCCCGTCGCGGAGGCGAGCGGCTTGGCCAGCCATTCGCCGGATGAGGGCGGAGGATCTCCCGCGACCAGGCAGATGGGACTCGGCAGGCCCGCCTCGCGGAGGGCGGCGGACCATCGCGGCGGGTCGCGGACGGCCTCCAGAGCCGGACCGCCGATCCCGAGCAGGCGGCGACGCGCGGCGATCCGGGAGATCAGCCCCGGATGGTTCTCCAGCGAACCGGTGTAGATCCACGGGCCGTTCGGAAGGACTCGGGCGATCCGATCGAGGCCGAGGGGGTAGTCCCGACGCTCGATCCGATGGGCTGGAAATCGCGAGGCGAGGTCGCGGTCGGCGAAGAGGTCGACGGCGATCGGGAGGAAGCCGGCCCGGTCCGCCGAGGCCGATGCGGCCCGGGCGCTGGCGCCGAGGATGAGCAGGGGGAGGCGGGTCGGCCGGGTCTCGGTCACGCGGAAGTCGTCCCGTCGGCGAACGTCGCCGAACGAAGGGAGGCGACGGGGGACAGCGATCCCCACGTCGCCTCGTTCGTCTCACGTCCTGGCCGGCCGGGTCCGGGCCGACTCGGGGTTCAGTCGGCCTTGTCGATCTTGGTGGCGGTGAAGACCTTCTTGCCGTCCTTCTCCTCGACGGTGCCGGTGGCCTTGGTCTTGACCGGGGCGTCTGTGGTGGCCGTGCAGATGCCGCTCGAGCCGTGATACTTCTTCGAGACCGGGTTGGCGGCCAGGTAGTACTTAACCTCCTTGCCGCTCTCCTTGACGATCACGACGTTCTGGCAGCTCTTCTCCTCCTTGAGCGCGCACTTGGCGCAGACGCCGTCGCCGGTGATCGTGACTTCCTTCTTGTCCTCGGCGCGGGCGACGAGCGAGAAGGCGGTGAGGAGGGCGGCCACGCCGAGAAGCGGGTACAGCTTGCGCATCGTTCGGACTCCCTGGGTTGGACGGTCACGGGCGGGCCCGGAGGCCGATCGGCCTTGCCGGCCTGCTCGTTGCCGATGTCATTGAATCACGACGCGACCGGGCCGACAACCTTTTTCCGAATCGAGCGCGGCTCGGGGCCGGGGGTTGCGAGAGGTCTCTCGGCTGTTATGATGCGGGTCAGTCGCGGCCCGAGGGCCTCCCCACATGCAGCCCTAAGGCGCCCGCGAACCGACTTTCCGAACCCGAGCATCACCGCCCCGCGTGCGGACCGGAGACGAACGACGATGGCCGACCATATCATGTACATCGGCGAGGCCCTCTCGGGCGAAGGCAACGAGATCGCCCACATCGACCTGCTGATCGGTTCGAAGACCGGGCCGGTCGGGGTGGCCTTCGCCAATGCGCTCGCCAATCAGTCGGCCGGCCACTCGAACCTGCTCGCGGTGCTCGCCCCGAACCTGCTCACCAAGCCGGCGACCGTCCTGATCACGAAGGTCACGATCAAGGGGATGAAGCAGGCCGTCCAGATGTTCGGCCCCGCCCAGTACGCCGTCGCCAAGGCCGTCGCCGACTGCCTGGCCGGGGGCACCATCCCGGCCGCCGAGGCCGAGAACCTCGTGATCGTCTGCGGCGTCTTCATCCACCCCGCCGCCGAGGACAACGCCAAGATCCTCCAGTACAACTACGACGCCACCAAGCTCGCCATCGAGCGGGCGATGAAGAACGAGCCGACCGCCCAGCAGGTGATCGCCCAGAAGGACTCCGCCAAACACCCGTTCTCGGGCAAGTAAGCCCCAGGGAGTCGACCTGCCGTCGCCGACGAGCGCCGGCGGGAGACCTCCCGGGCCTCGATCCCATCTCGATGAGCCGAAGCCGATGGCCGATGCCCCCGCCAAGCAGACGGTCCTGGTCCAGCTCGACGTCGATGCCCAGCCGAGCGTCTTCGACGGCGTGGTCGCCGTCGACTCCGGGGTTGCCCACCTCTTCCGTCACGGCGGGGTGACGCCGGAGACCGTCCGCGACCTCGTCCACGGCGCGATCTTCACCCGGGGCCCGTCCGACCTCCGCTCGACCGCGATCTTCGTCGGCGGGTCGGACTTCGCGAAGGCCGAGGCCGTCCTCGGGGCGGTGAAGGCGTCGTTCTTCGGGCCGTTCCGGGTCTCGGTCCTGTTCGACCCCAACGGCTCGAACACGACGGCCGCCGCGGCGGTCCTCGCCGCGATCGAAGGCCTCGGTGGAACCGTCGAGGGTGTCCGGGTCGCGGTCCTGGGGGGGACCGGCCCCGTCGGAGGCCGGGTCGCCCGCCTGCTCTCCGGCCTGGGGGCTCACGTCGCGATCGGCTCGCGCGACCGCATGAAGGCCGAGGCGGCGGCAGGGCGGATCTCCATCCAATCGAGTCGCGGGGTCGACGCCTTCGCCTCGTCCGACCCGACGTCCCTCGCCAAGGGGCTCGAAGGGGCCGCCGTCGTGGTCGCCGCAGGGGCCGCGGGCGTGACGCTCCTGCCGGAGTCGATCCGGGCCTCGATCCCGGAGATCCGGGTGCTGATCGACCTCAACGCCGTCCCTCCCGTCGGGATCGAGGGCGTCGAGCCGACCGACAAAGGGAAAGGGCGCGGGGGGGTGACGGCCTGGGGGGCGATCGGCGTCGGGGCCACGAAGATGAAGGTCCACAGGGCGGCGATCCGGGCCCTCTTCGCGACCGGCGACCGGGTGATCGACGCCGAGGACGCGCTCGCCATCGGCCGATCCTTCGCCTGATTCCCCGACGAGCGGAGGCCGCGGCGATGCCTCGGGTGGTCGGGACCGACCCAGGGACGAGCAGCCTCGACCTGGTCCTGCTGGCCGATGGCGCGTTCGTCGATGGCCATCGATTCCCGCCCCGGACGCTCCGCGACGATCCCGAGGCGCTGCGACGGCTCCTGCGCCGCTGGTCGCCGATCGACCTGATCGCCGGCCCGTCCGGCTATGGACTTCCGCTCATCCGTGGCCAGGACGTGACCGAAGCCGACGTCGACCTGATGGCCCTGACTCGCCCCGACGAGCGCGGCAGGGAGATGGGCGTCGTCGGTTTCCGCGGCTGGGTCCGGGAGTTCCTGGCAAGCGGAATCCCGACCATCTTCCTGCCCGGCGGCATTCACCTGGCGACGATCCCGTCGCACCGCAAGGCCAACGCGATCGACATGGGGACGGCGGACAAGATCGCGGTCGCAGCCCTCGCGATCCGGGAGGATCGGGGCCGGTCGCGATCGTTCGCGGTGATCGAGGTCGGGTCGGCATTCTCGGCCGTCCTGGTCATCCTCGACGGCGCGGTCGTCGACGCCTCGGCCGGGACTCGGGGGCCGATCGGCCTGATGTCCGGCGGGGCGTGGGACGGCGAGGCTGCGTACTGGCTGTCACCGCTCGCCAAGGACGACCTCTTCCGAGGCGGGTGGGCCGACCTGGGAGAGGTCGCGACGATGTCCTTCCGGGAGTCGCTCCGCAAGGCGATGGCCGGCCTCCGGGCGGTTACGCCGTTCGACCTGGCCTATCTCTCCGGCGGAGGGCTAAATCGCCCCGAGATCCTCCGTGCCGTCCGAGAGGCGATCGAAGGCCTCGTCGAGGCCGTCCCTCTGGATGGGCTCCCCGGTTGCGGTATCAAGCTCGCGGCCCAGGGCTCGGCCCTCCTGGCCGACGGGCTCGCCGGGGGTCGGCACGGCGACCTCGTCGAGTCGCTCCAATTGCGCCGATCGTCGGGCACACTCTTTGACCATCTCAGGTCGCGCCTCACTCCGGGGACTCCGCCATGATCCAGTTCGCCGCCGTCGTGCTCGGCCTCCTGTTCATCCCCGCCGACCCGAGCCCGGGAGGGACGCTCGACATCTACTTCGTCGACGTCCAGGGGGGCGCGGCGACTCTGATCGTGACGCCCGAGCGGGAGTCGATCCTGATCGACTCGGGATGGGCGGGCTTCGACGATCGGGATCCGAAGCGGATCGTGAAGGTCCTGCGCGAGGTCGCCGGGCTCGAACGGATCGACCACCTGGTCACGACGCACTGGCACGCCGACCACTACGGCGGGGTCGAGGGTCTTTCCCGGCTCGTGCCGATCGGCCGATTCTGGGACCGCGGCCTGCCCGGCATCGACGGGCCCGACTCCGACTTCCCCGACGGGCCGAAGCCCGACGACCCGCTCGGGGTCGCCTATCGGAAGGCCTCGGCGGGCAGGCGGACCGCGCTCGGGGCGAACGCGGTCCTGCCGCTCAAGGGGGAGATCAAGGCCCTGGTGCTCGCCTCGGGCGGCGAGGTCCGGCACATCGGCAAGCGTCAGTCCACGAATCCGCTCGCGGAGACCGCCCCTCCGAATCTCCCGGACGACCCGAGCGACAACGCACGGAGCCTGGCCTTCAAGATCACCTGCGGGCCGTTCGACTTCCTCGATTGCGGCGACCTCACCTGGAACGTCGAGAAGGACCTCGTGTGTCCCTATGATCGGATCGGCCCGGTCGACGTCTTCCAGGTCACCCATCACGGGATGGACATCTCGAACCATCCGACCCTGGTCCGCACGGTCGCGCCCACGGTCGCCGTCATGAACAACGGCCCCCGCAAGGGCGGGGCGCCGGCGACCGTCAAGCTGCTCAAGACCATCCCCTCGATCCAGGCCGCCTATCAGCTCCACAAGAACGCCGCGACCGGCCCGGAGGACAACACCGACCCATCGTTGATCGCCAACCCCAACCCGGGCGGCGGCCAGTTCATCCACGTGTCGGTCGCGTCGGGAGGCAAGACCTACACCGTCCAGATCGGCCCCGACGGGTCGAGGCGGGACTTCGCGACCAGGTAGCTTCGGGCGGCCCGGTCAGCTTACGTCGTTGGCTCCCGCCTCGGGCTCGACCCGGGTCGAGGGCGTTGGTTCGGCTCCGGGCCTGGTCTTCTTCGACCTCGGCTGATGCTTCCAGCGGCGATGGAGCCAGAGGTATTGATCGGGGTCGCGGCGGATGATCTGTTCGAGGGCCGTCGTGTAGCGCTGGGTGAGGAGGCGGGCGTCGTCCGGGGTGCCTGTCAGCTCGGACGGCTCGATCAGCTCGGTGCATCCGACCTCGTAGCGGAACCCGGGACCGACCCGCCGCGCGTAGCCGACCGCCACCGGGGCCTCGTGCTCGATGGCCAGGAGGGCGATCGCCTTGTGGGTAGACGCGGGCCGGCCGAAGAAGTCGACGAACATCCCGCGCTCGCCCGCGTCCTGATCGGCGAGGAAGGACAGGACCCCGCCCGAACGGAGGACCGCCAGCATCTGATCATATCCCCCCTTCTTGGGAATGAGCTTCTGCCCCGTCCGCTCGCGAAACGAGCGGAGGAACCGTTCGAGGTGGGGGTTGTCCAGCGTCCGGGCGACCGAGTGCGGAGGGAAGCCGAAGACGCCGAACAGGTACCCGGCCATCTCCCAGTTGCCGAAATGGCCGGTGAGCATGATCAGCGGGCCGCCGTCCATCAGGCGGTCGAGCACCTTCTCGTGCCCGACCAGCGTGATCCGGTCGCGCCAGGTGGTTGGGTGGAGCTTGCGCGGGATGTGGAGGATCTCCATCAACATTCGGCAGAAATGGAGGTAGACCCCGCGGATGATCCGCTCCCGCTCGCCCGCGTTGTAGCGATCGCCGAATGCCGCCGTCAGGTTCTCGATCCCGACCCTGCGGTGCCTCCGATCGAACCGGTAGAGGAGACCCGCGAGGTTGCCGGCGAAGGCGTACGACTGCTCGACGCTCATCATCTGGGCGAGGCAGACGACCAGGCGGACGGCGAGATACACCGCGTAATCGAGCACGGGGCGACGTCGCCGCATGGGTCACTCCATCGACCGTACCGGGTCTCAACCCGGAGTTTCCTCGTCCTGCCGTCCGCGGTCAATCCTCGACGAGCGGGAGGTCCACCGCCCGGCCCGACTCGGCCGACCGGTAGATGGCCCGGACGATCTCGACCGACTTGCGTCCCTCCCGCCCGTCGACCATCGGCGGACCGCCGGTGTCGATCGCCCGGAGGAAATCGGCGAGCTGATCGCGGTGGCCGGCATGGCTGATCCCCCTCGGGTCGCTCGCGCCGGCCGAGGAGCCGGTCGAGGCGGCGATCCTGGCCCGGATCGCGTCGTCCTCGGCCGAGGCGTCGGCGAAGGACCAGAGGGTGATGTCGTCCTGCTCGACCCGGGCCGACCCGCGCTCCCCGTGGATCTCGGTGCGTTTGGAGAGTCCGGGAAAAGCGCTCGTCGCCGCCTCGATCACCCCGAGGGCTCCGCTCCGGAATCGGATGGCGGCGACGGCCGTATCCTCGACCTCGATCCGCTCGTGGACGAGGGTCGCGGTGATCGCCTGGACGCTCGCCACCTCGCCCATCAGCCAGGCCAGGAGATCGACGTTGTGGATCGCCTGGTTCATGAGGGCCCCCCCGCCGTCCAGGTCACGGGTGCCGCGCCAGCCTCCGGAGTCGTAGTATTCCTGGGTCCGCCACCACTTGACGTAGGTGTCGCCGAGGGTGAGCCGGCCGAACCGGCCGGCCTCGATCGCGGCCTTGAGCCGTCGGTTCGCCTCGCCGAATCGCGACGGGAAGATCGTGCAGAGACGGACGCCCGACTCGTCGCAGGCCCGGATGATGGAATCGCACCGGCCGAGGGTGATCTCCAGCGGCTTCTCGACCACGACATGCTTCCCGGCCCGCGCCGCCAAGACGGCGGGGTCGAGGTGCGCCCCGCTCGGGGTGCAGACGCAGACGACGTCGAGGTCCGGCCGCGCGAGCATCGCCGGCAGATCGTCATAGATCGTGCAGGGTCCTTTCACGGCGGCGAGGTCGGCGATCTTCGCCCCGTTCGCCGCCGACCGACTGAACGCCGCGACGACGCGGGCGCCTTCGATCTCGCCGATGGCCCGGGTGTGGTATTCGGCGATCATCCCGCAACCGACGATGCCGAAACCGTGCGTTTTCATGAGCATCTCGGCCTCGACTGCGGTGACGAAGGGTCGAAATTCCCACGGCCGGCCCGATCACGCACGCGATGCACCCGGACCGGTTCAAGGTGTGAATCGGAGACGAGCGATCTTGTGCTTGCCGTACCGGACGATGAATTCGTCCAGGGGGAACCGGACCGGGTCCTTGCCTTCCTGATCGAGCACGACCGCCGCCGGATCATCCTGGAGTCGCACCGAAATCGTCGCCCTGGGGCCGATTACGACATATTTCTCCCGACCGATCTTCACCGCACCTTCCTCGAATTTACGACGGACATTCGAGGTGCTCGTCTCGAACTTGAGCGTATCGACGATCAGCCTTGCCAGGTCGTAGGAGTCACGAGTCCGATCGTCGAGGCCGATGACGGGGATCGTCGTCGGATCTTCACCGCTGGCGCGGCGACGGAACTCGGCCGCCGCCCGATCCGCCGCCTCGGGCCCGGAATATTGGGCGACGATCGCCTTTCCCAGGGCCTCCTTCGCGTCCCGAGGGTTGATCCCGGGGGCGAGCAGGGCGTCGACTTCGGCCATCGGCAGGTCGGTGAGCAGGGTGAAATACTGGCGCATCGGCCCGTCGGGGATGCTCATCACCTTGGCGAATTGGGTGACCGGATCTTCCGCCACGCCGATGTAATTGCCCAGGCTCTTGCCCATCCGGCGGGTGCCGTCGGTGCCGACGAGGATCGGCATCGTCATCGCCACCTGGGGCGGCTGGCCCTCGGAGGTTTGCAGGTCGCGGGCGACGAGCAGGCTGAAGAGTTGCTCCGTGCCGCCGAGCTCGACGTCGGCCCGGACCTCGACCGAGTCCCACCCCTGCATCAGCGGGTAGAGGCATTCGTGGAGATAGACGGGCTTGCCGGCCTGGAGCCGATTGGCGAAATCCTCGCGGGCGGACATCTGCGAGAGGGTCATCTGCCGGGTCAGGTCGAGCACATCCAGGAAGGACCAGGTCGAGAACCAGTCGCCGTTGTGATGGACCTCAGCCCGATCCAGATCGATGATCCGGCCCACCTGATGGAGATAATCCCGGGCGTTCGCGTGGACCTGATCCTCGGTCAGCTTGGAGCGCGTCTCGTCCCGCCCGGAGGGGTCGCCGACGAGGGCCGTGTAGTTGCCGATGATGACGACGGCGGTATGACCGAGGTCCTGAAACTGGCGGAGCTTACGCAACGCGACGGTGTGACCGAGGTGGACGTCGATGCCGGTCGGGTCGATCCCGTACTTCACGCGCAGGGGCGTGCCCGTCCTCACGGATCGATCGAGCTTCTTGACGAATTCCTCCGCGGGGACGATCGAGTCAACGCCGCGGCGGAGGATCTCCCGCTGGTGTTCCGTGCCGCCCACGCTATCGCTCGCCACTCCGTCACGCTCCGTTCCGTCCCGTGCGATCGTCGACCCGGACGTCGCGATTCTAGCGCAAGCCGGTCCGCGAGGGCAAGGTAGCCCATCCTCGGTGCTGGCGTTAAGCTGGAGGGATGACGTCGGATCTCGTGACTTCGTCGGGGACGACCGCTCCATGCCGCAGAATCCGTCGTCCTCACAGATCTTGATCGCACTCCTGACCCTGACCCTTTATGCGTCGATCGTGGCCGCCTGGGGCTGGGCGATCGCTCGACTCGCGGCCGGCAGGACGTTGCTCCCGGCACCTTCGAGAGACGTGGTGGGCTGGGGCGGGAGGACGGTCCTGGCCGTCCTGGCGACCTACCTGGTCCTCCAGGTTGCGGTGATCGGCCTCTATGTGCAATTACTCGGCGTCGCACGCCCGGCCCCGGGGGCGGGGCTGACCACGACGGTCGCCGACCGGATGGTCGAAGCTCTGCTCCATCCGCTCGTCTTCGCGCCGGGTCAGCTCGTCGTCGTGACCGTCTCGTTGAACGTCATGTTCCTCGCCGTCGCGCCAATCTTGCTGGCCCGCGGGTCGGGCACGAAGACGGCTGACTTCGGATTCGGGAGCGGAGAGGCAGGCTCCGACGTCTTGCGGGGGCTGATGGCGTGGCCGCTGCTGGCTCCGATCGTCTTCGGGGTCAACGCCCTGGCCACCGGGATCTGGAAGGACCGGATCCAGCGGCACCCGCTCCAGGACTGGGTCGAGTCGGCCCCCTCGACCTCGACCCTGTTCCTCGCGGCATTCTCGGCCGTCGTCGTTGCACCCCTGGCCGAGGAATTCCTCTTCCGAAGCGTCTTGCTCGGCTGGCTCGACAAGCTGGCGATCGGCCCGCACGAACCGGGCGGGCCCGTCGCCTGGAGGAAGAGGCTAGGGCCTCGTGAGGAGGTCGATGAGCTTGAGGACCGGCCCGATCCTGCCGAGATGACGCATGGCAGCAAGGCAGGCATCGGCTTCCGACTGTTCGCCGCGAATGTCGTCGTTTCCCTGCTCTTCGCGGCCTTGCACGGACAGGTTTGGCCGACCCCGGTGCCTCTCTTCTTCCTGTCGCTCGGCCTCGGGCTGCTCTACCAGCGGACCGGCCGGCTCTTAGCATCCATCACGCTGCATGCGACCTTCAATGGGATCGCCACCCTGACGCTGTATCTCTCCCTGCTCGGATGAAGAATTTAATTCACGGCGAACGGTTGGCTTGCATTCACCAGGAGGAAGCAGCCCATCCGAGTCGAAATTCACCGGAGAATCTCGACGACCCCGTGGACTTTCGTTTCGCCCCTGGATAAACTATTCGGGATGGGAATCGGCGGTAAGTAGGGATGCACCGTGGCCGTTCTCGGCGATTTTCGTCGAGTAACGGTCATGCTCGTCCTGGGGCCTTCCGATAGCACGTAAACGATCCAAGGTCGCGACTCCCGTCCGAGCGTCAGCCCAGGCCCGAGCAAATGCGCCGTCGGTCGGTCGCGAGCGTCCTCCCGGTGTTCACGACTCCGACCGAGGTTGAAGAGCCTGCGTTCGTGCCAGTTGGCGGATGATGACCGTCCCGAACGTCGAGGGCGGCCAGACACTATTGGGAGATTGCCGTTCGATGAGCGTCTCGAATTCCAAGAAGCCCGTAGCGTTGCACTCCGGGTACGAATGGGCGGGCACCGTCGCCCGCTTCCAGCGTGGGGCGAAGTCGTCGCGTGCCGGGCGTCGATCGGCCTTGCTCGGCATCCTCAGTTCCGTCTATGCCAACTCCTCGCGCGGCGGGCGGGGAACAGGCGTTGAGTCGCGGAGCGGCTCGGACCGAGCTTGAATCAGGCCGGGTGAAACACCGAGACTGCTCGGGTACACGTTGCAATCGAGCCGACGATCTCCCGTGGGGATCTTCGGCTCTTGTCTTTTCCCGGATCGGTCGCTCGGGACGATCCCGATCGATCCCGAGTCAGCCGATCAGTCGCCGCGAGTCGGTGGTTGGCGGACTTCGCCACGAACCCAGAGCATTCGGATCGACCCGAGTCCGTGCTTGCCAACCCCCGTCGTCATGGCCTCGCGCGGATCTGCGACGAGCCGTCCGGCTCGGGGCTGTTCCTGCAATCCGCCGGGCAGCATCAGGTCGAGCATGAACAGGTAGTGCGAGAGGCTGCCCGCCATGACGAAGACGTGGAAGAGTTCGTGCGAGCCGAAGACGCCCGGCCAGAAGATCGGCCAGTGCATCAGGTTGATGACGGCCCCGACGCTGTAGAAGAGCCCCCCGATCACGAGCGGCATGAGTCGGCGATGCGGGTAGGATCGGGCTAGCTCTCGATAGCAGAAGAGGGCACCCCACCCCATCCCCAGGTAGATGGCCGTCCCGATCGCGGGCGGGAGCACTCCGACGAACAGGTAGAGGAGTGACCCGACCGTCGTCAGCCCCCAGACCGAGGCGAGGATCCCCAGCCGCCACCGGCCATTCATCAGGTTCCAGGCGATCGGCGTATAGCTGCCGGCGATCAGCAGGTAGATCCCGACGTGGTCGATCCGGTCGAACAGGTCGAGGCCTGCGCCCGAGGCCCTGACGCCGTGGAAGAGGGTGCTCCCGGCGTAGCAACAACTCAGGCTGAGGCCGAAGACGACGAAGCTCAGGCGTCTCCAGGCATCCCCGCCGCAGCGTAGCCAGAGGAAGAGCGTCGCCGGAAGCGAAAAGGCGAGCCACGCACCGTGGGTCCAGGCACTCACCGGCTCTCTGAGATTGAAAAATTCCATCGTCGGACGCCAGTCGAGAAAAACATCAAGATTACAGGAGGAATCGGCGGATCGCCCGGTCGACGTTGATGTTTCCACATCAAGGTGTGGCATCCCCAAACCATCAGGCATCTTCCGCGCCGATCGTGCTTCACGATGCACAAATGCCCCGTCGCGCGAGGCTCTCCGAGGCAGTGGAGACGGACGCGTCCGCCCCTTAAGGCGGCCCTCCGACGATCGCCACCCCGACCATGCCGGCGGTCGTCCCTCAAACGATCCGTCATCCATCTCGGTGCGTCCCTGCCGTTGACGGCGGGAGCCCTCGGATCAGCTCGGGCTTTGCATTCAACGCCGTGGCGTCGATCTCCTCGTGTTCGAGGACGGACATCCGATCGATGATCGTCCGCAGGACGTCGATGGGAGACTGCGCGGCGTCCACGTCGAAGATGAGGCCGGGGTCGTAGAAGCTCAGCGTCTGATAGGTCTCGTCGTAGTAGATCTGGAGCCGCCGGCGGATCACTTCCTCGTTGGTGTCGTCGAGGCGGTTCTCCCGGAGGGCGCGGGACTTGAGCCGATCGGTGGCCTTTTCCAGGTCGTCGATCTTGAGGTGGAAGATCTGCACCACGTCGAGCACTTCATCGAGCCGGGCTGCCTGCGCGTAGTTCCTGGGGAGCCCGTCGAGGATGAGGGTGTGCAGGTCCGGGAGCAGGAGCTCCTGCATCTCGAGGATCTGGATGTGCCTCTCCCAGAGCCGGACGGTCAGGTCGTCGGGAACCAACAGCCCGGCCGACGCGTGCTTCATGACCTCTCGACCGAGCTCTCCGTGCTTGGGGATCTTCCGGAAGACGTCCCCGCACGAGATATGGATCAGGCCCGGGAGCTGGCCGAGCACGGCCCCCTGGGTCCCCTTGCCGCTGCCGGGCATGCCGAATAAGAGGATCGTGCGATACCTGCGCGGGGTCAACATGGCTCGGTTCTCGCACGGGTCGGGCCGCCCCTGGGCCGGGACTGGACCGTCCCAGAGGACGGGGCGGGGAAACCGATCGATCGCTTCGATCGAGAGATCTATCAGGCTCTGTCGCAGAGTGGATCGAAAGTGGTCCGACCGGGTTGACAGTTTGTCTTGAAGGGGAGGCCGCCCCGTGATCGACTGGTTCACAACCACGATCGCCAGCACC
>JAABUQ010005942.1_pt1 | contig 18966 bp, 14 predicted proteins | sample 5560001 | NCBI WGS metagenome assembly JAABUQ01 (sample SAMN10711888, study PRJNA513371) | rock metagenome | isolation source: Antarctica rocks | place: Antarctica: Victoria Land, Finger Mt nord | collected 2015-12-18
GTCTCAAAGGTCCGGTGGCCACGCCCATCGCAGGCGGATTTCAGAGCGTCAATGTGGCGCTCAGGAAAGCTCTCGATCTGTTCGCGAACGTGCGCCCTGTTAAGACTCTGCCCGGCATCAAGACGCGCTTCGAGGACGTGAAGATCGACATGGTGATCTTCCGCGAGAACACGGAAGATCTCTATTCCGGACTGGAGCACGAGGTGGTCAAGGACGTTGTCACAAGTCTGAAGGTGATCACTCGCGCCGCTTCAGAGCGCATTGCGCGCTATGCATTTCAATACGCAAAAAAAAACGGCCGCAAGCAGGTGGCGGCCATCCACAAAGCGAACATCCTGAAGCTGGCTGACGGCCTGTTCCTACGCTGCTGCCGTGAAACAGCTCAACAGTATCCCGGCATCCAGTACAAAGAGTTGATTGTGGACAACGCGTCCATGCAGCTTGTGATGCGTCCGGAAACGTTCGACATTCTGCTGCTACCGAACCTATACGGAGACATCGTATCCGACCTGGCTGCCGGCTTGGTAGGCGGGCTCGGCATTGTGCCTGGCGCCAACATAGGTGAAGCACACGCTGTTTTCGAGGCCGTGCACGGCAGTGCTCCCGATATTGCGGGACAAGGCAAGGCGAATCCAACCGCGCTGATGCTTTCAGCCGTCATGCTGCTGACCCACTTAGGCGAGAGCAACGCGGCGCACACGTTACAGAGCGCAGTCGAAGCGGTTTATCGCGAAGGCAAGCACCTGACAGGTGACGTAGGAGGGACCGCCTCGACCGAAGAGTTTACTGAGGCGGTCATCAAACAAATCAAGGGCTGATGGGAGACGCCGCTTACAGTCCCTTTTGACCGAGGAAGACGATCAGGTCTACGACGCGGCTGGAATATCCCCATTCATTGTCGTACCAGGAAACTACCTTCACCAGGTTGCCGCCCAGCACCTTGGTCAGTCCCGAATCGATAATCGAGCTGTTGGGATTGCGCAGCATGTCGGTCGATACCACCGGATCTTCGGTATACGCGAGTATTCCCTTCATGGGCCCTTCTGCAGCGCTCTTGAGTGCTGCGTTCACCTCTTCAGCAGTGGTGTCCTTCTTCAGCACGCCTACGAAGTCGACCACCGATACGTCCGGCGTGGGGACGCGCATGGAAAAGCCGTCCAACTTGCCCTTCAGCTCCGGAAGAACCAGCCCGATCGCTAGGGCGGCGCCTGTTGACGTGGGAATCATATTCAGCGCGGCGGCGCGGGCACGTCGCAGATCTTTGTGCGGGAAATCGAGAACGTTCTGATCATTGGTGTAGCTGTGAATGGTCGTCATCGATCCCTTCTCGACGCCGAACGTGTCGTTCAGAACTTTCACAAGCGGAGCCAGACAGTTCGTGGTGCACGACGCGTTTGAGATGATGCTGTGCTTCGCCGCGTCATACATGTTGTCGTTGACGCCCAAGACCACGGTCACGTCCTCGTTCTTCGCGGGCGCCGAGATGATGACCTTTTTCACTGAACCACGTAGGTGCTTCTTGGCGTCGGCCGCATCGGTGAACCGGCCCGTAGATTCCACAACAACCTGCACGCCGAGACTCGGCCAGTCGATTTCGGCAGGGTCTTTGATGGCAAAAATCTTGATCTTCTTACCGGCGACCGTAACGCTGTCGCCGTCGGCTTTGACGGTCTCCGGCAATTGGCCGAGAATCGAATCGTACTTCAAAAGGTGTGCGAGCGTGGTGGTGTCGGTAAGATCGTTCGCGGCGACAAATTCAATCTCGGGGTTGTTCAGCCCTGCACGGACGACATTTCGCCCAATGCGGCCGAAGCCGTTAATCCCTACTTTAATTGGCATACCCTCCTATTCTACGGAGGCAGGTAGAGATCGCTTGAAATCTGAAGGTCTGTTGAAGCAGCTTTCCCGTGGCTCCGACGTGCCTGTATCATTCATCCCGCAGTGAGACGAGAGGATCGATGCGAATGGCGCGGCGAGAAGGCACGTAGCACGCGCCTAAGCCGATGGCAGTCAGGAGACAAACGACAGCCAACAATGTGAGCGGGTCATAAGTGGCGACGCCCCAAATCTGGCTCTTAGCCAGACGCAGAAGCAATACCGCCGTGAGCAGGCCAGTTGCAATGCCGATGGCGATGAAGCGCATACCACCGGAGAGAACCAGATTCCGGACATTTGAGCGCGATGCGCCGAGAGCCATGCGTATTCCGATCTCGCGGTTTTGCTGGGAGACGGTATAGGACACTACGCTATACACTCCGATGGCCACCAGCACTAGGGCGACGCCGGCGAACACGGCAAAGATCTGCAGCGCAAACCTTGGCTGCGCGTATTGGAATTTGTCGAGCGCCACCTCCAGTGTTTCGGTTTCTTGCGGGTGAATACTTTTGTCGAGGGAGATGACAGTGCTCTCGAGTTCTTTAGCCAGTGGCGCTGCGTTTCCCATGGCTCGGAGATAAACCAGGTACTCGCCAACACCCGCAATGCTGAGGGGGCCATAGGCTTCGGGCAGTACATCCTCCCGCACGCCGTGATTTTTCAAGTTAGAACCGATTCCCACAATTTCAAACCAGGGATTGGCAGTTGGTTCGGGCAACCGCTCCAGCCCGAGGAGTTCAATGCGTTTGCCGATGGGATCCTCCGCGGGAAAGGACTTTCTGGCGAGCGCTTCGTTGATGACCACCACCTTGCGCTTGTTCAAAACATCGTCTTCATTGAGGAAGCGGCCGCGCAGTAGTCGAACCCCGACGGTGGGAAAGAATTGCGTATCGACAAAACCCATCTGGCCCTTCCACTTCTCGGAATGTGTTTTACCGGCGATTTCGAAATCCGTGTTCAGTCCACCGAACGGTGGAAAGTCCAATGCGGCCGCCGCGCTTGCCACTCCGGGCAGCGAGGAGAGGCGGGAGGTCAGCTCGCGGGCAAAGCGCGCCTGCTGCTGGGTTGTTTTGTATTTCTTGCCGAGCGATAGGTCGCTTACGACTAATTTCTGAGGTTGTCGAATGCCTAGGTCTGCCTGCATTTCCAAAAGAAAGCTGCGCATGAGAAGACCCGCCCCGGTGAGAAGAACTAAGGAGAGTGCGACCTCGGAAACGATCAGGATGCTGCGCAAGCGCCCGCGGCGAAAGCCGCTGTTTCCACGGCCCCCGGCTTTCAAAGGCTCTGTCAGGTTTGACGTGAATAACCCTAACGCGGGCGCCAAGCCGAAAAGCAACGCCGTCAGGAGTGCCACCAGGATGGTTGCAGCCAGCACGCGAAAGTTCAAACTGATCAGCGCTTCATCTGGAAACGTAGCGGCCGGAAGCACCGCGAGTAGAGCTTTGAGGCCCAGCCAGGCAAACACACAGCCGAATGCCGAACCAAGCAGCGCGAGCAAACCACTCTCTATCAAGAGTTGGCGCACGACCCGCCACCTCCCCGCGCCTAAGCTAGTTCGAATGGCGAACTCCTTTTCGCGCGCCGTTGCCTTCGCGAGTAATAGATTGGCAACGTTCGCACAGGCGATGAGCAGCAGCAAGCCAACCGCGGCAAGCGCCGTGTAGAGCGTGCTGGCGAACTTACCCACGACGTTCTCCGTCAGGGTCGGCACGCGGACGTCGAACTGCTTGGGATAAAGCTTGGGGTACTGCTGCGAGATGTGCCGTGCCAGAACACGAATGCTCGGTTCCGCGCCCTTGGGAGTCAGGCCGGGCTTGAGGTGGCCAAGAAGAAAGAATGACTGCGCGTTGGGCTCCGTGTCTGCGGGGTTCACCATAGCAGGCACCCATATATCGGCTCCCCACCAGGCGAAGCGCTTGGGCATGATCCCGACCAGCGTTCGGGAGGTCCCGTCCAGCGTGAACGACTGGCCCACAATGGTTGGATTGCCCGAAAAGCTTCTCTGCCACAGCTTGTAGCTCATGACAAACACCGGCGGGGCATCCGGTTTGGCATCGGGCGGTACGGCGTCGCGTCCTACCAGCGGCGCGACACCCAGGAACTGAAAGGTGTTGCCCGTTACATACGCCGCCAACCACGATTCTGAAGCGCTTGGTCCGGTCCAGATGGCCCGGTCCTGGTACACCCCGATCGTGCGATCGAAAACCTGGTTGTGTGCCTGGTAATCGGCGAACTCAGGTGGCGAGAACATTTCCCGGCCAAACGGTTCCGTGCTCGAAGAGTCGTGGATTTGGATGGCAACCAGCCGCTGCCCGTCGGTATAGGGAAACGGCTCCAGCAGAACGTTGTCGATCACACTGAAGATGGCGGTGGCGGAGCCAATGCCCAAGGCGAGAGCGAGGATCGCCATGGTGAGAGAGGTCCGGTCTTTCCAAAAAGTACGCAGGCCGAAGCGGATGTCTTGCCACAGATTCATGCGAGGACTCCTTTGCCCGGCACGGTATCACCGAGGCTTCTGGGAGAGACGTACGAAGGCGGAGAAAAGTTCAATTTCTCCCCTTGGGCGAGAGGTTTAGCGAGCTTTGCGAACCAAGCGATGCGCTTTGCGAACCACCGCGGGAGTGGCCGCGAAAGCTTCGTTCGCCAGCGCAAGTTGCTCGTCATAATGCACTTTGTGGGCGCCGGCAGCGGGGCTCGCCGCAGTAGGCCGGCCGATGTAGCGCAGGTTCCGCTTGTTAGGTCCAGCGCTGCTACCCGGATTGATGATGGATTGCATCTGCTCTTCGACGAAGGACCACGCACCCATGTTTTCGGGCTCTTCCTGGACCCAGAACAACTCGGCCGCGTCGGAATAGCGGCGGAGAATGTCCGTTAAGCGCGGCAGCGGGAAAGGATACAACTGCTCCAGGCGCACGATGGCAACATCCCTACGCCCCAGTTCTTCGCGCCTGTTCACCAGATCGTAGTAGACCTTGCCGGAGCACAAAAGAATGCGCCGAACCTCGCTTCCAACGAAATGCGAATCGCCAATCACTTCCTGGAATGCTCCGCTTGTGAGTTCGTCAAGCCGCGAAGACGCCTTGGCATAACGCAGCAGGAACTTCGGCGTGAACACAATGAGCGGCTTGCGAACTCCGCGACGATCTTTCCCGCCGTACATCTGACGCCGCAGCAAGTGGAAGTACTGCGCCGGAGTGGAGCAGTTACAAACTTGCATATTTTCTTCCGCGCAGGACTGCAGGAAGCGTTCGATGCGCGCGCTGGAGTGTTCCGGACCCTGCCCTTCAAGGCCGTGGGGAAGAAGCAGCACGAGACCGCTTGGCTGATTCCACTTGGATTCCGCCGAGACCAGAAACTGATCGATAATGATTTGTGCGCCGTTGACGAAATCGCCGAACTGCGCCTCCCATAGCACCAGCGTGAGCGGATCGGCAACGCTGTAGCCGAACTCATAGCCCATGGCTGCGTACTCGCTCAACAGGCTATCCACCGCTTCGAGCTTGGCCTGGTTAGGATCCAGATGCTGCAAGGGAATGTAACCGTCGCCCGTCTCGTAATCGCTGAACTGAAGGTGGCGTTGCGTGAACGTGCCGCGCGAGACATCTTCGCCCGCCAGGCGAACCGGCGTACCTTCAAGGACAAGCGTGCCGAAGGCAAGTGTTTCAGCGAAGCCCCAATCAATAGCAGCGCCCTTCAGTACCTCACGGCGTTTGTCGAGCAAGGATTGCAGCTTGGGGTGCAGATGAAAGTCATCAGGCAGCGTCGTGCAGCCCTCGATCACCTTCGACAGGATTTTGTAATCCACTGCCGTGGACGGAATCGGCTGATGCACCTCTTCAAAAGGCGCCATCGCAAACTCTTCAACGACAAACTGCTCGCGCCGTTTCTTCGCCTCGTCGAAAGTGCCGTTGAGCTTCAGGCGAGCTTGCGCTCGGATGTTCGTGATGTACTCCGGGGTGACGAACTTCTCCCGAATTAAGCGCTCTGAGTACTGGATCGCCACGGTCGGCGTGGCCTTGATCTTGCGGTACATCACCGGCTGGGTATAGCTGGGATCATCCGCTTCGTTGTGTCCCTGGCGGCGGTAGCCAATAATGTCGACAACCACGTCGCGCTTAAACCGTTGGCGGTAGTCGTAAGCCAGTTGAGCAACGCGTATGCACGCCTCAGGATCGTCGGCGTTCACGTGCAGAATCGGCGCTTGTACCGAGAGCGCGATGTCGGTCGAATAGATACTGCTACGGCCTTCTAAAGGATTGGTCGTGAAGCCGATCTGGTTGTTCGTCACCACGTGAAGGGTTCCGCCCGTGGTGTAGCCTTCAAGCTGCGACAGCTGCAAGACCTCCGCCACCACACCTTGACCAATGAAAGCGGCGTCGCCGTGAATCAGGATGGGAATGACACGCTCACGCTTGACGTCGCCGATTCGATCCTGCTTCGGCCTGACGAGACCTTCAACCACCGGATCTACCGCTTCCAGATGACTGGGGTTGAAGGCAACCGACACCAGGATCTCTTTCCCTTGCGTGGAGGTATGAATGCCGCTGGCGCCCAGATGGTATTTAACGTCGCCCGAACCTTGCACGCTTTCGGGATCGGGATTGCCGTCGAACTCCGAAAAGACCTGCGCCATGGACTTGCCGACTACGTTCGCCAGTACGTTCAAGCGTCCGCGATGAGCCATGCCGATGACTGCTTCATGCACGTTCTCATTGGCGGCGTGCTCCAGAATTTCGTCAAGTACGGGAATGGTGCTTTCAAGACCCTCCAGCCCAAAGCGTTTCTGCCCCACGAAGCGGGTCTGAAGAAAATGCTCAAACTCCTCAGCTTGCAGCAGACGGTGGAGAATGCGCTGCCGGATGGGGTCATCCAGCTTCCACAGGTTCATGTCGGCTTCCATGCGGTCCTGCAGCCACTGCTTCTGCTCGGGATCCTGGATGTGCATGTACTCGACGCCGATGGATCCGCAGTAAGTGGTGCGCAGACGCTCCAGTATTTCGCGCAACGTTTCGTACGGCTGCATGTAGGAAGCGATGGCGCCACTCGGCGCTTTGACGGCGCCGGCTAGGAAAGGCCGGTCGAGATCCCAGATCGTGAGGCCGTAGGAAGCCGGGTCCAGCTCGGCGTGAGAGGCAGGATCGCTGCCTAGGGGATTCGTATTCGCCAGCAAATGACCGCGAATGCGGTAGGAGTTAATGAGCTGAATGACGGCCGCTTCTTTGGCCACATCCGTGTTGACCGGGCCGTAGCGAGTCGGCGCAATCTGCTGATCGGTTTGCCAGCGAACCGGCATATACGGGATCTTCAGGTCGCGAAAGATAAATTCGTAGAAGCAATCTTCACCCAACAGCAATTCCGACAGTTTGGCAAGAAAAGCGCCCGATTCAGCACCTTGTATGATGCGGTGATCATAAGTGCAGGTGATCATGAGCACTTTGCTGAGCCCCAGCGCGGCGCGTGTTTCCTGGCTTGCGGCGGCGAACTCGGCCGGGTAGTCAATGGCGCCCGTCGCGACAATGGCGCCCTGCCCGGGCATCAGGCGCGGCACCGAACCAAGCGTTCCTACCGTGCCGGGATTGGTAAGCGAGATGGTGGTGCCCTGGAAATCCGCAATCTGCAGCTTGTTGGTGCGCGCGCGGGCCACAATGTCGTCGTAGGCGGCAACGAACTGCGAGAAGCTCATCGAGTCGGCGTTCTTCACATTCGGAACCTTCAGCGCTCGCGTGCCATCCTTCGCCGCAACGTCCACTGCTAACCCGACATTCACGTTGCTTCGCACCACGCGAAACGGTTCCCCACCGTTTTCGGCGTAAGCGTGGTTGAGCGCGGGGTTTGTCTTGATCGCCTTCACCAGGCCCCAGGCAATCAAATGCGTGAAGCTAAGTTTGCTTCGGCCCTGCAGTGCCCGATGCTTATTGATCAGATTGCGATTTTCTTCTACCACCCGAACCGGGATTTGACGTTGCGAGGTGGCCACCGGAATGGAGAGGCTGGCGGTCATGTTTTCCGCGATGCGCGCAGCCGCGCCTCGTAGCGGAACTAACTGATCGCTAGCCCCAACTTCTTTCGATTCCTGCTTGGCCGGCGCGGACGCAGCGCTTGCCAGGCCGGCATCAGCGCGGCTGCTGTGAGCGACTTCGGCAGCACCCGGCGAGGCAGCGGGACCCGGCTTCTCCATGGAATGGACAGTCGCTTCCTGCGGAAGCGGAGTAGGCACTGACGGGTCCTCGCGAGGCGGCTCCCTCGTCGGGGGCTCCCGCTCTGGAGGCATCTGCGGCGAGGGTGGCTCCCGGTCCGGCGGGTTGTAGGACGGCGGCTCCTCTCGCGTGGGTACTTCGGTGGGCGGCTCTCCCATCGGCACGGCTGGCCCGTAAGGTGTATCCGCCACAGGAGGCTCAGCTACTGCGGCACTACTGCCATTCGGCGAGGCGGCGCTTCGGGACGAAACGCCGTTTGCGGCCTTCGCGGGCGCTGCTCCGCCGTTGCCGGCATGGTCGCCGTTTAGCCCGGCTTCTTCGAACAGGTGTGTCCAACCCTGGTCGACGCTCGTACGATCGAACTGATACTGATGATAGAGTTCGTCCTCTAACCAGCTGTTAATACCCAACGCGGGGTCGTTTGCTTGCGGCATGGGATTCATTCAGACCCGGATGTGTGGAGATGCTGTCGCGGATAAACCGTGAAATGTCTCCGCACGGCAACTTAGGTCTTGTGTCGTAACTTCAGTTTATCGAAACGCAATGTTTCGAGAGAGCACTATGACTGCCTTAACAGTGCTACAACGTCATCCACGGTGATAACTCCGATTAATTGCTGTTCATCATCCACGACCGGCAGGGTGAGCAGATTGTACTTGTCGAACATTTCCGCAACCCTGTCCTGCTTGTCACTGGTGGCTACGAAGAGCAGGGGATCAGACGCGAGTTCTTTCAGGGGCGTGTCGCCGGCAGTGAAGAAAAGCTTGGCGAGAGGAACCGCATGGCGCAAACGATTGTGATGATCAACCAGGAACAATGTATGCAGCTCCTCAAGAACCTCTTCGTTCTTCTTCAACTCCCCCATGGCATCGGCTACGGTCGCGTCCTGGCGCAGCGATAAGAAACCCGGATCCATAAGTCCCCCGGCGGTATTGTCGCGGAATTCCAGCAGCTCCTCCACCTCTTCCTTGTCCTCCGGCTCCATCTCGTCCAGAATTTGCTCGGATCTGTCTTCTTCTAGCTCGCTCAACACGTCCGCCGCTTCCGAAGGCTCCATCTCTTCCAGGATCTCGGCGGCCTTACCCACTTTGAGCGATTCAATGATGCGCGTTTGAATCTCGGGTTCCACTTCACTCAGCAGGTCGGCCGCGGTTTCAGTGTCGACGCTGTTGAAGATGGACGCGCGATCCTCATGCCCCAGATTCTCCACGATGTCCGCCAGATCGGCCGGGTGCATATCCTCAAGAAGCTTGTTGGAAATGTTTAGGCGGACCCGGCGCTGTGGATCGGCTTCAAGGATGTTGCAAAATTCCCAGCGGATGGAATGCGGCGGGATGCGTTTCTGCAGCCTGCGCACCAAAATAGGAGGCGCCACACCGCGCAACAGGCGGCGAAACATGGAGCGGAGTCCGATGTCCACCTCCAGGATGTGAAGGACGGCGTGCCCGTTCTCTGATTCTTTTATAAAAGTCACGTCATTGACGCGGACCACTTTGCGGCCCTGCGCGTCGATGATCTGTTGGTCGAGCAGATCGCGCACCATTCGCAGCATGTACTCGTCGGAATGATACGGCGTCAGCCGCTCATCGTTGAGGTGGATGCCTTCGTGACTGATGCTTTGAATCTGGTCATAGCGGAGACTCAGCCAGCCAGGGCCGGCGCCCACCAGAAACCGGTCGAGACGAACGGGGTCGATAAGCGGAACCAGCGCCGCATCGCGCAACGTACCGATGCGACGGCCCTTGAGGTCGTACACCTTGACGCCGATTAGCTCCGTTAGATAGAGGATCTCGTCTTCCATGCGGGTCTGGAACAGAACTGAATGAGCGCGCCAACGCTTTCACCCTTCTTAGAGGATACCCGGGAGAATAACCGTGAGAAGCGCTTACTAGACAGAGGATTCCCACGAGCGATTGGGCCTGGCGCCGGCAGAAGCAGCAATGCTTGTTCTTCACTCGTTTCGTACAGTAAACGTAAGAGTGACGGCGATGAGCAATTTACAAGATCGGATCGAGAACCTTTCCGCAGCGGAGAAGTTTGAGTTGCTTGATGTGCTGTGAGAAAGTCTTGAAGCGGATGCACAGGCATTGACGAATGAACAGCGGGCGGAGCTGGACTCTAGCGTTGCCAGGTATCATCAGAATCCTTCTGATGTAATTTCGTTCGTGGAGCAAGTCAAAGCGAGCGTGTTTAAGAAGCAGTGATGCTTCCTGTTGTCTGGGTTCCTGAAGCAGGCGGAACTCAAGGAACGGCGGCTGAGTAGTGAACGTTCTGACCAAAACTGAGACCACAAGCCGGCGATCTCAAGAGGTAACGGCTAAACGCTTTTTTGCGCGGAACGGCATCCTCGCGCGTTCGCACCCGAACTACGAATACCGCCCGGGGCAGTTAGAGATGGCGGAAGCGGTTGGAGAGGCGCTCGCCGATCGCCGTCATCTGATGGTGGAAGCGGGAACAGGCACCGGCAAGACGCTCGCTTACCTGGTTCCCGCCATCTTGTCAGGCAAGCGGGTGGTGATCTCTACCGGCACGAAGAATCTGCAAGAGCAGTTGTTTTTCAAGGACCTGCCTTTTCTCCAATCGCTGTTCGAGCGGCATCTGTCGGTGTGCTACATGAAGGGGCGCGCGAACTATCTGTGCCGCCAGAAGCTGTACGATGCCGAACGCGAGGCTGTGCTGACAGGACTTGAAGAAAGGCGGGACTTTCAGATTATTCGCGATTGGGAAAAGGTGACTGAGGCGGGCGACCGGAGCGAGCTGCGTGAGCTGCCGGAGGCGAGCAGCACCTGGTGGAAGCTGGACGCGAGAGGCGACCTGTGCTCCGGGCAAAAATGCAAGCAGTTCGACCGCTGCTTCATCACAGAGATGCATCGCCGCGCCTCCGAAAGCGACATCATCATCGTGAATCACCACTTGTTCTTCGCGGATTTGGCGGTTCGCGACCAGGCATATTCCGCCATCCTGCCTGACTACTCGGCGGTGGTCTTCGACGAAGCACACGAGATTGAGGATGTGGCTGGGCAGTACTTCGGCATGAGCGTCAGCAATCTTCAGATTCAGGAGTTGATCAAAGACGTAGCGGCGATTTCCAGACAAAAGCTATTTGCCACAGCGGAACTCGACCGCGGCCTGATCCACCTGGGCGACCGGACACAAGAGTTTTTCGGGCTGTTCCCCCAAGAAGGCCGGCAAGGCTTTCATGGGCAAGAGAGTTTCCTTGAGCGCAACGAGGATGTCTACCGTGAGTTGCTGTTCAGCCTGGATGCGCTCAGCGCCCGCATCGAGCTTGTGCAAGGCGCAATCGATCACACCGTGCCGCTTGTCCGGCGGGCGAAGCTGATCCAGCAAGGACTGCGCTTCTGGATGGAGTCGGGCGAGTCCTCTTACGTCTACTGGGTGGAACGGCGCGCGCGTGGGCTCTACCTGCAAGCTACGCCCATAGACGTCTCGCAAACGCTGACAACACACCTGATTGAGAAAGTGGAGTCTCTGGTTTTTACGTCGGCCACATTGACGGTTGCCGGCGAGTTCGATTATGCGCAGAAGAGATTAGGACTTCAGAACGCGCGAACGTTGCGCGTGGAGAGCCAGTACGATTACGCGAAGCAAGTGCTTTTCTATGTGCCCCCGCATCTGCCGGACCCGCGGCAGCCTGCCTTTGCAAAACGCGCGGCGGATGAGATTGAACATATTGTGAACGCGTCGCGTGGCCGGGCGTTTCTGCTCTTCACCAGTTATGCGCAGATGCGACAGGTCTACGATTCGCTGCGAACGCGGCTTGACTATCCGTTGCTGCTGCAAGGCGATGCTCCGCGTACGGCGTTGATTGAAGCGTTCCGCGCCACGCCCGGTGCGGTGCTGTTCGGCACTTCGAGTTTTTGGCAGGGAGTGGATGTGCAGGGAGAACAGCTCAGTTGCGTGGTGATTGACCGGCTGCCGTTTGCAGTGCCATCGGATCCCGTCATTGCAGCGCGAGTTGACGCGATCCGGCAGAGCGGTGGCAACCCATTCTACGAATATCAGATTCCGCAAGCGGCGCTAGCGCTGAAGCAGGGCTTTGGAAGATTGATCCGTGCTACATCCGACCGCGGCGTGCTGGCATTGCTGGATAATAGAATTACTAAGCTCCCGTACGGGCGAGTGTTCTTCGACAGTCTGCCCGCCTACAAATTCACAACCAAGTTGGGAGACGTTCAAGACTTTTTCAATGTTTGAGATCTGGGTAGAGCATACTTTCGCCGCCGGACACGCACTTCGTAACTACCACGGAAAGTGTGAAAATGTGCACGGCCACAATTACCGCGTGCGAGTGGGGATAGAAGGCAGCGACGTGGATGAGAACGGCATGCTGCATGATTTTGCCGACCTTAAAAAGCGGCTACGCGCGACTAGCGAGTATCTGGACCACCACTTCATCAACGATCTAAAGCCGTTCGACGAGATCAATCCATCCGCGGAAAATATCGCCAGATTCATCTGCCGCGAAATTCAGAAAGACTTAACCTCGGCGTCTATTGCCTATGTGAGCGTCTGGGAAACGGACACATCCTGCGCCACTTACCGGCCTTAAGCTTCTGTTGAGAAGAAAAGCTTAACGTCCAAAATACACCGCATTCTTCTGGGTAAATTCGGACCACTTTTCGGGCAGATCGTCAGCGGCAAAAATAGCCGAGACAGGGCAGACAGGCACGCAAGCCCCACAATCGATGCACTCCACTGGGTCGATGTATAACATCGTTTCGCCCTCGAATTTGTCTTCGTCCTTCTTGGGGTGGATGCAGTCGACAGGGCAGGCATCGACGCAGGCGCTGTCCTTGGTTCCGATGCAGGGTTCCGCAATTACGTAGGCCATCTTTTCCGGTTCGCTTCCTCAGGCAGTAAATTCTAGGAGTAACACACCGGTTGCCTGAGTGACAAAGAGGTGTCAGCGAGCGGTCGTAATCGGGCAGTTAAGCGCGTCTGGGTGGTTCAAGTCGTGCCGGGCATGGGCTCCGTACTCTACGGCACTTATAATGGCGGAAGATGACTCCAAAAGTCCGCAAAGCAGTGTTTCCGGCGGCCGGATTGGGAACTAGGTTCCTGCCGGCGACGAAGGCGCAACCAAAGGAGATGTTGCCCATTGTGGACAAGCCTCTTATCCAGTATGGAGTAGAAGAGGCGATTCACTCAGGCATACAGAACATCATCATTGTCACGGGCCGCGGCAAGTCGTCGATTGAAGATCACTTCGACGTCAGCTTCGAGCTGGAGCATCTTCTCGAATCGAAGAATAAGGGCGAGATGCTGGCGATGGTGCGCGCGATCTCCGACATGATCGACATCTCTTATGTCCGGCAGAAAGAGGCGTTAGGGCTGGGTCACGCCGTTCTACGCGCCAAGGAATTGGTCGGAGCCGAGCCCTTTTCGGTAGTGCTTTCCGACGACATCATCTCCTCCGAAGTACCGTGTATCCGGCAACTCTTGGACGTCTATGACTTCTACGGCGCATCGGTGCTGGCGCTAATGGAAGTTCCGCCCGATCAGATTTCCGCCTATGGCGTGGTAGATGCCGAACCGGTCGCAGACAATGGCCGCGAGAATCGCCTTTTTCGCATTCGCAACATGGTGGAGAAGCCAAAAGCTTCGGACGCCCCATCGAACCTTGCTATCATCGGCCGCTACATCCTCACGCCGGAAATCTTTCAATGCATAGAGTCGATTCAACCCGGTAGCGGCGGCGAGATTCAGCTCACCGATGCATTGAAATACATGTTGCGCAACCGGCCGATCTACGGCTTGAAGTTTGAAGGCACGCGCTACGACGCGGGCGACAAATTAGGTTTCTTGAAGGCAACGGTCGAATTCGCACTAGCGAGGCACGACCTGGGGCAGCCGTTCCGTGAATACTTGAAGTTGCTGTGCGTGCAGTAAGCGCGCTCGCTGCCTTCACGTTGCTGTCGTTTGGCCTGAGCGCTAGTGCCGCCGGCCAAACACAGACATACGGTCAGCCTGCGGCGCCGAAGGTGGTTTCCTATGTGGAGGCCGCCCTGCAGCAAGGCGATCTCGCGTCCGCTAATACGATGGTTCAACAGTATCGCCGGCTCAACGGAGATACGCCCGAAGCTCTCGATGCGCTCTCATGGCTTGCGCGCGGAGAGTTGGCGGCGGGACATTTCGACCAGGCGACGAAAGATGCGGACGAGGTGGAGAGCAGCAGCCGGGCGGCGCTGGCGACCCGGAAACTGGATGCTGAACCTTATCTGCCGATCGCGCTCGGTGCGGCCTATGAGGTGCAAGCGCAAACCCTGGTCACTCAGCAGAAAAGGTCTGAAGCGATACAGCTTCTGCAAACGGCTCTGCACACTTGGCGCGGAACATCAATTGTCGACCGGTTGCAGAAGAACATAAATCTTCTAACGCTAGAGGGCAAGCCGATGCCGCCGCTGCGTGAAACCGAATGGATCGGTAATAAACCGGCGCCGGTCGGCACATTACGCGGCAAGGTAGTGCTGCTCTTCTTCTGGGCGCATTGGTGCGCGGATTGCAAGGCGGATGCACCGGTGATTGCGCAGGTGTCCAAGGATCTGGCGTCGAAGGGTCTGGTTGTTCTGGCTCCGACTCGCCGGTACGGATACACAGCGCAAGAGGAACATGCGACTTCGGCTCAAGAAACGCCGTTCATTGAGAAGGTCTACGCGAAGTATTATTCAGAGATTCCGAATGCCGGTGTTCCATTGGATGCCGCAAATTTCGAGCGTTTCGGCGTAAGCACTACGCCCACCATCGTGCTGGTGGACCGGCGCGGCGTCGTGAGGCTTTATCACCCGGGTTTTATGAGCGACGCAGAGCTGCGGCAGGCGGTGGGAGCCCTTCTAGGGTCTGTTCATGGCTCCGATGTCCGATCTGCCCGGTGACCGCCAAACGCGTGGATTGTCCTTGTCCCGGCCAGAACCTCGCCAGCGTGCAGCATGCCCCGTCGAATGAAGTATTCCTGCCCGGAATTCACTGGAATCCGCTCTCCTCCAATGATCAGCGTGTAGCGGCCTTGCACAACGATCATGTATTCGTCGTAATCGTGGGCATGCGCTGCGGAGGCTGCGGTTTCGAGGCACGTCCAAAATGCCATTTGGCTGCCCTCTGCCCCGTCAAACACGTAACCCTCAACGCCGGGAGTCGCCTGATCGCTTTGTGCGATCTTGTTCCTTTGATCTTTCATGAAGTCGGGAAAACTGTCCATGGCTGAGCTAGTGTCTCATCCACTATCCTCATCCGAGCTTCGTTTCCCGTCCTTGAAGGCGATTCCAACGACTATAGCGCCTACGTACCGGAGCTTCCGGCTATTCTCATCACCGGAGCCACTGTGGAGGAATTATCCTCCCGCGCCACAGAGGCTATCCGGACCTAATTGGGACAATCTCCGGATCGAGCGCTCGCCAACCTCGCAGCTTCGCGAGATTGAAGTCGAGCTTGCAAGCGTAGAGAGGAAGTACCGCCTTACCGTATCTCGACACGCATTCCGCGCGATAATCCTAAGCATGAAGCTGCGAGTAATCCTGCTGGCGTCGATGATCGCGTCGTTTACGCTAAGGGCCAGCGCTCCGCAAACGACGCTGACCATAGCGGTCAAGAATCAGTTCGACAAGCCTGTAGAGAACGCCGACGTCATTCTGGATTTCCTCGGCTCTCATCAGATCGTGAAGCTAGGAAAGCGCAAGGCCACGCACTGGGAAGTGCATACGAACTTGCAGGGCATGGCTCACTTCCCGCCTATTCCGCAAGGCACGATCCAGTTGCAGGTGATTACCAAGAAGTATCAGACGTTTGGGAACAAGTTCGACCTGGATACAGAAGCTAAAACGATTGATGTGAAGCTAAACGCGCCCCAGCAACAGTACAGCACGCATCCGCCGCTGAAACCGGCCGACGCACCGAAGCAGTAATGGCTAGCGGTTTTCCATCGCGATCGCTTCGATTTCGATCTGCACATCGCGAGGAAGCCGTGCCACTTCGACGGTTGTGCGAGCGGGTGGAATAGCGCCGAAGAATTTGCCGTAAGCCTCGTTCATGCGTGCGAAATTGTTCATGTCCTTCAAAAACACGGTTGTTTTCATCACGTGATCGAGCGAAAGCCCGGCAGCTTCAAGAACGGCTTTCAGGTTTTCAAGCACCCGCGAGGTCTGCTCCTCAATCGACCCGGTCACAAGTTGACCAGTCTTCGGATCCAGCGGAATCTGCCCGCTCAGAAAGACAAAGCCGTTCTGCCTAACCCCACTTGAATAGGGTCCCGCGGGTAGGGGGCCATTGGGTGCCGTGATCTTTTCTTTCATTGCCCTATTTTGCACTTAAGCTTTCCGTCACCTTCGTCGACGCAACTCCGGGCAAGCGAATGTTGCCGGCCAACTGCTCCACGTTCGAAAGTTTTAGCCGCCGCACTACCCGCTCCAACTGCCGCGCCACCTGCAGCGGTGCTCGCGGATCGACAAAAGTTGCTGTTCCCACCTGAACGGCGCGCGCGCCGGCGGCTATGAATTCGGCCGCATCCTCGCCCCGCACGATTCCACCTAGCCCCACGACGGGAATCCTTACGGCTTGCGCTGTTTCATAGACCATCCGCAAAGCAATAGGCTTGATGCCGGGTCCTGAAAGGCCACCGAAGCCCGCGCCGATGCGAGGCTTGCCTGTTTCCGCATTGATCGCGAGCGACACGACGGTATTGATCAGCGAAATGGCGTCCGCACCCGCTTCTTCAGCTGCGATAGCGAATGGTTGAATGCGCGCCACATTGGGCGAAAGCTTTACCAGGAGCGGCCGACGCGCCACACTTCGCACGCGTGCTACCAGATTAGAAAGCAGAGAAGGCTCACTTGAGAAGAAGATCCCGCCCTCTTTTGTGTTCGGGCACGAAACATTCAGCTCATAACCCGCAATGCCTTCGGCGTCTTCAAGCGCGCGAATCACTTCCACGTAATCTTCCACCGCATAACCGAAAACATTCGCGATGACAGGCACGGCATATGCGCGCAGCTTCGGCAGCTTGTCGCGGATGAACGCCGAAACGCCCACATTTTGCAGGCCGACTGAGTTGATCATCCCGGCTTCCGTATGCCAGAGGCGCGGCGCCGGGTTGCCTCGAATAGGTTCTCGCGAGAGCCCCTTCGTCACGATGCCGCCAAGCTGGTTCAGATCGAGAATCTTCGCGAATTCCAGCCCATAGCCGAACGTTCCCGAAGCGGCCAGCACGGGATTGCGCAGTTTGATACCGCAGAGTGTGGTTGCAAGCCGCTGCCCCGTCATCGCAAGAGTCTCAGTTAACCGCCTGCCGCCAGCACCGGCTCGCTCGCTTTCAGACGTTGAGCCGTTTCGCTGATCAGACCCCAGGTCTCACAAACGTCCTGCTCGGTCGTTTGATAGTTGCCAATCGCGAAACGTAATACGAACTTCCCGTTGAGCACTGTATGCGATAAAAATGCCTTACCGCTCGCGTTGATTTCCGCAAGCAACCGCTGGTTCAGAGCGTTCTCGCCCCTATGCCGGAAGCAAACAAGCGAAAGCTCGACTGGCGCAGCGAGTTCGAAATCCGCATCGCGTTCGACAAGTTGCTTCAGCACCTGTGCCAGACGAAGCGCCTCACGCAGCATGGCGATGATGCCCTGATGCCCGTAATAGCGAAACACGTACCAGAGTTTCAGCGCGCGAAAACGCCGGCCGAGCTGCACGCCGTAATCCATGTAGTTCACGACGCCGCCATCTTCAGGGGTCCTCAAGACTTCAGAGGCAAGCGAGGAGGCGCGGCGGAAAATGTCCGGATAGCGGGTATAAAGCACGCTGCAGTCGATCGAAACGTACAGCCACTTATGCGGATTCAGCACCATCGAATGGGCGCGCTCCACACCTTCGAAGATGTACCGCATCTCCGGCACAACGGCGGCTGGGCCTCCGTAAGCTGCGTCAACGTGTAGCCAGATTCCGTAGCGGTCCGCGATGTCGGCAATCGCGGGGATTGGTTCAATCGCCCCGGCGGATGTTGAGCCCACCGACGCCACGATGCAGCAAGGCCGCTTTCCAGCTGTAAGATCGCCTTCGATGGCTTCCTGAAGCTTCTCCGGCCGCATTCGAAACTGATCATCGACCGCGATCCTTCGTACGTTCTCCTGCCCAAAGCCTAGCGTGATGGCCGCTTTTTCAGCGGACGAGTGAGTATGTTCTGAGACGTAAACCGTCAGGCCCGGCCGCATCCCTTGCGTGCGGCACTCCGGATCCATCCATTCACGTGCCGCGCCGATCGCTTGCATAACGCCAATCGAAGCTGTGTCGTAGATAATTCCAAACCAGCTTTCATCAAGCGCAAGCCACTGACGCAGCCAGCTCAGCGTCACTTGCTCCAGTTCTGTAGCGCCAGGTGACGATTTCCAGAGCATCGCGTTCACATTAATGGCAGCCGCGAGAAACTCCGCCAGAACTGAGGGCGGCGTGGACGAAACCGAGAAATACGCGAAGAAGCGCGGATGGTTCCAGAGCGTGAGACTGGGCACTATTGTCGATTGGAAATCGGCGAAGATTTCATTGATCGGCTGGCCTTCTTCAGGCGCTGTCCGGGGAAGCGCCGCAACCAATTCACCGGGCTCGGTCAAGGCAGCGACAGGGAAGTCCCGGATGTCCTGAAAAAACTGCGCAATCCAATCCGCGTGCTGATGCGCCGCGGCGCGGAACTCTTCGGGAGTCATCGCCGGCGCGCGCGATTGTTGAGTTGAAGGGAGCTCAGGGTGCAAAGGCTGCTTCTCAGCAACTATCGTACGCTTGTATGTTTGTTTTGTGGCAGATCGGTCGTACGTAGATCTTAAAGATCGAGCTTAGCTTCGGGTCGCCACACTTGCTGCTTTGGAACTCGAATGAATGCCTGGGCGACCGAGCCCGT
>JAABUQ010005943.1_pt1 | contig 18964 bp, 21 predicted proteins | sample 5560001 | NCBI WGS metagenome assembly JAABUQ01 (sample SAMN10711888, study PRJNA513371) | rock metagenome | isolation source: Antarctica rocks | place: Antarctica: Victoria Land, Finger Mt nord | collected 2015-12-18
GTCCAGCCGGGCGGAAATCAGCGCCGGATACTCAGCCGGATCCTCCACATTGTTCGCAAAGTACCACAATCGATCGTTGCGATGTCCCCAGGCTGGTGAAGTATTCGACTGTTGATCGGACTGCAACAAGCGCATTGCACCCCCGCTCACCGGAATCGAATAAACGTCGCTGGGACCCAGATTCACACTTTCGCGGCGAAGCGAGGTGAACGCGATGGTTCGATCATCGGGCGACCACTCGATATCGCCTTCCGAAAACTCATGCCCCGAGGTAAGCGCTCGCGGGTGAGAACCGTCGCTATCCATGATCCAAATGTGGGCGTGCCGGAAAAAGGTTTCCCCAACGCCGTTCGCTTGGAAATGAAACTTGGTGATGATGCGGACGTCCGAATTGCGCTGATTCTTTTTGGGCTTAAAACCGGCTGCATTGAAATCGATATACGCCTTGGGTTCATCATCCTTGGTCGTGACACCGAACGCAATATGTTTTCCGTCGTGCGAGTACTTGGCGGAGGCCGCGCCCGCCGTCAGACTCGTGAGTTGATGAGTGGCCTTGCGCAAAACGTCGTACTGATAAATTTGCGGCTTGCCCTGTTTTATTCGCGTGAAAAGGAGTGTCCGCCCGTCGGGTGACCAGTTGGGACTGGAATCATGGTTGCCGCCGCTGATTTGGTGAACCCGGGTTCTTGCGATATCTGCCAGCCAAATATTCGAGAAATAGGCATTTTGCGGGCCATCCATTTTGGACACTGCAAATGCAACGTACCTGCCATCCGGCGAAATCTGCGTATCCGACACCAGGCGGAGCACAAAGAGGTCTTCAGCCGCGACGGGCCGGGCCCAAACCGTAAGCGGCGGTGCCCACAACGTCGCCGCGCAGAAGAGTCCAGCACAAAAACGAAGCACAAATAGACGCATTTGTAATGCGTTGCGGGCCCGCGCTGCGCGGCCCTTTTTTCCAACTTCGACTTGCCTTGACAAATTGCTGACCAATTTGTTTACAGCGGTAACCTCATGGTTACAGCACGACGGGGGGCGGCGAATTTCGTTATGACTTATGTCCAGTTAGGCCGCGGGGAATCACCCGATGCTGCCACCAACCCCGCAGACCTAGTTGCGCAGCAGCAGGTTGACGCTAAAGCGAGCCTTCTTGTCAAGCCAGGTACGTTGCAGTGAAAATCCCGTCGAGCGTGCGAGCGTCGCGATATCTTCGGGAGAAAACTTGTACGACGACTCGGTGTGAATCCGCTCCCCGCTTTCCAACCAAACGGTGTAAGAGCCCCCGATACTCACCTTCTGCGGCTGCAACGCTTCCAAGTACGAATTAACGCAACCGGATTCCTCATCGTAGCGGACGACATGCCTAAACTGCGAGAGTTCAAAATCCGCACCGAGTTCGCGGTTCATCCTGCCCAAAAGATTCTTATTGAAGGCAGCCGTGATCCCGGTGGGGTCGTTATAGGCAAGTTCGAGCGTCTGGCGATCCTTCTTCAAATCCGCGCTGAGCAAGAGCCCGTCGTTAGGGCGCAACGAAGCGGCGATCGCAGCAAGCAATTGCCTCGCCGCCCGCGGCTGGTAATTTCCGATATTCGATCCCAGATAGAGGGCTAAAACGCGCTGCGAAAATTGCAGTTGCGGAGTCTCCAACAGCGCAAAATAATCCCCCACGTATGCGCGCACGGTAAGCCTCTTGTACGAAGAGACGAGTGCCTGTGCCGAGTTGCGTAAGGCTTCCGGTGAAATATCGATCGGGGAATAATGCAGGGAATCCTGGACGCGCAGCGCTTCCTCAATGAGGAGGCGTGTTTTCACGGCATTTCCGCTACCCAGCTCTAGAAGTTCGATCTTCCCCGCCAGCGAGCGAACGATCTCCCAAGAGAACTCCCGCAAGATCTCGCTCTCAGCCCGAGTGAGGTAATACTCCGGCAAACACATGATGCACTCAAATAAAGCCGAGCCGAGTTCATCGTAAAAGTATTTGGAGCTCAGACGCTTGGGAATTGCGGTCAAGCCGCGGCGCACGTCGTCATCGAATGTGGCCACGTCGAGCCGCTTTGATGCCGAAACGATCTCCAGACGGTCGGATAGCCGCGTAACCATCGCCTCCATGGGCTCTTGTGTTCCCTAAAAACGCCCGAGGTAACGAATATCCCAGGCAGAATTGCGCCGCAAAGGAGCAGCACACATGGAATCTCAAAATCTCATGATCGATGTCGACGGTGCTTCGATGCCCGCATACCTCTCGCGGCCGCCTAAGGAATCCGGGCGCCACCCGGCCATCATCGTTCTTCAAGAAATCTTTGGCGTCAACGCCGAGGTTAAGCGCATCACCGACTTGGTTGCCAGCGTGGGATATGTCGGGCTTGCCATAAACTACTATCACCGGGCCCATCCGCATCTCAACGAACCGTACACTCAGGAAGGCTTGCAACGGGGCTTCGCCGCGGCGGCAACCGTCAACAGAAAGTCGCTGCGCACAGACATTTCATCTGCAATGCAATGGTTGAGCGATCAGGACTTCGTGGAAGGCAACAAGATCGCGACTTGGGGATTTTGCTTCGGCGGAACCGTGGCATTTTTGAGCGCCACGTTACCAGGGCTGGCGGGAGCCGCGTGCTTTTACGGCGCCGGCATCGCTTCACCGATGCCCAGCGGTGAGCCAGAGGGGCTGGCGGACGTAAATGACATTCGCTGTCCTTTGCTGCTGGCTTTCGGGGGACAGGATGAGTACATCACGCGCGAACACATCGAGCGCATTGAACGCACTGTACGCGAAGCTGGTAGAGAAGTGCAGCTGCAAGTGTACCCGACCGTCGGACACGCGTTCTTTCGGGAAAGCACGCAATCCATGGCTGATTCGCGAGTCGTTTCGGATGCTTGGGAATTAGTCCAGGCTTTTTTTAAGCGCGTTCTTCACTAATGCTTCGACAGGCTCAGCACAGGGTAGGGCGATAAGCATCATCAAAAGTTTTCGTCGGAAAGGATACGCGCCCAACGTTCGTACACATCTCCGATGTACGCTTTAGTTTCTTGGTAAGGCGGTACGCCGTGATATCGGAGCACTGCTGCCGGTCCCGCATTGTAGGCAGCTAACGCCACTGCGTACGGATCTCGATAGGCGCCCCTGTAGCCTGACACATAAGCCGCTAAGAGCAGGGCAGAACCGCGGATTGCATCGCGTGCGTCGAATGGGTCCACATGGTAGGCGCTAGCCGTCTCCAGCGTAAACTGTCCCAGGCCGACGGCGCCCGCATTCGAAACCGCATCAGGGTCGAATGCTGATTCTTGCAGTAGCGTGGCACACAGAAACTCCGAGCTAAGTCCATAATGCTGCGCGCGTCCAATTGCGAAATCAGCGAGTTGCAAGGCATCAAAAGGCCCCATCCGGGGGTTCGTGCGCAAGATCGACCTTGCTACCGCCAGGTTCCGGTGGGCAAAAGGGCGGCCGTCGCGCAAGAGACGCAGCCCCCGAATACTTTCCGAGGAAGAGGGTATATGCCAGCTCAGTGCGGTGTTCATCAGTGTGTCGATTTGCGCAACCGCGACCGGCCTTCTGTTGGCATCCTCAAAGGTTCGGTTCGCGCATCCGCACAACACTGTCAAAAAGACGAATATGACTCCCGCGATGCGAAGGCAGCAATAAGATGTTCTGGTTAGCAGCTCTTGTCGTCCTGATAGCCGGCGATTTTGCCTCCACGTTTTTCTATCACGTGCCCCAACATTTGTGGTTTACGCTGCACTTGCGCACGCATCACGATCGGCGGCGTTCGTATTGGGACCATGCGGTACTTTCCAAAGACCCCGCAATCCTACTGGACGGCTTCTTAGGCGCTTTGCCATATTTGCTGATTGCGGCCTGTGCGGCAAGAGTTTCGTGGGAAGGCGCGGTTTTCGGTCTTACCCTGGGACAGTTGCACGTTTGGTGGAGGCACAGCACCGAATTGGGCTGGCGTACGCCGGCTTACCTGAGCAGAGTGCTGCGTCCCCTCGGAATTGTATTGCCTGAGGACCACGATGGTCATCACCGAAATCCCGACATCGAGTTTGGCGACATTTTCCGCTTTTATGATGCTCCGGCCCGAGCACTCATCGCGCGGTTGGAGCCCCTGAGTCGCCGGAAACGCAACGCGCAGTTGCGCCGGCTCAAGCGCGGAACCGCACAAATATGATGCAGTGAGCCTCACTAAGCGGTGTCTTTTTCTCATCTCTGACACCGGAGGCGGGCATCGCAGCGCCGCCCAGGCCATAACCGCGGCGCTCGACGCGATTGGCGGACCGCTCCGCTTTGAACATCGCATCGAGGATGTTGCGGCGCACTGCACTTTTCCGTTGACGCAACTCGGCATGGCTTATAGCGCCGCCCTGCGTTTTGCCCCGCCTATCTACGGTGCGCTGTATCACGCCACCAATGGGCGGCGCCGATATAAGGCACTCGTGCGTTTTTGTGAACCGCTATACCGCGAACGGTTGCGCGATCTGTTTCTTTCGTATAAACCGGACGTTATCGTGTCGGTTCATCCCCTGCTCAACCACGCTGCCCTGCGTGCGCGGGCGGACGCCAAAATGCTGACCGCGCCAGTCGTCACGGTGATAACCGACCTAGGCAAAGTCCATGAATCCTGGTTGACCCCGCAAGCCGATGCAATCGTCGTTCCGGCGCGCGAAGTGTACGATCGCGCGATCGCGCGCGGCGTTGCTCCGGCCCGTTTGCGTTTGCTCGGCCACCCTATCCACCCGAAGTTCGAAAATGTAACGGAGTCCAAGGCGCAACTCCGAAAAAGCTTAGGCTTGCCGGCCGACAAAACAATCGCTTTGCTCATGGCAGGTGGTGAAGGTGGCGGAAAACTGCTCCCGACGACGCTGGCGCTCGCGAAAACAGAGCTGCCGCTCCACTTGGTGGTGGTTGCCGGCCGCAATGCTACATTGAAAATGAAGTTGGAAGAACTGGCACCGGCATTTTCGATTCCCATGACCGTCTTGGGGTACTCCGATGATGTCCCGGCTCTCATGCGGGCTGCGGATCTTCTCGTGACCAAAGCGGGACCCGGAACGCTCGCAGAAGCCAATAAGGCGCAAGTACCTGTAGTCGTCTACGACTACGTGCCGGGACAGGAGCGCGGAAACATCGACTTTGTGCGTACGAACGGCATCGGCGTTGTGGCACTGACTACCACAGACGTGGTTAAGTCAGTCACCCGCATCGTACAAAACAAAGATAGGCTCACAGCGATGCGGGCGCGTCAGAAAAGCATCGCTCCACACGGCAGCGCCCGCAAGATTGCAGAGTTGATAGCCCAAATTGCGCTCGACGGTACATTGCCCGATCCGGAATCCACCGTCGCAAAGCGAACCGTCGCCGCACTTTAAGCTTTTACCCGACGCGCGCCCGTCGTTAACCCTCCGCGAAACACCATGGTGGCCGCGCCTATCGCTCCGGCGTCATTGCCAAGTTTTGCGATGTCGATGCGGGTAGTGCCGCGAGGAACCATCGTCGTTAGCTCATCCACGCGTTGGCGCACGGAGTCAAGCATGTAACCACCGGCGCTGCTTACCCCGCCGCCCAAAGCGATGAGTTCGGGGTTGACGAATGCGATGACGTTTGCTAAGCCAATCGCCAGGTCTTCGGTAAAGTTCTTCCATGCGGCAAGCGCGTGCACGTCGCCGTTTTGCGCAGCTTTGCGAATGGCTTTGGAACCTAGTTTGCCTGCATCCTTAGCAAGCAAATTGCTACGTGGAAAGGACGCAGCTATTGCAAATGCGTGACGCATCAGCCCGGTGCCCGATGCTTGCGCTTCGAAACACCCGGTCTTTCCGCAGTTGCAAATAAAGCCTCCGAGAGGCTTGATCTGATGGTGCCCAAGTTCGCCCGCGCCCGCGGAGTTGCCGAGCAGCAGGCTTCCCGCCGAAACGATGCCTCCGCCGATGCCGGTTCCCAGCGTCAAGAGCACAAAGTGTTGCGTGCCCCGTCCGATGCCATACGTATATTCACCCAACGTGGCACAGCGCGCATCGTTGCCGATGAAAACGGGCAGGTCGAAACGCTTGCGTAAGAGCTCACCCAGCGCCACGTTCTTCCACCGAAAATTCGGAGAATATAAGATCGTGCCCGAGGCGGGATCGATGTTTCCGGGAGATCCGAGCCCAAGGCCGAGAACAGACTTTCCTTTAGTATCGGAGAGCACTTTACCCACGGTGTTTTCCACCGCGTTGACCACCGGGTCCACTGCAAGGTCATCAAGGTCTTGCTCGTGACGACTGGCGATCTTCCCGTCATCGGAAATAACAGCCGCCATTACGTGCGATCCGCCGAGATCTACACCAATTGCTTTCTGCATGGACGGGCGGTTCACGCGCCTCGACCGACGTACCTGTACTGCCCCGGCATCCATTGGCAGATGCTTCCGTCATGCATCGCGAATGACTCGCATCCATCCACGTCAGCGTTAAACTGTGCATTTATGACTTTGGTGGCCGGCCAATCCACGTGCCCATCCTTGCGGGCGGTGGCCCTGGCTTGGAGGTTAGAAAAACCCCCAGCTTTCATGGATCCGTTAAGCGTGTGAGCCAGCCGCTGAGCATCGTTCATGCCATTAGTATAACAGGCCGCGGGCGCAAAAATAAGAATCTATCAGCATGCAGACAATCGACCTCATCAACCTTAAAGCGTTCACGCGGGAGACCGGGCAACCTACCACCCCAGAACTCCTCGACACCGTTCCTATGGTGAACGTGCAAGAGATTGAGATTACGGAAGAACATATTACCGTTACATACAATCAACAAATCACTCGAAACTACAATACGAATGAAGTAACGCATAAGGAGTGGTCGTACAAATACAACGATGATCCGGAATTCGTCAAAGCCATCGCAAGGGTAATAGAACTGTCCAGAAAGCACTTGCACGACCTGCCGGAAAACATTGCATGTCCCCCCGGATGCGCCGAATGCTGCAGTGGTTACGAACCGTTTGTTAATGAGGCCGATGTCCAGCGCATTGCTGACCATCTGGGGTTATCGTTTAAGGAAGTTTTGAACGAGTACGTCGTCCAAAGGACCTCGGCGGATGGCTACGTGTTGGGCTATCTGCGCAAAGTGACTGATGATGTCGCGGACCGATGCGTCTTCCTTAAAGGCTCCGGTTCGGGTCATTATTACTGCGGAATCTATCCGGCAAGGCCACACGATTGCCGCGACTTTACACCCATCGGCTGCGAGGATGTTGACGATTCTCTTCCGCGCAAGGGTGAATATCCGGTAGGCGCTCCGTTCCGTCCCAGGCGCCGGGGTGGGAATAACGGAACGACCAATCGTCGATTAGGGGCTAATTAAGCCTCATAAAAAGGAGCTACGAATGCATTTATCTCGTTATCTTTTGGTTGCAGCCGGTTGTGCTGCGCTTACCGGGGCCGCATTTGCCACGCCGAACACACTGCATCACATGGGCAACGCTATGCACCCCGCGATCATAAACATAAACATGGCGGCTCAAAACGGTTCCCGACAAAATGGAACCGCCCGGTTGAACCAAGCCGGTGGGAACGTTATGGTAAAGGTCGCTATCTTCAACGAGCGCAAGGGGGTCGCGGAACCGGCTCATATCCATCGCGGAACGTGCGCCCATCTGAATCCTGTGCCCTATAAACCGCTGAAAAGTGTCGTGAACGGCACGTCCGTCACTGCTCTTACCATGAGTCTCGGCAGTCTTAAGCGGGGCCACTTCGCAGTCAACGTTCACGATGCACGTAACCTCAAGCGTTACGTTTCCTGCGGCGATATTTAGGCGGTCAAAGCGACCCGGAGTTCAGAGACTCCTGACAATATCCCCAAGCTCGGTATGACACTCGACTACATGTTTGGCGGTGTCATGCCGAGCAGTGATTCTGACCGCTGCAGGAATGGGTACTACGCCCTCAATAGCGAAAATCAAGCCGCTGATTGACATCAATGAGGGAGCTTCTGCGGAGAAATTTAGAACCAGCGGAGGCTGTTGGCTTGTCCTGGTTCGTCGGATTTGGTGCAGCATAAGTCCGACGAGCTCCTCAGTAGCGCAAATTGTTAAAAAGCAAAGTGATGTAAAACAGTACCCAGGCAAGATTTATCGTGGCAACTGTTTTTTGAGCGATCTCGGCTTTGACGAAAATGGGAATCGCTGAAAGGATAAGCAGCAGCGCTTTAAGCTCCGCGTCGGTGTCAATCGTGATGTGTCCGTCCAGCAAATATGTCTGGAGAAAACTGAGCGCTATCGCACACACCACTAAGGAGAAAAACCAGCTTCGATTTTGAAAATACGCCGTCCGCATGTCATCGTGACCTGGAGTCTCGGAAGCCGGCAGCACCAGGCCGCAGGCTACGTACAATACTGCTGGGACACTTAGTGCCGAAATGAAGATGGCAAACGTCCAATGTTCGTGCCGGTTGAGGTTGAAGTCGGCCCACCAGATCAGCGCCAATGTCAGAAAGAGATTTACCGACCATAAGAGACTCGGCCAGTAAAAGCGAGTACGCTCACGATTGTGAACCACTCGCACCATCGCTCCCAGCAAATGGGACATACCCAACCCGATGACGATGGAGATTAGGACTGATAAGTAAGAAAACGGATCCATTACAAGGCCTCTGTGGTGAGTTAGCGGCGTGTTTTTACGGCAGGCATCAAAACTCTTCACCGAGGGGTAGGAAGGCTATATGGAGTTAAAAACGCGGGCATCGCGCTTCGGTGAAGGACAGGAAAATGAGCTGCCGTCCGATATTCGCCAAGCGTTCCACACGAGCAAGACCAAACTGGGCTTCGTACCCAACGTCTTTCGGGCATATGCCAAGCGGCCGGAACACTTCCGCGCGTTTATGGCCTACCATGACGTTCTCATGAAGGGTCCGGGCGCTCTTTCGCGCGCCGAGCGTGAGGCAATCGTCGTTGTTGTTTCGGCCGAAAACCGCTGTCAGTACTGCGTGACGGCTCACGGAGCAGCGCTAAGAATACTGGGTAAGGATCCGATTCTGGCGGAGCAGATTGCTATCAATTGGCGCACCGCGGAATTGCCCAGCCGCCTGCGAGCTATTCTTTGTTTTGCGTCACGCGTCAACGAACCGGGATTTGCGGCAACTGATACCGAGATTGCGGAGTTACGAAAACATGGCTTTGACGACTACACCATTTGGGACGTGGCCGCCATCGCTGCGTTCTTCGGCTTTTCCAATCGGATGGCGGGTCTAATGGACATGCGACCGAACCCGGAGTTCTACTCGATGGGACGCACTCCTTAGTCCATCGCTACAATCGCATAAAAACGGCGAGCATCGATATTGCCACCGCTGATGATAACGCCCACTCGTTTCCCGCGATGCGGGACTCTGTCGTTCAGTAGTGCAGCGATCGCCGCCGCGCCACTGGGTTCGATTACCAGCTTAAGGCGTTCAAACGCAAAGCGCATTGCATCGCGAAGTTCAGCATCGCTGACTGTCACGATGTCTTTCACGTACCGCTGCACGATAGGGAATGTCAATTCCCCCGGCGTCTGCGTTTGCATGCCGTCGGCAATCGTATCCGGCAGAGGGACCTTTATCCGGCGTCCGGCTCGGATCGACTGCTGGAAATCGTTTCCGTTCGCCGGCTCAACCCCATAAACGGCAATCTGCGGAACGAATGCGCCGGCGACGATGGCGCAGCCGCTTAGAAGACCGCCACCACCGGTGGGGACGAGCAGAATGTCCACCTGATCAACGGTTTCCACTAACTCAAGCGCCGCCGTCCCTTGCCCCGCAATAATGGCGGGGTCATCATAGGGCGGCACAAGGAGGGCTCCCCGTTCCTTTGCAAGCCGCTGAGCGATTGCATCGCGCTCGTCCTCGGCGCGATTGTAAAACACGACCTCCGCACCATATCCGCGAGTAGCAGCAACTTTTGCGGAGGGCGCATCGTGCGGCATGACAACGGTTGCCCTCATCTCGAGCAACTGCGCCGCGAGTGCGACTCCTTGGGCGTGGTTACCACTGGAAAATGTCACCACGCCGGAGCGCCGCTCTTGCATGGATAGCTGCACTAAGCGGTTGTAGGCGCCGCGAAATTTGAAGGCGCCCATGCGTTGGAAATTTTCGCACTTTAAGAAAACTTGGGCGTTCGTCTTCGCATCCAGCGTGCGCGATGTCACGACTGGGGTTCGATGCGCTATTCCTGCAAGGCGGCTCGCCGCTGCCCGGACATCGTCAATCGTCACCGAGGGCGGCGCAAGCTGCATTATTGGCTCGTAGCAGCGCTCGGGTTGATCCTCCAGGCAGACACTTTACCACCGCTATCGACCATCATGCTCTCATGCCACGTTTCTTTGTCAAAGGTTACCGTGAACGTATGCATGCCGGAGGTCGAACCTGACGGTGTATCTTCCTTAACACCCTTGTAAGTTCCCAAGTTATTGAGTTCATCCGAAAGGCGCGCAACGGCTACCCGCGTCATTTTCTGACGCGGCGCCGCAGCGAAGTCGTTTTCCACCGGCCGCATGTCGTTGGCAATGACGGCTCGGGTGATCTTGTCGGCTTCCTTTTCCGCTCGGTTCTGTCTGGCACAGCCGCTGAGCGCGACGCAAAAAATAAGCGCAATCGCTGCGTACCGAATCACCGGGATACCTCCAATGCGTCTTGCAACGCGGTAAAATCCAAAAAGGCGATCTTGGGGTTCCACTCCTGCGCCAAACGCAAACTCCAGTCGCTTTCAAAGAGCGCCAGCGCAGCGCCGTCCCAGTCTTCCACCAATCTGGCGTTAGAGGGCAAGCTGGCGCCGCTGATCGTCAGCCTTTCGCCGGAAAGCCGTCGTGCCATCGCGTAGGGGAGTGCAGTAAATTGCGTTTTCACGCCATATTCCGACTCAAGCCGATACTTGGCAACTTCAAATTGCAGCTCGCCGACGGCAGCTAATATCGGTTCCGTGCGAATCGAACCTAAAGGATACATAACCTGAATGGCGCCCTCTTCCCGTAATTGTGCGATTCCTTTCTGGAACGACTTGTAACTCGCTGTGTCAATACTGCGGACCGCGGCAAAATGTTCCGGCTCGAAGGCGGGTATGCGTTCGAACACCACGCGGCTGCCCTCACACAAAGTGTCCCCAATGGCAAAAACGCCCGGATTAGCCAACCCTACCACGTCGCCAGCAAAGGCGCACTCCAGCGACTCGCGTTCGCTTGCGAAAAGCTTCATAGCGCGCGTTAGACGCACGTCTTTGCCCGAGCGCATGTTGCGAACACTCATGTCGCGTTCAAATTTACCGGAACAAACGCGCACGAAAGCCACCCGGTCGCGGTGGCGCGGGTCCATATTGGCCTGGATCTTAAAAACAAAACCCGAGAAGGCATCGCTCGTCGGTGAGATCGGGCCTGTATCTGCCAGGCGTGGCAACGGAGAGGGACTCATCTGCACGAACCGGTCCAGGAACAGCTCCACGCCGAAGTTGGTGACGGCGCTTCCGAAAAATACAGGAGTCGCTTCTCCTCGTAACATAGCCCCACGGTCGAACGCGTGCCCGGCGCCGTCGAGCAATTCGACGCCATCCAGAAACTCAACGAAAGTCCGTTCGTCGGTGAGTTCGCGCATTTGCGGATCGTGGACATCGGTGACCCGCACCGCCGCCCGTTTCGCACCATGCACGGTGCGCTCGAACAAGTGTACTTCCTTGCTCGTGCGGTCATAGACCCCTCGAAAAGACGGCCCATTGCCTATGGGCCAGTTTATGGGAAAGGCACCGATCCCCAGCACGTTCTCCAGTTCATCCAGCAGTTCGAGCGGATCGCGTGCGGGGCGATCCATTTTGTTGATAAATGTAAAAAGCGGAATGCGCCGCGCCCGGCAAATTGCGAACAGTTTTTTAGTCTGAGGTTCCACGCCTTTGGCTGCATCGAGCAACATGACAGCACTGTCCGCCGCCAGCAGCGTCCGGTAAGTGTCTTCACCGAAATCTTGATGCCCAGGCGTATCCAGAAGATTGAGCGTGAAACCGCTATAAGGAAATTGAAGCACCGTTGAGGTGATGGAAATGCCCCGCTCTCGCTCCAATTGCATCCAATCTGAGGTCGCAGCTCGTTGGCGCCTGCGTGCCGACACCGCTCCGGCGGTGTTGATCGCACCACCGTATAGCAACAGCTTTTCGGTTAAGGTCGTCTTGCCGGCGTCGGGATGCGAAATTATTGCGAAGGTGCGCCTCCGGGCGACTTCTTGATCCAATTCCATCGAAGTTCACATATTCGCCGTCTCGTATGTTCGTAACTCCGCATGCTTACCGCCCCTCAACATAAAAAGCTGACGACCGGCAATAAAAAACCGGGTGCGCGGCGGAATGTGAAAACGATCGAGCCCCCGGACGACGAACGCATCGCGTGCTCCTACTGTAAGCGTGCAGTTACTGGAACGCAGAATCGTGCCGCTGCCCACCTGTTGCGCGTCAGCGGGGACATGCCGACGTAGTCCGGCTTCGGGGCCGCTCCAAACAGTTTCTTGCACGAAGCAATCGGGAAGCGCTGAAAGTGCCCAGGGTGCATTGCCAAAAAAGTTTCCCGCGTGGAAATTTGACGGAGCCTCCCTTCGCGGTGGGCTGGGCGAACCGCTTGCGTGCACCGCACGCATTCGCAGCGCAGGAGCAGCGTGATGCGTAAGCGTCGCAAGGATGCCGCCGATGCACACCAGCGCGGTCGCAATCACATAATAGCGGAACAGAGGGAAACCGGCCTAAACCGGGCGCAAACTAGGCAGCGGTGTCGGAACGCTCCCCGCTGCCGCTGACTTCCGGAAGGCGCAAGCGCGCCATGCCTACGGCGAAGTCCGCCATCCCGTAATAGACGTCGAACGTTCGCTCGCCCAAATCGGGGCGTGGGTCGATGCCCGTGGGGAAAACAACATTGTCCACGGTGCCCTTGCGTTCGCTTTCGGTTTCGGGTATGAGAACCGGCTGCGGCGAGCGGTACAGGATGACGTCGGGGCGCTGGTAGTCGTGTATAACGATTCCCGCACTGTACCTAAATTTGGGCTTTGCGCCCGAATTATCGATAACGTCGACCGCGTGATATAACGACATCCAACCCTCCTCGATACGCACCGGTGGAGTGCCACAACCGAGCTTCAGCCAGCCCCAATCCAAGTTGGGTGACATCACCAGCTCACTCTCGGCGACCTCCAAAATGTTGTTGCGATCCCGCAAAACGGAAGCCAAAGGAATGTAACCGATGCGGATGCTTTCGCGGTCCGCAAACGGCATTTCTTCGATCATGGGGATAGCCGCGCGTCCGTCGACCGCTGATAAATGCAGCATGGGGCGGTGATAAAACGCGAGGGACAGCACTCCCCCCGGAGACATTACCGGCTCCGGGAAGAACGCCGCGTCCTTGTCGTCGCCTACATGCATGCCAGGGCGGGAAAACCGCAGTAAACCCAAGCGCTCCCAGGTGAAGCCGTCCGCCGAGGAAGCCAAAGCAATTCGAGGACCGGATGGACCCAAGGCGGTGTAGGCCATCAGGTATGTATCGAGGGCCGCAACGAACGTCACGCGCGGATCTTCGCAGCCGTATCCCGGAGAAGGACGTACTTCATACTGAGCGGTCGGCTCTAGTGCAAAACCTAAACGTGAAAAGTCCATTCGGTTGCTCTTCGCAACGCCGCGAAGCAGCCCGATTCGAGAAATATTGCCGCGCGCTACGTCACGCGGGTAGAGCAGCAGGACGTCGTCACGAGTCCGCGCGCAGGCTGGGTTGAGAACCCCTTCGACTTCGGACGGCGCACCATTGGGCGCTACAACGGTACCAAACCGTTCCACGCCAACGTTGAACTCTGCGAATTGGTTAGCCGGCATTATTCCTCTGCTGAGTTGCGCCTTCGAGCGTTGCCGAAAGCCGTCACAATCTCGTGCGGACTTTTCCCTGCAGCCGCAGCAAATTCGTCGAGACTTGTTGTTCGGTCTACGAGCATTATCTCAGCGCCTTGTTTTTTTTCTTGCTCGCTGTGGAGCGTAACATACTGCATTCCTATCGATAGAATATCTGCCGAACCGACCAGTCCTCTTGGAAGGCCATCGCTGTATCCGCATCGCGCAAGAATAACATACCCCCACTCCGGGGCGAAACCACCATCGTACCCAAGGCGCATGTCGGACCGCGATCTCACACAATACACTATCGGTGCTTTAACGTAAATGGCACATCGAGCCCCTGGTACGTACTGCCCAAAAGTCGCGCCAAACAGACCTATACCCAGCCTCACGCTCGTTCCCATAGTGCCCTGAAGCGCAAGGGGCATCGTACTAGCTATGTCGGTACCGATTATGCGGACGCCTAACTCATTGAGGATTTGTTGAGCCCGCGTAAAGACTTCAGCTTGGTCCCGCAGAGCACGTTCTCCGGCAATGTGCGTCCACAATTCAACCTCGAGCTCATGATTAGCAAGTTTAACGGCGAACGCCGGCAACTCGTCCAACCCGATACCGTTCCAGCCGAAAGCCTGGTTGATGCCAAGGCGTATCCTGGAACGGTTCGTCATGCGCATCGACGAGTCGATGCATAACGCCAGCGACTCCAGCGTGTCAATTGTTGGAATTCCCCCCGCCGCCAAGACCTCGGCCAACTGTTGAATCGGAACGCTGCTGAAAATAACAATCGGGGCGGTCGTGCATTTGCGAACTTCAAAAAATTCATCGGCATCCGCAACGCAGAAGGATTCGACCGCTCCCTCAAGCGCGCGGACGGCGGCTTGGATACCCCAACCATACGCATCGGCTTTAATCACAGCTCGGACGGGAATGCCGGCATATCGCCGCCACGCAATGGCGTTTTCGCGAAGGACCGTTTCGTCCAGTGCAATGACCGGGCGCACCTACTTCAGTACGGTGGCAGCGATCGGATCGCCGGAGGGCGTCACGACCTCGATGCGTGAACCACGACGATAAACGGAATTGGGGACGATCCATAAGGTGTACGTCCGATATTCACGCGAGGGCTCAGCACCATCAACGGGCGCCTGCTCGAATGCAACGACACGAACGCGACTAGTATTTGCACGAATGGATTCAATGACTTGGTGCCAGCCAACTTCCCGATGCGGACCCATAAGCAGCACGACGCCGAACTCACGGCTAAAATGAACGCTTCCAGCGCGAATCCGCACTGACTCCAACTGATTGTGGCTACGCACTACCAGCACCGCATTGCCGCCGAGTGCGGTCGTAGTGCCCTGCGCGTAGGTCTTCACCCGCACCTCGCGGCATCCGACGAGCGTCAGCAACGAGGCAAGAATCAAGCAGTGCTTCATCAGGGAACGCGCTTCGCCCGACGTACCTGCTGCCCCCCGTCGAGCGCGCACTTGCCTTGCAAAACTTAAAGTTTTGGCAGTCACAGAGTAGGTTGGGCCCGCGCTTTAGAAGTAAGGCTTTCTAGCCCCGGTCCGGGAGAACACTCGTGATTTCTTCGCTTTTCGTCCTCTTAGCCTTGGTGTCAGCGGCCCCAACTCCGGTGCCCACCAGCAGACCCGCTTTGCGTGAAATCGGTCGCGTGCGTGCCAGTGCATCTTGTGCCAGCCTCGCCCTGCACGCGAACAGCGCGATCTCTTCTGCCTTGCATAGCGACCTGCTGGTAGGACAAACGATGAGCCGGTTGCGCGAAGTTGACTTGGATGGGAGTGTCATCGCGCGGCGCAACGGGCTGCAAGAGCTTGCCAGGCTAGCCAAGGATCTGCGGGCTGAGGCGGTTGCTGGAGTGGGAGAAGTTAAACGCTTGCGCGAGCTGGCGGCAAAATCAACGAATCCGACGCAGAAAAAAGAGCTCAAAAATTTTGCGGATTCCTTGGGCGGCGCCCTTTACCGCCAGAAAAAAATTGCCAACGACCTTAACGGCTTCCTTGCGGCCATGGATTACCATGACATGGCGACCTTCACCGAAAGTCAGCAAGACCTCAATCGCGCCACGCTAGGGCAAGGCGATGCTCGCGTCATCGATCCAGTTGAAAAGGCAAAATCGATCGGACGTGACCCACGCGCTCAACTGCCTGCAAATCAGCTAGCCAAAGAGGCTGCCGATGATTTCCAGCAACGCGTGGCGGACATCACGAACGACGAGGCACTAGCGGCCGAATATACGGAAGGTGCCGTTAGCGGCTGCTAGCCCGAGTGTGGTGGTTGCACGCAATGTCGTTGCCCAGTTAGATATACGGCGTTAGACTAAGGCCATCTTGAAAAACTTGTGGCGACTCGCCTACGCGGCGGCCGTTGTGGCGTTTGCCGTCGCCATGCTCGGGAGCTGGGTCAGGATCAATGGTGCGGGCATGAGCTGCCCCGACGTCCCACTTTGCAACGGAACGGCGTTCCCGTCGCTTGCTAACGGCGTGGTCTGGGAATGGTCTCATCGTTTGCTCGTTCTCTTGGAAGCGCCGCTTGTCGCCGCACTGATCTTCACCGCTTACCGGGCGCGAGCGCACGGACCCATTCGCATGGCGACCCATTTTGTGGGAGGACTGTTCGTTTTACAAGTCATCTTGGGCGCAGCAACGGTTCATCTTTCCAACAGCCCCATTTCGGTGGTCGTCCACTGGGGCACCGCTATGGCCTTTCTGGCCTCACTGATTATGCTGGCGACCTGCGCGCGTACTGCGCAGGGACGCGCCCCCCGCCCTCATAGCGGTCCTCGCGACGGGATCGTGTTGGCCACCCTCGCATGCACCTCGTTGGTTGCCTTTGCGACCATGTGTGTCGGAGCGTACGTTAGTTCGAGCGGCGCCGGACTAGCATGTCAAAGCATTCCCGGTTGCGCCGGAAACGTCGTTGCTTACGGCAGCGGACAATACGTTCAAATGCTGCATCGCTTTGTCGCGGGTAGTTGTCTTTTCATGGGGGCGGCCAGTTTTGCATTGTCCTGGAGAGCTTCCCAGCGAGTTCGGTGGTTAGCTGGTTTTGCACTCGTGCTCCTATTCGGGCAGGTACTGCTCGGGCTGGCCAACGTGGCATTCTCGTTACCGATGGCATTGCGCGAGGCGCACGCGGCAAACGCCGCGGCGACGTTTATCTTGTTTGTGATGGCAACGACGTTTGCGGCGCTCGAGCACCGAGCGATGGAACTCAGGGTCGCTGGGCCATGAATGGCGCACTGAGCGCCCTCTGCGATTACTACGAATTAAGCAAACCGCGGATCATTTTTTTGCTGCTCGTTACTACCGGGGCGGCGATGCTCATGGCAGCGCGCGGCGTGCCTCCTCTTCACCTCACGTTGTTTACCCTTGTGGGAGGCGCGTTTGCCGCCGCATCGGCTGGTGCTTTTAACTGCATTTACGACAGCGACATCGATCGTTTGATGCAGCGTACGATGAATCGTCCCATCCCCACCGGCAGAATTACTGCGCGCCGCGCTGCAGTGTTCGCCATGGTGCTCGGCGTGGCGTCGTTCGCAATGTTATTCCTGCTGGTTAATCCGCTTGCTGCCTGGTTGTCGCTTGCGGGAAACGTTTATTACGTCGTCGTCTACACGATGCTGCTCAAACGCACGACCCCGCTCAATATCGTCATCGGCGGGGCAGCGGGAGCGGTTCCGCCTTTGGTCGGATGGGCCGCCGTCACCGGCAACCTGGGCGGCCCCGCCATCGCCCTCTTCGTGCTCATTTTTTTGTGGACGCCTCCGCATTTTTGGGCGCTTGCTTTGATGAAGGAAATTGATTACGAGAAAGCCCGAATTCCCATGTTGCCCAACGTCCGCGGCGCAGCACGAACGAAACTCGAGATCTTAGTCTATAGCGTTGTCTTGGTCGCTTCATCGCTCATCCTGTATCCAATGCATGTGATGGGAGCAGTGTACTTTGTTGCCGCAAGCGTTTTGGGCACCGTTTTTATTTTTTACGCGGTCCGCACACTGCGAGACAAAGAACAAGTTTGGGCGCGCACATTGTTCGGGTATTCGCTCGTTTATCTAGCACTCATGTGCGTCGTTATGGTTGCGGACCGCATTCTGGGTTAAGCACGAGGTGAGCGCGCAACCGGCCAATCTTGCCGGTCACAACATCGACCGTTCAACATTACCCCTGCTCGTAACGCTGGCGCTGGGAGTGTTTGCCGGCGCTCTGGATCTGGGAGTCTTAGCGCCCGCGCTTCCGGCAATGGGCATTGCTTTTCACGTGTCCATGGCAAGCTTAACGTGGATTTACACGCTGTACCTGTTTGTGAACATTCTCAGTATTACCGTTACCGGCAAACTAGCCGACACGTACGGACGGCGTCCGGTGTACATTGCATGTTTGACGGCGTTCGCGCTTGGCAGCCTTCTCGCGATTGGCTCGCCCAATTTTTCCGTTTTCCTGTTGGCACGAGCAATTCAGGCCGCCGGCGCCGGTGGAATATTTCCGGTAGCGGCCGCCGCCGTCGGCGACGCCGTGACCCCACAGCGGCGCGGTTCGGCACTCGGCATCATCGGCGCAACGTGGGGCCTCGCGGCAATCGTGGGTCCCAATTTCGGAGGTCTAGTAACGCACTTTTTGTCTTGGCACTGGATTTTCGCCATCAACATTCCACTGGCCATCGTGGTGATTGCTTTAGCGCGTCGCTACATGCCGGTCAACGCGCTGCGAGTTCGCGGCCCGCTCGACCTTGTCGGACTCTCGATCCTTTGCGTGGGTTTGGCCTCGCTCATGTTGGGCGTGGCAACGGGAAGGTACTATCTCCTCGCGATCTCGGTTGCGATGGTGCCGGCGTTTTACAGGGCTGAACGGCGTGCGCCGGTACCCATTTTTTCACCGGTGCTGTTCCGCAACACCCAATTGATGAGAACTTATGCGTTGGAAGTGGTCATCGGGCTGTTGGAAGGCGCCTTATTTTTCATTCCCACGGCGTTAATCACCGGGCTGCATCTGTCGGCGGCGAGCGCCGGGGCTCTCGCGGGGGTCGGAGCGATCATCTTCGTCGCCGTGATTCCGCTAAGCGGGCGTGCTTTGGATTCATTCGGCAGCCGTACTGTGC
>JAABUQ010005944.1_pt1 | contig 18963 bp, 3 predicted proteins | sample 5560001 | NCBI WGS metagenome assembly JAABUQ01 (sample SAMN10711888, study PRJNA513371) | rock metagenome | isolation source: Antarctica rocks | place: Antarctica: Victoria Land, Finger Mt nord | collected 2015-12-18
TTATAAAGGGTTTAAATTATTATATATTAAAGAGTATTAAACTTAAATATTTATTTTATATTAAAATAAAAATCTTTTATTAAATAATATTAAAAGTTTTAAATATAATATTATTTTAAGTATTAAGGCTTTTATATATTAATATAATTTATAAATAATATATAATTAAGAAAGTTAAAAAGGTTAAGAATATAAAATATAAAATAATTAAATATATAAACTAATAAATATTAATAAAATTATAAATTCTTATTTTATAAACTTCTTTAATATAATAAATAATAATAATAAATAATATAAGAAATTAATTAATTTAAATGAAAGATTAAATATATATTTATTAAATTAAATATTAATATATTATTTAATATAATTAATATTTTATTTTTTAAAAATTAAAAATAATTAGAAAATTTAATTAATTAATTTAAAACTTTAATAAAATATTAAAAATATTTGCTATATTAATTTAAAAATTTTTAATATTCGGAAAATTATTATTTCAAAGTATTTAATATTATATAATTTAATAACTAGGAAAATTATTATATATTATTATTATTATTAATATATATTATTAAAAAGCTTAAATAACTTATATAAAAAGTATATATTTTAATAATATATATTTAAAAATAATCCTAGCAATTTAAGTTTATAATTTATAAAAATTAATAAAGTAATAATATTTATTTGATTATTATAATAAAAAGGTAAACTATTAAGGAATACCAAGCCGCTATTCCCGATTGGGCATAGTGGCAAAATCATTCGCTTTCAATATTTATTTTAAAAAAGTCCTTATAAAATATAAAATATAAAATAATAAATCAATTTATAATATTAATATTTTTATAAAAATTATAAATTTATAAAAAGCCCCTTTAGACTTTATAATTAATAATAAAAGTTATATTAAATATTAATTTATTATAAATATAATTATATATATTATAATAAGTATTAAAATTAATATTATTACTTTCCTTATTTCTATAATAAATTAATATATTTTTAACTTTATTAAATCTTATTAGAAAGCGGTTAATATATTCTTTATTATTTATAAAAATCCCCTTATTCTTATATATAATTATCATAATATTAATTACATTAAAAATAAAGAAACTTAATATTTTATTAATAAATATATTTTTAATTTAAATAATATAATTATTAATTACTTCAATCCTTTGAATATTAATTTATAAAATTAAATATTTAATTTAAACTTAAGCAATTAAAAAGGCTATTTAACTTAAAAGATTATTTTTTTAATTATTTTTATAAAAACTTTAAATAGTTATTAAAGGTTTTATAATAAATAGCTAAGTGAATAGTTATAAAGTTTAAATAATAGTTTTAAAACTAGTATATTAGCTTTAAAGTATAATATAGAATATAATAAAGATATTTATAAGCCTATTTAATATATAATATCTTTAAAACCTTTATAAAGTTTAAGAAGTATTTATAAAATTATAATAAAATTATTATTATTATTAAAAGAAAGTAAATATATTTATAAAATATAAAAAATATAAATTTATATAATTTGTATTTATTAAATTAATTGAATAAAGGGAAAATTAATATGCTTTACAACATATAAAATATATAAACTAAAAATTAAAAATTAGCTCTTATAATATATAAATTAATATAAAGTTTATTTTAAATTAAAAGCTTTATAAAATATTTCGAATTTATCAATTATTATTTATTTAAAAAAAATATATTAATTATATTTTATTCGAAATTATTTTCTCTTTTATAAATTTATATTAAATATTAATATATTAAATATATTTATAATATAATTAAATTTTATAATATTATTTTTAATATATACATATATATAGTTTTTATAAATCCTTTTATTTTCTATTGCTCCTGATTCGCTTAATATTAATATATACATAAAAAAAATAAATGAAAATATTATGTAAGCCCTAATATAACCTTATTATTATTGAATAACAAGAATAGCCATATAGATACATTTCGCTACTAAGTCTAATCCGGCCTAGTACCTTGGTATTTATAAATAATTCTATTTTGTATATAATAATTAATTAAGAAATATATTATATATATTTAATAATTTATAAACTTAGAATATATACTAGTTTATTCAATTAATTTATAAGTTTATACAAAGCTTTAACTAACCTTGGCTTTCCCCTAAAGCGATATAATAAGAGTTATAGGAATTATATTCAAGATTACAATTATATAATCTTACGATTATAAAATATTTATTATTATTCCCCCTAACTTATTATTATTAACGGAATCTTAATCTTTAAAATATAAATATAATTAAATATATTAATATATAATTCTAAAAAGTAATAAAAGCGAATAATAGCTCGAAACCCAAATATATATAAGCGTATAAATTTTCCCTACTTCCCTTTAATTACTATTAAAGGCTTATTATTATTATTTAAAGTATATTATTATTGTTAAAGGTATTTATAATTATTAATTATAATTAAAGGTTTTATTAATAATTATATATTATTATTAAAAAATATGAAAACTTTATAAAATCTATTTTAACTATTTTTTAAGCTTAATAAAATATAAAATATACTTATAATTAATATAATTAATTTTTTCTTAAATTTAATATTAAACCTTAGTAACAAAGGCGGTAATTATCCTTAATAATTTTCTTTTTTAAGTCGTTAAATAAATAGATATATATAATAACTAATTTATTTCTAAAAGCCTTATTTCTATAAAAATTATTATTTAAATCTTTTATTATTCTTTTTTTAAGAAAGAAGCTCTTAATAAAACTTTTAATATTAATATTTAAAAAGTCTAATTGTATTAAAAAATTATATTTTATATTTTAGAAAAAGACTTAAAAGAATCTTAACTTTAAATAATAATGTATTTTCGCTTGCAATTTGGAAAAAATATTTTATTATATTATTAAATCTAGCTATTATTTATTATATTTAAAACAAATCCTTATATAATATAATATAAATAAGCTTAAATATTTTCAAATTTAATTATATTATTCTTTTTTAATATTACCTCCTAAATCTATTATTATTTTGGGTTTTATAATTCCCAAAGCTTTATTTAGTCTAATAAGTAATTATAACCTTTTTGGTTTAGTTATAAAGACTCTTCTTCTATTTCTGATTTTAATTCTTAATAATAATAAATTTATTAAGTCTTATTATTTTTAAAGAAATAAACAAACTTGATAATCCTTAAAGCTTTATTTTAAAATATTCTTAAATTGCAAAGCCTTTAATATTAAATTATTATAATTAATAATTTATTAATAAATAATAAAAATTATAAAAAATAAAATAACAAATATAATTTTATATATATTATTATTTGTTTCTATATTTAAAATAATATTTATAGCGAAATCGAAGATTATATTAATATTAATATTATTTAAATTAAAATTAAAAAGCTTTATTAATTTAAAAGCTTTGGTTATTTCTTTAATATTTTTAAATATTTTTATAATATAATATTTATTATTTATAATAATAATTCTATAAAATATATTAATAGTTTTTGCAAAACTTAGAATAAACTTTTGATTTTCAAAATCAAAATAAATTAAAATAAATTAATTTTCCTTTTTTGTAAGAATTTAAGCCCTGATTATAAATTGTATATTAAATATTATATATAAAAAAATATAATCCTTTTAATATTAATAAAACCTTTAAATTTATTTTTAATTATATTATTCAATATTTTTAGAATATTATATAAATTAGCCTTAATAATATAATAATTATTTATATATTTATTATAATTTTTTAACCTATTTTAGAACAAACTTAATATAAGGAACTTTAAAACGGAATAAAACCTTATTCTTATTTCAAAAATATTATTAAATATATTATATATTATATTATATATAAAAAGATCTTTTATAATTCTTTTACTTATTATATAAATACTTTTAATCCTAATAGAAGTTATAATAAAAATAATAATTATAAAAGTTGCAAAGGCTATAAAGGAAATAAAATAATAATATATTTTGAAATAAAAATTTTATAAAAAAAATTAAAATTATTTATATAAAAATTAAACTTTTAAAAGAATGTAACCTCAAAATATATTTTAATATTATTATAAACATATTATTTATATACCTTTCTTTTAATTATATAAAAGAATTTAATAATAATAAAAATAGAACTTATTTTATAATTTATATTATTAATTATAGAAAAATTACTTTTAAAATTTTTAAGAATATTTAAGCTTTCAATATTACTATATTTTAATATATATTATATAATTGTAATATCTTTACCTCTATTAACTTAGTTAATTATTTTGTTTATAATATAAAAGGGACTATTCTTATTATAAATATTAGCAAAGTTACCTTAACTTATTATATTTATAATAATTTTAAAAAGCGCTTTTATATTAATAATATTTTATATATCCTTAAGATCCTTTTTAATTTGATTTTATTAATTTAATTTTAATTTTAATTTTAATATTATAATTATATTATTTAATTTGTCCTTCAAAGTATTACCTCAAGTATTTACGGAGTTATAATAAAATATTAAGATAATAATTTATATATTATTTATATATAAGAGTCCGTTATAACTATTACTTTAGCAACTTTGAATATTAATATACTTTGTTTTTAATATTTATATTTAAATTATATTAATAAATAAAAGATTATTAATATTACTTATATATATAATAATATTAACTTTATTTATTTGCTATTAAATAAACTCGAATATAACGTTTATTTTAAATTTCTTTTCAAAGTTAAATTTTATAAAGCTTATATTAAATTAAAGGAATATTATAATTATAACTTTATTAAATAATTATAACTTTATTAAATAATTATAACTTTATTAAATAATTATAACTTTATTAAATAATTATAATTTATAATTATCATTGTCGAAAATATTATAAAATAAATTAATATAAAATTAATATTTTATAAAAGCGATACTTTTAATTATTTTACCTTTATTATTTAATTTGTAAAAAAACTTAATTTAAAGTATAAACGGCTTTATATTATTAGTCATACTCTTTAAAAAGTTTCAATCTAGTTATTCAATTAAATAGTCCTGATTGCCAGAACTAGTACAATAACCGAACGGAAGCTAGCTTTAGGTCTGGAAAAGTCCTATTAAAACCGCAACTATTTTAGTTAATTGCAATTATAATTAAATATATATTAGCCTTAATATTAGTAATATTATTAATTATATTATTAGCCTAATTTAATATTCAATATTAAAGCGTTTTTGAATATTATATACCGAAGCCTTTATATAATATATTATCTTATAATAGAAATTTATTAGAATTATAAATAAGCTACCCTTTATATATATTCTAATAAATATTCTTTTTCCTTATTGTTAATTTTATTATCTTATTTTATTTAATTATAATTTATAAGGATAAAATATAATACTTTATATTATATAATAAATAAATTATAAATTTGCTATATCCTTTCCTTATTATATATAAGAAAGTTTAATATAAAATTTATTTAAGATTTATTATAGAATAAATCGATAATAATAAAAGTATACTTCTTATATTAATAAATATATAAGAAATATTAGTTTAAGTAATATTTTATATTATTAATTTTAATAAAGTCTTCAACCTTATAAATATAGCGACGATTTTTCTTAAATAAAGCTAATATTAACAAATATTAATATATCTTTTAGAAAAAGCTTTATTTATAAGTTTATATAATTAATCCGTTAATATTATTTTAATCTTTTTATTTTAAATTAAATAATATATAAGTTATATTTATTACGAAAGGTTCTAATTAAATATTGAATAAAAAGATATTATAAATTAAGTTTTATAATATTAATTTTAAGCCCGATACTGAAAAAAGGATTTAGTATAAAGTTTATAAGCAAAAGGTATATATATTGATACTCGTTATTAGCAATTAATAAAAGTTTTTTATTATTTAATTCTTCCTTATTTTTAAATCGCTGTTTTTTAATAAGAAGAAAATTTTATATTAATATTAAATATTAAATATTAAATAGCGATAAAGCCTTTATTAACTTTGAATAAGTATTTTATATATTTGCTAAGTTAAGTTTTAATAATTAATTTATAATATTTTTTGCAAATAAGTATTTTATTAAGTTTGGAAGGGAGGCGGTATTAGTTATATTTTTAAATAATTTAAAATTATAATTAATAATTATCAAAAGCTTTATATTATTATTAATTTATATTTTAATTTATTTATTAATATATTTATATTTATTATTATAATATATTTGTATATATTATTAATTAAATATAATTTAATATAAATATTTAAAAAGGTTAAAAGTTTATTAAATTTAATATTCTTATAAATAATAAAATTATTAGAGTTAGAATTATATTTAATATTTAATAGATTCTCGATAATTTTTAATTCTTCCTTTTTAATAAAGTCTTCGCTAATCCTATTTATATATTATATAAATAATTAATATATTTAATATATTATAATAATATAATTATAAAAAATATTTGGGTTTATAAAATATTAAAATCTTATAATAATATTATAATATATAATCGTTTTATAAACTTGATAATTATTTATATTAATAATAATTTTTTTTAAAAGCCTTTTTATAGCTTATAAGAAAGGTATTTTAAACTAAATTAAAGATATAAAATTATAAAAAATAAAAAAGGTAAAAATAATAATATATTTAGTTTCAAATAGCAATTATAATTAAATATAAAAAAGAAAACTTTATATTTTTAATTATTAAAATAAAAATTTGAAAATTTGAAATATTTTGAAATATATTATCCGATTATATTTATTAAATATAAATAAAAATAAAAGGCTTTATAAGATCTTGCTTAAGCTTCTTTATTTCAGATATAAAATATTATAAGCTTTTGTTTGAATAAGATCTAATATAAAGGCAAATTAGGTAATAATTAAACTATTTATTCGAATTCTAATTCGTATTGCTTTTTTCTTTTGTTTAAAGAGTTTTATTTTTTTTATTTTTTTTTATTATTATATATATAATTTTATAATAATATTTCCTTTTTTTAATAATATTATATATTAGATTCCCCTTTTTTTTTCTTTAAATAATAATATATTCAATAACCTTTAGTTATAAAATAATATAGGAAACTCCTATTATTTGCTTATTATAATATATTACTGAGAAAACTTATAACGAAAATATATATTATTTCTGTTTTTATATTATTATTAATATTTTGATTTATATTTTGATTTAATTAATAAATAAATTTATTAAAAGTTTTAATTATATTAATGAAATTAATACCGTAAGGATTTAATATTAATATAAACTAATTAACAACCTTTTTCCTATTTTTTTTATAAGAGATTAATAGGAATTAGATAAAAGGCTTTGAATACTTAATATATATTTCGATAAATACTAAAATTATTAATAAAAAAAAAGATAAAGAAAAGAGGTATAAAATTTAATAAAGATTTATTTAAAGTATTTATGTTTAAAATAAGTTATTTTTAACTTTTTATAAGTTTAATAGAATTAAGAAATTAGCCTAATTATATAATATTCTTAATTTAATACTCTTTAAATAAAAAAATATTAATCTAAAATAAATTCTATTTTAATATTATTATTAGAATCGTAATTTAAATAAATATTAAAATTTTTATTAATTATATTTAAATCGGCTTCGATAATAATATCTTTAAATATATAATATTTAAAATTATTATTAATAGAAATCCCTTTAAAAAGCTTAAGCAAAAAACTTATATTATCGATAATAACTTATAGTTTAATAACGATTATATTTTATAAAATTATAATTAATATAAAATTTCTCTTATAATTAATAATTCAGCTTTTAATAAAGTTATCGAAACCTTTAAAATATATAATATTTCCTAAAATAATAAGATTTCTTTATTATAAATAATATATATTATTAAATAAATATTTAATTAAGGATATTTATATATTTAATTATTAAAATTTTATTAATTTATTAATATATTATATTATATTAAAAAATGTTTTTTTTCAAAGCTTAATTAAAAAAATAATATTAATTAAATTGATAAAGTCGTATTAATATTATTATATTAATTATTTAATATATTTTTTAATAATACCCTTTTTATTTATAAGGAAGAAAGGCTGCTTCTTAATAATAACTTTAAATATTTTCTTTATTACTTTTAAAAGAAGAATATACCGTTTTATTTGCTTTTTTAAAATATCAAGTTTTATTAAAAAGAATATAATAATATTAATATTTTATATAACTTCGATATTATTAATATTATTAATAATAAAATTTATCGAAAGCTTTATTAATTACAAAATTTCTTATAATTTAATATAATTAAATTTTAAGTTATTTACTTTTTTAAATTATAATCCAAATATTATATAAAAAGATAATAATATTATATCCTTTCCCTTTTATTATATAATTTCCTCGAAAAAAGGGGTTTTAGAAGAGTATAATAATTACCTTTGTTATTATTAAAAAGGAAATAAAGGATTAGGAAAAAATATTTTTATAATAATATTATTATTATCTTTTTTATTAAATATAAAGTCTTTTAAGTAATCAAAGGTTATAAGAAATTATATTTCTTAAAGGAGGTTAAAAACCTTATTATTTATTTATTTAATATTAAAAAGTAATTCTTAAAATATAATATAAAATATAATAAAAAGATCTTTTTTATTATTATTAATAATAATATTATTTTTATTAAATCTGTTTTTAATATCTTTATTAATAAAAATATTACTATTTTCGTTTATAATAATAATATTATTTTTATATAAAAAGCCTTTATTAAAGCTTTTATTATATATTAATTTAATTAAAATATAATTTATCTTTTTAAAGTTATTATTATTATTATTTATTTTAATTTATATATAATTATTCTTTTATAAATCCTCTTGGAAGCCTTCGTAAGCTATTTTATTAAATATAATACCGAAATTAAAATTTAATAATATATTTTAAAATATATAATAAAAGGGTATTATTCGGGGAACTTCTTCTTTATCAAATCTTTATAAAATATTATATAAATTATTTAGTTTTCGGGGCCTATTATATATTATAATATAAATTTATAAATATAATTATTAATTATAAATATTTAATAATTAAGAAACTAATTTATAAGTTAGAAATTCTAGTTTATAAATTGAAATTAATACCTTTTTATAAATAAATTTTTAATATTGTTTTTAAATTTATTTTAAAGTTAAAGAAATTTATATTTAAATATAATAATAAAAGAAATATATTTTATTCTATTTTAATAATAATTTAATTTTTTTAATAAGTATTTTATCCCCCCGAATTAAATATAATTAAAGCTTTTTATTATATTATATATTAACCCCTAGTTTAGCCTCCAAATTCTGCTTATTATTGAAACTTTTTATTACCCCTTTTTTATTTCTTTTTTTATAAATATATTATTTTCCCTTTCCAAGAGTATAATAAGGCTTCTAGCAGCTTTGATATAGTTATTAGAAATTTCCTTAAAATTTTATAATTTAATATATTTTTAACTTATATAATATTATAATTTATTTATATTTATTATTTAAAATCAATTTTTATAATATTTTCTTTGGTATTTTTAAATATATATTAATTTAATTCGGCTATAATATTAAGGATTATTTTTCAGATATTTAATTAAATTTATTAATTAAAAAAAGTTCTATTAATAAAATACTTATAAATATAAATAATATAATTAGGATTATTATATTATTATAACTGTTTAATAGTTTATTCTTATACCCCTTTATTAAAAGTTATTTTATATAAATATAATCGTTAATAATTATTTTATAAATTTAAACTAGTTTTAATATAAATATAAAATATTATAAAGATTATATTCTATAGCTTCCCTAATTATATTTTCTTTCTAAATTTATTTTGATCGAAACAATCTAGTTAAAGAATAAAGATAATTAATATTAAAAATTGAAACTCTAAAAAAGTTAATACCTTATATAAATATATTTATATAACTAGATTATATATTTAGATTAATATTTTCTTTTTATTTTGAATAATTAGGAAAAGGGTTAATAAAGACTTTAAATATCCCTTATATAGGTTTTAAAGGATAGAAGCTTTTATTAAATAATTATTAAAGGAAGTATTTATATATAATCGAAAATTATATAAAAATATATATATCTTAAAGGTACCTTTCAGGAACTAATATAATATATATATATTTTTTTCTTTAAGAGATATATTAACAGAATTGATATTTAAAATTATAAATTATTGCTTAATAAAGTTTTTTTTGCCTTTTATATTAATTAATATATTTACTATTTTTAATAAGAGTCGTTTCTTAATTTAATAAAACAAAAATTATAATAAAAATATAACAATTTTCCTAAATATATTAAAATTTATTTATAAATTATAAAAATTAATTTTAAGAATAACTATTTTGCTTAATAATTCGTTTTCCAATAATTTATATTCGGATTTTTTTTCTGCGTTTAATATATAATCGATTATATATTTTTTGAATTCTAGAATCTCAGTTCTGATTATTTTCTTATTATAAAATAGGATAATAAAAGAATATATACTTTTAATACTATAATATCTAAATACTTAGTTTAAGCAAAATCCTTAAAATACTAAATTAATTATATTATAAAATATAAATTAATTATATACTTTTAATATATATTAAAGCTATATTTTTAAATAAAAGTTTAATAAATTAAAAAGATTTATTTAATATAATACTTAATAATAGAATTAAGTTGCCAAAGGCTTTATATATCTTTATTAATTCTTAAATCTTCTAATAAATTTGGTTCTTATAATACTTTTATATATACTGGCTTAATAAATAATATATAAATTTAGAAATTTTAAATTTTATTTAATAATAATATCATAGTTATAAAGATAAAGAATAGAATTTAAAATTATATAATAATAATAATAATTGTTATAATAAGTTTAAAGGTAATTATATAAACTTTATTATAAATAACGATTGAAAAAGCTTTATTTAATTAATAATTTTAATTTTAATTTAATTTACCGAAATTTTCTTTAATATATAATATATTCTAATTTATATATTATTTATTCTAGTTTATAAGATTATTTTAAATTATTAGAATTATATAAATAGTAATAATTATTACAGAAGTATTACTCTTACGATCTTTATTGAATAAATTATAAGATTTTAAAAACTGCTAATTAATAATAATCTTAATATTTACTTATTTAGATTATATTTTATAGGGATTATAATACTTATATAATTTGAATTAAACTAATATTATTGTATTAAATATTTCAATTTATTAATTAAAGAGATATAAAGGTATTATTATAAGGATAAGTTTAAATAATATATAATCTTTTATTAGTACAGCTTAGTAGTAATTCTTTATTTAAAGGAAATTAATATTTATCTAAAGGCTTCAAAAAGGCTTTAAATAATATAAAGATTCGAAATTATTAATAATTTATATAGAATAATTATCCGATTAAAATTAAAATTTTATTAAGATTTATTATATTTTTAAGTAAATATCCCCAAGTTTCTATATTAAAATAGAACTCTTTAATAATTTTATTTGCTATTATTTGCTAGAACTTTAGGGGTTTTAATCAGACTATATTATAAATTCTAAATTACTTTTTATTTATAATAATTAATTCTAAATATAATTTATCGAGATCCTTTTGTTAATACTTTATATTATTAAAGAAGGCTTATTTATAATCGAAATCGGAAAATATTTTAAAGTTTAAAGATTTATAAAGGATCAAATTATTTTATTATTCTTTAGAAATTTATAATTTTTATAACTAAAATATAATATTTGTTATCCGATTATTATTTATATATATTATAATTTTTATATTTTTCTTTTTTTACTAAATTTAAACCTCCTCCTTTAAAATTAATAATTATTTGCAAAATAACTTTATTAAAAGTTTTAAATATATAACTTATTAGATTATTTAATACCTTTATATTCAAAGCTATAAAATTATCGAAAATCTGCCTTTTATAATAATTTAAAATCCGCCTTATAAAGCCTCCTGTTATTATTTTTATATAGCTATTAAAAAGGAAGGGTATAATAAGCAAAATAATAATTAATAATAATAGTAAAAGTAAAATATCGGAAAGAACCGAAAAATATTACCAAAGGTTATTATTAATAAATTAATTAATACTCTCTTTTTTTATAATAAAAAACTCTTTATAAATAATCTTTTATAAAATCTTGTAATTATTATTTTAATTATAATCTTAATTATAATCCCAAATATAATTATAATTATAAGGACTAAAAAGCAAAAGTATAATATTCTTTATTTTATTTATAATTAGAATAATTAAAATAAAAGCTATTATAACTAAAAAGTTAAATAATAGTATTCGATGGTATTATTTATCGTTATTAAATAGTAAACTTGTTAATAATCCTGTTTCTATTATATATTCCGGTATAAAACCTCTTACCTAAGCTATTATAATATATATACAAAAATACGCTGTATTTATAAGACTTAAAAAAGGGTAATCTTAAAGGAATTAACTAGGTAAGTAGAATATTTTCTTTATACCTTTAATAGGAGTAGATAGACGTTCCTTATATTAATCGATAATTTCCAATAAGAAATATTAAACGATTACAAAATTATTTAAATCGAAGATATATTCAAATTTAAAATAAATATTATTAATATTATTAATATTAATAATTTCAGAAGCCGTTAGCTTTATTATAAATTTAGATATTTTTATAAAATTAATAATTTATTACCGGATAACTTATTTATAATATATTAAATATACTCGAAACTATTTATTTAATATATTTAATAATTTATATATAAAAGCGGAATTTATAAACTTAATAATAGACTCTTTCCTTATACGCCTGTATTTTAAAGTAAAATATATAATAAAATATATAAAGCTTAACTTTAACGACTCAAATAATTTATTAAATAAAAAAGAAATATTAGATAAAGGGCTTATTGAGATTAGGGATAAAGAGAAAAATAGGTCTAGAGTAAATAAGAATATAAATATAAATTCCGATAATTAAAAGGTATAACTAATAATAAGGTATTGGCCTTTGCTTAATTTAATAACGGATTTGCTAATATTAATATTAAAGCTAATAAATATTCGAAGCTTCTAATTATATATTAAACAATAATATTATTAATAATATAAAAATATTATTTAAAGGCTTTAATTATATATTAAATAATATTTCTATTAATAATATAAAAATATTATTCGAAAGTTCCGATTATATACTTAGTATTTGCTTTGATAGTACTATTATATTAAATAATAACTTTAATAATATTATTATTAAAGGGACTATATAAGCGCTATAGTTAATATTTTATTAATATTATTTAAGAAGATAATTTAAAAACTTCAACTATTATAAATATATTAATATAATTAATATTTATTTATATTCTTATATTTTATAATATTTAAGTATTTAAAGCCTTGCTTGAATTGATTTCTAATATTATATATTATAATTATAATATTAGTTTTAGTTATAATATTAATATTAATACTAATTATATAACTAAACAATTGAATTTCTCTAGTTAATAAAACTAAAACTAGTATTATAATTAATATTTCCTAGTTTTATAACTAGAGAAAACTTACTTAAGCAGCCGAAATAGTAATTAAGACTTTTATTATAAAGAATAATACTTTTTAAATTAATATTATAATTATAATATTATATAGGAATTATTTATCCTTAATAACCCCGAAATAAATAAAGTATTAAAATATATAAATTAAAAATTATTCGTTTATATTTATATTAACGTAATAAATATATATTTGTTTAAAATAATATTTTATAAAATCTTTATTAATATAATATAAATATAAAACTATATTCTTTAATAAGGTTTGCAAAATAAACCCCTTTATAAATTAAGAAAGGGTATTAAATTCAATTTTAAATTTGTTTAATAAATTAATTAACAAAATTATTATTAGGATTATAAAATTAATAATGTAAATTAGGAAAAGTTCAAAATATGTTTTATATTTAAATAATTTATTAATTATAAATTAAGAATATTTATTATATATTAATATTTAATAATTTAATTTAATATTATAATAATATCAAATAATTTACTCGAGAAGTTTCGTTTAATTATTTATATAAATAGGCCTTTAAAACAATATTAATCCTTCGATAAAATAATTTAATAATAATAAAATTTAATTCTATTATAATTTAATTATAATTATGTTATCGATTTTATTAATTTTCTTTTTAATTAATACTTTTAATAAAAACTATATTCGATATATTATATATTAAACCAATTCCTTATAAATCTTATTATTATATATAAGAGTTTAAGAATAATAATAATAATAATATTTTTATTTTTAATTTATTATATATTATTTCTAATTAAAATACCCTCGAATACTACTCTTAACTATAAGAACTTATTTAATTTCTTAATTTTATTATATTATTCTTTTACGCTGACTCTTTTAATTCTAATAAACCGATTATTTATAAGGAAATTATAGGGAACTATTATAACAAAGAGTAAAAGATAATTATAAAAAAGGAATATAAGTCCCTTATAAAGAATAATATATAAAAGCTATATAACCTTCTTAATAAGAAATATACTTTAAAAGACAAATAAGTTTATAAAATAAAATAAAATAAAATAACAAAAATAGAAATTTCTATTATAAAGTTCGTTAAGTTATAAAGGGTTTCCTTTAATAGCAAAATATCGATTTTAACGAAACTTCTATATTAATCGTAAAGTTTATAAACTATAAAGCTATTTTTATAATTATTATAATATATAATTTAAAAATCAAGTAAATAAATATAAAAATTACCTTTTTATACGGCAAAATTAATAAAATAATTTATATTATTTAACTTATTAACTTTGAAAAGAAAAAAGTTAAAATATATAAATTACTTTATTTTCTATATAGCTTAAAGCAATTATTTTATATTTAATATATTATATTGATTATATAATTTAAGGAATTAAGCTTTAAACCTTTAAATACTAATAATAACGTTTTTATTAACCGAAAGACGTATTATATTATTATTATTTATATAAATAATATTCTAATTATAAACCTTATAATAACCGAAATTAGTATTTTTAAAATATAATTCTTTAAAAAATTCAAAATAATCGATTTTAAACTTTTTAACTTCTTTTTAAATATAAAAATAACTTATAATAAGGCTAATTATACCTTTATTTTAAGCTAAAAAACTTATTTTAAAAAGGTTTTTACGGAGTATAATATATAAAATAACAAATCGGTTTATAATATCAATATTTTTATAAAGATTACGGACTTATAGAAGGCCCCTTTAAGTTATATAATTAATAATAAAAATCGTATTAAATATTAATCCGCTATAAATATAATTATATATATTATAATAAATATTAAAGTTGATATTGCGTAATAAATCGGTATACCTTTAACTTAACCAAATCCTATTAGAAAGCGGTTAAATATATCCTTTCTTATTTATATTTTACTATCAATTTAAAGTTTATTTATAAAGGCTTCCTTATTCCTATATATAGTTATAATAATACTAAAAATAAAGAAACTCGGTATTTTATTAATAAATATATTTTTAATTTAAATAATATAATTATTAATTAGTCCTTTAAATATTAATTTATAATTATATTATTTATTTATAAAATAAAATATTTAACTTAAATTCAAACAATTAAGGAGGTTATTTAACTTGAAAGATTATTTTCTTAATTATAATAATTTATTCTTAAATATTCCCTTTTTATTATTTTTATTAAAAGTAATATTATAAAAAATAATTATATTATTTATATTATATTCCTAAATATTATAGAATTTATTTACGCTTTTGTAATAATAATTTATTATAATAATTAAAAAGTAATTATTAATTATTAATTATAAATATATTAATATTTAATATAAGTTCGTAAGGGAGAAGGTAGCTTTAAGTAAAATTAAATTAATATATATTTTTATTAAATAATTAATAATTAATAATCTTATTAAAGTTCTCTTAAAAGCTAAATTCGAAGCGTTTTATAAAGCTCTTAGTTTAAAATAAATTTTATATTAATTTATATATTATAAGAGTTAATCTAAAAGATTTACTTAATTTATATATTTTATATATAAAAAAATATATTAATTTTCTTTTTATTTAATTAATTTAATAAGCGCGAACTATATAAATTTATATAAATTTATATTTAATAAATATATTTATTCTTTTTTAGTAATAATAATTATTTTATTATAATTTTATAAATATTTCCCAAACTTTGCAAGGGCCTTAAAGGAGTTATATATTAACCTTTTACTTATTTTGGCCGCTTTCTATTAATTATATATTATATTATAATATTTATATTAACGATATTTTAAGGCTATATATATATTAAGTAGGTTTATAAATATCTTTATTATATTTTATATTATACCCTGGAGTTAATATACTAGCTTTAAAACTATTATTTGGGCTTTATAGTTATTTACTTAATTATTTATTATTTTATTTAAAGGCTTACGGAGGCTTATAAAGCCCCTAATAACTATCTGGAGCTTTTGTATATATATATATATAATTTTTATATATTCTTTGACCTCTTATTGCTCCTAATTTGCTTAATATTATATTAAATTTGAAAATAACTTTGTTATTATTAAAATAATAATATTAAAACGGTCAGAGCTATTAACTTGGAAATTATAGCTTAACTATTTTTAGCTTTTTATTGTTATTTATTTGCAATATAGTTACGATAGAGTAGGAGTATTAAATAACAAGAATAGCAATACGGATATATTCCGCTACTAAGCCTAATCAGGCCTAGTGCCTTGGTATTTATAAATAGTTCCATTTTGTATATAATAATTAATTAAGAAATATATTATATATATTCAACAATTATTATTAAAATAATAATATTAAAATAGTTAAAGTTATTAATTTAATCGTTTTGCAAATTCTAATTTAATTATTTCTAGTTTTTTATTACTATTTATTTGCAATATAATTATAATAAAATAGGAATATTAAATAATAGAAATAATAATAGAAATATATTTTGTTATTAAGCTTAATTCGGCCTAATACTTTAATATTTATTAATAATTCTATTTTATATATAACAATTAACTAAAAAAAATATATTATATATATTTAATATTTTATTAAATTTAAAAAACAATTAAAATAAACTTTATAAAATTTTTATATTTTTTAATAACAATATATGATTATTAACAAAACCTTTAATTATAATTAATAATTATAAATATTTTTAATAATAATTAAAAAAAAAAGGAAAATTTATATATTTATATATATTTAGGTTTCGAGTTATTATTCGCTTTTATTATTTTTTAAAATTATATAAAGGAAATAATTCGATTATTAATATATTAAATTATATTTATACTATAAAATTATATAATTATAATTTCAAATATAATTTTTATAATTTTTATTATATTATTTTAATATAAATTTATAAATTAATTAAATAAACTAATACATATTCTAAGTTTATAATTTATTAAATATATATAATATATTCTTTAATTAATTATTATATATAAAATAGAATTATTTATAAATATTAAAATATTAAACCGGATTAGGTTTAATAACAGAATATATTTATATTATTATTCCTATTATTTAATAAATTTTATATTTAAGAATTATATTTATTATTATAAGTTATATATTATATAATATTTATTTTTAAAGTATTATTATAGCTTTGGTTTTTTTATAATATATTTTTAATATTCTTAATATTATATTATAAAAGTTTTTAACTTATAATATTCTATATATAAAATATTAATAATATTATTATTAACTATTTTATCTTCTCAATTTCTAATTTATAATATATAATATTATTTTCCGTTTTTATAATTTTAGCTTTAATATTATTTACATATATTATTTAAATTTATATATTATATATTATTATTATATATATTTCTCTTTTTAATTTTCTCCTAAAATATATATTTAATATTTATATTATATCTTATTTTAAAGTTTTTTAAGCTTATTTAAATTATATTATTATTATTATAATTCCTTTTATATATTTCCTTATTATTATTATTTCCTTTTAATATAGTTTTATATTTTTCTTATTAATAATTCGTTTTACGATTTCTTTTATTAATAATTTATTTATTTTTATTAAACTTTCTTAATTAATAACCCTTATTACTACTTATAAGATCTTTTTTAATTAATATATTAATAATATATTATTATAATTATATATCGCTTATACTCTTCTAATAATAATTATTATATATATAAAAATTATTTTCTTTTATTTTATAATAAATATAACCTTTTTTAGCTTATTTATTATTTTTTCTAAGTATTTTATTATTTATTATTATTATTAAAAGGGAATAATTTTGTTATTGAACTTAATTAGGATTAACGGCTTCTATTAATATTCCTTAATAATTTACCTTTCTATTATAATAATTAAATAAATATTATTATTTTATTAATTTTTATAAATTATAAACTTAAATTATTAAAATTATTTTTAAATATATATTATTATAAATTATTTAGGCTCTTTAATAATATATAATAACTTTCTTAATTACTAAATTATATAATATTAAATACTTTATAATAATAATTCTTTAGGTATTAAAAGCCTTTAAATTAGTATATTTATAATTTAATATATTATTATTAATATAGCAAATATTCTTTATATTTTATTAGAATTTTAAATTAATTAATTATATTTCTTAATTATTTCTAATTT
>JAABUQ010005945.1_pt1 | contig 18961 bp, 17 predicted proteins | sample 5560001 | NCBI WGS metagenome assembly JAABUQ01 (sample SAMN10711888, study PRJNA513371) | rock metagenome | isolation source: Antarctica rocks | place: Antarctica: Victoria Land, Finger Mt nord | collected 2015-12-18
AGGCCAGCCCGGCACTCCCACCACGCGCTCCATCGAAGGCACCGTGCTCACTCGTACCGGGTCGCCCATCCCGGGCGCTGCCGTTCTGCTCAAGGACACCAAGACGCTTCAAGTCCGCTCCTTTATCGCCCAGAACGACGGCAAGTATCACTTCTGTGGCCTCAGCACCGACGTCAACTATGAGCTTCGCGCGGAGTCCAATGACATGACTAGTCCGCGCAAAACCGTCAGCGTCTTCGACAGCCACAAAATTGTGGTCCTGAACCTCAAGCTGAACAAGATGATCAAGCCTACCCATTAGCAGCCGCTTCATCATCGAGCGAAGCCCAGAGGTCACTCAGCGGGATTGTCACGGTCTCGTTTTCAGTTAGTCGGGCCGTCAGGTTATCGCTAGCCTCTACCAGATCGTTCGCAGAGTAAATCCAAGCTTTGCGGCGCTCGGGCCAGATGACCCAGCAAGAGGGCGCACCCGCGGCAACTAGGCGGGCCGCTTTATCGAACAGACTTCCCATAGTCTGGCCGGGCGATAGGATTTGCACGGCCAGGGCGGGTGGGTCCTCAAGGTCGCCGTCTTTATATTTCGCACCACGCCGCACAATCATCACGTCAGGCACCAAGCGATCACGTCCGCAGAGAACGTTGAGTTCGGAAGCCAATCGAAAGGCACTGGAGACAATTATGCCCACCCGCAGGACAAGAAACACCTGAATGAAGGTGTGCAGATTTTTCGGCGAAGGCTTTTCGATTTCGCGCCCGTCAATCAGTTCGACGTGGTAAGCAGGCGACGCAACAGGGCTCGTCATTTACTCACCATACTAGCGATCCATCCACATAGAATCTAGACATGACCGTCCTGAACCGGCTCAAGCAAATCGCCGTCGTTCCCATCGTGCGAACACCGGACGCAGAGTCGGCCCTGGCAGCCGTCGAAGCGCTGCGCCTCGGCGGCATCGATTGCGTCGAAATCACCATGACGGTCCGAAACGCCATCCAAGCCATGGAGAAAGTCGCCGACCGCTACGGCCATCAGGTGTTGCTCGGCGCCGGAACCGTGCTCGATCCCGAAACCGCTCGCGCCTGCATTCTCGCCGGAGCGCAATTCATCGTCACCCCCGCGCTTAACGTCAAAACTATTGAGCTGTGCCGCCGCTACGCCACGCCTATCTTCCCCGGCGCCCTCACGCCCACGGAAATTCTCGCCGCCTAGGAAGCCGGTGCCGACGCCGTCAAAGTATTTCCCTGCAACGCCCTGGGTGGCGCGAAATACATTAAGTCGCTAAAGGCGCCGCTCCCGCAAGTAGAACTCTTCCCCACCGGCGGAGTCACCCTCAACACCATCGCCGACTTTCTCGCCGCAGGCTCAGCCGCTGTCGGCGTCGGCAGCGAACTGGTCGACAACAAATCCGTGGCCGAAAAGAATTACGCTCTGATCTCGGAACGCGCCCGTCAGTTTCACGAAGTCGCCGCGCTCTCAAGGCTCAATACCGAGGCACCGCCGCATCAACCTCACGGCTCCAGCGGTCAATCCCTCCCGCCACGCTGAAGCAGTTCTCCACCCCGCGCTCCCGCAGCCACTGAACCACTTGCAAGCTGCGCACCCCGTGATGACAAATCACCATCAGGCTCCCTTCGTCCGCCAAGCCCTCCAGCCGTTGCAACTCCGCTGGCACGGAACGCATGGGGATCAACTCCGAGTTTTCGATGCGCGTCAACGCGAACTCTTCCGGCTCGCGAACGTCCATCAGCGTCATCCGTTCGCCCCCCGCCCTGCGGCTCTCCACCTCTTGCGGCGTCATTTCGAGCAATTCCGTCATAATCACTTTCTTGGTTCCCAACGTGCTGAGAATTCACTACCCCGTGCCATACTAAATTCACACGAGAGCAGACCCGGATGGCCCAGCTTAGCGAGGCAATTGCCCGCTACCACAAGCTCCTGGAAGAGAACGGCTATCGCGATCTCTCCTGGGCCGAAGAACTCCAAAACCGCATGCGCGACCAGGGTCTCACCGTCTCCGGCCGCCCCATCGCGCCCATTCTTCGCCCTCAGTTTATCTCACGACGCCAGCTCGACACTCTCACTCGCGCCACCCATCAACTGGCCTCCATTCTCGATCGCGTGGAAACTCTCGCGCTCCAATCTCCCGCCCTGTTGAATCGCTTGGGAGTCCTGCCCGCCGAGAAAATGCTCGCCGCCATCTCCCCCGGCTATTCGCGCTGCAGCGTTACTTCCTGCCTGGACGCCAAGCTCCAGAACGGCTCGCTCTCGTTGTGCGGCTACCAAACCTGTCGACCGAAAGCGCTCGCTTACTCCGAGCCCCTCGCCGACCTCTTCCTCAATCTCCCCATCGTTAAGAGTTTCAAGCGCGGCCGCTACAAACTCTCCAAGGTCGGACAAGCCGACTCCCTGAGCAGGTCCATGCTCGACATTTGGAAGGAATGGGGCGGCGGTCGCCGCCAGCCCAACATCGCGGTCGTCGAATTCGCCAGTGGAGCCGGGACAAGCTCTAACGAAGGTCAGCTCCTCGCCAACCTTTTCAGTCAAAGCGGCCTTCCCAGCCGTGTCCTTTCGCCCGAAGACCTGGAGTATTCAAATGGCAAGCTGCACGCTAGAGACTTCGCCGTCGATCTGGTGTTTCGTCGCTTCGGAACGGCGGAGCTCCTGGCGCACTTCGACCTTTCCCACCCGCTCCTCGCAGCCTACCGCGACCACGCCATCTGCATGGTCAATAGCTTTCGATCCGACATCGCGCATCGCCGTTCACTGTTTGAACTTCTCACCGACGAATCCGTCACGGCCCATTTGCCGCTCGACGATCGCAAGCTGATCTCCCGCTTCGTGCCTTGGACGCGCATAATAGCGCACAAGAAAACAAAATACGGTGGGCAAGAAATCGATCTCACCGAGTTCATCCTGCGCAACCGCCCCAAGCTGGTCCTGCGTCCGAACCAGGACTCCATCGAGCACCCTATGTACATAGGCGCCGAGATGACGCAGTCCGCCTGGGAAGGAGCCTTGCGTGACGCGTTCCGCTACTCTTACGTCGCGCAGGAGCACTCCTGTTGTGGCCGCGAACCCGTGCCTGTATTTCAGTATGGTGAACTTCACATCAAAGACGCCGAAGTGTGCGTTCACCCGCAGATCCTGAGCGGGAAACTGCGCGGCGCATCCGCCACTCTTGAAACATCAGCGTCTGGATACGCGACGCCACTTGCCATCGCGCCCGTTCTAGTGCTTGAAAAAACATAACGGCGGCAATGTCCTGACGCAACACAGCCGCCGTCCTATCTATTCAAGCAATAAGGTGAAAAGTTACTGCCGGCTGTGCTTCAGGTCCCGCACCACTCCGTGCGCTTCCTGCACGCCCGCAAACTGCTTCTGCACCAGCGTCATAACGGTCGCCGGAAGCGACTTGCTGAGCGCCTCTTTATACGCCTTCATGGCCATGTCTTCGCCCGCTTCCGCCTCATTCACCAGGGCCGTATCCTCGTCTTTGGTCAAAGCCTCTTTTAGGCCCATCCAGCCACGGTGCAGCACCGCCGCCACATGCCCGCTCTCCGACGGTTTCTCTCCCAGTGAACTCACCGCCGACGTCAGCTCTTGCACATAGCCGGCCCGCTGCGACGCGTATTTCGAAAACATCGCTTTCAGCGACGGGTCTTTCACCTTCTCCGCAGCCGTTCTGAAACCGTTTTCACCGTCTTTGCAAGTTTCAATCAACTCGTTCAGTACGCTTGTAACGTCCTTCGTTTCTGTTGCCAATTGGATCTCCTGCTCAATGGATACAAATGCCGCCCAAATCATTTCCGGCAGCAAGCATATCCGGTCGCCCGTGTGCTAACGTACTGTCGAATGCCGAACAGCTCACTCCGGCTCAGTGCCGACATCCAGGTGGAAGCCACCGAAATAGAAAGCGCCACTCTCGATAAGAAGGGCGCCAAACTCACCGGCAAGGCCATTACCGTAGGTTCCGGCGCGGAAGACCTACGCGTCCCCGAAGACGTTTTGATCGTCCGGCTTAAAGACGGTTCGCAACTGGCCGTGCGCGGCAGCGACGCCCAAAGCGCTTACCAACTCCTAAGCCAAGCCGCCAAACAGCAAACCGGCGCGTTTAAGCTGACAACGAACCAACCGGAATAGATTCTACCGGCAAATCGAGCTTGCGCCAAGCCTCGAACCCTCCGGCCAGCGGTCGAACTTTACGTATCCCCGCTCTCTTCAGTTGCAGCGCCACACGGGCGCTCGTGGCTTCGTTTGGTCAAGTGCAGTACAGAATCACCTCGTGCGAGTCCGGAATTTCATGCGACTTCGCACGCAAGTCCTCCGGCCCCAGCACCATCGCGCCCTTGATCTTCAACCCCTCTTGTTCCACGTCCTCCGGATGGCGCAAATCGACCACCGTGATCGGCGAGCCACTGTTCATCAGAGCCAGCGCTTCTTCCGGAGTCACCCGGTTAATTCGCAACTCGCGGCGAAAGCGCCAACGCTGCAGAAACTTCCACGCAATGTATCCCGCGATCAGACCGACGACGATCATGCCCGCCCGGCGGCCGAACAGCCCGAGCATGACCAACAACTCGTCAATCTGCCGGTGAAACAGCTTCCCCGCCAGCAGATAGCTGACCGACCATATGCCGCACCCCGCCACATCGGTCAAAAGGAACCGCCAGCGCCGCATGTGACTGGCCCCGGCCAGCGACATCGAAACCAGGCTGATGCCCGGTATAAATTTGGCGAAGAGCAGCGTCCACGCACCCCGCTTCCGGAACGCCAGCTCCGTTTTGCGCACGCACGTATCCGGTTCGAGCGAGAGTTTACACAACAGCGCCAGCACCGACCGGCCGCGTCTCCGCCCCAGCTCATACCAGAAAATATCGCCCGCCAGTGCCGCCGCCATGGCGGTCGCAACCGAAGCCCAAAACGAGTACAGGCCATCCCCCACCAGAGCCCCCATCACGAGCACCAGAGGATCACCCGGCAGAGGCGCACCCGCTTCCACCGCAAACACATAGCAGAACAGAAAAGCGTAACCATGCTGCAGAAGCAGCGAACGGAAGGACGGCACTGAATCCAGCTTGCCACGTCCACGGCATCAAACCCGGGAAGTATACTCAGTCCCCGTTAAAATCGAGCTGGTGACCCGCCCAAACGATCCCCACAACCTGCAACGGTTCGTAGACGCCCAAGATCCCGTCTTCGAGCAGGTGTGTTCAGAATTGCGCGCTGGCCGAAAAGAGAGCCATTGGATGTGGTTCATCTTTCCACAGCTAAAAGGCATCGGCCACAGTCAAATGGCGAGCAAGTACGGCATCGCATCGCGAGAAGAAGCAGAGGAGTACCTGAAGCACTTAACGCTCGGGCCGAGGCTAACGGAGTGTACCCAGCTCATGAATGCCATCGAGGGCCGCTCCATCGACGCGATTCTCGGCTACCCCGATAATCTGAAGTTCCGATCCTCGATGACCTTATTCGCCCTCGCCACCTCTGAAAACGACCTCTTCAAGGCCGCCCTGGAAAAGTACTTCAGCGGTGAATTCGACCCGCTCACCGTCGACCGCCTCTAACGAGTCAAGAGCCGGCCGACTCAAGCCGTCGCTTGACTTCACGGAACGGTTGCGGCTTAAGCCGCCCCAACCTCAATGGTGCGAACTTGTGGAGGACGCGTGGCTCGCGGCGGCTCGAAGTGAAGTTCCAGCGCTCTCCTTTAAGTTGGAAAGGGCCTCTTCTTCGCTTTTGCCTTGGCTGGCCACATCGATTTCGAGGCACTGAGAGACATACCAATCCCCTTCGCGCCAGACCGTCGCGGCGAATGGTCGCTTCATTCCCGCATTCTTTCACACGGCTATAACCGAGGCGGAACGGCGCACATTTCTGATTGTGGATGAACGACGATCCCCAAACAGAGCGAGAGAGCAACGGTCTCCAAGCCCTACAAGGCTTGTTATAGGAGCTCTTAGGAACCTCCCGATCTGGCTCTAGAATATGGTAGAGAGTGTCGAAAGAATCATGCCTGACAAAGCTAATGAGGGGAATCGCCTCCAGTTCCGCTTTTCACGGCCTACGGATGATACACCCGCCGTCCCAGCTTCAGTACTGATTCAGACTCTGGAAGGCGCTCAACGGGCTATCTGGCTGATCGCACTTGCTAAGGAGCAGAAGGACATCAAGAGCCGCGCTCGAATCCCCGCTGAAATCGAGCAGCGCTACCAACTGAAGTGTGAAGTTCCCGCAACAGGAAGCTATCTTCTCCCCGCGTTTGTTGAGTCCGTTCAGCCACAACTCGCGACCATCCACCAGGTAGCCGACGTTCTGAATACCTTCGAATCCGTCGCGTCCGCCCTACAACGGCGAGACCGTGATGAAGTGGCCGCCCACTTGCCCGATACCGCTATCCGCCGGCGCATCGTGGACGCCTTCCAACAGCTAGCCCCCAAACCGGGCAGCGGCTGGCGCTTGGATCTTTCCAAAAACGGCTCCACCGTCCGGATGGACGACAATTGGCAGCGCTCCATCCGACAGATGTACGCCCTTGCCAAAACCGAGCCGGATCGCGAAACTGTGAACGGCGAGCTCATCGAGATCAACTTTGCAGATCGTCAAATCACCATTCGTCCAATGGGCTCGAATCGCCGCCTTCAGATCACCTATCCGGACGACATGGAAGACGTGCTCCTGGAGAACCGTCGCTCGCTCATCCAGGTGACAGGGCGAGTCCTCCGTGATGAAAACGACGAGTTGAAAAATATGTTCGATCTGGAAGCTATAGGTCCGCTCGATCTGTCCCCGCTGGAAGTGAACGAAGTCGAGTACGACGGCTTGCGCTTGCGCTTCAAGGAGCCCCTGCGCTTACAGCCCCGCTTGAACGACGATAATCCGCAATTTCTCGTTGTCGAAGATTCCAATCTAGGTCTAGATGCTTTCGCCGGTACCGTCAGTGACTTTGTGGATGAAGTAGCCGAGAGCCTAGTGGTGGGATGGAAGCACTACGCATTGGCATCGGATGCGGAGCTAGCCCCCAAAGCGCTTGAACTAAAGCACCGGCTCCTCACCGCTATCGATGAGGTCCCGCTTGGCCGTTAGAGCCAAACGGGAAGTAGAAGCTTCTCTCAAGAAGAAAGGCTTCCGGCAAGACGAACGCGATCACCACTGGTTCTTCTATTGGACCGACGCTGTTTCCGGATCGCCGACTGCCGACCGAAAGGCGGCTATCGTTGAGGAGTTTCGCGACGGCGCCTTTATCCTGATTGCAACCGAGTCGGCGGCGGAAGGCGTAAATCTCCAGTTTTGTTCTCTGGTCGTGAACTATGATCTGTCTTGGAACCCGCAGCGCATCGAACAGCGAATTAGCCGTTGCCATCGCTACGGCCAAAAACACGATGTGGTTGTCGTTAACTTTCTGAACAAGCGCAATGCCGCGGACCAGCGGGTCTATGCGCTGCTGAAGGACAAGTTCAAGCTGTTTGAAGGCGTTTTCGGATCGAGCGATGAAGTTCTTGGCGCGCTCAAATCCGGCGTCGATCTGGAGAAGCGGATTGCGTCGGTCTACCAAACCTGCCGGACAACGTCGGAGACCGAAGCGGCGTTCAACTAACTTCAGGCGCAGCTAATTCGGCAGATCTGCCAGGCGCGAGAGGTCGTCATCGTGCGAGGAGCGGTATCGCCCGACCACATCCAGACATCTACAGGCGGAATTTCCGGAATTGCGCAAGCGGTATTGGGGACAGCACATGTGGGCGCGCGAATACTTCTGCGCGACGGTGGGTGCGGTGGACGAGGCGACGATCAAGGCCTATATTGAAAACCAAAAGTGGGCGGAGCAAGCTTCAGGCGGCTTCAGCCGCACCCCACGACTTTCAGTCGCAAAGGATTTTACCGGCTTTGAGCCGGTAGTCTTAAATAGGTTTATCAAATAACGCAATATTTATCTTCTAAATGATTTATTCTGGGCTAAAGGAGCTCCAAATGGGGATGTTTTTCGAAGAGCTAAATAGCCAAGCTCGTGAATATATGCTGCGCGAGTTTATGACTGAACAGGAATCCGATAAACCGTATAGAAGTCCAATACTTACAGCGACCGGTCTTGCCGTCTTCCCAGAAGTTATGGCTCAAGCTATAAATTTGGGCAATGAACAAACTCTGACTACTGCGCTTGCTAACCCGGCTTACTGGTCGTCAACAGAAACGTACAATCTTAAAGGTGTGTTGCGAGACCGGAAGATTAATTACCGACAAGCTGCCGAACGTCTCTGTTTAACTGAGTTCAACGTATGGTATGTAAGGGGGTTGGCCCGGCTGCTCCTAAATGCGGGCATATCCACATGCGAAATTTATCGCGCGAGCGAGCCCAAATGGGCACCTGCTGAATGCAGCGGCCACGAAGGCCAGATAGCTTCCGTTCAGGAAGTCTACAACGGTCACCGCGCTCGTTACTGGCCAACTCCGGGTAATCCTGCTGCCTTCTCAATCCCGTTTGGTCCCGGATGCCATCACAGTATTCGGCGTGTTCGTTAAGAACGAGTTACGAAATTTAAACTCGTCTTACAAGCGGTCATAACGTTCATTGGATGTCGTTCATCTTTCTCATGAGCGCATTCAATTCTGTTAGATAGAATCAATAATTCTGAATAACCCTTTTTTCGAACGCCCCATCCTAAATTCCCCTTACGAGTACCCCCGTCAGCACTGGGAGCTGGACCCCGACGGCCAGCCCACACAGCGGATCCTCGACACTCGCCGCAAAGCCGAGTTCATAACCCCAATCCCCAAGCCCAAAAGGCGCAACTCAGCGCAGAAGGGCCTGGGCTTGGACGAGGGCAAAGGCCTTTCGACCAGCGAACAGCAGTATGAGACCACCTCGCTCATCAACGAAATTCGCTATCACGTAGACCAGTGGCGCAAGCTGCCAAACCAGAATGACTGGGGTGTTACCCCGGAAACGGCCCGCCTGCTCCAGCATTGGCGTCACCACAAATTCAGCAACGTCCGTCCCTTCTTTTGTCAAGTGGAGGCCATCGAAACCGCCATCTGGTTGACCGAGGTCGCACCCAAGGGCACCAAAGTCATGCGGGCCTACGTGCAGCAGATAGAGCAGGCCAGCCGCAATTCGAATCCGGATCTCTCGCGAGTGGCGCTGAAGTTAGCTACTGGCGCCGGCAAGACCACCGTCATGGCGATGATCATCGCTTGGCAAACCATCAACGAGGCACGCCGCCCCGGGAGCAAGAATTTCACACGCGGCTTTCTGATCGTCGCTCCCGGTCTCACCATCAAGGACCGCCTCCGCGTACTCCAACCCAACGACCCATACAGCTACTACGAAAGCCGCGAACTCGTGCCGGCCGACATGCTTGGCGATCTCAAACGAGCCAAGATTGTCATCACCAACTATCACGCTTTTAAGCTGCGAGATCGCATGGAACTCGCCACCGGCACGCGCGCCCTGTTGCAGGGCCGCGGCGAAAAGCTGCAAACGCTCGAAACCGAAGGCCAGATGATCCAGCGCGTCATGCCGGAGCTGATGGGCTTAAAGAACATCCTCGTCATCAATGATGAGGCCCATCACTGCTATCGCGAAAAGCCCGGTGAAAGCGACGAAGACGACCTGAAGGGCGAAGACAAAGACGAAGCCAAGAAGAATACCGAAGCCGCACGCCTTTGGATCTCCGGCCTCGAAGCCGTCAATCGCAAGCTCGGCGTTGCCCGTGTCATGGACCTCTCTGCCACCCCATTCTTTCTGCGCGGATCCGGCTACGCCGAAGGCACCCTATTCCACTGGACCGCCAGCGACTTCTCCCTCATGGATGCCATTGAATGCGGCATCGTGAAGCTGCCGCGTGTACCCGTCGCGGACAACATCCCCGGAAGCGAGGTCCCCATATTCAGGCACTTGTGGGAAAACATCCGCGCTGACATGCCGAAGAAGGGCCGGGGCAAAGCCGGTGACACCCTTGATCCGCTGAAGTTGCCAAACAAACTTCTGACCGCCCTCGAAGCTCTCTACGGCCATTACGAAAAGACGTTCACGGTTTGGCAGGACGCCAAAATTTCCGTGCCCCCCTGCTTCATTGTGGTCTGCAACAACACCTCCGCTTCGAAGCTCGTATACGACTACATCTCTGGCTTTCGCCGCGAACTGGAGGATGGACGCGAGCAATTTTATAACGGCCATTTCGAACTCTTCCGCAATTTTGATGAGCACGGGAACCAACTCGGACGCCCTCGTACGCTCCTGATCGACAGTGAGCAGCTCGAATCCGGCGAGGGCTTGGACAATGATTTCCGCTCTATCGCCGGCCCTGAAATCGAACAATTTCGCCGCGAAATCGTCGCTCGTACGGGCCAACAGCAAAGCGCGGAAGATATCACTGATCAGGACCTGCTTCGCGAAGTCATGAACACGGTCGGGAAGCCAGGCCGTCTGGGCGAGTCCATCCGCTGCGTCGTCTCCGTCTCGATGCTCACGGAAGGATGGGACACAAACACCGTCACTCACGTTCTAGGCGTGCGCGCCTTCGGCACTCAGCTTCTCTGTGAGCAGGTAATCGGCCGCGCACTCAGGCGTCAATCGTATCAGCTGAACGAACACAATAAGTTCAATGTCGAATATGCGGATATACTCGGCATACCCTTCGATTTCACCGCGAAACCCGTCGTTGCGCCGCCTCAGCCCCCGCAGAAAATCACCCGTGTGGAAGCCGTATCGCCCGAGCGCGATGGTCTCGAAATCCGCTTCCCGCGTGTGTCAGGCTACCTGGTGGAGCTTCCGGAAGAACGCCTCAATCCCAGCTTCAACGCCGATTCCCGGCTCGAGTTGACGCCCGATCTCGTCGGTCCATCCGTCACCAAAGTGGAAGGCATCATCGGCGAGGGGATCGAGCTCACCCTCATTCACACCAACGACATTCGAACCTCCACCATCCTCTACCACCTCACCCAACGCCTGATCTTCACCCGCTTCCGCGATCCGGGCGATGAACCGAAGCTCTACCTGTTCGGTCAATTGAAACGCATTGCCAAAGAATGGATGGACGGCTATCTGGAGTGCAAGGGCGGCACCTACCCGGCCCAACTGCTCTATCAGTCGCTTGCCGACATGGCGTGTGAACGGATCGTCGCTGCCATCAACCGCGGCGAGATTGAACAGGGTGGCCGGTCCGTTAAAGCCGTGCTCGATCCCTACAACCCCGCTGGCTCTACCCGCCACGTCCGGTTCAACACCTCCCGTACCGATCTCTGGCAAACAGACCCGCGCCGCTGTCATATCAACTGGGTCGTCCTCGACAGTGACTGGGAAGCGGAGTTCTGCCGCGTGGCCGAATCTCATCCCCGCGTCCAGGCTTACATCAAAAACCACAATGTGGGCCTCGAAGTGCCGTACCGCTACGGCTCTGACACCCGGCGCTATATTCCCGATTTTGTCGTCCTTGTGGACGACGGCCACGGCGACGACAACCCTCTGCGTCTCATCGTCGAAATCAAAGGCTACCGCCGCGAGGACGCCAAAGACAAAAAGAGCACCATGGACACTTATTGGGTGCCGGGCGTCAACAACAACGGTCAGTATGGCCGTTGGGCCTTCGCCGAGTTTACAGAAGTCTACAAGATCGAATCCGATTTTGCCGCCAAGGTGGAAGCCCAATTTAACAAGATGATCGATTCAGTCGCTGCGCTCGCGCTGGCGTAAAGGGAACCACGTGCCCTCCGCAAAACCAACCAAAGAGTCTAAGAAAACTGTCGTCACCCAAACCCACGAAGAAGCTTCGCGGAAAAACATCCCCACCGCTGAGTTTCAGTCCGTCATGCAACAGGACGAGCAGAACCCCATCCGCCTTGCCTACGAACGGCGCAACCGCGATCTCGATCCACAGCTCGTCTGGCGCGGCAAAGATGAACAGGATTGGTCCGACCTGGTTGTACACGCGCCGCCTCTCTACATCCAGGAAAAAGTCCATCCCAAGGTCCTCATCGATGACCTGCTTCGCCAGACTCAGAGCGGCGATAAGGCCGCAGCGGATCAGTACGGACTCTTTGCAGACTTCAACGGCTTACCGAACGACGCAGCCCGCACCGAGTTCTACCAGCACGATGCGAACTGGAGCAATCGCATGATCCTGGGCGACAGTTTGCAGGTGATGGCGTCACTGGCCGAACGCGAAGGCTTGCGCGGCAAAGTGCAGTGCATCTATATCGATCCCCCATATGGCATCAAGTTCAACTCAAATTTCCAATGGTCAACGACCAGCCGCGATGTGAAGGATGGCAATATCGATCACATCACGCGCGAGCCGGAACAGGTCAAGGCATTCCGGGACACGTGGCGCGACGGCATTCACTCTTATCTCACTTACTTGCGTGATCGGTTGACCGTGGCTCGGGATCTGTTGACCGACTCTGGTTCGATATTTGTCCAGATCGGCGATGAAAACGTCCACCGGATCCGGAGCCTAATGGACGAAGTTTTCGGTGACGATAACTTGCTAGGCATAATTCTATTTAAGAAGACTGGAGGCTTGAGCTCAACTTTTCTAGCCTCGATCGGGGACTATCTGCTCTGGTACGCAAAGGACTTGGGCCAAACTAAATTCCGTCAGCTATTTAAGCGGAAAACCCCGGGAGATCTCGGCGCCACCCAGTTTAGGTATGAGATGCTTGACGACAACTCACTCCGTGAAGTCGGCATTGAGATAGCAGCGTCGTTGCCACCTGAACGGGCCGTTTACCACGACAATATCACCTCACAGGGCAATCCTCTTTACGCATATGAACACCGCGGAATAGCGTACAAACGGGGTTATAAGGCGGCACAGAACAATCTACCTAGAATCGACCGGGCGGGTCGGCTAATCGTGATGGGAAGCACGCCGCGGTATGTACGCAAGTTATCGGATTTTAGCGTCTATTCCGTCAACGAGTTGTGGGAAGACCTTTCGATTAGCGGCTTCACGGACCCGAAGACGTATGTTGTGCAGACTGCGACCAGTGTTGTGCAACGTTGCATTCTCATGACCACCGATCCTGGCGACCTCGTTCTGGACTCCACCTGCGGCTCCGGAACGACGGCCTACGTCGCTGAGCAATGGGGACGCCGCTGGATCACCATCGACACATCCCGCGTAGCGCTCGCTCTCGCTCGCGCCCGCATCATGGGTGCGCGCTATCCGTACTACTTTCTCGCCGACAGTTCCGATGGTCAACGCAAAGAAGCCGAAGTCACACGTCGCGAGCCGTCGAGGACCCCAACGCGTGGTGATCTGCGGCAAGGTTTCGTCTACGAACGCGTCCCGCACATCACTCTAAAATCTATCGCCAACAACGCCGAAATCGACGTCATCTGGGATAAGTTCCAACGAACGCTCGAACCACTTCGCGGGCAACTCAACCAAGAGCTGAAGCTGACGTGGGAAGAGTGGCAGATCCCACGCGAAGCCGAAGAGAAATGGTCGAAGCAGGCAAAGGATCTTCACAAGCAATGGTGGCAACAGCGCATCGCTCGGCAAAAAGAAATCGACGCCTCTATCGCCGCTAAAGCCGAGTACGAATACCTCTACGACAAGCCCTTCGAAGACAACAAGAAGGTCCGCGTAGCCGGCCCTTTCACAGTCGAAAGCCTCTCGCCCCATCGCGCCCTGGCAGTCAATGAGAATGACGAGCTCGTACGCGACAAAGACACAGGACCCGACTTCGTCCAGGTGATTCTCGAAAATTTAAAAACCGCCGGTGTGCAGCAGGCGCACAAAGAAGACAAAATCGTCTTCTCCTCGCTGGCGCCATGGCCGGGCGAACTAGTGTGCGCCGAAGGGCGCTACACCGAAGGCGACGTCGAGAAGCGAGCCGCCATCCTGATCGGTCCCGAGTTCGGCACGGTAGCAAGACCCGATCTCGTCCAGGCAGCGCGTGAAGCGGGCGACTCCGGCTTCGATGTACTAATTGCCTGCGCTTTCAACTACGATGCGCATTCCGCCGAGTTAACCAAATTAGGTCGTGTGCCGATCCTGAAGGCCCGCATGAACGCCGACCTGCATATGGCGGCGGACCTAAAGAACACCGGTAAGGGTAATCTGTTCGTCATCTTCGGCGAACCGGACATCGATATACTTCCAGCTCCAGATGGACAGGTAAAAGTGAAAATCAAGGGCGTGGACGTGTTCCACCCCAACACCGGCGAGGTTCGCAGTGATGGAGCAGACGGCATCGCCTGCTGGTTCATCGACACCGATTACAACGAAGAAAGCTTTTTCGTGCGGCACGCCTACTTCCTAGGCGCGAACGATCCCTATAAGTCGCTCAAGACTACCCTCAAAGCCGAAATCAACGAAGAGGCCTGGGCGACATTGAACAGTGACACGTCACGCCCGTTTAGCAAGCCGAACTCAGGCCGCATAGCCGTAAAGGTGATTAACCATCTTGGTGACGAAGTAATGAAGGTATTTCGCGTGGCGTAGAGTGCGAACGCCTTATGCCTCGTAAGTTCCGCGAGATCCTGAAACTGATCGAGGCAGACGGATGGGTAATGATCGCTCAGCAAGGGAGTCATCGTCAGTATAAGCACCCGATCAAGCCGGGACGCGTAACCGTGCCGGGAAAGCCCGGCGATGACGTGCACCCTAAGCTCGAAAAGAGTATCTTGAAGCAAGCCCAGCTTGAAAGGAAATGAAGTGGCCGAATACACCGTGATTATCGAGCAGGACGAAAACAATTTCGGCGCTTGGGTTCCGGATCTCGACGGCTGCGTATCCACCGGCGCCACACTCGAAGAGGCTGAAGCCAACATCCGCGAAGCAATCGAGTTACATTTGAAGGGAATGCGCGAAGATGGTCTCCCCATCCCGCAGCCATCCCGCTCGGTACTGGTAAAAGTGGCGTAATCGGCACTTTTTGGCACCCTGCCGAAACCCAGTCACAACCTCTATTTGCCCTACTTTCAACCGCTTACAAGGAATCATTTGGTACGGGTATGCTATACTCTCTACTGAAGCAGCCAAGCTTCAAACCAAAGCCCGGTGCGGTTCCGCACCGGGCTTTCCATTTCCAGGAGCACCCAATGTCAACCGAAGCACAAATTGCAGCCAACAAAGCAAACGCACAGCACTCGACCGGTCCAAAAACCCCGGCCGGGAAAGCCGCCTCCGCCGTAAACCACATCCGCCACGGCCTCACCGGCGCTTTCTGCCTTATGGCCGGCGAAGATCCGGGCGAGTACGACCTCATGCGCTGCGGCTTCGTAACCGAGCACAAACCCACCACCTTCACCGAAGAAATCCTGGTCGAAAGAATGGCCCAGCATCAATTCCTCCGCCAGCGCGCCCTCTCACTCCAAAGCATCGTCCTCGAAAGCCGCAGCAAGCGCGAACAAGACGTCGAACGCTCCCTCGCCCTCTACATGCGCTACCAAACCACCAACGAACGATCCTTCCACAAGTGCCTGAATGACCTGCTAAAGCTTAGAGCTGAAAAGAGAAAGGCCGAAATTGGCTTCGAATCGCAGGAGCGTGCCAAGGCTGAGGCCGCCCGCAAGGAAAGCAACCAGGCGATCCGCCAAAACACCGAAAATCGCAAGCAGGAACTACACAAATTCCAGGTTTGGCTCGCTGAAGCCAAGGTCGAACACCAGGAACTGCTCACCATGAAGATGGAAACACCCGAAATCCGCGTTCCTAACCGGCTGGAACGCACCCAAGCCCGCCAACAAGCCGCCTAGCGGGCTCAAATCTGACTCGTTCGGCTAGGCTCACACGCGAAGTGTGCGCCTGTTCCCCCGTAGCCTCCAGTCAGCCAACCGCATCTAATAATGGAGTCAGGTTCTAGTCGAAGAAAGCCAAGCCAGACTAGGACTTAGAGTACCTAAGAGACGGCTCAACCGCCATAAATTTGATAATTCCTGGAAGCTCCAACCGAGTACCTTGCCCCTTTGTATTGTAGTTTTCCGAAGGTAATCCACAACCTGTCGTGGGATGAGTGAAATCTGGTATTGCGTTTCTAGGATCATCTGGAGCATCATCGAAACTATAAGCGCTAGCGCTTTCTTTTTTCCCATGGGCCAGCTCGCCGTAAACCTCGCACTCAAAGTTAAAGAACTGCATCGATCCTTGCACAAGGAAGAGCGCACCGGGGTGTCATTCCCCCGCCACTTCACCACCAAACTGGAAGCGGGGGCCACCCCCTACGACCAGGTCGCCTGGGAGCGCCGCAACGCCACCATTGGGAACGGCTCAGGATCGGTGATCTTTGAGCAGCGCGACATCGAAGTGCCCGCCGATTGGTCTCAAACCGCCACCAACATCGTCGCCAGCAAGTACTTCCACGGCCGCCTCGGCTCGCCCGATCGCGAAACCAGCGTCGCTCAGCTCGTTCATCGCGTTGTCGACACCATCGCCGATTGGGGCCTCGCAGGCAACTACTTCAAAACCTCGGAAGACGGCGAAAACTTCCGCCAGGAACTGGCCCATCTGATGCTGACCCAAAAGGCCTGCTTCAACTCGCCCGTCTGGTTCAACGTCGGCGTCACCGAATCCCGCGGCTATGGCTTCTACTTCGACGAGGCGGAGCAGGTTGTCAAAAAGCTCCAGCCCGGCGAGAACCACCCCCAGTGCTCGGCCTGCTTTATCAACTCCGTCGACGACACCCTCGAATCCATCCTGGAGCTCGCCAAGACCGAAGGCATGCTCTTCAAGTGGGGCTCCGGCACCGGCACTAACCTGTCTCCTATCCGTGAGGACGACGCCTATCTCTGGGGCGGCGGCCGCGCTTCCGGTCCGCTCAGCTTCATGAAGGGGTTCGACGCTTTCGCCGGCGTCATCAAGTCCGGTGGCAAAACACGTCGCGCCGCCAAGATGGTCATCCTCAATTCCGACCACCCCGACGTCGAAAAGTTCATCTGGTGCAAGGCCAAAGAAGAAAAGAAGGCCCACACGCTCATCGATGCCGGCTACGATTCGTCGCTCGATGGCGATGCGTACGGCTCCATCTTCTTCCAGAACGCCAACAACTCCGTTCGCGCCACCGACGAGTTCATGCAGGCCGTCGTCAACGACACCGATTGGTGGACCAAGAGCGTCGCCACTGGCGAAAAGAAGGACCGCTTCAAGGCCCGTGAGCTGATGCGCCAAATCGCCGAAGCCACTCACCAGTGCGGCGATCCCGGCATGCAGTTCGATACCACCATCAATCGCTGGCACACCTCCAAGAAAACCGCTCGCATTAACGCCTCCAACCCGTGCTCGGAGTACATGTTCCTCGACGACTCCGCCTGCAATCTTGCCTCGCTCAACCTGATCAAGTTCGTTGGTCCCGATGGCACGTTCGATGTCGAAGCCTTCCGTCACGCCGTCGACACGGTCATCCTGGCCCAGGAAATCCTCGTCGACAACGCCAGCTACCCCACCGAGAAGATCGCCAAGAACTCGCACGACTTCCGTCCCCTCGGCCTCGGCTACGCCAATCTCGGCGCCATGCTGATGTCGCTCGGCTTGCCTTACGATGGCGACAGCGGCCGCGACTTTGCTGCCGCCATTACCGCTATCATGTGCGGCCAGGCCTATCTCACCAGCGCTCGCATTGCAGAAGCCGTCGGCCCTTGCCCCGGCTATCCCGAGAACGAAGCCTCGTTCCTCGACGTCATCCGCATGCACTGGAACTCCGTCAACGGCATGGACAGCAAGCGCGTCCCCGCCCACATGTTCAAGGCGGCCGAAGAGTGCTGGGCGCATGCTCACGAACTTGGGCTTCGCACCGGTTATCGCAACGCCCAAGTCACCGTGCTCGCGCCCACCGGCACCATCGGTTTCATGATGGATTGCGACACCACGGGCATTGAGCCCGATCTCGCGCTGGTGAAATACAAAAAATTGGTCGGTGGCGGCGTCATCAAAATCGTCAACAACACCGTTCCGCAAGCTCTCATCAAGCTCGGCTACACCCCGGAGCAGACCGAACGCATCGTCGCTCACATCGATTCCACCGGCACCATCGAAGGCGCCCCCGACCTCAAACCCGAGCATCTGCCGGTCTTCGATTGCAGCTTCCGCCCCCAGAACGGCACGCGTTCCATCCATTACACCGGCCACATCCGCATGATGGCCGCCGTTCAGCCCTTCATCTCCGGCGCTATCTCAAAGACCATCAACATGCCCGAGGAGTCCACCGTCGACGAAGTCATGGATGCCTACGTCGAGAGCTGGAAGCTCGGCTTGAAAGCGGTCGCTGTCTATCGAGACAATTCGAAGCGCGTGCAACCACTCAGTTCCGGCACCGGCAAAGGCGAGAAGAAGACTGTCGTGGTGCTCGCACCCCAAATTCAGATCGTCGAGAAGATCGTACCCAAGCCGTTCCGCCGCAAGCTTCCCGACGAGCGCCAGTCGGTCACCCACAAGTTTTCGATCGGCGGCCACGAAGGCTACATCACCGTCGGCATGTATGAAGACGGCACGCCCGGCGAAGTGTTCATCAGCATGGCCAAGGAAGGCTCCACCATCTCCGGCCTGATGGATACGCTCGCCACCTCCATCAGCTACGGCCTGCAATACGGCGTGCCGCTGAAGTTCTTCGTCGACAAGTTCAGCCACGTTCGTTTCGAACCCAGCGGCTGGACCGGCAACGCGCAAGTTCCTTACGCTAAATCGATCATCGATTACATCTTCCGCTGGCTCGGTGCCCGCTTCCTCGGCATCACCGAAGCGAGTGAAGCCGGTGACACGCTCAAGCTTCGAATCACCGAACCCGAGCCGCAACAAGCGCTACCGTTCGATGCGAGTGCCGTCAGCGACTCGCCGCTCTGCTCCGAATGCGGCAGCATGATGACCCGCAACGGCTCCTGCTACAAATGCGAGAATTGCGGCGGCACCTCAGGGTGCTCGTAAGGAAGGGGCAGGGAAGTCGAATTTGTAATCCCAATATTCGATATCCAACTCCGCCTCGCCCGCGATAAAGACGTCCGCAACGGTTTTATTGCGGGAAGGCATCCAGAAC
>JAABUQ010005946.1_pt1 | contig 18961 bp, 18 predicted proteins | sample 5560001 | NCBI WGS metagenome assembly JAABUQ01 (sample SAMN10711888, study PRJNA513371) | rock metagenome | isolation source: Antarctica rocks | place: Antarctica: Victoria Land, Finger Mt nord | collected 2015-12-18
TTATAAATTATTATTTATTTAAAAATATTATTTATTTATCCTTTATTAATTTATAATTAAAAATATAAAATTATTTTCTTATAACATAAACTTTATATTACTATTCCGGTAATATTATATTTTCAAACTTATTATTTTATTTAATATTTATTTTAATAATTATTTTTATTATATTTTTTATTAAAGTTATTTTAATATATTTAAAAAAATATATATTAGAACCTTTATAAAGCTAGAACGTCTTTTATTTTAATATTCTTAATATACTTTTAATATTTTAAGGGAAATTAAAAAATAAAATTATTATTATTTGTTTTTTGGTTTAAAAATAATATTTTTCTTATTTTATTTTTAATATTAAAAAATTTTCCTTTAAATAATATTATATATCTTTTTTCAATTAGCTTCGCTATTAAAATAATATTATATTAATTATTTAAGATATGATATATATTTATTAGTTTAATTTCTTTATTATTATTAATTATTATAATAATAAAACTTTTTTATTATTATTATAATAGTATTATTAATTCTATTAATAAAGTAATTATATATATAATAGGAAATAAAATATTAATATTTAAAGTAAATATATATATAATAGGAAATAAAATATTAATATTTAAAGTAAATATAGATCTTAGTTCCTAAATTTAAATAAATATTTGATTTTCTAAATATATTATATATTAATTGTATTATTAATACCTTTTTAAAATTAATAATTATTTTAGGGTTATATACCTTTAGAACCTATTTTATTTTCCCCTTATTATCTTTAAGGAAGAGTTTTTTATCTTTTAATTTCTATTAATTAAAATAGAGGTTACTATTTAAATAATAATAATTTTTTTTTATATAAAATCTTTTATAATAAAAATATTTTGATTTAATATTTTTATTATTATTATTATTATTATTATTTGTTTTCCCTTATTTTCTAAAGTTCTTTATTTTTAAGGCTTTCGAGGAGCCTTCCTAGCTTTGTTATTTATTATAAATAAATATTATTTTAATAATTTCTTCAAAAGTAATATCCTTATTAATATTATTTGCTATTTAAATAATTATTCTAATAATATAAATAATTAATATATTCGCTAATATTCTTAAAAGTAATAGAATTTATATTAATTAAATATTAAATAATTATATATATAATATAATTATTTTTCTTTTGGAATTTGTTCTCTAAAAGCTTTTATATTTTTATAATATATTTTTTGCTATTAAAGAAGTCTTTAATATATAATTTATATATTAAAATAATAATAAATTAAGCTTTCCTATTTATTAAGGGTAAATTATTATTAATATTATTTTTATCTTTATTAATAATTAATTAGGATTTTTCTTTAATAAGAATAATTTGTATTTTAGGGGCTTAATTATAATAATTAAAAATCTTTTTTAAAATAATTATTTTTTTATATATTACCTTTATAATTTGATATAAAAATAAATAAAATAATAATATTTATAAATTAAAAATTAAAATTTTTTTTTCTTTATATAAATATATAAATATTAGCCAGGCTTATAACTTGTTAATTATACGAGATTTTAATTACTTTATTTATTTAAGAATATAGGCTTATTTATATACTCAGTTAATTAATTTAGGCCTTATAAATAATAAGGTATTTAGTAAAGCTGATATACCTTAAATATAGCCCTTATTGTTCAGCATACAACCTGGCTAACAATGATCCTAGGATTGCGATACGCTAGACCTGATTTGGCTTAGTGCTGCCGGAGAGACTGCCCCAGCCATTCTCCAACACCTTTGGAACCCTCAACGCTTCGGCTAGCAGCTACCGTGTGGCAGTTGACGCACTAATGCTGCTGAACCAACAATCAACTGACTAAATTGATTATTCAACGGCAAGGTATGCAGCTAGCTCAGATAGGTAAAAGATTAATTGACGAAGCAATCACGAACCATATAAACGATAGTATATCGCTGGCTTAACGTACCTCCTTAAACGGCTCCCCCTAAACGGCTCCCGCTAAATATCTCCCCTTAGACGGCTCCTATCAAACAGCTCCCCTGCTCCCTTTAAACAACCCCCCCCCAAACAGCCGCCCCCTAAACGATCGTAGGGTATTTGGGGGGAGCCGTTTAAGGAGAGTAAAAGCGGCTCTAGGTAAATAGCTATTCAACGTCCTACTGCAGGCAATTGGGCTGTCAATTAAGTAATTAGCCAACCACCTGCATTAGTACGTTGGATAGCCAATCGTCAGTTGGATTGCCAATCCAACGTACGTTGATTGGCCAATCAACTAGATTGGTGCGTCAACTGCCACAACCGCACCTCGTCCAGGTCGCATGCTGTCCTCGTAAATGATTTCGCAGTCAGACGGCTTTGATTTAAGAGCCTATCCACATGAATCATTGGAGGAGTTAATGGGGCGGAATTATTGATCTTGCGTCGTGCTCCATTGCTGCCTTGTTTCTTAGTCGCAAGCATCTAGAAGCTGAAAAAGTTCTGTCAAGTCGCCCCCACAACTAGCATACCCCCACACCTCATATTCTCACATCTGTTGCGGACAGGCAGGGTTCGCGGCCACCAACACGGCGCCATGGAAGCTGGCTTTCATGCCAAAATCCTTCAGAAACATTATCTTGTACTCTAAATCCACATATCCATGCCAATTGATTGAACATCTTCCCATGGACCTTATGTCGTCGGATGACCCTTTCCGATAGATTGGTCACTCTATCAACACGACAACTTCAATCAGACTCTGAAACACCATGAGCATATGTTAAGCGAGAGATGCAGCAAAAGCATCCGAGCGCGAGAACGCCACTGCGACGGAGTGCTACCATGCGGAGGGGGTACGGAGTATTACCTGAAACCAAATCAACTGAAATGCTGCGCCGCTCGCCGCCTGTGTACAGGACCGTTCTTTGGTCTAATTGGGAACACCATGTCAGCCGGATTCCTAAATCTTGCTATTCTCACAGCGCAAGACTCTGATGGTACAATTGAGGCCCGCCGTCAGCCAGTTCTCTCTTAGCTGTCAAATGACCGATGCAGAGTACTGAAAGCGAGAGGGAGGCGCGAACCCGACCATATGGATTACAGTCCTGTTCAAGAGATGAAACAATGGTTGCATACTTCTTCCTGCACATCTGCAGGAGAACGCTGCGCCGTAATACATTCGTACCGAAGAGGCTAAAACTCAAAAGATACCTATCTGGGACGCCTCATAATCTATTGGAAATGGTCTGAATTGCGATCCTGTCAGCTTATGACCCTAATCTCTTTCGCACGATTTCCATAATTTTTATATCAATCAGAGGGCGCAATATGACTATGCGTCATTCCAACACTCGAAATAACGACTATCGTTCTAATTTCGGTCGAGCCTCTCCATCTTTTCATGTTGGACCTCGTATGTTGGTGGTCTACGGCATTCCTTTGGTTCACGCTCGTCTTCAATGTTGAGGCTGGTGAGTCGTCCTCTCTCTAGATTTGAGATTTTCTCTTGGCAAAGTGTATCATTTCTTCTCAAACAAGCATTGTCCTGATGTCTCGTTACTGGATACGCTTTGTCTCCCTGTTGCTGAAAACTTCCTGCCAATAGCAATACCCCGAATCAAGAGGCAATCCGCTGGCCCTACCTGGTCAAATACTTCTACAGCTTCTTCCGAGAGCAGTTGCGGGCTCTGCGTTATCGGATCTCCAGGAGGGATTCGCCTCGTCTATTGGGCGCCGGACGATGTTGGCAGCCCATCCAATTACTCGATACCTCAGGGTCAACCCTACACCCAAGTCGATAATGGTTTCACCTAGTAAGAGATCAATATCTTTGAGAGAATTCTCACTTACCGCTCCTGAAGTACATCACCGTCGGTCTACGTAATATACAGCAAGTTGCAAGCAACGTGGTCAGCAACCGGGACTTGCACATCCGTCCCCAGTGGGAACATCGGATCCTCGTACGGAGAAAAGACAATCGGATACTCGTCGAGATTCCTTGCTTACGGGACCCTCGGAAATCCCGGGCCTAATTGCGATGAACAGGTTGTGGAGGATGGATTCCACACAATTGATTTCAGCTCTCTTTATTACAACCCCATCACAACCACGACATCCTCCAAAGCAGGCTGTACCCCTTGGGTCAATCCAAGGTTGTCACTGCCAGCAGAACTTACCAATGTTGACCCTAAATGGAAAAGCTGCCAGCCTCTCTATTACGGGGCTTTTGATCCACCAAGGATACTAACGAAAGGGGCTCAGAATGCGCCAGGTTCAGTGCAATCAGCATCAGGCCCGCTCATCAGCCCCGTAGCTGATGCTGCTCAAGCCCAATCGACTCCTGCAAGCCCTGCTGCGATGATCGTCCCTAATCAGGCCCAGCAGACATCGCAGCCCTCGGACCCTCAAAAGCAAAACGTTCAACCGCAAGGTCCAGTCTCTGACCCTACTCCATCACCCCCCAATCAACAAAATGCTGTTCAAAATCCACCTTCCGGGGCGAGCGACGTGGCACCTAATCCTCTTTCTCCTGGCCCAGTAGGTAAGCAAGTCAACAACGCAGCTGTCGGACAGAACCAAAACACCCCGGCCAAAATTCAAGAGGTTGCACAGCCTAGCCCTGCGCCGCTATACGTCGATTCAAATGGTGCTGCTGGTCAAGGGAATAATGGAAATCCGACGGCTGCCACTCCCCCAGCAGCCAACGCACCAATCGCCGCCGCTATCAACAATCAGAATGTCCCACAAGCTAGCCCTGCACCTTTAGACGTCGCTCCAGGTGGTGGCCTCGTGGAGAATAGCGCGCCTGGTCAGCCAGCAGCCGGTAATCCAGCTGCCAATCCTCCAACAAACAAGGCTATAGTTCCAGGTTCCCCACCGCCACAACAAGGATCCTCAAGTGGATCTACACCTCTAGCTGTCGACTCCACTGGTGGCATTGTACAAGCCAATGCAGCAGGCTCACCTGCACTACCTCTTCCGGGAAATTCACAGTCACCACAGAATCAACCAGCAGCGGTGTACGTCAACCCAAGCAACGGTAATCTCGTCAAAGGTAGCACTCCGGAGAACAAGAATAGCGTACAAGGGAATAGCCCTGTACAAGGCAACCCTCCTGCTCAAGACAACAATCCTGGAGCACCAGCCGGAGTCAATGCAGGTTCAACCCAGTCTAATGGCCAACCATTGCCACCAGTGGTAGTCAACGGACTGTCCGTTGCCGTGCAGAAGCTTCCCAATGGTGATATCAACGTCGGTGGCAATGTTCTAACACCTGCCAACCCTTTGAAGTCTGCGAATCCTTCAGTGGCGAACCCTGGCTCAATTCAGAATGGTGGTAACCCGCAAGGCTCCAACAACGGCGCAGGCAACGCTGGAACAGGGACAGAAAATTCCATTTCTGGAGGCCAGAGCCCTGCTGCTGGAAGCCCGGTCGTGATTGGCGGCATCACTTACGTTCCTCCAGCCGCGTCAGAACAAACACCAGTTCCATTATCCGTTGGCAGCCACCCAGTGCAGCAGGCCTCCAACGGTGGTCTCATCGTTGCTGGCCAGACAATCCCACAAGGCAGCCAAACTAGCATAGACGGTCACGTCGTCTCTGTTGGAACGAACAGTGTAGTCTTGGACGGTTCGACTCATAATTTCCAACCTAAAGCTTTAGACTCGGTCCAAACACCAGCTCCTCTACTAATAGGCGGCCAAACAGCCCAAAAAGCACCCAACGGCGACCTAATAATAGCTTCTCAAACCATCCCAATAGGCGTGCAAACAACTATTTCCGGCACTCCCATCTCCGTCGGCCCCTCCAACCTAATCATAGACGGGACAGCCCACCCTTTCAGCCCCTCAACCCCAACGCCCCTCACAGTCGGCGACCTCCCCATCCAGAAAGCCCCAGACGGCGGCATCCTAATCGGTGGCACCACACTCCTTCCCGGCGCTCAAACAACCATTTCAGGCACCCCCATCTCCATCGATCCCTCCGCCATAGTAATAGCAGGTACCCCCTACGCTCTCCCAACCCAAACCCAAACTCCCCTCTCAATAGCCGGATTCCCTGTCCAACGCGCCCCCAACGGCGGCGTCATCATAAACGGCCAAACATTCACCCCAGGCGCTTCAACGACAATAGACAACACCCCCCTCTCAGTCGGCTCAACAGCTCTCGTCCTCGCAGGCTCCACGCTACCCTTTGCACCTACAACGCAGCCGGGGAGCGAAGTCGTGATCGGCAGCGCCACGATCCCCCTTCTGAGCTCTATACCCTCCTCGCAGGTGTACCAGACGAATGGCCAGACGGTGACGGTGCCGCAGAGTGCGTTCTCCGCAATGCAGACGACGATGATTGACGGGACGCCAGTGATTATCGAGACTGCGACGGTCGTGTCGACGGGCTCGGGTGGGGCGGTCGTAACGGCTACGTTCTCGGAGGCATTTGTGGGGAGTACGAACGTGTCTAACGTGGCTACTGGATCGGGGGGAGGAGGGAGCCCGGCTTTGACGCCAAGCGGCGGCGCTGGGCCTTCCACAATTGGAAAGGCGAGCGGTGGTGGGGCACTAAGGTCTGGTGGCTCTTGGAGTTTCGGCTCTGGAGGTTGGATACGAATGAGTGGGGTATGTGTGGGTGTCGTTGTTGGGGTGATGGTGATGTGATTGAGATAGCTGTGCTGGCCATTTGTTTCTTGTATATACTCTACTTTAATACCTTCTAGAGACCTTTTGTCATTATCTATTTCAGGGCTTTTGCTGAGCAATTCCAACATTTCGATAGTAGCAAAGGCAACTAGTAGAAAAACCTGATGTGTTCTGGTCTATAGCAGAAAAATTACTTGACCCTCGAAGCCACATTTTTAGACACGAATTTGGAAAAAATCCGATTATCATTATTGAGGGGGAAAAGGGTTGGCCCTAGTTCAGGGGCTGCCTTTGGGGAGGGTCAGGGGGTGCGTGGGGGCAGGAGGGCCGGGAAAGCGGGCATTGTACAGTACTTAAAGCCCTCCCGTCACGTTTGCTATCCCGTGAGCAGACGGAGTCGCTCCTCCAGTACCGCAATACAAGTCAGGTTATGCTATCCACATGCGCGTATTGAACATTTGAGTTCGTGTTAGCTGCATCAAAGACTTCCGAGAACAAGCAAGTACAAGCAGGGGTGGTAGACACCTCAATCAGAGAAATGGGCGTCCCATCTATTTCGGAGCGAATACACTATCGCCTGGTCTGTACCCATCATCGCCTTCCCTGATCGACCTGCCGCTGACTCTTTCCTTCAGGATCCCGGACAGGCATCCGAGCCAACATCGACCATCGTCTTGACATCCAAAGACTCCCATTTTGTCGATGTCAGAATCCTCCGAGACAAATACGAAGAAGAGAAGGGTAATGATATTCAAACAAAAGCGTGTCTAGATTGGGCTTTCGCCGGGAAATCGCGCATCACCAAGGAGATCAATAGGGATGCTGGGAAATTAAAGTCCTGGCACAACGTGTGGGACCACTGGATTGATTCGAAGAGCAACGACCCAGAGTCTGATGAGGCCGACATGACACTGCAAGAAGACGGGACCACACTGGAGGAAGGAGTCAATGTCGATGCTGTTGGTGGTGTTGAGACTACATACGAAGAGCAATGGAAGGATCTCCCTGTCGATGCTATTGGAAAGAAGCAAAAACGGAGTAGTATAGTATTGAAGGCAGATGATTCGGAAATTAAAGTAAAAGGCATGGTCGTCAAGGTTGGAGGCTGGTGTCAGGGTATGTTGAAGATCGGAGACAAGTTGACTATCGAGAGATGGCAACGAAGACCGGTGGACCAGCATAAAGACGAAGAGGAGGATGACAATGTCGGAGAAAGCACAAGAACGCGAAACGACTGGGTCAGAGTCTTCAGACTGGGAACAGCAACTTTACCATGCAAAGAGATCTGCTCCCGTACTATGGGGAAAAATGGTACAAACATTACTATGAAAGACGACCAGCAAATCGAATGGCGAGTGATCGAAGAGTATTATTACTAGACTGGCCATGCCTTGTCTTCACCTACGCTCTTGTCGTCTCTCCAGAATATGAGGAAGTCGCGGCCCAGCATAGTGCGCGCTGATCCCATGACTTGGAGTCTCATCCGAGCAATGGTCACCTGTCCTGTCCTATACCAATCTACATTGATTCTCCGCAGGCGGAGGCGAGCATGCCAGGTCCCCTCAGACCCCAAGACCACACAAGGCGCTGGCTGGAACAGCCACGCGCCGACGATCACACGGCTGTCGACGATACGAAACCATCCCTATCGTCCAACAATGGCGGAATCCTGTATTGTCCATCACAAATGGATTGTTACGCCCGCACGTCCAAGAGAGCCATGAGGCAAAGCCCGCTGCTGTTGTTCATAGAGGATACTCGCACCCTAATTTCCGTACTGCCTTACTTGCCACACACAGTGCTCCCCTTCAAGACATCAAACAGCCACGCTGAGCTATATCTCAACCTTACGAGTGCTCTGTCCATGGTCGCCCAAAGTTGGTTGTTTATCCTGGAGGTCTTCATGCTACTTCTGGCTGTTCCGGCGCTACTGGTCTTACCCTTCAGCATCTTTGTTCTCGTCGCGGCCATTCCTTGCACCTGCGTATACATTATCGCCTGGCCTTTTCAGGGCCCGAGAGTATGCTACTCTACTATGGACAATGAAACTACAGCCAGGGCGGATCAGTGCTCAAGCGAGCGCTGGCTTTTTGTGAACGGCTGCGCTACGGATCATTCTATACTGCAGAAGAACATTGACCGCCTTTCGAAAACATTTGGTCGAGTCGTCATCGGAATCCACAACAAAACATATGGCCTCCCAGCCGACATACTGGAGTGTCTCATTCAACGATGCCTCTACTTCAAATCAATGGACGTGCGAGTAGCCTATGCACATATCAAGTCCTTTGTCGTCGATCCTTCCGTCACAAAGGTTGTCCTCATCGGCCATAGCCAAGGAGGTATTATCATTTCTCTGGCTTTGGACCAACTATTCTCGGAATTGTCGACGGAGATGATGTCGAAATTGGAAGTTTACACTTTTGGCTCAGCAGCATCGCACTTTTCAAACCCTCTCCGATCCCTCACCGCTACCTTCGATCGAGAGTCCGTGCCCCCTCCAAAGATCCACTTTGAAGAATCTGTCCCTGCCGTGCAGAATGTCATCCAACATATCGAGCATTACGCAAACGAACTCGACATGATCCCTCGCTGGGGCGTCTTACACTGCGTGCGTGAGATTCTCGAAAACCGCTACGCTGGCTCCGTGTTCGTGCGTATAGGAGCTAGTGGGCATTTCCTCAATCAGCACTATCTAGATCCGATGTTCCCCCTCCACTCACCACAATTACCGGGCACATTGCCCCTACTCATCGACACCTTTCTCGACAAAATCGTACAAAACGATGAGACCTTGGCTACAAAGAGAGAAGCTTTCGGGCTTGGAAACCCAAGCGTTGCTCAAAATCCCCCTACAAACGGCGAGAAGAGCCACCAGGTCCTCATCTTTTCGCGCACCAGCTCCGGCATCGTCGTCGGCAAAGCGACCAAAGGTAGGACGGTACGGGAGCTGAGCCGACTTTGGAAGTATCAGGACGGAAGAACACCAGATGAGAATAGAGATGAAGATGAGATTCTGATGCGAAGTGATGAAGTAAGGGACGAATGAAGAAAAAAACGATGCAGAGCGGGATTATCTCTCAAAGACACAGTGTGGTGCGCATCAATGAGCTGGTGTCTTGCGTGACGGGCGAGTCGCGACGCATGAATAAGCTTTCAAAAGAGACTGTGTCTCGCTCGAAGAGCTGCCAGGTTCCCGAGTCCTGCAAATCTTTTGGGGTTGAGTAGGCACCGCTTTGGTCGATGCATTGCGTTGCTTGCTCTATTGTACCTATTGTTAGTACTCAAAGGGCAGTGCACATTCTTCTCGGTCATTCACATAAAATCTTCGCCATTCATATTCCTAGCCTCGAATGATCAGGAGCTGGGACATAGACAATGATGCCGGCGTCACCTCTTAGATCTTCAACAGAGAAAAGCTTGATTTATGCAGGCAACTTGCAGTCCTGCCATCAATAGATCAGATTTATCTCTCCATTACCGCTGTCATATCTTCCAAAACAAATCGGACAATCGTGATAAAGAGAATATCGAGATATCAAAATCCATAGCGGCTGCTCTGTTGCATGCAATCTTTGAGCGGTTTCCCTTCCAAGCAGCGTTTTTCACCAATTGTCCAGGCCTACTTGACAGGTCCGAGTGCCATTTTGTTAGTGTCATGTCGCATTTCCGCGTACCAAGCTTATTCAATATCTAAGTAAATTAATTTTTCTATATTCGATAGAAGATGCCACTTTTACGAATTCAATTCATCCCTTCTTGGCACAACTCTTAACAAAGTCAATACAATCTGGATATTTAGCATCTTCGTTGCTCACCCTCTGCATACTCCGTACATGCTTCTTGCTCCCCTTCTCACGCGCAAGTTCGCAAAGCCATCCCCATAAATCCTCCAAGTATTCAAAGGGAGACGTCCATCATCGTCGCTCTCAAGAACAAAAAAAAAATTTCATCATGTGATTCTTGCTGGGGGACCCACACCCCAAAGGAGAAGCGCGGTGGATACCTTCCCAGCCCCCCAGGCAGACACTCGCCAAATCCCCACAATCACCTCTCTTCGACTTGCCATTCCCGCGAGATCCCTTGGCACAAACGGTCGATAGCGCGAAGCTGCTGCAGTCAGCTTTGAGAGCGCAAGCTCAGATCCTCTTCTATAGCTCCAATACTTTTTCCTGCTCAATAAATATATACCCTAGGCAGAGCGCTCGACTCAACTTCCACAAACCATGCTACCCATCCCACTTCTCCACATCCTTTATCCACGAAAGCCTCATATCAGTGCCGGCTGCACCTTCTTTTTACCCTTTCAAGACATCCGACGCGTGCCGCCATTGGGCGCTGGCAGCTAGTATTTCTGCCTCAAAAACTCAATTCGGCATGCAATTTGTATCTCCGAACCAGCATCATGATTCCTCAATGCGGCTCCTCCGGTCCCCACGGGGACGGAGAGTGGATCCTTGGTGATCACGAGCGGTGTTCCCCTCAGTTTGGGTGATGTATATAATGGTTTTGTATCCCTCCGTTCCGGGTCCCATAGGGACGGAGAGTGGATCCTTAGTGATCACGAGCGGTGTTCCCCTCAGTTTGGCTGATGCATATAACGGTTGTGTATGTCCCCGCTGAATTCGCCCATTTGGTTTGTCTCTCGGTCTCTATTCTGCCTATATCATTCTTGTACCAGGATATCTCTGCCTCCGTTGTAAAGACCCACAAACAAAGAAGTGCCCAAGCAAAGTTCTATCTCCAGGTCATTCCTCCTCCTAGATCACAATGGCCGTTAATCGCAGCATCAAGAACCATCTCGGTCTGACCGGGAGATGGCTCTATATCTCCCTGATGATATGCAATTCGTTTGCAATGCTGCTCTTTGGATACGACCAGGGAGTTTTCGGTAAGACAAATTTCAATCTTCAATTCGCCACGAGTCCTGTTCAGGCCCACAGCATTCTCAGTATCTGCTAAACAAATATATATAGGTGGAATCCTGACCATCGCAAGCTTCGAGCAGCGCTTCGGTCTCGTCGGGGAAGAAACACTCAAGGGTGTCATCGTCGGCAGTTATGACCTTGGTTGCTTGCTCGGCGCGCTGTTGACTTACCCCATCGGTGAACGCATTGGCCGGAAGCGATCGATTCTGCTGGGGACAACAGTCATGATGATCGGTGCCTTCCTGCAGTCTCTCGCGGGGAACTTTAGGGTAATGGTTGCTGGACGGTCCGTCTTTCTCTTCCTTACCCAGTGGAATTCTATGCTGATGTGTGTATAGTGTCATCGCTGGCATCGGAAACGGTATGAACACCGCCACAGCACCAGTCTGGGCCGTAGAAACGAGCAAGACGGCTCAACGCGGGAGTTCCGGGATGATACTCATGGTAGTCAACATTGCCGGACTGGCAATCTCATGCTGGATGACATGTAGACCCCCCTCATCCTCTCCCCCCCACATTCCCAACTAAGAGCACGTAGACGGCTGCAGCTTCCTCACCACGGAATTCTCCTGGCGCTTCCCCCTCGCTTTCCAACTCTTCTTCGGCCTGACAATCGTTCTCTTCGCCATCTGGCTCCCCGAATCCCCCCGTTGGCTGATCGCCAAGAACCGTGACGCCGAGGCCCGCTCGATAATGGTCGCGCTGGAAGGCCACGGCGCTACAGCGGCCTCCGGCATCGTGGTTGCAGACTTCGAGGAGATCAAAAAGTCGATCGCTCTTGAACAAAACCCTACAAAGTCGCGAAACACCAAGCCCACCTTTCGCTTGATACTTGGGGTGGGGGCCCAGGCGATGCAGCAGCTCACGGGGATCAACATCATCTGCTACTACCTGCCGTACGTGCTTGTCGAGTCCGTGGGACAAGAGCCCAGCACAGCCCGGCTTGTGGCCGCTGCGAACGCCCTGTCGTACCTCGGCGCTACGTTCATTGGGCTGTACTTCATCGAGAAGTGGGGCAGGCGGAGGCTGATGATGTTTGGTGCCCTGGGGCAGTGTATCTGCTGGGCGATCATCACGATTTTCCTTTCTGCGGCGAATGATGCCGCATACATTGTCACGGCCGCTTCCTCTTCCGTTGAAAAGTTGCATAGCCCGAAAGAGAAAGCCTTTGGGTCTGCGTCCGTGGCATTTTTCTTTCTTTTCAACATCTTCTTCGGCGCCGGCTGGCAAGGCGTTTCATGGCTCTACCCCACAGAGATCAACTCCACCTCTGAACGCATCCGCGGTATGTCCTTCGGGGTCGCTACAAATTGGCTGATCAACTTTGGCGTCGTTTTCGTTACGCCCCTCGGTATTGCCACCTTGAAAGCACAGTTCTACGTCATTTGGACTGTGTGCAACGCCATCATGATCCCAGTCATCTACTTCTTCTACCCAGAGACCGCTGGACGAAGCCTGGAAGACATTGATGAGATGTTCGCGGCCAACCCGACTATCTGGGTTGGTTTCAACAAGGAGATGATGTCCAGGAAGCGGAAGGCTGGAGGAGGGGGAGAGGGAGACTTGGAGTGGGCGGTGGAATTGGATGACATTCCCCAGGCCGAGCGACTTGAGAGTGTTCCTTCTAGGGATGGGGAAAAGGGCTGGACACCTGTTGTGGGCGTTGCAACGGGATCTGAGGTGTCGATGGGTCAATTGCCGCGGTCAAGACCGTCTTCGAGGCCTGGTTCGCCAGTTAGGGCTGCGGGAAGTCTCCAACCGCTGAGCACTATGCCCACTTTTGAGTCTTCGGGGACTGGGGCTGCGACCATGTTTGAGTCGATGCCGTCGGTGGGGAGCAGGGCGCCTTTGCTGTAGGGGGGGGATGGTTTGTTAGTGGGACTTGGTTGCGCAGGTTTGCATAGCGTAGATACCCGATCCAGCATGTTTATTTGATATCTTGCAATGAAGAGGGACAAATTTCTCGGTGATTATACTCCATAGCGTTTGTTAAACATTCCGCCATATCCTATCAAAGGACATCTTTATTCTTGAGCAGCTTTCAAAACATATGAAAGTTTGTTTTCAAGAACTGGAGGAGGATTACTGGAGGATTTTCATCGAGAGGCAAAGCGAACGATAGGCGGCAAGACACGCTGAGCACACAACATCTAGAGTAAGGAGTATATACAGAGGCACTCAAATCTACCGAAGCATCCTATTCACATTGCCTCTAGGGAAAACCGCTGACGGCCCAGGGCAAACAAGGATTGAAATAGAAGATGGCTGTGTAAGGCGCCCTTCCTCCAGGCTTCAGTCATCTGACTCAGCTTCCATTTAGTATAGGATTTGAAGGAATCGTGTTGGTGCCCATAGGAGGGCCACATTTCGCGGCCAGTTGGTAGGTGGGCTCGTGGGATATTTCCTGGAAGGGCAGTTCACAAAGACTCCCGATGTTAGAGTGATGTGTCATCGAGCAACAGGACCCATTCAAGGGGATTTAGGTATTTGGGATTGCTGATGGGCCCAGGATGCGATGGAAGGTGTGGCTTAATTGACACTACGCATTTGGATGTGAGCTTACCATCTAGAATCTATCACAACATTATAGACTGCGGATCATACAGCGCGACTCAGGGACAATCGAGATGGCGAGCGGAGGTGATGGCAGTGATGGTCTTTGGCGGAGCAAGTGGGTGTCTTTGGGGGGCATTGCCAACAGATGTACCTACTGAATAGGGAGGTTTCAGGAGAGTGGGGGGGGCCCTCTGCGGCCAACCCCTCGATCGCCCGAGGTGTTGGAAAAATCTGCATTCCTCGCCTGAAACCACTAGGTCCAGCTTCCAGCTCCACCTCCATTGTTCTCTCTTCACCACAATACCCGCCACCCTTTGGCATTCTTTGCTTTTGCGTCTTCCTGTATTCTTTCTCTAGCTTCCATATATAATCGCCTATCGTTTCCCGTATCTAAGCCTTCAGCACCGTCGTTACTGCTAAGCCCAGGAGGCACGACATATAGGTTGTTTCGCCGGGTTTCACATACGGCGTCCTACACGAGACCCGTGCCACTTCACGTACTGTTCGATGCCATTTCGACTCCCTAGATTTTCATCGAACGTTCCCCACATTCCCTTTCAGCATCTCGCTCCGAGGTGCCAATGCCCGACTCCAAGCGGTCCTCCAAGGGGTTCCAAAAAATCCCAGAGTCGAGGACTGCGGCCATGGGCAATCCGAACGACGCGACTATTGACATACCATTGACTGGTGTGCAAAATAAGACCGGTGCTCGCAGGCAAGATAAGGTATCCTGGCCCAACGGAAATCAAGATCAATCCCAATCTCCCGAATTCAACGAGAAAACGGGCTTCTACCATCGCCATGTCGCCGGTCGACGAAAGACCTCGAAGAAGAAGGGGCCTCGAGGTCCGGATGGGGAGCAGGATACATTGACCAACATGGGCAAGATATACACCAAGATACTGAACTTTTCGGTCATTACACGATACTTCCTCTACATTCTCCCTCTGGCTGTGGTCATATCGATACCCATTATCATCGGAGCTACAGCTGCAACAAATGCTACATTGGGTGGCGTTCGGATCGTCTGGTTCTTCTCTTGGGTATTGTGTGTGTGGGTCAGCCTCTGGGTATCCAAGCTGGCTGCCAAATGTCTTCCGGCCATCTTCGAATTCCTGAGCGGTGTCGTCAGTGCTGGTGTCCGGAAATATTCCTTGGTCATCTCATCATTGGAAATATATCTGTCCTTGTCTGGTTGGGCTTTGGCTTCACTGGCCACTTTCATCCCGGTATGTCTCACACGGCCACAAGACGCAATGCAAAGCTGATACGACCCAGGTGATGACTCGAAATCCTACTCAACAAGCTCAGGCAGCTACCTACGCCAAATATTCAAACTCCACTATCCCTAGCGAGAAACAAAACGCTCTTCAGTATCAAGATGCTACGGCAATCCAGGACTGGCAGTCCATTGTCCAAAGAATCCTTGCTGCAGCTCTCGTGGCATCATTGATTCTTCTCATGGAGAAGTTGATTATCCAGCTTATCTCGATTGGCTACCATCGGAAACAGTTCACCGCAAAGATTCATGACTCAAAGCACAGAATATACTTGCTCAGCTTGCTATACAATGCCTCGCGGAGCCTTTTTCCAGCCTACTGTGAAGAGTTTGCCGAGGAAGATTATCTCATCAACGACTCTCTTGAAATGGGCGACAGCAACCATGGCGGTAATAGATCAGGTTCTGCGACGCCGATGAGAATGCTGCAGAACGTTGGCCGCTTCGGCGACAAGCTCACGTCTGCTTTCGGAAATGTTGCTCAGGAAGTTACCGGGAAGAAGGTTTTCAACCCCAACGCAGCTCACTCAATCGTGGTAGAGGCTCTAGAAAAGAATAAATCCTCTGAAGCATTAGCAAAGCGGTTGTGGATGAGCTTCGTCGTTGAAGGAAAAGAGGCTCTGTTTCGTGAGGATATAGTGGAAGTGCTGGGTCCCGATCATCATGAACAAGCTGAAGAAGCGTTTGACGTTCTGGATCGAGATGGCAACGGGGACATCAGTCTGGATGAAATGATCTTGACCGTATGTGAATTCGGTAAAGAACGACATTCCATTGCCAACAGTCTGCATGATGTTGATCAGGCTATCAATGTCTTGGACAATCTGTTATGTGCTGTTGTCTTTATCATAGTCATTTTCATCTTCGGTAAGTGTCAGTCTTTCTTTCGCAGGGCATTACTGACTCCATACAGTGGCTTTCCTCAACAGCTCATTCACTACAACTTTGGCAACGGCCGGTACCGCATTGCTATCGTTGTCCTTCGTCTTTGCCGCTACAGCTCAAGAAGTTCTAGGTTCTTGCATCTTCTTGTTCGTGAAACATCCATTCGACGTCCTAGACCGTGTTGATATAGGCGATGATCAACTGGTCGTGAAACACATCTCGCTACTCTTCACCCAATTCAAACATATCGAAACTCATAAATTGACTCAAGTTCCAAATATCACCCTCAATACCCTGTGGATACAGAACATTTCGAGATCCGAAGCCATGCGCGAACAACTAAAAGTGTATATTAGCTTCGACACCACCTTGGAAGACATTCAGCTTTTGAAGAATGAAATGTATGCGTTCGTGACAGACAAAGACAACTCGAGAGACTTCCAACCTGATATCGATGTCGAGATCACCGGTATCAACTCGATGGACAGGTTGGAGTTGAAGGTGGAAATTCGACACAAATCCAATTGGTCCAATGAAACCGTCAGGGCTGCTCGTCGTTCGAAATTCATGTGTGCTCTGGTGCTTGCCCTACGCAAGGTTCCGATCAACGCACCAGGTGGAGGTGGGGCGGTCCTCGGTAGCAGCGATCAACCAACATACTCGGTTTCAGTATCGGACGCTGAAGCCGCTGCAAGACGCGAGGGGTTTGCGAAATCCCAAGATGCGAAAAGGCTTTTCCCAACACAGAAGCCAGACGCCACGATGAAAACTTCGGGAGGCGTCTCGACTGGTACTGAAATGCGGACTGATATGCGGGACTCCATCGCACCTCCACCCCTACGCTATCGCCTTCCCCCGGCTTCAGAGAGCACGGCTCTCAACACCCTCAATTCCCGTCATCCAGCAGCCGACACGGCGCACTCCCCTGGAGATCTCATAGAGCCGTCCACGCCCAAGTCGATCGCTCATTCGGTGTCTGAGACGGCCACGCCGCCCGACTTTGATCGATCGGTCTCTATTGAGGAAGTCCGGGGTCTTCTTCGACGCCAATCAACGCGAGGCAAGCGAAAGCAATCCATCGGAGGTTCCACAAGAATAAAACCAATCGCAGAACAAATCCATTCAACCAACGATCCCTCGATGTTTGAATACCACCCTTATACCTACGCCTCCCAACAACACCAGACATCTGCCCCAAATCCGAGGGCCGCTGAGCCAAATCGTGCACCGGGCCAGCACAACCGTACACCGTCGCATAGTCAAGATAGCGAAAAATCACAAGACTACCACGGGAAGCGTTCACAAGACATCCCCCGAGGCCCTCGCGAGAATTCCTGGCCTCAGCCTCCTGCACCGACTCAGCCTCCTGTCCTACTCAGCCAATACATCCCCAATAACACCGAGCAGCAACGTGCGCCGCCGCCAGGGCCAACCTCTCAACCTCGCCAAGCACCGCCTATTAGCCCTCCCACACAACCCTACGTCCCAACCCCACCACCTAAAGACACTCCTCCAGGCGCAACCCCTACAGCTGTGCCCGCCTCCACTCTCCCAGCGCCACCATCTATAACCCAAACGGCACCTACGCCGCGGTCCAACTCGCCCATTCGCAATCCCTTCCAGATCAACGCCCTACGAGCCCAAGCGCAGGGCGTAGGCGTGCCGAGGGTACAGAAGACTGATTCCCTCTCTCAAAACGCCCAGGCGGTTCAGGCACAGACGTTGCCTGGTATTGGGCCATTTGCTGGATCAGCGGTGGGTGGAGGAGCGCAGGTCAGGAGACCAGTTCCGCAAAGTGGAAGTGGGAATGCGTTTGCGGAGGAAAGCCAAGAGGAGGGCAGCGTGATGAATCGATCGCGGCCGCCGAGGCAAGCGATGGCGCCGCCGAGGAAGGACAGTCTGGGGGCAAGACGGCTCGAGGAGTAATGCACGCTCGGATTGAGCGTTGCATTTGGTGGGGGCATACGAAGTGCAGGGTTTTCATCCAATATTTTAGAAGAGGGGAAGCCTGCCAGAGCGTTAGTGGGGGAAGGGTCTTCACTGTGTTGATTTATGCTACGGTAACGTGGACTGCTGCCCATCCCATAGACGAGAACAAATCTGAAGACTGGGGAAGGACTGCAAAGTCACTGGCTTCTCACACTAGGAAACTGATTCCCACGCCTACACTCGCGCTACTGGCATCGACTTGTTCTAGATCGTGTGATCCAATTTCATCTTGACCAAACCAATACAGTTTCCGTTCCGGATCAAAAGGTGCAATATACGTGAAAAATGATCCTCATCCAACCCTTCACCAAGGGAACACTTCAGCTTCCTAAGCGTCCCAGTCAAGTATATGTACCCAGCCACTTCCAATCTCTAAACAAACAAAAACTGGCAATAAAAATCCCAACCCAGACACCAGTCCCAACAGGCGCAACCACAGCCCATCCTCCCCTTTAGCAAACCAGACACCCCGCCTCATCAATAAAAACCCTCCCAACCCCACTCTCCTACTTAAGAAACCTCCGCAACTCAACCACTCCTCCCCCCTCCCCTATCCTCCCCTACTAACCCCAACCCCTCCCCCCCCCCCGGAAAATCCTACCCTGCCACCCACACCACCCAGCTGGCTCACCAACGCTACCCCCACAATTTAACGACCCCTACCCCCTTCCCCCTCCATTCAAACCCCATTCACC
>JAABUQ010005947.1_pt1 | contig 18961 bp, 18 predicted proteins | sample 5560001 | NCBI WGS metagenome assembly JAABUQ01 (sample SAMN10711888, study PRJNA513371) | rock metagenome | isolation source: Antarctica rocks | place: Antarctica: Victoria Land, Finger Mt nord | collected 2015-12-18
ATGAGCTAGCGAACCGCGATTTCATTGAATAGCCTACGAGCAGACGGGCGCTCGCAAAAGGCAAATACCAGCGCACCGGCCTATCGGGCGCTGCTTCAAGCGATTCCAAGACCGCAGGGTCGGCGCTGATAAAGACGTCCGGGTTCCTCAGACGGTCCCGGATAAAGTTCCCGAGGGCGACGCTTCCCTTTCCCTCGCCTTGAAAATCGTAGCCGTTCTTGCTGAAAGCCGGCCCAATGGAGCGTTCCATAAGAGTTACCAACGACCCGGCGTAAGCAACGTTAACGTCCGGGACAGAAGCGTTACGCGCGGCAATTTGCGTGGTAGTTAACGTTGCGAGGAGCAAAAAAACGATGGGCATGGCTTAGCCTATCATACGCAGGCCGCAAGATTGAGGGAAAACTGCGAGAAAACAGCGGTATGAATCAGGCAACAGGGACGGACCAAGTGTCAGACGCCATTTCCGCCGAAGCGGAAGAGCGGCGAACTTCTCCGCTCTTGTGGGTGTTCGTTTGGGTTGCGAGTGCGGGACTGTCGGCTGCGCTGGCGTACGCCGTCGTTCGCAGAGTAGCCGGACGACCGCCGACCGATCCCACCAGTCAGCGCATTCAGCAGCTGATCGACGAGGCCAATCATCTCTTGAAAACGCTTGACGATCAAAAACGCCCCAGCTAGGCGCGGTGGCTTGCGCGTCGGCGCGGAGATTGAACTCGCTTTCAAAGATTTGCTCGCCAATGGACAAGCCGTCGGACAGTTTGAGCGGCAGGTTGTCTTCGTTGCGGGTCCATTGCCCTCCGAGCGGGCGCGGGTGCGCATAACGTCGGTAAAAGCCAAATACGCGGTGGGAGAACTCATCGCACTAACCGCCGAATCGCATGACCGCGTCAAACCATTTTGCCCGGTATTTGGGCTGTGCGGCGGATGCCAGTTACAGCATCTGTCGTACCAGGCGCAATTGACCTGGAAGCAGGACGTCGTTCGCAACGCGCTGGCTCGTATCGCCGCGATTAAAGACGTTCAGGTGTCATTTCCGGTCGGTATGGAGAATCCGAGAGCGTACCGTAATAAAATGTCGTTGGTGGTCGACCGTTCCGCGCAAGGCACGAACGTCGGTTTCTACAAGCAGCGTTCGCATCAGGTCGTGCCGATCGACGCATGCCCGATTGTCTTACCGCAACTGAGCGACTACGTTCCTGTCTTGCGCGACGCTACTGCGGACGCCCGTCATATCGTAGCCCGTGCGGGCCAGTCAACCGGCCAGGCGGTGATAACCTATACCACCGCCCATCGCTCGAGTGCCGCCGCAAGCACGAGTCGAGCAATCTTACCAAAGCTACCTGGCGCCGTGGGCATAACGAACTCTTTTGATTTGCGAGGAGAAAACGCCATTTTGGGCCAGAAATTTTTAACTTTGCAAGGCACCAGCCACCTCGAGGAACGCATCGGTGGTATCCGCTATCGCATTTCCCCGGGTTCGTTTTTCCAGGTCAACAGCGAAATTGTTGGCCGTATCTTCAGCTATTTGGAAGGCGAGGTAACGGCAAAGCAGCAGATGGTGGATTTATACTGTGGAGCAGGAACCTTCTCGTTACTTTTCGCCAAGCTCGGAGCTTCCGTGTGGGGAGTCGAGGAGAACGGCGCAGCCATCCGCGAGGGCCAAGCCAATGCCCGGCTCAACGGTTTGGAAAGTTCCGTTCAATTTCAACAGGCGCGCGTCGAGGACGCCGTAGAGAGCAATCCGTTGCGCGCAGCGCTTACCGCCTGCACGACCGTTTTCTTGGATCCACCCCGTCGAGGCGTCGACGAACGGACATTGCGGGCCATTGCGTCGGCAGGTGTTTCAGAGGTGTGGTATCTCTCCTGCGACGCTGCAACTCTGGCGCGAGATGTCAAGTTACTGGCCTCAGCGAGCTACACAATACAAGCGGTGCAGCCGTTCGACATGTTCCCGCAGACCGGCCATATCGAGACGCTGATGATGTTGCGTAAGGAACAAGCCAATCGTGTCATCTGATAGCATAGACATCCGCCATGTCGCAAAGCTGGCGCGCATCGCGCTCAGCGATGAGGAAGTAGAGAAATTCAGTGCTGAACTGGGCGATCTCTTAATGCACGTCAATGCCATTTCACAACTAGACACCGAGCATATTGAGGCGACTGCACAAGTCGTGACCTCACGCAACGTGGAGCGTCCCGACGAATTTGCAGAATGCTTACCCCGCGACCTCGTCTTGGCAATGGCCCCCCAGGCACAAGGTTTCTATTTTCGGGTGCCGCGCATCATCGCAGAAGAAGAGTGAACGACGTGCTGATAGCGCGGACCGCCGCCAACATCGCCGCAGGAGTGCGCGGGCGGCAATTCTCTGCGAGCGAAGTGACGGAAGCCGTACTCGCTCGCGTACAGGAAATTGACCCCCAGGTCGGTGCCTATCTCGCGCGCCTGCCCGAGCTTGCGCGCAAAGCCGCCCGGCAAGTGGACGAGCGTGTCAAGATCGGAGAACGCTTACCGCTCGCGGGCGTGCCCATGGCCGTAAAAGACAACATGTGCCTAGCTCAAACGCCAACGACCTGTGGCTCGAAAATATTGGAAGGATGGATTGCTCCCTACACGGCCACTGCAGTGCGCCGCATGCTCGAAGCGGGCGCTATCCCCATCGGCAAAGCGAATATGGATGAATTTGCAATGGGAAGTTCGTGTGAAAATAGCGCGCTTGGTGTGACTCGCAATCCGTACGATCTTTCCCGCGTTCCGGGTGGCTCAACTGGGGGAAGCGCCGCAGCGGTGGCGGCCTACGAAGCGGCCGTCGGACTGGGGAGCGATACCGGGGGCTCGATTCGGGAGCCTGCCGCCTTCTGCAATCTTGTCGGGCTGAAGCCTACATACGGGCGAGTATCGCGCTACGGTCTCATTGCTTTCGCATCCAGCCTCGACCAGATCGGACCCGTTGCCCGTACTGTTGAGGACGCGGCCCTCGCGTACGATGTACTAGCGGGAAACGATCCGCTTGACTCGACCAGCATTCAGCTTCCCGTCGAACGAACGGCGGACTTTTCTGACATAGATCTTCGTGGGGTTCGAGTGGGAATCGTCAAAGAATTTCCTACGGAAAAACTCGGTACGGACATCGATGCCCTATATAAGCAGGCCTATGGGGATTTGGAAAAGCTCGGCGCGACGCTTGTGGATGTTACGCTGCCGACAGCAGAATACGGTCTGGCGACCTACTATCTTATTGCGCCGGCAGAATGTTCATCGAATCTCGCGCGTTTTGACGGTGTCCGCTACGGGCTGCGCGTGGAAGGCGCAGACACCGGCGCAATGTACGAGTCCACGCGAGCTGCCGGTTTTGGTGCCGAAGTGAAGCGCCGGATCCTCATTGGCACCTACGCGCTTTCGAGCGGCTATTACGATGCCTACTATGTGAAGGCCCAAAAAGTTCGTACGCTCGTCGCGGAAGATTTCCGCAAGGCTTTCGAGCAGTGCGATTTGATTGCAGCCCCTGCAGCGTCGTCGCCGGCGTTTCGATTTGCAGCGAAGAGCGATCCCTACAGCATGTACATGATGGATTATTATACGATACCGATGTCGCTTGCTGGGTTGCCGGCGGTTTCCGTTCCCTGCGGCTATGTTGTACCCGAGGACGGCAAGGCTCCCATGCCGATGGGTTTGCAGCTCGCTGCCCCGTTGTTTAGCGAACGCGCGTTGCTCCAAGCCGCCCGCGTATACGAACAAGCAACAGGGCACGCCGGGAAACGGGGTCTTGAGCCCGCGCTCGCACCAGACACCGCTGCGGCGGCTCGCTAAGGTGGCGTGATGCACGAGCGGTGGGAGGCGGTTATTGGCATCGAGTGCCATGTTGAATTGAAAACGAAGACCAAAATGTTCTGCGGCTGTCCGAACGAGTTTGGAGGTGAGCCCAACAGCAAGGTCTGCCCCGTGTGCTTAGCGCTTCCAGGATCGCTGCCGGTTGCGAACAACGCGGCTATCGAACTGGTGCTTCGCGCCGGATTGGCTTTCGGCGCGCACATTCCAACGTTTTCGAAATTCGACCGAAAGAACTACTTTTATCCCGACATGCCCAAGGATTACCAAATCTCCCAGTACGACATGCCGCTCACGAAGGGCGGAATCGTGCAGTTCTGGCTATCCGATGGGACGCTCAAGGAATGTCAGCTAACGCGCATCCATTTGGAAGAAGATACCGGCAAATCGAGCCACGGCGGCAGCATCGACGGACGCATCTCCGGCAGCTCCTACTCTCTGATCGATTTCAACCGGGCCGGCGTCCCGTTAATGGAATGCGTCTCCGAACCGGATCTGGGAAGCGCACAAGAAGCCGTCGCCTATCTCGAAGCGCTCAAACGCACGTTCATGCAATTGAAGGTGAGCGATGTAAAGATGGAGCAAGGCTCGCTTCGCTGTGACGCCAATGTCTCGATACGGCGTGTGGGTTCTTCAGAACTGGGAACGAAAACTGAGATCAAAAACATGAACTCTTTTCGCTCGGTCGGGCGTGCGATCGAGAGTGAAATTTCGCGCCAAATTCAGATCTTGGATTCGGGCGGTCGGGTGACACAAGAAACGCGGGGTTGGGACGAAGCCCAAGGCATAACGCACGCGATGCGCAGTAAAGAACTGGCGCACGATTATCGCTATTTCCCCGATCCGGATTTGGTTCCGCTCGAGTTCGATCGGGCATTTATCGAACGCGTTCAGACGACGCTGCCGGAATTGCCCGCGCATCGCTTCGTGCGTTACCGCAGTCTGGGGCTCAACGTCGCTCAGGCGACCCAACTCGTCGACGACCTGCGGCTGGCAGATTTTTTCGATGCCTGCGTGCATGCCGGCGGCAAGCCGCAGCAGAGCACCAATTTGGTGCTGGGCGACCTCTCAAAATTCGCCAATGAATCGGGAGTTCACGTCGCGGACTCCCAGGTTTCTCCCAAGGGCGTCGCCGAGCTCATCGAGCTGCTCGACACTCAAACGATCAACTCGAGGATCGCCAAAGACCTCTTGGGGCGGATGTGGCAGTTCGGAGTGCCGCCGCGGCAAACGGTTGAAAAAGAAGGCTTAGCGCAGACAACCGATGCTGGCGCGATTGACGCATTTGTGGACGACGTGCTGGAAGCAAATGAACAGTCGGTGTCAGATTTTAGGGCCGGGAAGGACAACGCCCTCAAGTTCTTGATCGGCCAAGTCATGAAGCTGAGCCGCGGAAAAGCGAATCCCGCGCTGGTCGAGGCACGCTTGCGCGAACGAATGCGCTAGGCGCGTAAATGCCGCTTGTCGACGAGCGTACGCTCGAAACGCTCGACTTCTTCGCGATTCGGGAACGCGTTGTGGCGGAAGCGCGCACGCAGCGCGGGTCGAGTCGCGCAAAGTCTCTTTTGCCGCTGACGGACTTCGCACGTGTGCGCGAAGAGCAACTCGCCACCTCGCAGATCCGAGAACTCATCGCGGCGCACGATTTCTTCATTGCACCGGCGATCGACACGGAAGCTTTGACGGCGGGGGCACAGCGTGGTTCGTGCTTGAGTGCGGGTGATTTGCGGGCCGTTGCAGATGCACTGGCCTCAGCCAACGCGGCGTACCGGCGTACGCGCGAACAAAAAAATCCCGTTCTGGAACGAATTACCGCTGACTTTGTAGCCTTACCCGCGCTACATGACGCGATCATAAATGCAATCGGGGAGCGAGCCGAAGTTTTGGATCGTGCTTCACCGGCGCTTGGGCGATTGCGGCGGAACATCGCTGCAGCCCAGGAGGAAGCTCGCCAGCGGGTCAACGCGTTGCTTCGGTCGCCCAAATACGCGCGCGTCATTCAGGACTCCGTCGTCACGATACGCGAAGGCCGTTTCGTCGTGCCGATAAAAGCGGAATTTATCGGTGAAGTTCCCGGCATCGTCCACGACAGTAGCTCGAGCGGCCAAACGCTGTTTGTCGAACCACTCGCTGCGCTGGAAACCAACAATCGCCTGCGCACGTTGCGGCTGGAAGAAGAGCGTGAGACGGCACGGATCTTGCAGTGGCTTTCGCTGGCCGTTGGAGAGAACGGCGATGCGATCGAGCACGATATCGACGTGCTCGCATCGCTGGACCTGCTGGTCGCCAAAGCACGCGTCGCGGTCCGCATGAACGCCGTGGCGCCAGCCTTGCGGGATGATGCGATGCTTGACGTGCGCGAGGGCCGGCACCCCTTGCTCAGTGCAACCCCGGTTCCTCAATCGCTGCGCTTGGACGAAGAGACGTTGCTGGTCGTAATCAGCGGTCCCAACATGGGCGGGAAGACGGTGGCCTTGAAGATGGTGGGATTGTTTATTTGCATGACCTACGCAGGCATGGAAATTCCAGCCGAATCGGGCACTGAAATCGGCCGGTTCGACCGCATCTTCACGGACATCGGCGATCAACAGTCCATCGTCGAAAACGCCTCGACCTTTTCGGCTCACTTGCGGCGCATGGTGGAAATCTTGCGTGAAGCCAACCAAAGTACCCTCGTATTAGTGGATGAAATCAGCAGCGGCACTGAGCCATCTTCAGGTGCGGTACTGGCGGTGGCGATGCTCGAAGAGTTGCTGGAGAAGAGAGCCCGTGGAATCGTCACCACGCACGCCACGGAGTTGAAGCTTTTTGCCCACCAGCGGGCTGGCGTCGCTAACGCGAGCGTTCGTTTTGAACCCACAACTTTTACGCCGACCTATCATCTGGATGTTGGCTCCCCGGGTCAATCGCTGGCTTTTCCACTGGCGCGCGCGCTTGGGATTGCACCTCAGATATTGCGCCGCGCAGAAGAACTACTGAGCAATCGCGAGCGCGACTACGAGGCGGCGCTGCAGCAACTTTCGCAAGTGAACGCGTCTCTCGCAACCCAGCGTGACATCTTGGAACAAGAACGGTCGCACGTCGCGCGCCTGCAGGACAACCTACGCAAACGTCTTGAGGTGCTAGAAAGCGAACGGCGTAGCTTTGCCCGCGAATCGCAAGAACGATTGCAAAACGCATTGCGCGAGTTTAGCACCGAGTTGGCGCGTCGTTCCTCTGCTAAGGCAGCGACACCGAAGGTTACTGGTTCTCAAAGTGCGCTCTTGACGCGCGTTCTCGACGACTTACATCGCGATTTAGGGGTTGGCGCTACGCCCTCGAGCACGCCGATCGAGATCGATTTGCAACCGGATGACCGGATATATGTAACTGCGCTAGGACAAGAGGCGACGGTGCTGGCGGATAACGGCGACTCCATCCTGGTAAGCATCGGCCCGATGAAAACAACGGTCGCTAAAAGCGATGTTCGCCGGGTCGCCACTGCGCCTCAGAAAATCCGGCGAATATCCACAGCGAGCGACGCGGCCCTTGGGGCAGCCACGGATGCTGCAGTCGAGATCGACGTCCGGGGCAAACGTTTCGTTGAAGCGCAGCCGCTGGTAGACCAGTGGATCGATCGCGCAATGTTGGCGGGACATTCACCGCTGCGCCTGATCCACGGCAAAGGAACCGGTTTGCTTGGCCGAGGCCTACAAGAATATTTGCGTGCTCACCCGAGCGTTGACAATGTGCGTTATGGTTATGATAATGAGGGAGGCAGCGGAGTGACCGTACTTGAACTGCGCTGAAACCTTGACCAACGACGGATTATTGGATGGCTGCGATCACGTGGAAACGCTCGCGGAATTCCATACGCGCTCCAGACAAGGCCGTCCGCTCACCATAAAATTCGGCATCGATCCCACCGGCTCTGAGCTGCATTTAGGGCATGCGGTAACCCTGCATAAACTGCGCCAATTCAGCGACGCCGGTCATCGGGTTGTTTTGCTGATCGGCGATTTCACCGCGCTTATCGGAGACCCGACGGGAAGAAACGAACAACGCCCGCAGCTTTCACCCGAACAGATCAAAGCGAATATGCAAAGCTACCGCGAGCAGGCTGAAAAGATTCTGGACTTCGATCGCACTGAAGTAATGTATAACTCAACATGGCTCTCTCAGTTACAACTAACCGATCTGATCGGATTATTTTCCCAAACGACGGTTGCGCAGATGCTGGAAAGAAAAGACTTTGATCAGCGCTACACTGCGGGCGTTCCTATCGCATTGCATGAGTTTCTGTATCCGATCGCTCAGGCGTACGACAGCGTCGCAATGAAGGCCGACGTGGAGTTCGGCGGCAGCGAGCAGCTTTTTAACCTCTTGCTGGCACGCGGCTATCAGGTACGTGCTGGACAAGCGCCGCAGATTTGTCTGACCGTTCCCATACTGGAAGGTCTCGATGGACGCCAACGCATGAGCAAATCGCTTGGAAACTACGTTGGGATAAGCGAAGCGCCCCAATCGCAGTTCGGTAAGTTGATGAGTATTCCGGATGAGTCAATCGCGCGGTATGCGCGTCTGGCAGCGTTTCGTTCTCAACAGGAGTGCGACCGTTTGGCTGCCGCATTGCGCGACGATACCCTGCATCCTTTGGCTGAAAAAAAATCGCTGGCTTCGGAAATCGTTGCGCTGTATCACGGCGCGGATGCTGCGCGGCGTGCCCGGGAGTATTTCGAAAGCACCGTTCAACGCAAAGAAGTACCGCATGAGCACATGACGGAGATCGTAGCGGCAAAGAACTCAAAGGTTGCCGATGTGCTTGTGCGGGCTGGCTTGGCGCAGAGTAAACGAGCTGCGGAGCGCCTGATCTCGGGCAACGGCGTGCGGATCGAGGGTGTGCTGGTGTCTGATCCACGGGCGCCGTGGAGCTCGGGCAGCCCAGCAGTACTCTCGGTGGGTTCCCGAAAGTTCATCCGCGTTATTCCGTCAAATTGACGGTGGTTGAGGTCGACTAAAAAGAAAAGACCAGCGGATTTCGAGGCAAGTAGCATATCACCGAGGTTTCCGCTGGTCGCCAACTTGTGGCCTCATTGTAGTACCCTACGCGCCGAATGTTTTAAACTGATAGTAGATAATATGATTTACTATCGTTTCCGTTGTTACAGCGAAAACTTAACATGTCTTCCGTTTTCCAATACAGTGAGAACTTATTATCGCTTCCGTTTCCACTTCAGCGACAACGGATTGCACGCAACAAGAAGCTTGCAGCCGTCGGCTAGGGCGAAACAGGACGAGTGAGTGCTTTCATTCAAATCGCTGACATGGCAGAAAGCGTCACGTACACATCCGCGCCAGCGATTACCGGAAAGAAGTTAACCTGCAAGCGCTGCGCTCGCGTGCATGCCTATCCGGAAAAAGGGGCCCGTCCCATTCGCTGCGAGTGCGGATGGTGGTATCGCAACCGTCACGGCAAGATAGAAGAGGAATTCAGGCCGCGCTTGGCTCCTTAGGCCTTCTTCAGCCGATCGACCAATTCGCTCACTTCGTTGGAAGTGAGGACATAAACTCGCTTACAAAATTCGCAGGTGGCTTCAGTCTGCGGTCGCTCTGCCGCCATTTTCAACAATTCATCACGGCCGAGCCCCAACAGCGCTATCTCGACTTTTTCTCGCGTGCAGCGGCACGCAAATTCGACGAGCGCTTGATGGCTTTCATTCAGTGCTATGTCGGCAGCGAGTGACCGCAACAATGCTGCCGCATCTGCACCCTGGGCGATTTGCGTGGTAATTGGCGGCATCGAATTAGCCCGCTGCTCGATCTGTGCAATCGCACCTTCATCAGCGCCGGGCAAGACTTGACCGATAATGCCGCCCGCAGCGACGATGCCATCGCGGTTTGCCAGCACGCCCAAGGCGACCACGCTCGGAATCTGTTGTGAGTTCAGCAAGTAGGAAGCGAGATCGTCGCCAATCTCACCGGAAACGAGAGGAACAATTCCAACATAGGGCTGTCCGACTTCATAGGATTTCGTAACCTGCAGTGACCCCTTGCCAACTGCACGGCGCACATCGAATTTTCCTTTGGCGTTCAGCGGGACGTCCGCGTCAGGGTTCTTAGCATATCCTCGCACACCAATTCTGCCGTTGCGTAATGTCATAACGTCCGCGACAATGCCGCGCAGCGGCCCGTCACCGGCGATCTGCAGGCTGATGCGTTCGCGCCCTTTCAGACTTGCTCCAAGGAGCGCTGCCCCCGTCATCAATCGGCCGACCGCGGCGCTGGCCGTAGGAGAAAGCGCGTGCCGCGCTTGCGCCTCGGACACCAACTGGGTTGTAATTCCCGCGACGAATATCACACCGGCCTTTGGTGCCGAAGCGGTCATGAGGCAGTCGGGCATGGGTTGCGGCACTTACCGAGGGCCAACGCTTTTCCTGCCCGAAGCGCACGGCGATGCGCGTCGCAGTCATCCACGGCCCCAATCTAAATATGCTCGGCGAACGGGAACCTGAGATCTATGGTAGCCAAACGTTGACCGATATCAACGCCGAAATCATGCGTGCTGCGAGCGAACTTCGCCTAGAGGTACGTTGCGCGCAATTCAATTCCGAAGGTGACATCATCGGTGCGCTACACTCAGCACGTGTGGAGGCCGACGCTGTCGTGCTGAACCCCGGCGCCTATGCACATTACTCCTACGCCATCGCCGATGCTATTTCTGCCATTGGACTGCCGGTGATTGAAGTTCACTTATCCAACACCCAAGCGCGTGAAGTGTTCCGTCGCACGAGCGTCGTAGCACCAGCGTGTACCGGTTCAATAAGCGGGTTGGGCAGCCAATCGTACCTTTTGGCTCTGCGTGCCCTCGCCGCGCTATGACCGCTAATCCGTGCAAACCCGCATGGCACTTGAGGCTCCGGCTACTGCAGGAGCGCTTGAATGGCTTGCAAATACCACGACAAGCAGCTCATGGTTTAAATTTCGCGACCTGCTAGAGGAGATTTCATTTGACGAAAGCCGACTTAGTTAATTCCGTGGCCGAAGAGTTCGAACTCACCAGGCGCCAAGTGACCGAAGTCGTCGATATGCTTTTTAACGAAATTATGGGAGCGTTGCGAAAAGGCGATAAAGTTGCACTGGTACCTTTTGGCAGCTTCGTTGTGCGTCAACGCAAAAAGCGGGAAGGCCGCAATCCAAAAACCGGCGAGAAATTGACGATCGCGGCCCGTAAGGTCCCCGCTTTTCAAGCCGGCAAGGCGTTGCGCGACGCTGTGGGTGGAGCGAAGAACGGCGCAAAAAGTTCCGGTTCGAAAAAATCACCCGCGAGGAAGGCCGCAAGCAAGCGTTAGAAATCGGCCCCGTTAAGGGAGCGGAAGTTTCGGGGGCCGTTCAGGTTTTTCAGCGCGCATTCGGACTTACGCATTCGAATGCGCTGCTGGACGTATGGGATTTTTTGGCGCGCGCTCAACCGGATGGGTTCCTTGCCGCGCGAGAAGACGGTCGCCTTGTGGGCTACGCAATTTTTGTGAAGAGTCTATCGGCAATTCAAGCTCGAGCCCTGCGCAGTGGGGTAGTTGTTAAGTGGCTGGTTCGCGCCGTTACTGGTCGCTACGAATTTAGGATCAGCGCCAAATTCCGCACCTTGCGCAATAAAGCGAAATTCTTGTTTACCGGTCAAAAATTCCGCACCCAAGGCGATGCACAGCTCTTGAACGTTGCGGTGGATCCCAGCATGCAGGGCAAGGGCATCGCAAAGAAACTTGTCGTCGCGGGACTTTCCGCTATGCGAGCCGCTCGAGTGCGGGAAGTGCGTCTCGAGGTTCGGCCGTGGAACGTTTCTGCGGTGCGCGTTTATAAAGCGACGGGCTGGCACGAAGTCGGGCGGACCCGCGATTTGGAAGGGGAATGGATTGTGATGGTCGCCAATCCGTGAACATTCAATGTGGCGGGCTGTGGCGCAGCTTGGTAGCGCGCTTGACTGGGGGTCAAGAGGCCGCGTGTTCGAATCACGTCAGCCCGACCATGAAAATTCCGTTCTTTCCCGGCGGAAAGCAGCCGCTACATCAGGTGTCGTCTCTAAGCGCATAAATGGGGCGTTTGCACACGGTCGAATCGAGCATCTGCAGAAAGGACAACCTTTTCTCAAAGGCACGATTTAGAATACGCGCCAAATTTGCCGGTTCAAGCTGCTCCATGCCGCCTTAGTTATCCACCGGGCGCGATCTCCATACGGTCCAGAACATAGTTCATATCGACGCCTTGATATTCGTACGTCCTGCAATCATTGCCACCTTGTGTCGAAAAACTACCACTAGGTTTACGGCGATGCCATCGTCACCGCGCAAGCATCTGTCATGCTGAGCCTGTCGAAGCATGGAGGGGAGGCAATGTTGAAATTTGCATTTGGAGGCTACGAAGCCCAGTTAGAGCACCTTAATGCCGACGTTTTTCTCGCAAAAACCCTTAAAGGTTGTCGTCACGCACGGAAAGGTAGCGTTCATACTAAATGCACTGGGCCAAGTCTGTAGCCTAGAGTTGTCCCTATCTTCGGGGCTTAACGTGGTATTCGAAAAACAATCCTCGCCCTCAGAAATATCGGTCACTTGATGGATCGCTTCGCAGTCCTTGCCGAAGGCTATCTGCGCAGCCACAACGGAAAGACCGCCCACGGCATCCTGCGCTTTCGCCCGGAAAACGTTGCGGTGGTCATCGACTCCCAAAACGCGGGCTCTACCGTGAACGCGGTTATGCCCGGATACGAAAGCGCTGCACCGATTGTTGCCTTCGTACGCGAAGCGTTATCCTATAAGCCCACGTCGCTGCTCGTGGGCGTCGCAACTGACGGCGGAGCGATTCCGCAGGTCATGCGCAAGCCGATATTGGATGCCGCAGATGCTGGCTTATCGATCGTATCCGGACTGCACCAGTTGCTTGCGGATGATCCGCAAATCGTCGAACATGCCAAACGCAGCGGGGCCCGTTTGTGGGATGTGCGAGTGCCACCACGAGACATTCCCCTCTTTAGCGGAGCTGCTTACGCGGTGCCGCAGCAAGTCGTGCTCGCCGTGGGCAGCGATTGCGCGGTCGGAAAAATGACGGCTATGCTGGAAATCGAAAAAGCTGCCATTTGCGCAGGCGTGAAAGCCGAGTTTATTGCAACCGGTCAAACCGGAATCATGATTGCCGGCAAAGGCATCGCCGTGGACCGCGTGATCTCCGACTTCGTCACCGGAGCCGCGGAGCAGCTCGTCCTAGGAGCTAATGCCGACTCGCAAGTTTTGCTCGTCGAGGGTCAAGGCGCGATCTTCCATCCCGCGTACGCTCCGGTAACCTTCGGACTGCTCTACGGCAGCGCCCCCGACGCCCTGGTGCTCTGTCACCGGCCCGGCAGCGGACATATTCACGGTTTTGCTCAGATCATTCCAGATCTGCGCGATCTCGTTAGCGCGCACGAATCGTTGCTGCAACACGTCAAGCCGGCACGCGTCGTGGCGATCGCGCTGGATACATCCTCCTTGTCGATGAACGAAGCGCGCCTGCTCGCCCTTAAGACGGAAGCCCAGATCGGTGTCGTAACGAGCGATCCAGTGCGCGAGGGCGGTGCCAAAATCTGGAAAGCCATCGCCGCAAACCTTACCCAAACAAAAAAAGCGCGAAGCGCACTGACCCGTACCTAAGGCGCGGAACTACATCATCTTCGCGGTCGTCATTCCAATCGCTGTTGCCGGTTTCAAGCTGTCGTTGCGCATTCCGTGAGAATACGCAGCGGAGTACACGGTGCAGTCACCGGCTTGCATCGGATAATCGATGCCGTTGGCTCGCAAGATGATCTCGCCAGAGATCACCAGCAGCGTGTCGATGCCCTCATGCGTCAGCTCGTCGCGAAACGCGGCCCGCGGCGCTAGGGAAATCGTGACCAGCTCGAGGCTGAGTCCGGGCAACCAGAACACTTCATAACGAACGCCTTTCCCACGGTTGACGAGCGGGCGGTCTCTTTTGGTGAGAAAATTCGGCTTTGCAAGTCGGGTGCTGTAACCGGGCAGCGATCCTACATCGTGATCGAAGAACTCGGCGATGCGAGCCAGCCGGCCAATCGAAATATCCGATTCACCGCGCTCAACCGCACTGAGAAAGGACGGCGAAAGTCCGCTCCCCTCCGCAACGTCACGAATCGAAATATCGCGCTGCAGCCGAAGACGCTTGATAATCGTCCCCACCATCGGTGCATTCGGTCCGGGTTTCACTTCCTCGCTTTTGGATCGACGGCCCATGGAATGTTCTTTCTCCTGCAAATGGCGCGACCACAATTTCGCCAAAACACCACTATATCGATCCGAACTTCGCTTCCGGCGTACGCCATTGTTTCCTCCGAACCCAAGCTTGGAATTGTCAAGCTGAGCCTGTGGCATTGTCATACCGAGGGCCGCAGCATTGTCTACAGAAGCCTGCAGCATTGTCATGCTGAGCTCCCCTTTGTCATGCTGAGCTCCCCTTTTGTCATGCTGAGCTCTGTCGAAGCATGGTACGGAGCTAATCCAATCCTTCAACAATATCGCAGCCCCAGTAATCAGCCATGACTGAGGCTCCCCTGTCCGAAAATGCTCGTGCGCCGCATCGGTGAGGGGCCGCCGCAGCAGAGATGGCGCAGGCTGCGCTTGCGAAGGAAACCCGCGTTCGTTACCAGCGAGATTGCTTGTTGATTGGAGCGGGGCACAAAGACCACGGTAACCTGCGGACACGCTTGAAGCGCCGAATCAAAGAGAATCCGTGCGACGGAGCCGCTGTCCGCGAGCCACGGCCCAACAACGCGGCCGTGCGTTAGTGCGTAACCATGCTTGTGCACTGCCAGCGATACGTTGGAATCCTGCGCAAATCTTCTTAAGGCATCGTTTCGGTCACAGCCGGTGATGCGGCGATCGATCGCTGCAGCCTGCAAAAAATCGCGCTCGGCAAGACCCACGGATGAATCCGCAGAAATGCCCGGCTTAGCATCACGTTCGTACACGTCCGTTCTATCGACGTCCGAAAAGCCGAAGCGCTCGTAAAGCGGTGCGCCGGACTCGGTTGCATCCAGTAAAAACGTCCCGCAACCGGTGCTTTGAAGAAACGCGATGAGAGCCCTCAATAGGGTCGTTGCGATTCCTTGCCGGCGTACGCTCGGATCCACTGCCATAGGACCGATGTACGCCGCTTGTCCATAACTGCGCGCCGCCCCGAATCCAACCCCGCGCCCCGTCCATCTCGGCGACGTAGCAGATCTCACCCGGCGGCAATGCGCTTGGCCCTAATTGCGGCCGCCCCGGACGTCCGAACGCAAGTTCAACAAGCGCGTCGACAAATGAAACATCATCTTCGCGCAACTCCCTCACCATCGCCGTGGTACTTCGCATGGCGACCTTTACGGGTCTCACATGCGAGCACCCCTTTTCGTGACAATCTCCTCACCGGACGGGCATTCGATCGAGCACCGTGCGTGCCAAACTCTTGGCAACATCAAGCCCAGCCTCGTTCGATGCGCCGCTCACGTTCACGTGAAATAACAGTTCGTTCTTAAGGGCCGACAGCGTGCGATCCCGAACGCCAGCATCGACAGTCTAAATCTCATCAACAGAACACCTCGCTTTTGAATCTGTGCGACCAGCTTTACCGATGGCCGTCGCGCCAGCGTCGAGCACGAGCATACGCGGCATCGGATGAGCGCCGGCAGTTACGGCTCAAGATCGCGTGGAAACGGCTATGTCCGTGCGCTGGACTTTTGCGGAAGAAGAAAGATGCGGTCGATGAATGTCATCCGGTGGCTGCTGGATTCCGATCCGTCCATTCGGTGGCAGGCGATGCGCGATCTCACGGACGAGTCGGACGAAGGCGTTGCCGCGGAACGGTCACGCGTTGCCTCGGAGGGATGGGGCGCAGCGCTCCTCGCGTTTCAGGCAGATGACGGTCATTTTGTTGTTGGCGGAAAGCGCGGTTGGTCGACCGATTTGCACGCCCTCGTCCTGCTTAAAGACATAGGGCTCGACCCGGCCTCCGCGCAAGCGCGCAGCGCAGTCGAACGCGTCCGCGAGCATCTGATCTGGGACGTCTGCGACGATAACTCGTTTTTCGACGGCGAGACGGAGCCGTGCATCAACGGCGCCGTCGTCGCACTCGGGGCATATTTCGGGGAAGGCCGCGCTGCGCTCGTTGATCGCCTCCTCGGAGAGCAGCTCAAAGACGGCGGCTGGAACTGCCAAGCTCCACCGAGCACGCGATCCTCGTTCCATAGTACGATCCGCGTTCTTGAAGGGCTATTGCAATACGAGAAGAGTTATGGTGCGGCCGCGGCGATAACGGAAAGCAGGCTGCGGGGCCAGGCCTATCTGTTAGAACGTCGCATGCTGCGGTCGCTGCGTTCCGGCGACGTGATCGATCGCCGCTGGATGCGCTTCGCTTTTCCGCCTACATGGCATTACGACGTTCTGCGCGGCCTCGACTATCTGCGTAGCGCCAACGTCGAATCCGACGAGCGGATCGTCGAAGCCGTGCAAATCGTCGAAAAACGCCGCCACCAAAATGGGCTTTGGCCGCTCAACGTTCTGCACATTGATCGGATTGCGTTCGATATGGACGCCGGCGTGGAAAGGGCGAGCTACTGGAATACGCTGCGCGCCCGTCGCGTTCTCGATTGGGCGCACGGCAACGCGCGGTCCCACCAAGTGCCTAGCGTTTGGCAGTCGGCGACAAGTTTTCGGTGCACCTTATGAGCAACGCTGCCAATCTTAACGCGTCCCGTTCCGGTAGCGAAGCGGTCATCGCCGCTTCGACTTTCGCGACGACGCGGTGCGCCCGGCGCAAGACGGTTCGTCCGGAAGCGGTTAGTTCGCCGTGAAGAACGCGTCGGTGCGTTGAATCGGCTGACCTTCGAAGAAGGCCCTCGCGCTCAAGATTAGCGACAATGCCTTGCATGGTCTGGGCCGTAACGAACGCCGCTCGAGCGAGCGCCGCGTTTGAAATTCCAGGCTCAAGCTCGAGTGCGGAGAGGACTGCGTACTGAGGCGTAGTCAGTCCGAGAGGACGCAGCGCATCGTCCATGCGCGTCCGAAGCGCCTGTTGCGCCCGCTTGAGTGCGTAACCAACCCGCTTGGCCATTGGCATTGGCATTCCGGGACTAGACATATCATGGTCCTTATAGTAGTATCAGGAACCTGATATATTTGCGTCAACCCGTCGCCGTTCCCTCCATAGCGGAGCGCCACGCTTCGGCGCCATCTCATGGAAGGATGCACCGTGACTATACTGGACCCCAAGGCGACCTACGTTACCCTCATCAACACCTTTACCGTCGATCCGTCGCGCGCTGACGAACTTCTTGACCTCTTACAAAAGGCGACTGCCGAGCGGATGCGCGACTTGCCCGGCTTCATTTCGGCCAACTTGCACGTCAGTCTCGATCGCCGGCGCGTCGCCAATTACGCACAGTGGCGGAGCCGCGAAGACTTCGACGCGATGCAGCGCGACCCCGAGGCGCAGGTACACATGCGTGAGGCCGCCGGGATCGCCGAATCGTTTGATCCGGTGCTGTATGAATTGCGGTATGTCCACGCGAGCTCGGCCTAAAGATACGCCGTAGCGGATGGCTCGTTACGGGATCGGAGTTGCATCGCGCGACCATGCGCAGGCCGGCGTTCGCGGCAAGTTTGCGCAGCTCGGGCACGGCGAGGCTGCGCCCGTACGGCGCCTTTCAAAAGGCGATTTGATCGTATATTATTCGCCACGCACGGCGTTTGAGAGCGGTGAAATGATCCAAGCATTCACGGCTCTCGGTCATATCGTTGATGACTCACCGCGTCAAGCCGAACAGACGGCCGATTTTCATCCGTATCGCCGTTCCGTTCGCTTTGAAAACGCTCGCGAAGTTGCGATCCATTCGCTTCTCCAGCGACTGTTGTTCACTCGGGGCCGCGAGAATTGGGGCATGCAATTCAGACGCGGAAGCTTCGAGATTCCCAAGGACGATTTCATAATGATCGGCCGCACAATGCGCGTTGTTCCTCCGATAGAGTAGCTAATGCCGTCAAAGACAACGAGGGCAGGGTCGTGCTCGCGATACGTGCTTGGGAAGTCACGGCTCGGAAATTTCACCACGGCGTTTTTGCGGTGATCGTCGAGATCGAATTCCGGCTTTCTGCTTCAGGTCTTCGCCGGATGTAGCGCTACATAAGGCTTTATGTGAGATGAGGTCCCCGAAAACCAGGCTCTTTGAACTGTGCGTTTCGCTGCCGGCGCCAGTTTCATTGAGCTAGGCCGCCGTCAACGAAATTGCACGGTATCGTGCCGTTGATGATGAGAACACGCGAATGGGCCACATTGTTTCAAATCTCGCGCTTGAGAACGACGCGATGAAAGAGTTGATTGAAAAAAACTCGTGGAGGACGTACAGATGCAGGCCAACCAAAGAGCCGCCGAGCGCGTGCGGGTCGGGACGAACTTTCGGGACACGCAAACCTGCTTCGCCCCAGCTCGCCGAATCAATCCCGAAACGGGTCGACGCTGTTGAAAAAGGCGCAGGCATGTATAGTGATTCAGGGACCTGCATGAACGTCGACGATTTTACGGTATTTAGCGCGCCCACTCAAGCGTGGGATGTGCGGTAACGTCGGCTTCCTCTGCATAGACATGCAGGTCGTCCCGCTCTAGACCGCCTTTTTCAACAGCGTCGGTCGTTTTCGGGATACTGGTAAGCTGCTGGTCTTAAGTAAAGAAGAGGCATCGGAGAGGGGGTCGAGCGATGACCAGCAATCGCGCGACTCGCTGCGGTCGTTCTGGCGAGTTCACGATTCGCATCGCCTCGTCAGGATAGTGCTACGACTCGCCAATTTCTGCAACGATTGTCACGATGAGGTCCACGCTGCCGTCGTTAACGAGTTGATGCGGTTCGCCCGGGTTGAAGTATAACGCGTCGCGGGGAAAAATCGAGGGGTCCGGCAAGTGCGTGGCGTTACGGCCGTTGCACAAACGTCACCTAGTAGATCGCTCATCCTCAAGATCGTCCACGAGAAAATCGAGCGACAATTCAAACTGGTGGCCGTAACCTCTGAGTATGCAGATCTTCGCCGACGGCAGAACCTTACCATACGAGAAAGCGTCGTCGACGGGGATGATGTGATCGTCGTCGCTGTG
>JAABUQ010005948.1_pt1 | contig 18960 bp, 21 predicted proteins | sample 5560001 | NCBI WGS metagenome assembly JAABUQ01 (sample SAMN10711888, study PRJNA513371) | rock metagenome | isolation source: Antarctica rocks | place: Antarctica: Victoria Land, Finger Mt nord | collected 2015-12-18
GTGCTGCCTGGAGCGGGCGCGAATCCCGATCACGCTGGCGAGCGACCGCGACGTCTTCGCCGCGGCGCTCGACACCTGCTGGCGGATCGACCCGGGGGAGGCGCGGCTGGTGGTCATCCCCAACACCCTGGAGGTCAACGACCTCTGGATCTCGCCCGCGCTGGAGGCCGAGGCCCGTGCCCACCCACACCTGAGTTTCACGACGGACTTCCGCCCGATCCCGTTCTCGGCCGACGGCACGCTCGACCAGGAAGGGCTCTTTCCCGAGAGCGTCCGGGGCCGCCGGGCCGCCGGCGCGTATGCTGGCCACCACTGACCTTGTGGGAACCCCCTTGAGCCAACCGACCTCGCCCCGCTACCGCATCCTGGCCCTTGACGTGGACGGCACCCTGCTGGACCGCGAGGGAACTTTGCGCCCCCGCACGGCCGCCGCGGTCGCCCGCGCGGCGGAGTCCGGCATCCGGCCGGTCCTCTGCACCGGCAGGCGCTACCGCCGCGCGCGGCCGGTCGCCGAACAACTTGGGCTCGACGCGCCGCTGGTGTGTAACTCGGGCGCCCTGGTCAAGGACCCCGCCGGGCATCGCACCCTCTGGCGGGCCGACCTCGGCGCCGGCCCGCTGGCCGAGGCGCTGGCCCTCTTCCGCGACCGCGACGAGCCGGCCGTCTCGTTCCGCGACGACGATCCCGCATTCCCCGACTTCCTGGTCGCCCATAGCCCGACGGGCCGTCCCCTGTTCGACGAGTTCGTCGCCCTGAACCGCGAGCACGCCGGGATCGACCCCGACTGGGCCGACCGCCGCGACCTCGATGGCCATTTCCACCTCTGCGCCATCGGGACCCGAGCCGCGATGCTCGCCTTCGAGGAGGCCGTGCAGGCCGACCTGCCTGGCCGCTTCCGGACGTTCGTCCAGCGCAGCCCCCGCTATTCCGGCACGATGTGCGAGCTGCTGCGCGAGGACGCCAGCAAGTGGACCGCCGTCCTGCACCTGGCCGAACTCTGGGGCGTGGCCCCTTCGGAGATCTGCGCCGTCGGCGACGACATGAACGACCTGCCGATGATCGCCGGCGCCGGCCTGGGCGTCGCGATGGGCCACGCCCCCCCCGCAGTCCTCGCCGCCGCCGACCTCGTCACCGGCGATCACGACCGCGACGGCGTCGCCATGCTGATTGACGACATCCTCCTGGCGTAATTTATCTTTACCTAGTGATGTTTCTCGAATTAATACATGAGTAATTCATTTTCCTGGAATCGCGAGCCCGCCGACTCCGACCGCACCCTTGAGGAGAACTGGCTTTTCCACCTGCGTCGCGAGCGGTTCCGCTCGGGCCTCTCGGGCCGGGCGCACGACTTCTACGTCATGCACCTGGCCGACGCGGTGCACGCCATTGCCCTGACGCCGGAAAACGATCTGGTGATGGTCGAGCAGTTCCGCGCCGGGTCGGGCCGCGACAGCCTGGAGACACCCGGCGGCCTGCTGGAGCCCGGCGAGGACCCGCTCGCCGCCGGCGTGCGCGAGCTCTTGGAGGAGACCGGCTACGCGGGCGACCCGCCGACCTTGCTGAACGCCGTCTGGTCAAATCCCTCGATCCTGACCTCGCGCATCACGACGATCCTGGTCCCGAACGCCCGCCTCGTGGCCGCGCCCAAGCTCGACGAGGGCGAGGAGGTGCGAGTCCAACTGGTCCCGGCCGCCACGGTCCTCGGCCTGATCCGCTCGGGGCGGATCGACCACGCCCTCGCGGTTCAGGGGCTGCTCACCTGGCTGGTCGAGGCGGGCCTGAGCTGAGCTGAGCGGTCAACGCCGCGGAAGCAGACTGCGGAACCGATCGAGCGGGAAGGTCGGCTCCGGCTCCATCTCGAAGAACTCGCCGAGCTGGTTGCGGACGCGCTCCGGGTCGTCCATCGTCCCCTTACGGGGAAGGTTCAACATATCGGCGGCATTCCGATAGGTGGGGAGGTAAGGGGCATCGACCCGGCCAAACGCGAGGGCGATCGCGTCGAGGCCGATGCCCTCGCGGCGGGCGACGGCCTCGGCCTGATCGAGCCTGGCCAGGTGGCGTGCCTGCCAGGCGATGCGGAGGTCGGCCAGGACGCGTGCCCGCTGCAACTTCAGCGAGGGGATGAGGAAGACCTTCGCCTCGGCCGCGTTCATCCTCGGCACGCTCGCGATGAAGATCGCGTCGACTCTCGGCTGATGGAGGACGATCAGGGCGACCTCCAGCAGCAAGACGCCGAGCGCCCCTCCTCGGGAGGGAAGCTGTACCGACCGGGCGGGCCGCATCGCCGACGATCCCGTCCACCACCCCGCGACGAAGAGGATGGCCCCGAGTTGTGGAGAGGTGTCGTACCAGGGCATGTTCCCCCGCAGGCTTGAATAGGGGAAATAGGCGCGGAAACTCCACTCCCACCAGTAAGCGATCAGCACCAGTGCCACGCCAGCACATTCCAAGGGATTCGGCCTCCGCCGTGCCCAGCGGAGCCAACCGGCCCAGGCCAGCGCGAGCCCCGCCGAGAGGACCGCCCCTTGCGTGGGCGTGGACTCCGTCAGCAGGCCGAGGTTGCCGAAGATGAGGTTCTCGGGGATCGCCTGGAGCATGTGACTGGCCCCCTGGAGCGGGCCGATGGCCTCATCGAGGGTTCGCCCGTGGATGGTGGTGAGGCGGGCGCCTTCCAGCGACTTGATGCCAGCGAAGTAGGCGACGGCCGCGGCGAGGACCGTCGCCGCCAGGGGGACCGCGGCGGCTTTGAGGCAGCGCCGGCGGCCGTCGGCCAGCAGGTAGACCGCGCCGACGGGGCCCGCCGCGTGTCCGATCGTCCAGATGCCGCCCGCCAACACCGCGGCGACGGCCGCCGCGACCAGCCGCCAGGTTCCGCCGCGGCGTCGCCAGCCTTGCAGGTAGTGGAGGGTCGCCAGCGTGCCGAATCCCGCCAGAAGCGTCTGCCCCGCCGAGTACCAAGTCGCGGCCGACAGCATCACCGAGGTCGTCCCGGCCGCCACCATCGCCGCCAGGCCGATCGTCGCCCGGCCCGTTTCGCGGGCGACCAGCCGCCCCAGGAGGATCGACGTCGCCGCCAGGATCGAGACGGCGGCCCAGTTCAAGGCACCTTGCAGGGCGGCCAGGCTGCCGGCCGTCGCCGTGACCGCCCAGGTCAGCAGCCGCCACACCGGGACGACGTGCGAGTTGTGCGGGACAAAGAACTTCGCCACCGCCCTACCCAGGTTGCGCGACGAAGCGACATATTCGAAATCGTCGCTGAACAGGTGATAGTGGCCGATCAGGTCGTAGAACAGCCACGCGGGACCGAGCAAGGCCAGCATGCCGACCAGCAGCGTGGGGATGGGGCCGATCGGGCGCAGTCCCCAGGGGACGGCGGGCGTCGGCTTGGCCGGCAAGGTCATCGGCTCGGGTCCAGCGCGATGGAGGGAGGCGGTACGGAAGGACACGCGAGCCATGATCGCCGCGCCCCCCCCGCGTTGCAATCCCGGGGCGCCCAGGTCTCAGCGGCCGGTCCTCGCCTCGACCAGCATGGCGAGGGCCTCGCGCCGGGTGCCCTCGGCGGCGGACTCGCCCCGGAGCATGGCGGCCAGCTCCTCGACGCGGTCGGACTCGTCCAGCGGGGTGATGGTGGTCCGCGTCCGGCCGCGAGCCGTTTCCTTGCGGATCACCCACTGGTGCGCCGCGAAGCTGGCCATCTGCGGCAGGTGGGTCACGCAGACGACCTGATGGTGCCGGGCGAGGTCCGACAGCTTGCGCCCCAGGGCCGCGCCCAGCCGACCGCCAACGCCGGTGTCGATCTCGTCGAAGACCAGCGTCGGCACCCCGTCGGCCCCCGCCAGGACCGTCTTGACCGCAAGCGTGATCCTCGACAGCTCGCCCCCCGAGGCGATCCGCCGCAAGGGACGCGGACTCTCGCCAGGGTTCGGGGCGAAGACGATCTCCACCCGGTCGGCCCCACCCACCGGCGCGGCCGAGGCCGTCGGATCGGCTCCGAGCGGCAGGGCCTCGACCTCGACCGAGACGCGGGCCTCGGCCAGGCTCAGCGCCTTCAGATGCTCCTGAACGGCCTTGCCGAAAGCCCTGGCCGTCTTGCGCCTCGCCGTCGAGAGGGACCGTGCGGCGGCCTGTACCTCTTCCCAGGCGCGGGCCAGCGGGGCTTCCAGGGCGCGCGGATCGGCGTCGTCGCCGTCGAGGGCGGCAAGCTGGGCCTCGACGGCCGACCGCCGCGCGGCCAGGTCGTCCGGCTCGCAGCGGAACCGGGAGGCCAGGCGGCGGTACACGGCGAGCCGGGCCTCAACCTCTTCCAGGCGGGCGGGGTCGTCCTCCCAGCCGCGGCCGAGGTTGCGGAGGCTGTAGGCGATCTCGCGCACCTCGTCGGCGAGCCGACCCAGGTCCGCGCCGGCGTCGGCAAGCTGTGGGACGGAATCGGCCAGGGGGGCCAGCAGGCGGGCGACCCGCTCCAGGAGGCCCTGCGCCGAGCGGTCGGCCTCGTAGAGCAGGGCGAACCCCTCGGCGGTGGCGGCGCGGATCTGCTCGACATTGGCCAGGCGGTGCGCCTCGCGGGCGAGCTCGTCAGCTTCTCCGAACCGGGGGTCGGCCTCGGCCAGTTCGTCGCGTTCGAATGCGAGAAGGGCCTGTTCCCGCCTATGGTTGTCGGCGTCATGGATCAGAGCGAGCCGGCGGCGGCGCAGGGCGTCGTGGGCGTCGCGGGCCACGGCGTAGGCGGCCAGCCGCGGACCGAGGCCGCCGTGGGCGTCGAGCAGGTCACGCTGGCGGTCGGGCTCCAGCAGGGAGCGGCCCTCGTGCTGGCCGTGGATGTCGACGAGCCTGCGGCCGAGAGCGCGGAGGGTCGTGGCGGCGACGGGGAGGCCGTTGACGTGGGCCGTGGCCCGTCCCTGGGCACCGACGCGGCGGGTCAAGATCCACTGATCGCCGTCGATCGGGCCGCCGAGGATCGCTTCCAGATCGGCGCGGAGGGCGGGGGAAGTGACCTCGAAGACCGCGGCGGCCCGCGCCTCGGCCTTGCCGGTGCGGACGAGGTCGGCGGTCGCCTTGCCGCCCAGCACCAGGCCCAGGGCCGTCAGGAGGAGGCTCTTGCCCGCGCCGGTCTCGCCCGTCCAGGCGCAATAGCCGTCGCGCAGCTCGACGCGGGCGTCCTCGATCAGGGCCAGGTTCTGCACGGAAAGTTCGCGGAGCACGGCGGGCCGGCCTCCTTCGCTTGCGATGCGGGTGGCGGACCTCCAACCCTACTTCACGTTCAGGTTCAGATTCCGGGTGTGAAAGGCAAGCGCCTCGCGTACGTGCTGGTCCCAGTAGCCCCAGTCGTGGGCGCCGGGATACTCCTGGTATTCGTGGGTGATGTGCAACTGTTCCAGGTGGGCGTGGAAGTCGCGATTCTGGTCGATCAGGAAGTCGCCCGTTCCGCAGTCAATCCGCAGCGCGGGCAGGAGGCCGTGGTCGACCTTCTCGACAATGGCGAAGGGGTCCTCGGGGCCCCCCTTGGGGTCGGGGCCGAAGACGCGCACGAATTCATTCCCAAACTTCTGGATGTGTTCGGGCTTGCGCAAGAAGCCGACGGCGCCGGAGTGGGAATTGACGCTCACGAACAGCTCGTGGTGCTTCAGGCCGATCTTCACGGCCCCGTAGCCCCCCATCGAAAGACCGCCGATGGCCCTTCCCGCCCGCTCGGCCTTGACCGGGAAGGTGTGGTCAATCAGACCGACGACGTCCTTCAGGAGGTCGTCCTCGTAGGCGAACCCCTCGGCGGCGTTGGTGTAGAACCCGCGCCCGCCATCGGGCATCACCACCACCAAGGGCAGCCCGGAGGCGTAACGCTCCACGCTCGTCCGGCGCATCCAGATCGACTGGTCGTCGGAAAGCCCGTGCAGCAGGTAGAAGGCAGACCACGGCCGGGGGGCCGCCGGATCGTCGGGGAAGACGACGTTGACGGTCGAGGCCTTGGCCAGGGAGCGGCTGAAATAATGGATCGTCGCGAACGCCATTGGCGGGCCTCAGTCGTTCGGTCCCGGGTGCAGGTGGAGGTTGCGGGCGTGGAACGCCAGGGCCTCGCGGACGTGGAGGCTCCAGTATTGCCAGTCGTGCGACCCGGGGTGTTCCTGGTACGCGTGCGGAACCTTGAGCTTGTCGAGGTGGGCGTGGAAGGCCCGGTTCTGGAGGATAAAGGGATCCTCGTCGCCGCAGTCGATCCAGAGGGCCGGCATCGACTTCCGGTTGACCTTCTCGACCAGAGCGAACGGGTCTTCGGGGCCGTCCTTGGACGACTTCCCGAAGATGCGCGTGAACTCGCTCGTCAATCGCTTCGACTCGAAGGGGTTTTGCAGCAGCCCCAGGACCCCGGATTGCGAGTTGACGCTAGCAAAGAGGTCGGGATGCTTCAGGGAAAGCTTGATCGCGCCAAATCCCCCCATCGACAGTCCGCCGATCGCCCGCCCGGCCCGCTCCTTCTTGACGGGGAAGTTCCGCTCGACCAGGCCCATGACGTCCTTCAGCAGGTCGTCCTCGTAGGCGTCCCCCTCGACCGCGTTGGTGAACCACCCGCGCCCGCCGTCGGGCATCACCACGACGATGGGCATTCCCAGCGTGTACCGCTCAATGAGCGACCGGCGCATCCAGGTCGTGTGGTCGTCGGAGAGCCCATGCAAGAGGTAATACGTCGCCCAGGGCTCCTTCGCGTCAGGGCTGTCCGGGAAGAGGATGTTGAAGCTGGACGCGTGTTCGAGCGAGTGGCTGTAGTAATGGATCGTCGCGAACGCCATCGGTGCGGGCCCCCGGCCAGGTTACTTGATCTTGGCGCCCGGGATGCACTCGGGATCGTCTGGCGACAGCAGGACGACCTTCTCGCCGGAGGTCGCGGCCAGGAGCATGCCTTGAGACGTTTCGCCGCGCAGCATCGCCGGGGCGAGGTTGTCGACCACGACGATGAGCTTGCCCACCAATTGCTCGGGCGTGTAGTGCAGGCGGATGCCCGCGACGATCTGCTTGGGCTCGCCCCCGAGGTCGACCTGAAGCAGCATCAGCTTATCCGCATTGGGATGCGGACGGGCCTCCAGCACCTTGGCCACCCGCAGCTCGACCTTGGCGAAATCCTCGTAGCTAATGGGGTCGGCCATCGGCGTCCCTCAATCCGTCGGTCTCGGTTGCGGAGCGATCGGCATCCTAGCCGCGCCGCCGAGGCCCTGTCAAGGAAGCGTCTGGCCTTTTGTTCAGAGGTCGGCGAACAGGTCCGCCGGCCGCACGTCCAGCCCGGGCAGCAGGTGGGTGCGATACACCTGGTGGGCCGGGACGATTGCCTCGTCCCAGGTATCGCCGGCGCGGCGAAGGGCATGCATCCGGCGGGGGTCGGGGTCGACGATCCAGTATTCGGTGGCACCCACGAGGAGGTAATCCTGGCGCTTCTCGATGAGGTCGCGCGATTCGCTGCCCGGGCCGAGGACCTCGACGACGATTTGAGGCGTCCAGCGTATCCAGGGATGTTCGCCAGGGGGTGGCGGGAGAAGATAGATGGCCTGATCGGGCTGGCGACACGACTGCAACCGGGGAAGTCGCACGCTGCACGAGGCGCGGTTCGAGCGGAACTCGATGCGACGGGGATTGGCAGTCCCGTACAGGACGAACAGGCTCGACAGCCGTTCGACGATCCGGCCATGCGTGAGGTTGGGGACCTCCGTCACCACGACCACGCCGCGGGCCAATTCGTAGAGCCCACCTTCCTCGAAGTCCGCCGCGATGAAGTCTTCGAAAGAGACTCGCAGGCCGTCATCGGTACGCCCGATGAATCGGGGGGAGGCGGTAGCCATCATCAGGCTCCGGGGCGAACGAATATCAATCGGTCAAGCTCAGCGGATCCCGATGCCCGATGAGCAATGAGAAGGACGGGGGCAACCGCGGCGGCCGCGGTCCGCTGCTGTGCGAGGTCAGGCGTCGGCTCCCGTGGGCGGGTCATGACGCAGTGCGGTTGGTACGCTCTCACAGTTCATTAGCACGCACCGGCCATCCAACTTCCCGACCAAAGAGATCAGATACGATGTGTCGCCGTCGTCGATGGAGATGCGGACCTCGAGTGACTGGTCTTCGAAAGATTGCAAATCGCGGATCAGCGCGTCGATGGTCTTGCCGCGTGTTTTCCACTCGGGATCGCGGTTCGACATCGGCGAGCCCCCTGCCGCCTAACGATGAAACTCAGCGGACCGGGCCCACCCGGGTCCTGACGCACCATGATACGCGATGTGGCCGGCGTCAGCTTGGTCAGGTCAGGTTGTCTTGCCCGCGGGCCTCATACTCCGGCCAGCCATAACACCCGCTGAAGTGCTCCACACTCAGCTCGCACTCAACCGCCTTGGGCAACTCAGAGAACACCCCATCGGCCCGCGCCCGGACGACCACCGCCTTGACCATCTCGCCGAGGTACTCCGCCAGCTCGGCGTCGGCCGGAAGTATCACCTCCGTGCCGTCAAGGTCGGTGAGAGTGACCGGCTCGTCGGACTCCCCGGCCGCGAGCCAGAGCGGCCGGTCGAGCATGTTGTCTTCGATCAGTTGCGTCCACTCACCGTCAGGTTCGGCCTCGGGCCGCGTGTCGAAGACGACGACCACCCACCCGGCCTGCGAGTATTCGTAACCGACCTCGACCAACTTGACCGGGCCGGGGCCACCCAGAACGTTCCCGCCGGCGGGATCGAAGTTCCGCACTCGGTCGGCGATGTGCTCATACACCTCGGCGAAGTCGCGTCGCAGATCGAGTCGCACAAGTACCTCCGCGGCTCCGAGCGTTTTACGCCTAACAAATGGTAGGCGAGATATCTGTCGCGATTTTCGACTCCAGTCGCCGGGCGATACGCTCGCGCGAGCCTATCGGTGCCGGCGCGGGACCACAAAGAGACTCGCGGCGGGGTGCGCTGATTTCGGCTATGGGACGGCCGACGTGGCCTGCCCCTACCCCACTGAGTTTACCGACCCCCTGCCGGCATGGCGAGGCGCGCCAGGCCGCCGACGAGGCCGCGGATGACGGCCCAGGCGACGACGAAGGGGGTTGTCGGGTGCTTCAGGATCGTGGGGGTGTTCCCCTCGAACAGGAAGTGGCCGGCGAACATGAAGGCGTAGCCGCCCAGGACGAGGGCCAGCGACCACCAGGGGCGGAAGGGCAGGAGCAGGATCGCCGCGGCGACCATCGGCCAGCCGACACCGACGTGGAGGAAGCTGTTGACCGGGTTCGTGTGGTCCTGCCGGTACTTGGCGACGAGGCGGTCGAACCGGGGGGCGGGCATCGCGGAACTCCTTTTCCGGGACGGAGGCCGGGCCCCGTCCTGGGGCCGATCGCCGCATGGTCGCACGGCCCCAGGCTCGCGTCAATCCGAGGCGGCGGGTGTGCCTTGTGGGCTGCCGGACCGGTGGACCTTGGGGTCGTTGTACGTGTCGAGGCCCTTGTGAGCGACCTTGGGGTAGTAGCTCTCGAACTTGAAGTGCGGCGAGTTGTCCTCGTCGTGGCACTGGAGGCAGAGGCGGTTGCGGTCGGCGCGGTCGGCGGTCAGGGCGATGGCCTTGCGGGCCTCGGCGTCGTCAGGCTGCTGGATGTGCTTCGAGGCGGGGCCGTGGCAGTTCTCGCACTGGTTGCCCTTGAGGTGGGCGGTTTCGGTGGCGGAGCGGAAGCCGGAGTCGTACTGGAAGCCGGTCGTGTGGCACGAGACGCACTCGGCGTCGGCCTCGCGGTTGCGGCCCGGCTTCAAGAGGCCCTCATACGCGCGGGCATGGCCGGTCCCCCGCCAGCGGGCGAAGGTGTTGGGATGGCACGACTGGCAAGCCTCGGCCCCGACGAACTTGGCGCCGGGGGCACCGCCGACGAAGGGGCGACGGGGGAAGTCCTCGACGACGCGGGCGGCCTTGTACTCCTCCTGGAGGTCAACGTCCAGGAGGGTCCGCATCGCCTCGGCCTGGTCGTAGCGCGAGTTGAGCATCACGCGCTGGTAGCGGAAGGGGGTCTTCACGTCCTGGTAGAGGCCGACGACGCCGACGTACTGCCCCTTGCGGCCGACGGAAATCAGCAGGGTCTTGCCGTCGTTGAGGGGGACCGGCTCCTTGTCGGGGTCGGGATGCGCCGAGGTAGCCACGACGATGTCGAAGCCGGGGAAGGCCAGGGCCAGGGCCGTCGCCTTCTCCGTCGCCTTCTCAGGGGCGCCCTGAACCATCAGGACCTGCACCTGCGTGTCTTTCTCCAGGTCAGCGAGTACCGCGGGCAGGACCTCGGCGGGCTCCTGGAACGTGAGCAGCGCCGCTTTGTCCGGGTCGTTCAGGGCGGCGAAGGCGTCGGGGTCGAGCACGGCGGTGATGCCGATCTTGACCGGGCCGGCCTCGGTGCGCACCGACTTGCGGAAGACGCCCGTCTGGTCGATCCCGTCGGCCAGCGTGACGTTGGCCGAGACGACTCGGGGGCGATCCTTGAGGGTGTTGACGATGCGCATCAGCGTGTCCCCCACGCCCAGCTTCAGGTCGTTGGCGCCCAGGGCCAGGGCGTCGTACTTCATGAGGTCGAGCGCGTGCAGGGCGGCGCCGAACTTCAGCTTGACCTCCTCGGGGCCGCCACGGTCGGTGGCGGGGTCGTGGGCGAGGCTGCCCAGGTCGATCATGGCCAGGGGCCAGCCCTGCTTGCGAAGGCGATCGAGCAGGTCGAAGCGGCGGCCGAGGCCCCCCTTCTGGCCTTCGGTGCACCCGCAAGGTTCGAGGTAGCCGTCCTGCTGCCCCGAGATGACCAAGGCACCCGCCGGCCTCGGCCAATCGGCGAAGGGCTTCGCGCCAGGACTGGCCGGGGGCGGCGAGGTGTTCGGAGTGACCAGCGGCCCTTTCGACGCGGAGCCTCGGGAATTGCATCCGAGGGGGGACAGGGCAAGGACCAGGAGCAGGGCCTGGCCCGTCCCGACACTCGGCCGGCGGGAGGTTCGGCGCATCGTCATCCTTTCCGATGGGCGGGCGCGGGAGGGGCCTCAGCCGGCGCCGGAGACCAGGACGTGCACGGGAATCGTCACGCGGCCAGCCCCCGGGTGGTCGGTCTTCAGCACGATCGGCCCGGTGATCACACCCGGCTCGGTGCCGGGGGGGATGGTGACGGTCATGCGATACTGGCGCAGCGTGCTCGATTTGGCGTCCGCTCGGGGTTGTTGATCGGCCTTCGCGACCTCAACCTTCAAGAGGGTCGGGGATTTCTCGACCTCGAACTTCGTTTCCTCCTGCCCGCGGACCATCAGGGCGACCGTCGCGCGACCCCCCTTGCGGCCGGACACCCCGGTCAGGCGGATCTCCTCGGGCGTGGGGGTGATGGGTCCGACAAGCTTGCCCGAGACGCCGATCCGGATCTCCGGGCGGCCTGGGTGGTCGGTCGCCAGGACCAGCTCCGCCGCGAACGGGCCGAGGGCCGTGGTCGGCTTGGCGAGGATCTCCAGGTGGTAACCGGCTTTGACCTTGAATCCCTTCAAAGCGGCGCTCGTCAAGGATTTGAGCCTCCCCTCGATCAGGTCGGGCCGCGAGCTGGTGATCGAGGTGATCTCAAAGTTCGGCCGGTCGGGGGAGTAGATCGCCCGGTTCGCGAGCGTCCCCTGATCGTTCGGCACGTTTCCCAGGTAAGTCGCCGGCTCCGGGGGGACCATTAGGATCGGCGGCTGGACGATCCCACTGACGAGAAAGGTGATCTGATCCCGGGTCGGGTCCGAAGTGATGACGGTGGCCGATTGCCGGAAGGACCCCTCCAACTCCTTGGTCTCCCACTCCAGGCGGATCTCGGTCTTGTCGCCCGGCTTGACGATCGCCTTGCCATCCTTTCCCAGGTTGGCGACGGTGCACTTACAGGTGGTACTTCCGAGGGCCACCCGCAGGTCTCCGTCCCCATCATTGCGGATGGTCCAGGCCCTCGACCCTCGCGTTTGCAGGGGCATCGTGCCGAAGTCGTATTCCAGCCCTTCCTTGACCGTCGCCTGGGGCGCTGGGCCCTCCGGCTTGACCGGGAAATGGGCCGGGCCGCCCGAGGGGGCCTTGCCCTCCGGCAGGAGATCGACCGCCACGGTAGCCGCGGCCGACAGGGCGATCACCACAACGGCCAGGAGGATCCAGCGCGTCATCGGACGAGGCACTCCACTTGAGGCGGCCGGCCGCGGGATTTGGCGAGGGAGAACCAGAACCAGGGAGATCGCCAAGCGGCAGGGTGCGCGGTCCGTGCCGCCGCCTTCAAATTCTAAGGGCCACCGGCGCCCCCGGTCAAGCGATCGGGCCACTCACCCGGGAGGCTGCCGACCAGCGCGGGCCGTTGATTTTTCCGGGGGCTCCTCTTATAACCGAAGTTCCAGCCGCGCGGCCCTGGACCCTCCGGCGGCAGCGAACCCTGAGTGGTGGAGTGTCCGGCCGAGCCCGGGCGACTGCGATGGCCAAACGGCTTTACGTCGGCAACCTGTCCTACGGCGTCACCTCCGAAATCCTTCAGGAGATTTTCGAGGAGTTTGGCATCGTCCGCTCCGCGCAGGTCCTCAGTGATCGCGAGACCGGCCGCAGCCGTGGTTTCGGGTTCGTCGAGATGGATTCCGACGACGAAGCGGTCGCCGCGATCGAGAACATCGACGGCCGCGAGCATGACGGCCGCCGCCTGAATGTCACCGAAGCCAAGCGTCGTACCCCCGGCGGCGGTGGCGGCGCAGGCGGCTACGGTGGTGGTCGATCCGGAAGCGGCGGCTATGGCGGCGGTGGTTATGCCGGCGGCGGAAGATCCTGAACGGCCCATCGGGCGATCGGCTTTCTCTTTTCGGCGGACCACGCATGGCGGACGCGGCGGGCACGCTTGATCCACCGAGGCGGGAACTCCTGGGCCGCATCGAGGCGGTCCTGGACTCCGAGGTGCGCCCGAACCTCCGCGCCGATGGCGGCGAGGTCGAGGTGGTCGGCATCGACGAGGATTACATCGTTCAGGTCCGCATGGTCGGGGCCTGCCAGGGGTGCCCTTCCTCGACGATCACGCTGACGATGGGCATCGAGGCGGCGTTGAAGGCGCGATTCCCCGAGATCCGCTTCCTGGAAGCCGTCCCCTGACTCACCCGGACGGCCCCAATGCTCCAGGCCCAAGGCCATCCCACCGCATCGCGATCGCTTGCTGAGCCCCCCTGGGCCTGGCCCAGGGCGGCGTACGTCCATATCCCCTTCTGCGCCCACAAGTGCGGCTATTGCGACTTCGCCTCCCTGGCCGGCGCCGACCACCTGGCCGACCGCTACCTGGACGCCCTGGGCCGCGAGATCGCTACCCTCGATGGGCCGCACGAGGTCGACACGATCTTCGTCGGCGGGGGGACGCCGACACGGCTGGATTTCGGTCAGCTTGCGCGGCTCTTGGGGATGATCCGCGCCGCCTTCCCGCTGTCCGAAGGAGGCGAGTGGACCGTCGAGGCCAATCCCGGCACGATCGACGAGGCCAAGGCCGACGTGCTGGCCGATGGCGGCGTGAACCGGGTGAGCCTCGGGGCCCAGTCCTTCCAGCCGGCGCTGCTGCTGGCCCTGGAACGCCACCACGCGCCCGCGGAAGTTGCGAAGGCCCTGGAGCTGGTCCGGCCGCGGTTCCCGTCGTGGTCGTTCGACCTGATCTTCGGAGTTCCCGGCTCGACCCCCGAGCACTGGCGCGACGACCTGGAAATCGCCCTGGGCCTGGGCCCCTCGCACCTGTCCTGCTACGGCCTGGTCTTCGAGAAAGGCACGCCCCTCTGGAAGCAGCGCGAGGCCGGGCACGTGCGGCCGGTCGACGAAGAGGCCGAGCGCGAGATGTATGCCCACGCCATCGACCGCCTGGCTCTGGCCGGGCTGGCGATGTACGAGATCTCCAACTACGCCCGCCCCGGCCACGAGTCGCGTCACAACCTGGTTTACTGGGCGAACGACGCGTATTTCGGCGTCGGCCTGGGGGCGGCGCGCTACGTCCGGGGCGTCCGCTCGGTCAACACCCGCGAGCTATCCTCATACTTGCGGCGCATCGAATCGGGCCGCGACGCCACCGGCCCGACCGAGACCCTCGACCCCGAGGCCCGCGCCCGAGAGACCGCGACGTTGATGCTCCGCCGGACGATCGCGGGATTGGACCGCGCTGACTTCCGGCTGCGGACTGGCTTCGATCTTGACGCCCTGGCCGCCGAAGCCCTGGCGAAGCACACGGCCGCCGGCCTGCTCGAAGACGACGGCCGCCGCATCCGCCTGACACGCGAGGGCGTTTTCCTCGCCGACACGGTGCTCCGCGACCTGCTCTGATCGACCTTGAAGAATTCATGAAACCGGCGCGACTCGCTTCGGTTCGCGCCCTCCTCCTGTTATTTGTGGTCGGTTGAATCGGTGGATCGGGCGAGCGTAGTGGGGGGTCCGGCGGCGATGATCGAGGTCGAAGGGCTGAGGAAGTCGTTCGGCCGGTTGGAGGTCCTGAAGGGGCTCCACTTCCGGGTGCGGCGGGGCGAGTCGGTCATCGTGCTCGGCGCCAGCGGCGCGGGCAAGTCGACCCTGTTGCGCTGCCTGAACGGGCTGATCCTGCCTGACGGGGGCAGCCTGACGATCGGGGGAATCGCCGTGCGGCGCGAGAGCCTCCGCGCGTTGAGGAAGCGGGTGGGGTTCATCTTCCAGGGCTTCAACGTCATAGGAAACCTGTCGGTCTTGCGGAATGTCCTGGTCGGCCGGCTCGCCGAGAAGAGTTTCTTCAACCTCGTCTTTACCAGGGCCGACCGGCTCGCCGCGATGGACGCCATCGAGGCCGTCGGTCTCGCCGACAAGGCTCATGGGCGGGTCGACACCCTCAGCGGCGGCCAGAAGCAGCGCGTCGGGATCGCGCGTGCCCTGGCCCACGGCCCCGACATCCTCCTGGCCGACGAGCCGGTCTCGAACCTCGACCCGCGCACCGGGGGCGACGTGCTGGCCCTGTTGCGGTCGATCAACCGCGAGCGCGGGACGACCCTGATCTGCAACATCCACGACGTCGCCGCCGCTGCCCGCATGGGAGACCGCGTCCTCGGCCTCCGCGACGGCCTCATCCGGTACGACGGCCCCCCCGCCGGGTTGACCGCCGGGGAACTGGAGCGGATCTACGGTCCATCGTCCCCTACCGCGCCCCGCCCGGAGGTCTCGCCTTGAGCCGCAAAGTTGCTCTGCTGGGTGTCGGACTCCTTCTCATCGCGTCGACCTTCCCGGCTTGCGACCGGAACGAGCGGGACGGCGGCCCGCGGACTGCCAGTCCGCCTGCCCCCGAGGCCAGGGCGTCGCGCAATCCCGAGACCCTCAAGGTCGCGCTGCTGCCGGACGAGTCGCCCGCGTCGATCATCAAGAAGAACGACAAGCTCAAAGCCTACCTGGAATCGGCCATCGGCAAGCCGATCGAGTTGGTGGTGACGACCGACTACTCCTCGATGATCGAGGCGATGCGCCGGGGACAGATCGACGTTGGCTATTTCGGGCCGCTCTCGTATGTCCTGCTGAAGCAGAAGATGCCTGGCGCCATCGCCTTCGCCGCCAAGCTGGAGGGCGGGGCCCCCACCTATAAGGCCGTGGTGATCGCGGGGGCCGACAGCGGCGTCTCCACGCTGAGGGACCTGAAGGGCAAGATCGTCGCGTTCGGCGACCCGGCCTCCACGTCCAGCCACCTGATCCCCAAGCACATGTTGCGGGAAGCCGGCTTGACGCCGGGCGACGACTACCGGGACGTGTTCGCCGGCGCCCACGACGCCGCCGCGATCGCCGCCCAGAACGGCAACGCCCAGGCGGCGGGCCTGAGCCTCTTCCTGTTCACCACGCTCGTTGAGCAGGGCACACTCAAGGCCGACAAGGTCAAGGTCATCGCCGAGTCGAGGCCCTACCCGAATTACCCTTGGGTGCTGACCGACGACCTCGACCCCAAGCTTCAAGAGTCGATCAAGTCGGCCTTCTACGACCTCAAGGACAAGGACGTGCTGAAGCCCTTGAAGGCCGAAGGCTTTGCCCCCATGAAGGACGCCGACTACGACGAGATCCGCTCGATGGCCAAGCTCCTCGGCGTCGACCTGGAGAAGCCCAGGTGAGCCGGCTCGATGACCTCGACGGCGGACACGGTCAACCCCCGCGACCTCCTCGTCAACCGGGGCGCGTCGGCGTGTACGCGACGATCCTCGTCTGGGTGGCGCTGATCGTCGGATCGGCCGTCTACACTTTACGCACCAGCGGCGAGGCGCTGACCTCGCGGAAGACCGTCGTCAACTTCTTCGCCATCGTCGTTGAGATGCTGCCCCCGGACCTCAGCGCGGTCCAGACGCTGGGCAAGCCGATGGTCGAGACGGTGGCGATGAGCGTCATGGCGACGCTCGTCGCGGCCCTGGCGGCGATCCCCGCGGGGTTCCTGGCGTCCCGGACGACCACGCCGCATCCCCTGGTGGCGCACCTGGTGCGCGGGGTGCTCGGGGCGCTCCGCACGATCCCGGAACTCATCCTGGCGATCATCTTCGTGGCCTCCGTCGGTTTCGGCATCCTCCCGGGCATCCTGGCCCTGGCGGCCCACTCCACGGGGATGCTCGGCAAGCTCTTCGCCGAGGAGATCGAGAAGGCCGACCCCGGGCTGACCGAGGCCGTGGCGTCGTGCGGCGGCTCGAAATTTCACGTCATCATCTTCGGCGTCGTCCCGCAGATCGTGACCCACCTCGTCGACTTCACGCTCTTCCGCTGGGAGCACAACTTCCGCGCCTCGGCGGTGGTCGGCATGGTCGGCGCGGGCGGCATCGGGTTCGCCCTGGTCTCGTCGCTGCGATTGCTCCAGTACCGGCAGGTCTCCGCGATCCTTCTCGTCGTGTTCGTCGTCGTCCTGCTGGTCGAGGGCTTCGGCAACCTCGTGCGCTCGCGTCTCCTCGGAAGGTCGAACTGATGGCAAGGCCGCGCGTCTTCGTCGCCCAGAGGATGTCGGACTCCGGCCTCGACCTGCTTCGCGAGCATGCCGAGGTCGTTTACCCGGGCAACGTCCACCCCCTGTCGAAGGCCGAGTTCCTGGCCCACGCCAGCAATGCCGAGGGCCTCGTCGCCTTCGTCTCGGATCACGTCGATGCCGAGATCATCCACGGCTGCCCGGACCTGCGCGTGGTCGCCAGCTTCGGCAAGGGCTTCGACAACATCGACGTGGCCGCCTGCACCGCCCGCGGGGTCCTGGTGACGATCAACCCCGAGGCGTTGACCGATTCGACCGCGGACCTGGCCATCGGCCTGATCCTGTCCCTCTGCCGGAACATCTTGGCCGGCGACCGCCACGTCCGCTCGGGTGAGTTCCGCGGCTGGCATCCGAGGAACCTTCTCGGGGTCGACTTCCACCACGCCGCCCTCGGGTTGATCGGCTTCGGCAACATCGGGCAGGCGATCGCCCGCCGCGCTCTGGCCTTCGACGTTGATGTCGCCTACCACGACCCGTTGCGCGAACCGATCCCCGGCGTTCGCCGCCTCGATCGCAACGCGTTGTTGGCCTGGGCCGATTACGTGGTCCTCGCCGCGAATCCGCGGCCCGACAATCGTCACATGATCGACGCCGAATCGCTCGGGCGCATGAAGCGCGGGGCCTGTCTCATCAACATCGCCCGGGGCTCGTTGGTGGACGAGGCGGCCGTCGCGGCGGCGATCGGGGCCGGGACGCTCGGCGGATACGCCGCGGACGTTTTCGAGTTCGAGGACCAGTCGATCCCCGACCGTCCCGCGACGATTGCCGAGGGCCTCCTCACCCGAACGGATGCCACCGTCCTGACGCCCCACCTCGGCACCGGCACCAGACAGGCCCGCGATCGACTGGCGATCTCCACCGCGCAGCAGTTGCTCTCGGCCCTGCGGGGCGAAATCCCGCCGGGCGCACTCAATCCGGAGGCCATCAGTAGGTGAGATCCCAGTTCCCAATCAGCCCGTCCGTAAGTGTCCGGCACGCTCGGCCACCATGCGAGCGGCGGTCTGAAAGCGGTCGCGGGCGGATGCGCTTGCAGAGGCATAGGCGGCGGCGAACCCCTCGGCGTCGGTCCAGTCGAGGACTTCGCCGAGTTGGCGGGCCATCATGGCGAGCATCTCGTCGATGGTCGGGGTCGCGACGGCGACGGGCCCGGAGCGGGCGAACGCCTTGGCGTCGCCGTCCTCCCAGGGTGCGGTCCTGCCCGAGTCCGAGCCCGAGGGCGCCTTGTCGACAGGGGGCATGGGGTCGGTCGTGTCGTCCCAGGGGGCACGATCGCTTTCCCGGCCGCCGTGGTCGCGCGGGTCTTGCCGCGACGCGCCTTCGCGAGTCCGGGGCCGTTGCTCGTTGGGGTCGCGGGGCAGGGCGGCGGGATACACCTTCCCGTCAGCGCCAACGCGGCCCTCGGTGGCGGGGATCTGCCCGGACTCGACCAGTTGGCGGCGGACCTTCCCGACATACTCGCGGCTGACGCCAATCTCCTCCGCGAGCCGGCGGTCGGAGCGGTCGTGGTGCATCCGCACCTGCACCTCGACCGCCCGCCGGCGCTCGGCGCGCGTCAGTGGCAGGCCGTGCGCCAAGTTCGCCGCGGAGGCGAAGTCGAGGGCTTCGGCGAACGTCCCGACGCGGACCTCGGCCGGGATCGTCCGACGTTCCCGCACCAGGGCGGCGGCGTGGCGGTGGAAGCCGTCGACGAGCAGCCATTGCCCTTCGACCTCGAAGACCATCACCGGCGGCGTCCGTCCCCAGGCGTCGGCATAGCGCTCGACCGCATCGGGGTCGAGCCGGTCGCGCAGGTTCAGGTTGGGCTCAAGGACCAGGTCGTCGATCGGCAGTTCGCGCACGTCCATCGACCACCCCCGGCGGAATACGGTCCGATCCCCTCGCGTCGCAATTGTCCCTATCGGTAGGATCGCCCCCTCCCGTCGCGTGAAATTCCAGCGGAACGAGTACCCCCCCGATGCGAATCCTCCTGACCGGCGCGAGTGGACAGCTGGGCGCCTACCTGATCG
>JAABUQ010005949.1_pt1 | contig 18943 bp, 20 predicted proteins | sample 5560001 | NCBI WGS metagenome assembly JAABUQ01 (sample SAMN10711888, study PRJNA513371) | rock metagenome | isolation source: Antarctica rocks | place: Antarctica: Victoria Land, Finger Mt nord | collected 2015-12-18
GCCCCCCCCCGCCGCGCGGGGCGCGGGGGGAGGAGTGGGAGGGGATGCCGCATTGTTTTGGGATGGTGCTGGTGTGGAGTTGGATGAGTAGACGGTTCTTTAGGGATTGGGCGGGGTTTTGCGTTGAGGTCGCTGGGGGGGTTGCTGGCGGCGAGGGGGCGAGTGACAGTGCGCCTGCCAACGGGAACGCTGCTGCACATGGGCATGTCCAGCTGGAAAAATACTCCGGGATCGAGACCCACGGGACATATTTCACCCTCAAAGAAGGCGTGGAGCGCGAGGCCAACGTCCGGGATCTAGCCGTGTGGAGCCAGGAGGAGGTGGAGGCCAGAATGGCGGAGTGCAGGGAGGCACGGCATTTGGATCCGGAGGGGGAGGTGAAGAGGAGACCGAAGTTGCAGATACTTGTGATTTGGCATGGGTGGGTAAGTAAACAGATATGATCTGGGATGGGTGGCCAAACAGGGATAGTCTTGGCTGGGTGGGTAAAGGAATAGATATGGTCTTAGATAGGTTTGTAAGTGATTAGATGTGATCTCAGATGAGCGGGTAAATAGATATGAATCGGATTGGGAAATAAATAGTTACGATCTCATCCAGCTGTGTAAACAAACATCCCTACAATCACCTCCAGCCATACAATACAAACAAATCCCCACAACCTCTTCCCCCTGCATAACAAACCACCCACAACCTCTTGCCCCTGCTTAAACAAAAAACCCCAATCTCAAACACCTGGATAGACAAATCGAAGGCCATCAGAGAATCCAAAACACGAACCCATCAAGAAAACCATCACAAACCCCTCAGGCCGCTCGATATTCCTCAAAATCACCAATTTTAGCTACCCACGCGCATCCACCAGCCAAAGAAGTTGAATCCAGACTGGCGTATACCTTACCATACCTGACCTTACCTTACCCTACTCCCTACCAGCAAATCTCCATCAGCATACCCCCCCCCTTTCCCTCGGTATCATTCCTTCCCTCCTCACGCCACATCTTCCCTCCCCTCCTCCCACCATTTCTTCCCCTCCCGCCTTCCCCCTCGGCGCCAAAACGGCGGAGGCCTCGTGTGCCGGCACCCCAGCCGAAATCTCTCGTGCACACGTCCCATATCCTACTGCTTGGAGCAAATCAATCGGCCTCATAAGCGCCGGTTTGGCTGAGGGAAGCTCGTTGCTGCGAAAGCGGCGGGCGTGCTCGATGAGCGTGTTCGATGGGGATTGTAGGATGGGTGGGTGGGTTTGATCGCGATGTGGATTGGTCTGTGGGTGGGGGGGGAAGATGGAGATGCCCGAGGGGGAGCGGTATGGGAGGGGGGGGAAGGGTTGGGCCGCTGAAGCGAGGGGGAGGTTAACGGGTGGAGGAGCAGCTCGTGGCGAGAGGTATTCTGCTGCGATTACAGTGTCGGTGAGTCGTGTCCGGCTCCCTGCTCGACTCACCCCGAAGGTAGTCAAAAACATTTACCAGTGCTTCACACCTCCATCTCCACGTCCATCTCCGCCCTCCTTGCATTCGCCATCCCCGCTTTCTCCAACAAGCCAACCCTCACCTTACTCTCCTCAGCAATAACCCTCAGCAACTGCGCCATCCTCATCACCTTCTCAATCTCGGTAAGCTCGTCCGCCTCCCCCAGTATTCCCCCCAATTCCCCGGTCACGCCCTCGAATTCCCCCCTCCGCCTGACCCGCGCCCATTCCTCCTCCCCCAGCTCCGTCCTCAAAGCCTCCAAAGAGCCTATAATCGATCTCGCCTCCGTTCGTTTGGTCCAGAAAAGGTCAACCTGGGCTTCAAACGCCTTTTCCTCTCCTCCACCATACGGCGGTGAGAACCTCTCTCTCGTTTCGAGCCGGTTGCGCATGGCTGTGATCTGTTCTTCTAGCGAGAGATGCGTGAACTGCATCATCACCCCTTCCTGCCGCGTTTCCTCTGCCTCAGCGCAGGGATGGTGGGGAGAATCGTACCACTGTTTCGGCTGGTAAACCGTGTGCTCGTGGAATCCGGGTTGGCTGAGGAGGTGGGCCATTGCGTCGGTGGGGGTGGTGAGGGTTTGGGTGTCTTTTTCTGGGGGGGCGAGGGCGAGGGTTTGGGTTAGGAGGGTGGTGGTCCAGGGGTTTATGCGGAGGAAGAGGAGGGAGATGGGGTGGAAGGGGGTGGGCTTGGTGGTGAGGAGGTGGGTGCTTTGGTGGGAGGGGGGGGGGAGGAAGAGGGACCAGGGGATGTGAGGTTCTAGGAGGAGGGTGGTGGGGTCGAAGTAGCTAGTTGTGCGGATGGAGGTTAGTACTGGGTTGTATGTATGAAATCCGCAATATTATGGCGGTTGGGAGGCAAGCTTACACGAGCCATTCTGCACGTTCGGTCTCGGGTTTGGAAAGTTCTTGATCGATGATGGAGAGCATGTGGATGGTTTTATCCCATACGGACAACTCCTCGCTGCTGCGAGGTCTGTATCCCTCCCTTAGAATATGCGTCTTGTAACCCCATCGTTCGCCGTGCTCAATGTGTGTTTGCATGGCTCGTTCAAACACCGTGTTGTTTGCTGGCCCGAGGAGCATGCTGCCTTGAATAATTTCCGGCGCGTTCTTGACTAAGTGACGAGTATCTTGATGTATTGATGCACGACATGGCACCGATGCAAAAGGCAGAGACTCGAGAAGATCAGACGGTATGCTATTGCGAAGGTGGAAGAAGATGATGGCTGCAAAGATGGTCGCGGCGCAGAGAATTCTCGATGGGAGGGAATCATTCTTGCTCATAGACATAGATATTCTTCGATGCAAAACGAAAGGCACCACAATTGGGGAAAGAGAGGGAGCTTTGCAACATTAAAACGATAACGGATCCATGCGGAAAGCGGTCGATGCTTATGATGGATTTGTGCCAGGTATGCGAGGCCAACCGAGCAACGTGGTACCTTACGTCCCACTGTCTCGGATGTTATACCACGCCTCATCAGCCTCCTGTATGTGGGTTTGGTCCTGTGAGATTTGCGATCCCTCTAAATCCACCCATAGATAGGGCGAACATATTGGAGAAGAGGCTCAGCATTGCGACGGGCTGACTCGGTTGACCTATATTTGCGATCAATATCGAATGTGAAAAGAGAAAACAAGCCGAACAAAAGATACGAGACCGAGCCAGCGCTGACCGATGTCAGATGTTAAATGGATGTGAAACGCAGGTCAATATGATAAGCTCGGCTACGAATTAGCGTGGTAAGTAGCGGCATCAGATCCACGTCAATCACTATACTCAATAGATCTAATCAACTCATGAACAGGTTGTTGCACTCTCCGCAATGCATTCGTCCCATTTTTACACGTGCTACTCCTGTCCCGCTAGTCAATATCTACATTGAAGTCTTGAATATGCCGAGAACAGCCTCCTTGTCAGCACCCTTTCCCTTCACGTGAGGACGTATTTCGGACCTCCCCCTCCTTCTGGAGTCTGCCAATTAATGTCCTGCGCCGGCGCCTTGATATCGCAGGTTTTGCAGTGGATGCAGCTATCGATTCCGTCAGCCCACGCCCATACTCCCCTACAGCATCGACATGGGACCAATGCAAGAAAGGGGCACGAAACTCACTTCTGCGCATTAATCTGAAACCTCCTCCCAAAATTCGCTCCCTCATCCTCCACATACTCATACACCCCAGCGGGGCAGAATCGGTTCTCAACCCCCTTGAACTTAGGCCACATCTCATCCCGATGCTTTCCCCAATCGTCAACCTGCAAATGCACGGGCTGATCCTCTTCATGATTCGTTCCCGTCCGACTCACACTTGTCAAAACATCGAAACTGATCTCCCCATCCGGCTTCGGGTATTCGATTTTCGGACACTGTTGTGCTGGCCTCGTGGCCGCATAGTCGCCGGGTTCCCTGTGTTTGAGCGTCCACGGCGTCTTGCCGCGGAAAAGGTAGGCTTCCAGGCCACTGTACATGATCCCGCCATATAGGCCTAATGGAGAGTGGAAAGAGGGACGCATGTTCCTTACAGCTTTGAGCTCGCTCCAGATGGTGCTCTCGCGGAGAGCGTCTTCGTAGTCGAAGAGGAAGACGGTCCCGCTGTCTGGGTTCGTGGTCAAAGCAGAGTAAGCGGCTTGAGCTGCGAGCATGCCGCTGCGCATGGCCGTATGGGTGCCTTTGATTTTGGGAACATTGAGGAAGCCGGCTGTGTCGCCAATTAGAGCGCCACCCGGGAAAGCACACTTGGGGATGGATTGGAAGCCTCCTTCGTTCAAGGCGCGAGCGCCGTATGAGATGCATTTGCCGCCTTGGATCACGGATTTGTAGATGGGATGGTGTTTCATTTTCTGGAATTCGCCGTAGGGGGACAGCCAGGGGTTGGGATAATCGAGGCCGACGACTAGGCCGAGGGAGACGAGGTTATCGCCGAAATGATAGAGCCAACCACCTCCATAGGTAGACGTAGGCAGAGGGTAGCCCATCGTATGGACCACCTCCCCTTTTTTGAAATTCTCTGGCTTGACCTCCCACACCTCTTTCAAGCCCAAGCCGTATGTCTGCGGCTGGCTATCGCTTCGTAGATCGAACTTCTTCAAGACCTGCTTTGTGAGGCTCCCATGACATCCCTCAGCAAAGAGCGTAACTCTCGCATGAAATTCCATACCTCGCTCAAACGAGGCCTTCGGCTTGCCAGACCGCGATATACCCAAATCATTTGTCGCCACACCCTTTACAGATCCATCTGTGGTATTGTAAAGCACCTCACTGGCTGCGAATCCGGGATACACCTCCACCCCCACCTCCTCGGCTCTTTCCCCAAGCCATTTACAAAACTGGTTCAGACTAATAATATAATTACCGTGATTGTTCATCTGCGGCGGCGCAGGAATAGGGATGGCACTGTTCTTCGTAAGGAACCGCATCTTATCATTCGTAGCCGGCGTGGCATTTTCAAAGCGTGCGGGATTATCGGGAGAGATCCAGTCAGGGAGGAGCTCGTTGACGGCAGAAGGTTCAATCACGTTGCCGGAGAGGATGTGGGCGCCGATTTCTCCGGCCTTTTCTAGGAGGAGGACGCGGAAGTCTTCGTTGCCTGCTTCATTGGCGAGTTGTTTCAGTCGTATGGCGGCGCTGAGGCCGGCGGGCCCTGCCATTGGGTCAACGGATGAGGAATTGGGTGGATATGAAGGAAAATACCACCACCGACAATGCAGACATCGACTTGATCGGTTTCACGATCTTGCTGGCGAGGATCAGAAGAATCCTCTACGAGCTCGATGTTTGCAAATCTCCGTCGAGATGCACTTATGAATGCCCTGCTTCTTCCGAGGGGGCAAAATGGCTTCAACGCTTCATTAAGGCCCCGCCGCCTCGCCGGTGGGAAATATGAGTATGCTCTTGATGGTAGTCGAGTAAAACGAGCTGGAATTGAGAGGCTCCTCCGCAGAGCAGTGGCCACTGGCGATTTGGAGGCCATTGTGTCTGTTCGTTGCGTGGAGCGGAGGTGGGGAGGAGGGGATGATGTTAAACATATGCAGACCTCGGCTGCCTTCTTTCACCTGAGGGATGGCCCCTGGGCCATGTTACTGACATCAGACACATCGTGTTTTGTATACGAGTTGACTAGATACCATTAAATATATTGTAGAAGGATTGTGAGGAAGTACGAATTAATGATACTGGTAATGCTGTGTTCTAACTCTGCAACCCAGGCTTTTTCCTGCCCTAGCAACAAACCACCCCTTTCTGAACAAATCTTGAACCGTACTCATTCCCCACCAACACTGACACCGCCATCCTCCTCATCCGCACCTTCTGCACGTATAGCCGCCTCCCTCTCCTCCAGCGCCTGAGACACAGGATCAATACTGCTCGGTCTCTCCTCATGCTTGCCCGGAACTTTGTCACTAGTACTCGCAGAAGGAACAGCCGCGGCCAGCGAGTTCGACGCAACAGGCGTACTGGGTTCAATACTGAGCGGATTACGCTCCTTCTCTATCCCCGGCGAGGCGAGATCCGTGGTACCGGGTGTAGCGACTTTTTCTTGTGAAAGGGGGTCAGATGCACGGAGGGATTCTCCGATTGCCATCTTGGCTTGGTGCATGGATGTCAAGTCGGTGGAATTGTCTGGTGTTTGCGATGGCGCTGGGGATGCGGCTGATTTGGAGGGCTCTTCTGCTGCTGATGGCTCCGATGTTGTAGCTGCTTCCATCCCGTGGACGAGATTGACGGAACCGTGCTCGTCAGTCTGCCAAACAGTGACGGGTTTCGTCATTGCCCACTTGGGCGCTTCGCTCTTGGCGGATTCACCCTCGGCGCCAGCAACAGCCGTAGGGGCTGGTTTCCTTCTCACAGGGCCCTTTGCACGTCCCTTGCGTGCGTCAGCCAAAGGCGTCTTCTCCTTCTCGACCTCTGGCTCGACTTTTTCTTGAGGTTTAGAGCCCTGCGGCCCAAGCTTGAGCCTCGAGTCAAGATCAGCGAGGAAGCCACCCTTCATTTGAGCGATTTTGCCACTTGCTGGTCGTGCGGGCACAGCCGGTTTTGGCTTCAGTGCTCCAGGTTGGAAGGTGATGCCTTTGTCAGTTTGCTCTTCATTGCCAACAGAGGATGTAGAGATGGCCTTCGAGGAAGGAGTACTGTCAGCAGCATCGGGGCCCGTGGGCTTTGCGGGCCTAGCCGGTACTTGTGGTTTTGGGCGGTCTGGTAAAGTAAGACCTTTCGGGGCATCCGTCGATGAGAGCTCTCTAGTATCGGTGGAGGATGACGCAGCAGAAAGCTTGGATGGTGCCACAGGGGTTGGGGCATCGGCTGGTGGGACTTGAAGTCTTTTCGGCGGGCGCGCTGGGATAGGGGGCTGAGTATTTATATCCGTAGAGGATGCAGGGACTTTGCTCTTGCTAGGTCTAGGAGGGATACTTGGCTTTGCCATCGCTGGTGCTCCCGCAGTGGCACCATCGCGCGGTTGGTCGCCCGACATGATACCATCTTTGGGAGCGCCAGAGGTAGTCACAACAGCGCCTGCTTCCTCACCGAGATCAGGTGGACTCTTAGGTGTGTAAGATGAGCCCTCACCAACGGTAGTTGTCAGGGCAGCGCTATCGGGGGAATCCTCCCAAATATCTCGGCTTGGAAATCTCTGCTTCAAACCAGGTCGATCCATCTCGTCGCGGATATGAGGTTGGAAACTCGACTTGGCCAAACGCTCCTCCCTGGGTATCAGCTTAGCTTTGTCCTCCTCAGTGACCTCGCCTTTTCGAGCGGCTTCTTGCTCCGGTGTCTCAAACACAGCACTTGGTGCCTTTGGCGCTGATTTGGATTGTTCCATAACGGGTTCAGGAGTGTCAACTGTAGCCTGTAGCTGTAGACTATTCGGCGTGTCTTCCCAGATATCCTGGCTTGGGAATCTTTTCATTTGTTCCCGAAGCTTGAGTCTGTCTGCCGCTGCGATGGGTTTGCGGACTTTGTTCCCCTCCTCATCTGGAAACAGGGGCTCGTACTCATCAACATCCTCCAAGGGCGTATGTGTGTTTTCCCGATCATCGTCGTGTGTTGAAAATCTTGAAAGGCCTGGTAGAGAGTAAATACTGCCGGGACGACTCGAAGGTCTGCTGTTTCCAGCGCTACCAGAACGACTGCCATTCTTAAACCCACTGTAATCATTTTCATGATAGCTTCCTCGACGCTCTTGAACCGGCGACACGGCAGGTTGCATGAACTCTGCACCAGGGGTCCTTGCCACTTCATCCGATGCGAGAATAGGAACGTCGTAGCCATTATCTACAGATTCCCGGTCGTATCCATTGCGGTCTTTATCAGGTACGTAAGTCTCATCATCCTCTACATCACTATCCAAAGCATGCTCCGTCGAACGGCCCGCCGAGGGGTCGTGGCTCTGGGTCTTATGGAGACCTTGAGAATGTTCCGCTGGGAAGCTAGCCTTGCGCAGAGGAGATTCGACATGAGGCTGAGAGGAGTTTGAGTGCGATAGCCTGAAGGTAGCCGACTGCGGCGTATGCAACCGAGATGCATACTCCTCCGCTTCTATGTACCCCATCTGTTCATTGGGCAATGCCGCGCCGTATCGCTGGGATTCTGATGGCATATCAGTATCATTAAAAGCATAGCGAGGAGTGGAATATGATGTTCCAAGTTGCTTACTCGCTGTCTCCCGAACCAACTTGTTGAGGTCGTCACTGCTCAGAGCCCATTCCCCTCTGCCCCCACCAATCCCAGGTCCATACTCTCCATGCTCTTCTCTCTGCAGAGCATCGGGATGTTTTTCATACCAGGCTTTTTCGAATTGATCTGCAGCCGGAACCCCATGTCCATGCATACCATAGCTGCCCGGAGGGAGAATCTCCCCGCGACTTTGGGAACGGCGAATGCCTTTACCAGCTTTCATACCCGCGTTATGGAAGCCAATCCCTGAAGGAAACTGTTGCTGGTAGGGTGAAGGTGACGGTGCTTGGACATCGCCCGCGTCAGGATACATAGGTACACGTTGACCGATCTCGGGGATGCCATGCTCGTCATCGGCCTGTGCAGACGGAGGGCGCTCGGTCGACGCAGATGACGCCGTACGGAAGCTGACCTTGGCCTTCAAGTTCCGATTTTCTGGTACGGTGTCGTCGCCGGCGGCAGACGGGGTGGGGGCTTTTCCAATGCCCACTGCAGCTGCTTGAGAAGAGTCTGTGCGGGTGACAGCAGCCACTCTTGCCTTGGCATTTGAATTCGAGAATGAGGGTCTCGGGGCGTGGAGGGGCAGATCGCCCGCAATATTCCTGGTTTGCGCGGGCTCATTGGGACTTGTCTCTTGCTCTGTATCGGCACCTGCCTTGCCGTACTCAATATCCGCATACTCGTTTCCTTCCTGGCCAACCGAGGGCAAGGAGACGCTTGGGGGACGCTGGGGTAGACTGAGACTTGAGCTGGAAGCATTCCGGCTATTGCTGTACATGCCCCCACGTTTCTGGCCATGGATCATACCAGAGACCGGCGGTTCATTGAAGGGTGATCTGGGGAAGTTGTCTCGATTCGGAGATTGAGAACGTTCGGAGGTCCGACCACCGGGTCTTGGGGGAATCGTGGGCAATTCCATTCCACCCATTGGAGGTTGTTGCTGCTGTAAACGAGCCGGTCGGGGAGGGATCTGTGGAACAAACATGATGTCGATGGTTTCGGTCACGGCAATGGACGAGTCTGTAGCGACTGTTTTATATCTGCAGTATCACAATCAGTGTCCAACCCGTCCATGCCATCATTACGCAAGGTAGATGTTTAATCGCTGGAAGTCAACCAAGAATGACAGATCAGTGGTAGACGTTGTACGAGATCAATCGATACTGGGTCAGAGGGTTCATTGGATGATTAAATGACAAAGGGTGTGATCTCTAGACCAGTGAAAGCAATGCTTGGTCGCTCTCGACCTTTTTTTTTTGCAACGTATAACAATAGGGAAAGCAAGTCTTAACTTACTTTCAAAGTGCTGCAAATCAACTGGCGACATACAAGAGTAAGAAAACAGAAAATGCACCGCCCAAGAGATATGCTGATGCTATTCAAGGGCAGAAGTTGCATGAGGAAGTGGGGGAAGACCTTGACTTGAAGATGACTGGTTAAGGGATCGGCCGCTAAGGAAGGCCCGCCTGCAGGTTCTCGTTCCTCCGACTCGCTGCCTTCGCACAAAACGTTGTAATTCAAGGTGAGAAGGCGTGCTTGTACGTAAAACGATCTAGATCTTCTAGTGGAGAACATTCAGGTTGTCACATGATATGTGCTACCTATGGCGAGAATCCTTCACGGGCATAAATGCCTCTACAGGACGGAAATGCGGTGTATATATCTGCCAGCGGCGTTGTGGCGTCAGTTCCTCATGCGTCTCACGTGTACGCCCCCGCAGAAAAACGGCTTGGCCATGGGATGCCAGTCTGTTGTACAATGTACGCTGTACGCTGTGGCGTTTAGACATATCAATTTCCTACTGTTTGCTGCCATCCGAAGTCCTGCTCCAAAAAGTAGTCTTGTGTAAAAGTTGCAAAGGAAACGCTACATAACACGCTCGAACTTCGACGGAACAAAAAGCACTAGAATTACAGGTGACTGCTTCTTTTGCAGACCCCGTACTCTTACTCTCAAGAGCAACAACCCTTCCCACCGGCCTCGATTCGCCAAGCTGTCTTAATCAGGCCAAATCCACCAATCCCCCCCAGCGTTTTCTTTTAGACTGTTGTAGAAAGCCTCCGTTGTCTTCCTCAAACAATCATCTGCGCAACCCCCTGTCCACCCAGCGTCTTGCTCCCCACAAATCCCTGCCCCTTTAATCCAGCAATGCCATAGCAGCACGCCGTGAGCATCAACACCACAGCCGCCGCGATCAAGCTGGTCGGGCCCTGGGTGACGCTGATGATTTGCACAGCGCCCATTACCGCGTATATGCCCGCCCGCATGTAGTTGGTTGTGAAGCGACGGATGAAGTTATCAAATGTAGGGGAGGTAGGGCAGATGCGAAGGAGGAGTGGTATTTCCACGAATATGAGGGTGAGGCCCGAAAGTCTGTATAGGAGTGAATCGTGAGCGACAGATCAAAGGTAGCAGGGCTGTGGGATGAGACATACAGGCATATTATTCCGAATATGATGAGGAGGTTGAGATGGAGGAGGTGGGAAATGCCAAGGGCGATGCAGAGGACTATGCAGAGTACTCCCATCCTATCAGAGATAGTCAGTTCTAGGTACAATAGATTGTGTTATTTGCCAGCACAAAAGCATCTGAGAGCATGCATGTGATGTTGCCGCTCCATATGTGCCCGATTTTGAACCAAGCCATCTTCCTCGAAGCTACCGTTCCAGCATTCGTTCGTGCATAATACGGCTCCCAAGCTTTGGCTTGTTGGCCGTCTAGCCGAGATATTCGTTCATCGCCCATCACTTTTTCATCTTATTCTTCAGTGGAAGTACAAAAGAGATTCACTAACCATTGTCCATAAATACCTACATCACGCAACTCATCAGCGTATTGCACTCCTTTCTCCAGCGAATGAACCCACTGAAATTGCGCGACCTCAGCTCCTCAGAGAGCGTCATGATGAGAAGCTCCTACAGAGCTTTCAGAGGAATGGGCTTAGGATAGAGTTCGCAGTATCGAGCTTGTGAGCTCCTCAGACAGGAACGAGGTAATCAGAGCTCGTTTTATTGATGGCTTAGTACCAATCGGACTTGGGGCTTCGAACCAATGCAGTCGGATGGCATGCGGATTCCAGGTATGGTGAGGGTTGGTGATACGAAGGTATTCTTTGTGTGCGATGTTTGCGAAGGGGACAGTAATAGCTGATGTGTTGCCTGATGTTCTGTCGTGGCTTCTCCCGCCATGGGCTGACCCAAAATGGCCGTTTGACTAGCGTCAGGGTCCAAATCAATATAAAGTACCTCGTGCCCTGTACAAGGGAAGGAACCGAAGTTACAGTACTCCGTATGGAACAGTCATATCTACTTCTTATCTTCGATCGGCAGGTAGGGAGATTCAGGGTGGCTGAGAAAGAACCTGGGCCATGTCTTTGCTGCCTGATTGTCGCACATTTCTAAGCCTCATGCCGCGTCTTGGTTCCTATCGAAGGCACCCACTCAGGAGACATAACGATTGAGGATGCCTCGCTAGATAGCTGTCTCCGACCAGTAATGCCATTGCCACAACTCATACCAGTCTGGTACCCTTGTGCTCCCTCTAGATGGAGTACAGCATCCACATATCCTTGTGCGTTACTTGTGCAAAATGTGCATGGATCCATTAGCCCAACGCCAACGCGTTCCTTCCTCCCATGTCCACCTTGATCCGAATACGGACACCCATTTCCCTCGCAAACCATCGTCGATGCCGAAAATCAATAAATCAATCGGAAGACATCGTTGAAAACGAAGTAGCTCCCACTTCCATCCGGCAGTAATTGGAAGACCTGCGAGTAGTTCATTGGTTTTTCTTCTTCGTCGACCTATCATTGCAAGACGCCTGCTTAGCCATATGTTCACCATGCAGAAACTTGACTTAAAAGTGAGCAGCTGATGATATGGGGACCAACCAGCAATGCCCCCGTAACCATCACCATGATCCCCCCACTCTCATTCGAGGGCTGAGCGTCGAGGGTACTGACTTTGTGCTGGATCTTGCCGAATGGCAGAGTCTTCCAGACTGTGAGCGGTAGGAGAAAGATGAGTTTCTTGTTTGACGTACTGTGAGCTTTTCTATAATGCCTGTCACACCCCGTATGGCCGAGGTCTCGAATGTGAGCATAGAATTGTCACGCTATGATCGAGATTTATTAGCGTGTGATCTTCGCCTGACAGGAGAAAGGCCACTGTGTGGACAGGAGATATACGTAGAGGGCAGCTAGGTTCTGGCGTGCTGTGTCGAAGGTCTGATAGTAGAATTCGGTGAACTGTGCTGGAGTGAGTGTTCAGCTTAGCCCCTCCGCACACCACATTTGGGGCGCTTCTGAGGTTGGCATAGACACATACTGGCTATGGTATTGAAGTCTTTAGACGTAGGTGGTCAGCAAATATACCATCATGAGGTCTTTTACACTGCTTTCCCCAAATTCCACAACTGGCGGGGTGTTCAAGTACGGTCTGGATGGTGTAGAGACAGGAATGCTCACCCCCCATGATGGCAACTTCTGACAAGTCCTTCGCCTCTGCACACTGGTTCGATTCAGACTACTTCCCAGGGTCTTGAGGACGATGTATGTGGATTATTTGAGAGGTAGTGAAAGAGGCTCCGAGTGTGATGCAATAGCCCCACCAAAACCCCGCCCTATCATTTTCTTCTCCCGTCTCGTTCATTTTCCTTCTCCTGCACCCTTCCACAAGTAGGACGTAAATACCCTTCTCTAAGACAAACGTGAAGTCGTCTACGACAGCATGTGATTCACTTTGCAATCATGTCTGTACTGCTATCATAGCTGCACTCGGCCTGTTGCTACGTGCTCAAGAGGATTTCTCAACATTCCTGAACGCGCTCAGCACGTTTTGTGCATGCATCAACCTATCTGAAGCCGAAGGCATTTTGGGTAACGTACCATTCCCGTGTTCTCCACAGCTTGAACTGCCTCCCGCGTCTGTTGTAATTATCTTGAAAGATGGATGTGGTCCCCAGCATCCACGCACCAGGTGGTCTTCTGCAAGCTTTTCGGTCGCACTGAAAGCTGAAAGAAGCTCAGGTCCAGATCGAATCTGGCGCCGGCGTGGATGATATAATATGCAAAACCGTTCACAAAGGTATAGATGATGATGACATCAAATACGGAGCGTTGTCCTATGTCTAGGGGAGCAGGTCGGATCCAGTCAGATGAAGCTAGGTTGACCAGCGATTGCTACCTGCAGGGGTTGACTGAAGGGGAACCTTTAAAGATGAATGACTTAAAGACGAAAGTATTTTGATTGTGTGAGTCGAACACCACGGACTCTTGCAACACTCTCAGCCGTGCGTCAGCAATCTCAGACTATAGGCTTCATAACCCCTGGGAATCTTCGCACGAAGTCTTCCAGCAAATTCCACCTCTGTAAGTCTCCTTTGCTCCTGTTCCAATCCTCCAAATCTCCATTTTCCCTTCCCTCAACCCACCCAAGACTCTCTTCATGATGACGAAACCATAAACGACAACTTCCGATATCCCATGACGTGATAATCAAACAAGTTCAAGCTCAACAGTCTGAACAAGAGAAACAGAGCCTTTTCGTTTGATACTTATAGCTTGACAAAAGAGAAGCTGATATACTTGTTTCACAGGACACGTTCTTTTGTAAAATTTCCCTGACATTTATCAGTTCCACGCTTGAAGTAGATATTCGACAAATTCTAATACACAGTCACCGAATCAATTTTAGAGATTGGTTGCTTACACGGTCTAGCAGAAGATATAGTATATTGACCATAAACGTGATGTAGACAGGTAAAGTGACCCAGTAAGGAAAGACGGTGGGAGGTGATAATGTAGAGTAAGACGATCTAGTCACCCCAGACATCCCAAGGGAGAATACTGGAGCGGAGCAGAGTTCCATAGTAGGAGGAAAAGGGGGAAGGAAGACCATGATCTTTCATTGAATATAGCGCTGCTCACATACTGGGGTGCTGAATGGTCAAATACTATATACATTTCCACTTCATTTCTCCATCTCAACCTCCCAAAAAGCTCAGGAGGCGGGTACCTTCTCCACACAGCCACCTCGACCCCATCTTTTTCCCCCTACCCATCATCAACTCAAACCCACACTTCTCCTATCCCTCACAATCTCCACACCCGCCCCGTCGACAAAGGCAAGCGCACTCGGCTTCTCCACCGCAACCGTAACCCTAGGGACAGGAAACTCCTCCAACAAAGTCCTCGCAATCAACGCCGCCAGCGCCTCCAGGGTCTGAAAAGAACTCGGTTCCACAACCTCACAGACCCTCCTCACAAGCCGGCGCCACATCCCAGGCCCCTCCCGCATCTGCCTGGAATAAGCCTCGGCATCCTTCTCCCCCGCTATGCGGAGGTCGACCTGAACGGCTTGTTTCTCGAGGCGCTCGTGGGGATTGACGCCTATGAAGCAAGCCAGCTTGAGAGTCTTTATAACCCATTCGTGCGAGCCGACGTGCCAGACGCGGTGGCGGGGCTCATGCGGTTTCGGCTCCCTCCGTTTCAAAACCAATTCCCTGCCCAACCCGCCCTCGACGCGCAATAAAGCTTTCGGCGCGGTTGCGACAATCTTGAGGGCTTCCCCCGGCCATTTGTCTGCTGCGGAGGCGAGATCACTGGTGAGGTGGTCGAGGCTGAGGAATTCCCTGCGGTCGAGTTTGGCGGTGACGTCTTTGCAAAGTTGCCCGTAGGAGAAGGAGTGCGCAATGTTGTCTGATTGGCCGGTGCAGGTGGTGTCGATGGTTAGGTAGAGGGAGACGATTAGGGGTTGGGGTTTCCCCGGGCGGGCCCAGGCGTCGGTGCCTATGGTTGCGTCGAGGCGGAGGGAGCGGAGGGAGATGATGTCGAGGAGTTTGGGGGGCGATGGGCCAGTGGGGGGCGTATTAGAGAAGGCTTCGCGGACGTGTGGATGCGTAGATTCGGCTGTGATAGGGAGGGAGGGCGGCTCGGAGGGGAAAGAGGGGATGGCCATTTTTGGTGGCTGGTGAGGGTGGAGAAGTTGGATAAGGATGAAGTGGATGAAGAATATGGTGGAGCGAATGGCGGTGGTGGTGACGGTTGGCTTTTCATATTGCTGTTTCTCACCCCGGAGAAGAAGACCGGATGCAACAGGATAGACGAGCTGACGTGATAGTCAATGGTGGCGATAGTTCTTTGCTCGTTTACATGTCTGCTTAGAATATGTAACCATGTCATGGCTGTACAATTTAATACTCGGATCATCTAGTCCTTTTATAGAGCGCATGTTAGCTTCGACAAGTCGAGGTCACGTCCGACCAGAGAACTCCAAGCAACGCCTACCTTGTCCATCAAACTGAAAGCTGTGTGAAGATCAAATGCTGAATTGGAGTGTCTACTAGCGGAGGGAGGTATTGGTCCCCCGATCTCAGAAAAAAACGATGTCAACTTGAGCATCAAATATCGATCAGGGACGGGTCTTTGATCCATTTACTTGGTCATTTTTCAGTGCACGAGGGGCAATCCCTATCCACCCAACCAAAATAGCATTCGATCTGCAATTCATATTGATTGCATTCTGGTTTTGACCTCCACCTTGCGATTATACACATTCGGAGCCTGGTAGAAGATGCCTCGAGGAGAAGGCCGACGTGTTCACCACACCAAATCACGCTTAGGCTGCCAAAGATGTAAAGCGCGTAAAGTCAAGGTCAGCCCATCCAACTGCATGATCCTTCGTCACTGAGCCAATTCCGTTCTAGTGTGATGAGCTTCATCCGACATGTAGCAATTGCACCAAGTACGGAACAGTGTGCCAATATCCAAACGTTGTGCCCTCACCGCAACCCACGGCATCTCTCGGTCTCCCTTCCCCGCCGCCAGATCTCAAATGGGGAGCTTCCACCCAGACCAGCGAGTCTGTTGCAGGGACACCCGAGCACTCACACAAGTTCTGTGGGGAATGATCAGGCCAAACAGCGATTATTGGAGCTACAGCTCATGCATCACTACACTTATAGCACGAGCCAGGAAAATTTCCTGGCTTGCCATGATGCTGGGACCCAAGATATCTATCTGAGGCTGGCTCAAATCCTCACCTAAAGCATGAGCACCTGATGAATGCCATTCTAGCGACTGCAGCGCTCCATCTGACCGAGATTGATCCATCGAAAACAGAGTTTGTAGACGCCCATCGCAGGTATTATAATGGCGCCATTACTGCGCAGCGAGAGGCTGTTAATGAGATTAACGTGGGTAACGCTGATGCATTGTGTCTCACAGCCTCTCTGATCAACATGCAAGCCTTGGCCGTGCCACCAGAATCTCATACTTACGCCCTTCCTTCCGTATGGCTTGATATAGCTACCGGAAATGTTGCACTGTTTACAACGTCTTGAAAATGGCTCACCGAGACCAATAGGATCTTGTCCATCCCTCATGCAGAACCAAACCTTCGAGAATTTGAGGCCAAATGTGATCCAGACCATCGAGACTTCTCTCTTTCGCAACTGGGAGAGATCTTCCCTGCACTATTGGAGTTCGGCAATCCTTCCGAAGCTATAGATGAGGAAAGTATCCATGCATATAAGTTCTGCATGGCATTCATTGGGAATATATATGAATACATCGAGCCGAAGGGGGAAACCATCAAGGAGAGTATTTCCAAGGAGGAAGATTCCCAGAAGCATAACTCCAACACACGGCGCTTATCGTCAGCATTCGGGGCCATGTCGCCTCCAAAGTTCACACAAGTCGTCAGCGAAGGCCCGTCCAGAGCCGTAGTTATCCTTGCCCACTATTTCGCAATCATGAAAGCGGTCGACGATGGATGGTGGCTCCGCGGTGTTCCCGAACGGGAGGTGCTTGATATCCAGAGCATACTTCCGGAATGATGGCAATGGGCCATGAAGTGGCCACTGCAGGCACTATCCGGCTACGCTGCTGCTGCGATCCCTGTGAGAGAAGCCCAGGGGAACGGCGAAACTCAGGGATAGGTCAAGATCAATTTGCTATATTACACAAAGGACACGCTAATATTTGTACAAAGAGAATGATCTATGCCCAAGAAACTCCACCACGCAGTCCTATGCGAAATTCTTATCATCAGACAAGACCCTGGAAATTCTCAACTCTTGCGGTCTGCACTAGGCTGCGCTTGGTATGGAGGTCGCGTTACCGAACCTGACCGCTGTTGCTGCCGGCTTCCCTGGGAAGACTCAGGTTGATAAGGCCCTGGCGAAGAACGAGACTGATCATATCGAGGCCCGCTACTTTGATATGCAGCATCACCCGGCGCCTGGTATTGGGCTTGTGCGGGCTGGGACACTGCCCGAGGCGCACCAGCCATGGGCGGTGGTTGGTAAATTGGGTACTCGGTGCCATCAGGCGCGATGAATGTTCCTTGGTAAGTCGGGTGACCCTCCATGGCGGGCCCGGCGTGGTGTTGTCGTGGAGCGCTAGAGATGGACGAGCTGGAATTGGCCTGCTCGTGAGCAAGTTTCTGTTGATCATGCTGGCTCATTGCGTTTGTCGCGGTTTTGAGCAGCGCGTAGCCACCGCCGATTTGGAGGCCGGTTTTGATGAGGCCCAATGCTGCTGGGGGTTTGGGAAGATGTGGTTTGGATGGGTCGAGCAGGGGACTTGGAGGCTATGGAAGCGGTGTGAAATAGGAGCAGTGAAGACTGGCTGAAAGAGATCGAGTGCTGAAGAGGCGGTGGTCTGGTGAAGAAGGTTTGAGATGGTGAAGTTCACTGCAGCTAGAATGTTGGCTGTCTGGATGCTCTATCAACATTTCCAGCGGACGAGGATCCCATTAAATACAACGACCACAATGCAGTTCCACCAGCAATGACAAGAAGGCTTGAGGTTCACGAAGTGGTTACCCTATTCGGGAAGGACTGCGGCGGTGAAACGGGCGAGCGTATGTCGCTTTTCGCTTTGGTGAGTGCGCGTCCCGAACGGTCACAGCCCTCCATACTACGGTACGATCCGTTTTTAGCCTGCTGACGGGCGATCATACAAAATGCGAACACTTACGGACCTCCCCATTTGGCTTGGTGCGCCCGGCTGAGTGGCTAGATGAAACACCCCTTTTCAGGTAGAGAATTCGCCGCAGAAAACAACGCAACCGAGGAAATAGATGCAAATGCGAATGGCAGCCCCGAGAGATAGGAACCAATGCGACATCTCGTGCCCTCTTATCCTGTCCAGCGCCTAATCAAGATGTATGATAATAAAAGAAGGGTTTGCACATTGCGACGTGACGAACCCTTCTCAGCCACAGCGCTCCATACTTTTCAGCCGCAGATCGGATCCGCGCTATCACATCTCGGGTCCGCTTGCGAATGCGTCGTATCAAATGTATTCCACACACCCTACTCATCGCTATAACCACCGTGCCGTACGCCGGATACTCACAACCCACGGGATCTTAGTATCCAGCTCGAGAAAAGAAACGACTCCAGAACCCTTCACCGTAGACTCCAAACCCTTTAACCCTCACCAGTCCAAAAATCCAAACCCCTGAAGATCGTCTCACCGTCGCTGGCAATGCCTCCCTTCCAAACCATCCACCGCCTCTCGGGATCCTGTGCATATATTGAAAGCGCCACACCCTTCTCTTCCTGACCCAGCACCATCTTCACACGCTTGGAACAGAAAGCCGGCGACGCAAATTCCGTCTTCATAACTCCAAGCCCAACACCCACCCACCCACCCAAAAGAAACACTCCCAACCCCAGCAAACCCTCCCGAAACACAATCGCTCCCACCTCTAGCCAACACCCCCAGAAACATCCCTTCCCAATTCCAGCAACCCCCCCACTCCAAACACCACCACCACCAGCAACC
>JAABUQ010005951.1_pt1 | contig 18934 bp, 13 predicted proteins | sample 5560001 | NCBI WGS metagenome assembly JAABUQ01 (sample SAMN10711888, study PRJNA513371) | rock metagenome | isolation source: Antarctica rocks | place: Antarctica: Victoria Land, Finger Mt nord | collected 2015-12-18
CCGTGGCTGGCTGGCGTCGCTCCCAGCCGGTGATCGTCGGTGCCCCCTCGGGTCGCCTCGACCTGGACGTCTACGGTGCGGTGGCCGGCGCCATCTCGGCCAGCACCACGGGGCGCGGTGACGGCTCCCCCGACACCGCCGGGCCGCTCAGCGCGGCGTGGCCGGCTCTGGTCGACGCCGCCGACTGGCTGAGCGAGCACTGGGTTGATGTCGACTGCGGGCTCTGGGCCCTGGGCGGAGCCCCCCGCCAGTTGCTGGCCTCCAAGATCCAGGCCTGGGTGGCCCTCGATCGCTTGGCCGGGCTGGCTCGAGCGGCCAACCCTCTCGATCTCGACGCCGCAGGGTGGCATCAGGCCGCGTCGGACATCGAGTCGTGGTGCGAGAGCAACGGTCTGGCCGCCGACGGTGGCCTGCGCATGGACGCGGGGCCGAACGACCACTCCGATGCCGCCCTTCTCCGTGTCGCCTGGTCCGGTCCCTGGCCCAGCAACCATCCCATCGTGGCCCGGACCGTCGAGCGGACCCTGGACCGGCTGTCGGTCGGCCTGCTCATGCATCGCTATCCCCCGACCGTCGATGACGGGCTGGGTGAGAGCGACAGTCCCGACATCGAGGCCTCGTTGTGGGCCGTCCGAGCTCTGGCCCGTCTCGGACGGTGGGAGGAGGCTCACACCCGGATGGAGTCGGTGCTCTCGCTGGCCAGCCCCTGCGGGCTGCTGGGTTCCGCCGCCGACCCGGCGTCGGGCGAACTGCTCGGCAACCTGCCCGACGCCGGCGCCCACCTGGCCGTCATCGAGGCCGCCCTGGCCCTGGCCGAGGGTCCCAGGTGAACCCCGGGCCCTGAAGCCTGCGCACACGAGCGGGCCGCTGCCGGCGGTTGCAGTAGACAGACTTCATGGTCACCACGGATTGGATGCTCGGCGCCGGTGAGCGGGGGAATCCGGCCACGGTGCTGGACCGTCGCCACCGGGGCGGAGAGGCATGGACCGTCGGCAACGAGGTGCGCCCCCTGGTGCACGGCGCCACATATTTTGCCGAACTTCTGGCCGCCGTACGCTCACAACGAGCGGGCGACCTGTTGTTGTTCACGGACTGGCGGGGAGACCCCGACGAGTTGCTCGGCGGCGAGGGAACGGAGGTCGGCGAGGTCTTCTGTTCGGCGGCACGCACCGGCGTCGTGGTCCGTGGCCTGGTGTGGCGCTCCCACCTGGACCGGCTGCAGTTCTCCGCACGAGAGAACCGCCATCTCGGTGAGGAGATCGCCGCAGCAGGGGGGATCTGCCTGCTCGACATGCGGGTCCGGCCCGGCGGGTCGCATCACCAGAAGTTCGTCGTGCTCCGTCACCCGGGCCGAGGCGAACGTGACGTCGCCTTCGTGGGAGGCATCGACCTCTGCCATGGGCGCCACGACGATGCCCGGCACCGAGGAGATCCCCAGACCCAGCCGATGGCCGCCATATACGGTGAGCGAGCGCCCTGGCACGACATTCAGGTCGCCGTGCGCGGACCGGCGGTGGGCGACGTCGAAGCGGTGTTCAGGGAACGCTGGAGCGATCCTGCCCCCCTGTCCCGAAATCCCCTCCATCGTCTTCGGGACCGGTTGCAGCGGCTCGATATCGGTGAGCGCGAGCTGCCCCTGCAGCTTCCCGATCCGGCCCCCGCCGGGACCAACATCGTGCAGCTCCTGCGGACCTATCCGCCCCGACGTCGAGGCTATCCCTTCGCCCCCGACGGCGAGCGCAGCGTGGCCCAAGGCATGGCCAAGGCCATTTCGCGGGCTCGCCACCTCATCTACCTCGAAGACCAGTACCTGTGGTCCAACGACATCGCCGCCGAGTTCTGTCGGGTGCTTCGGGCACGGCCCGGCCTTCTGATGATCGCCATCATTCCCCAATATCCAGACCAGGGGGGCCGCCTCTCCAGACCCCCCAACCTCGTCGGCCGCTACGAGTCCCTTCGCATGCTGCGACGAGCTGGAGGCGAGCGGGTGGCGATCTATGGGATCGAAAACCATGAAGGCACGCCCGTGTACGTCCATGCCAAGGTCTGTGTGGTCGACGACATCTGGGCCAGCGTCGGTTCCGACAATTTCAACCGCCGTTCGTGGAGCCACGACTCCGAGCTGTCGTGCGCGGTGGTCGACCAAGCCGTCGATGCTTCACCTTCGAGCACCCCGGCCAACTCCTTTGCCCGTCGACTTCGCCTCCTGTTGTCTGGCGAACATCTCGATTTGTCTGGCGAACATCTCGATTTGTCTGGCGAACATCTCGATTTGTCGGGCGAACATCTCGATGGCCACCGCCGGGACCTCGACGGCGCCCTCGACGATCCCCGCCGGGCATTCGATGCCTTCGTCGCCGCGGCCACCAACCTCGACCGTTGGCACGAGGGCGCCGAGCGAGGTCCCCGGCCCCCCGGCCGGCTCCGGAGCTACCACACGCCGGAGCTGACCGCCTTCACCAGAGCGTGGGCCACCCCGATCTATCGCCTCGTCTATGACCCTGACGGTCGACCTCGATCCATGCGCCACACCGATCGGTTTTAAGTCAAGGAAGCGAGGCCGACAACCCGGTGAGGAGATGGAGGAGCGTCCTTGCTCCCCACCCCGTGGCCCCCCGGGTCAGGATCCCTTCGGCACCATCCGACCAGCTCGGCGCGGCGATGTCGAGGTGGGCCCAGAAGCGTTCACCGACGAACCCCTCGAGGAGCAGGGCAGCCATGATCGAACCCGCCGCCGGTCCCGAGGCCACGTTTTTCAGGTCCGCCACCTCGGAGTCCAACATCGAGCGGTAGGCGCCGACCAGGGGAAGCCGCCACGCCGGCTCACCGGCCCGCTCCCCGGCGGCGATCACCGCGGCCACCAGGTCGTCGTCATTGCCCATCACCGCGGCCACCCCGGCACCGAGCGCCACCCGCTGCGCCCCGGTCAGGGTAGCCACATCCACGATGACATCGGGATCCTCCTCGGCGGCCAGGGCCAGGGCGTCGGCCAGCACCAAGCGGCCCTCGGCGTCGGTGTTGAGGACCTCGACGGTCGTGCCCGTCCTCGTCGTCACCACGTCTCCGGGCCGCATGGCGTGGCCGTTGACCATGTTCTCGGTGGCCGCCACCCACCCGGTGATCCGGACCGCGAGGCGCAGCTCGCCGGCCGCGGCCACCGCGGCGATCACCGACGCGGCACCACCCATATCGCCTTTCATCGTCATCATCGACGAGGACGACTTGATCGACAGCCCCCCGGAGTCGAACGTGATGCCCTTTCCCACCAGGGCCACGGTGCGGGTGGCGCCCTCGGGTTGGTAGGACAGCCGCAGCAAACGGGCCGGCTCGTCGGCTCCCTTGCTGACCCCGACCAGCCCGCCCAGGCCCTCGGCGGCGATACGGGCAGCGTCCCACACGTCGACCGAGAAGCCGTGGCGGCGACCGAGCTCCAAGGCGATGCCGGCCAGGGCGGAGGGGGTGAGCGTCCCGGCGGGCTCATTGGTCCAGTCCCGGGCCCGCACCGTGGCCAGGGCGCCCACCGCCCCGAAGCGGACCTGGGCGGCGTCGCCCCCCACGACCACCACCCGCCGCGGTCCGGTCGGTGGGGGCTTAGGGGATCCGACGTAGCGGTACCCGGCCAACACGATGCCTTCCACCACCGCAGCGCTCAGCGCCGGGTCATCCCCGGCGACGGCCAGAGAGGTGGCCACCACCTTCGCCCTCGACAGGTAGGGGGCCAGGGCGGCGGCCGCCCGGCGGATGACGCCGGCGTCCACGTCGGCCGGCACGCCCACGCCCAGGGCCACCACCACCGTGCCATCGTCGGCGGGAAGGGCCTGGGACTGCCCGGGTCGCCCCTCGAATCCGCAGGCTTGAAGGTACCCGCGAGCCACCGTCGCTCCTGCCCCCTCCGGCACCGAGCCGTCCTCGAAGACGGGGACGCCGAGCACCTCGGCGGTGGCCGGCACCTCGTCGGCCGTTTCGAACTCACCTATGAGGGGGATACGTCGGCCATCGGTCAGCGGCTCTGGCGGGACAGCAACGAGTCGCCCTGCTCCTGCCAGCGAGCCATGGTCCAGACCAGATCCGAGAGGCGGTTGAGATAGGCGGTGACCGGCGATCCGGGCAGGACGACGGCGACGGCCAGTCGTTCCGCCCGGCGAACGACGGTGCGGGCCACGTCGAGTCCGGCGGCCACGCGGTCGTGGCCGGGGACGACGAAGTCTGTCAAAGGGGGGAATCTCCCCGCCAGATCGTCGATGGCCACCTCGAGGGCATCGACCATGGCCGCAGTGACCAGGCTGACGTCGGGAACCAGCTTGGACCGGTTGGCCTCGGCCGTGGCCACGTCGGCCATGAGCACATACAGCTCCCGCTCCAGGCGCACCAGCAGGTCGTCGAGGTGCGAACCCCGCTCGACCTCGGCCCGGACCACGCCCAGCGCGGCTTGAGCCTCGTCCACCGCCCCGTTGGCCTCGATGACCGGGCTGTCCTTGCCGACCCTGCCCCCGTAGAGCAGGCCGGTGGTACCGTCGTCGCCGCGGCGCGTGTAGACCTTCACGTTCGCCACCCTACGGGGCGGCCAGCACCTGCCCGTGGTCCACCAGGACCGTGCGGTCGAGCCGTACGGTCTCGAGCAACCAACGATCGTGGGTGACCAGGAGCAGGGTTCCGTCGAAGTGCTCCAGGGCCGCCTCCAACTGCTCGATGGCGGGCAGGTCGAGGTGATTGGTGGGCTCGTCGAGCACCAGGCAATTCGTTCCCTCCATGCTGAGCGCGGCCAGCAGGACCCGCGTCCGCTCCCCCGCTGAGAGCTGGTTGACCGGCCGGCCCACATGGTCGGCCCCCAGCCCGAATTTGGCCAACGTGGAACGAGCCTCTTCGGGCCGGGCTCCGGTGCGGGCCGTAAATCCCTCGATCAGGGTGGTCCCCACCACCCGGTGGCGGGGTTGGTCGAGCTCGCCGAAGCGGACACCGGGGCCGACCCAGCGCCGGCCAGCGGCAAGCTCGAGCGAACCCACCAGGGCGTGGAGCAGGGTCGACTTGCCGCCTCCGTTGGCGCCGGTGATGGCCACCCGGTCGGCCCAGCCGATCTCGACGTCAACGGGGCCGAGCGTGAAGCTTCCCCGTTTGACCACCGCAGCCTCCAAGCGGGCCACCACGTCGCCACTTCGACCCGCGGTGGCCAGATCCAGGTGCAGATCCCATCCCTCCCACGGCTTGTCCATCGTCCCCAGCCGCTCGAGCGAGCGCTCGGAGATGCGAACCTTGGAGGCCTGTTTCTCGGTGCGGTTGGTGAAGAAGTCCCGTTGCGCCTTGTCGTGATCCTTCGGCCGCCTCGCCGCTTTGCGCACGCCCCGTTCCGACCATGCCCGCTGCGTCCTGACGCGCTCGGCCAGGCGACCACGCTGTTCGCTCCAGGCTTCAAACGCTGCCCGTTGTTGGCCCCGGGCGGTCGCTCGCCGCTCCACGTACTCGCTCCATGCTCCGGCGTACTCGGTGCCCTCGTGGGTGTGCTCGGCCAGCTCCAGGATCCGCTCGACGGAGCGATCCAGGAAGGCACGGTCATGGGAGACGACCACCACGCCCCCGCGCAGCGCGGCGAGGAACCCCTCCAGGCGGTCGAGACCGGCGAAGTCGAGGTCATTCGTCGGCTCATCGAGAAGGAAGACATCGAAGCGCGCCGCCATGATGGCGGCCAACCCGGCCCGGGCGGCCTGGCCCCCCGACAGGTCCGACACGGCCATGCCAAGTCGTTCCCCGCCCAGGCCCAGGTCGGCACACACCGAAGCGGCCCGCCCCTCGAAATCGTCGCCCCCCAGGGCCAGGAACTCGTCGAGGGCAGCCCCGTAGGCGTCGAGTTGTCCGGGATCGGCGGCCATCGCCTCGGTGCGGCGGTCCAACTCGGCACCGGCGGCCGCTACCCCGCTGCGGCGGGCCAGATAGCCGAGCAGGGTTTCGCCCGGGCGGGCGTCGGGTTCCTGGGCCAGGTAGCCGACCCGCAGGGTGGACGGGGACCGTTCGACCACGCCGGCATCAGGGGCCTCCATCCCGGCCAGCACCCGGAGCAGCGTCGACTTGCCAATCCCGTTGGGCCCCACCACCCCGAGGCGGGTTCGGGGAGCCACCGACAGCGACACCGACGCGAGGATCGGCTGGGCGCCGCGTCCGACCGAGACGCCCTTGGCGATGAGCACGACCGACGAAGCTACTCGCCGCCCGGCTGGCTCAGATGGCGCCGCGAAGCTTCAGGGCGTTTTGCATCTGCACGGCGTGCACCAAGTCGATCCCGGCACCCAGGGCGGCGGCGGCGTGGACCGATTCGTGCATCTCCTCGACGGTGGCGCCGGCATCGAGGCAGCCGTTGGTGAACGAGTCGATGCAATAGGGGCACTGCTTGGAATGGGCCACGGCCAGACCGATCAGGGCCTTTTCCCGCTTGCTCAGCGCCCCGTCCTGACCGAACACCTCGTTGTAGTACGACCAGAAGCGCTGCATCAGCGGCCGGGCAAATTGTCCGACGTCGGCAAAATGACCGAGGTCGGCGCGCTCGTAGTAGCTCGACCCGTCGCCCTCGGGAGCCGGGTCGCCATGGGACGCAGCGCACGCCGAGAGCGCCGCCGAGGCCTCCGCGGCCCGAGGATGGTCCGGGTCGATAGGACGGAGGTCGCAACCCATCTTGGCGTCATGGATCTTCAGCTCCCCCAGGGCCACCTCGATCGGCCGGTGCTGGCCGGCGTCGCCGGCAACGGGAAAGACCCAGTGCTTCTCGGAGACCTCGGTGTGGCAGCAGTAGACCGGGGTCCCCCCGCCTCCCTGCCCGGCGTGGCGCCACCGGCGATCGGCGGCGATGCCCGGCACGGTGTCAAACACCGCTCGGGTCGGCGCATCGGGGGCTCGCAGGTCGATTCCCTTATGGTCGAGCATGGCCGATGCCAACGGCGGCTCGCCGCCCAGCATGTCGTCCTCAGAGACGGGTATCGACGACAGGATCACGCTCACCCCGCCGGCGAAGGGATACTTGACGTAGCCCTTGGTCTCGCTGACCGGATGGGTTCCGGCGGCCACGATGGAGTCGTGGGGCAAGGTGTCGACGTCGGCCACCTTGATGTGCAGGTGGATCGACTCGGCCCGGGCCAGGGCCTCGGCCAGGGGGAACCCCGGTTCGAACATGGCCCTGACCTCCGCCGCCTCGGCCTGGCTCAGCAGTTCGAGATCGATCAGGACCGCCATGGTCCTCTCCACCCCCATGGCGTCGATGGTGCTGGTGCTGGTAGTGGTGCGTTCCTGGGTGCTCATGGGTCATCCCCCGTTTGCGCTCGTCGGTTCCGCCCATCAAATCAGGTTTATGGGGCGGGGGGAAGGTCGCCTCCGGGTCGCCTTGACGAGGCTCGCCAAGACTGAGAGCATCGGTCGCTCCATCAATCTGTATTCATATCGACCTGGGGGGATGCTGACGCGATGACCGGCTCTGTGGACCAGATCGGAGCGCGCCTTGACCGGCTGCGTTGGAGCCCGGCACACCGGGGGATCCTGCTGGCCCTGGGAGCGGGGTGGTTGTTCGACTCCCTGGAGGTCTCGCTCTTCGGCAGCGCAGTGGGGCCGCTGGGGGATCACTTTCACGCCAGCACGTCGCAGCGAGATGCGGTCCTGGCCGTGTGGTTGGGGGGGATCCTGGTCGGCGCGCTCGTCGGCGGCCGCCTGGCCGATCGCTTCGGACGGAGGCGCCTCTTCGTGGTCACTTTGGTCTGGTACGCCTTCTTCACGGTGCTCACCGGGCTGGCGCCGAACCTGTCGTCGGTCTACATCTTCCGAGCCCTGGCCGCGTTGGGGGTGGGAGCGGAGTATGCCATCGTCAACTCGGCCATCGCCGAGTTCATGCCCGCCCGGGTGCGAGGCAAAGCCAACGCGGCGGTCATGCAGTTCTGGCCGGCCGGAGCGGTTGTCGCCGGCCTGCTGGCATACTTCGCCCTCAACACCCTGGCCCTGCCCAACTCCACGTCGTGGCGCTACATCTTCGGCGGCGGGGGGATCATCGCCCTGATCGTGCTGCTGTTTCGCCGCCGGCTGCCCGAATCCCCGCGCTGGCTGGCCAGCCAGGGGCGCATGCAAGAAGCAGATGCCATCGTCTCGCGCCTCGAGGCTGCCGCCGGGGTGGTCGGGGACCTGGCACCCACCACCGCCGTCGAGCAGGCCACGCCCGGCTTCGGGCAGGCCCTCGCTGAGCTGGTGCGCCGCTACCCCGGCCGGCTGGCCCTCGGATGCCTGCTCGACCTGGCTGAAGCGTTCGGCTACTACGGGATCTTCGCCCTGCTGTCGGTGGTGGTACTGCCCAAGGTCGCCATCTCACAGGCCGACATCCCCTTTTTCTACATCGTCGGGAACGTGGGCGCCCTGGCCGGCGGCATCGCCATGACCACGGTCTTCGACCGGCTCGGTCGCCATCGCACAATCGTGTTGTTCTACTCCCTGGCGGCGGGGGGCGTGGCGTTGCTGGCCGGGGCCACGGCCAGCGGTAGTGCCCTGGCCGTCACCCTGGCATTTGTGGTCTCGAGCGGCCTGGCCACCGGAGCGTGGACGTCGGCGTATCCCACATTCACCGAGCTGTTTCCCACCCACCTGCGCGGCGCCGGCGTCGGCACCTCCGTGGCGGTCGGACGCATCGGGGCGATCTGCGGGGTCTTCGTGTTGCCCAACCTGGCCACCAGCCTGGGCCCCACCGCTTCGTACGCCCTGGTCATCGTGTTCTGGCTCGTCGGCGTGGCCGCCATGGCTGCCTATGCCGCCCGAGGCGGGGTGGAGGGCGCAGGGCGGTCGCTGGAAACGATCACCGAGGTCAGGCCGGCCACCAGAGCCACGGCGGCGTCATGATCTCCGAGGGTGCGTGCTGGCCCGGCGCAGCGTCGGCCCCGTGAGGCTCGCCGTCTTCGGCGGACCCTATTCGAACCCCTACGCCCTCAAGGCGTTTCTCGACGAGGCAGCGGCACGCCGGTGCGATCGCCTGTTCTGCCTCGGCGACCTGGGCGGCTTCGGCGCCGAACCAGAGGCCTTGTGGGCCCTGTTGGCCAGCAGCGGGGTCGAATGCATAGCCGGAAACTACGACGTGGCCATCGGGCGGGGTGACCCCGACTGTGGCTGTGGGTACCGCGACCCTCAGGACAATCACTTCGCCCAGATCGCCTACGACTACACCCGGGCCCACGTCAGCGACGGTTTTGCGGCCTGGATGCGGGCGTTGCCCACGGAGCGGCGCGAGACGATCGCCGGCGTGAAGATCCACCTGGTGCATGGGTCACCCCTCGGGTTGAACGATTTCTTCTGGGAATCGCTGCCCCACGCCGAGGTCCAGCGACGCCTGGCCGCCAGCGGAGCCGACGTGGTGCTCTGCACCCACAGTGGCCTGCCCTGGCAGCGTCGAGTTGATGGGAAGCTGATCGTCAACGTCGGCGTCCTGGCCGTCCGGCCAACGACGGGCGCCTGGAGGTCTGGTACGCCGTTGTGGACCTGGCCGAGGGCGAGGCCCGCGCCGAGCTCGTGGCCCTGAGCTACGACTGGACCGCCCAGGCCGCCTCCATGCGAGCCGCCGGGCTGCCCGATGCCTTCGTGGAGACCATCGAGACCGGATGGTGGACGACGTGCCTGCAGATCCTGCCACCCTTCGAGCGGTCCCAGGGGCGCTTCCAGCTCTACCGCTCCGAGCTCGAACCGGGCGAGGACCACGACGGCCTGGGCGGCGCCGCGGTCCCCTCCGAGCGACCCGTCGTGTCGCTGTTCGGCTCGGCATTGTTGCCTCGCCGGCTGTGGGTGACGGATCACGCCCTCGGAGCTGCGGCCACTGCGACCATCGCCGACGAAGCGTTGGGCCAGGGCTTCGTCGAGGTGCACACCGAGCTGCGGGATGGGACCGTCGGCCCGCCCGGGCTCACCTTGGGTCCCGGCGGCTGGTACCGGGATCCCACGCTCGGCTCCAAGGTGGGCGAGGCGAGCCTTGCTGTGGGCCAGGCCAAGCGCCTATGGATAAAACAGATCCTGACCGAGGGGCTGGCGACCGGTCGTCTGCCCCGGGCCCATGGCTGGGCGCCCTGAAGCCGGGCGCCGGTAGCGTCAGCGGACCTGGGTGACATCGTCGGGAACATCCCCCCAGGTTTCCCCTCGCGTCGGGTCCCCCGGGCCGCCCACCGCTTTGCCGCTTGGCTATGCGGACCCCGGCAATGCGGGCCGACTGGGCCCGGCCCGAGGCGGTCGAGGGCACCGGCCACACGGCATCGATCGAGGAATTGAGCTCGGCGCCGATCAGAACAGCCAGTGCCGTCACGTAGAAGAACAGCAGGGCGGCGATAGGAGCGGCCAGTGAGCCGTAGGCCGACTTGGACTGGAAGCTCGACTGCACGTACGCCCGGACCGCGAAGCTCCCCACCAGCCACGCAGTCATGGCCAACAGGGCGCCGGGGATGCCTCGACGCCAGTGCACCCGGACGGGCAGGCAGAGCATGTACAACGTGGTCAGCACGGCGATCGAACCGAGGCCGACCACCGGCCAGTAGACGATGTGCACCGCGGTTGCGCCCTCGTCGACGAGGAAGTTGGGGAACAGCGAGATGATGATGTCGGGCCCCAGGGCCAGCGCCGGCAGGAGTACCAACCCCGCAGCCACCGCTCCCAGGTACAGGCCGAGCGCGACCAGCCGGCTGCGAAGAGCGCTGCGCAGGCCCCGCATGTCGTAGGCCACGGTGATGACGTTGAGGTAGTCATTCATCACCATCGATCCCGACCACAAGGAGATGAGAAATCCGATGGACACCACCTCGAGGTGACCCTTGGCCAGGATCTCGTTGACGAGTGGGGCTACGGTGTTGTTCACGGTGCTGGGGGCGAGGACGTCGCTCGCCAACCGCAGCACGTCATCGTGGATCTTGACGAAGTTGGCGCGACCGAGGATCCCGTTGAAGTATCCAAGGAGGCCGAACAACGCCAAGATGAGTGATGGCAGGGAGAGCAGGGCCCAGAACCCGGCCTCGGCGGCCAGGCCGAGGATGCGGTGCTCGAAGATGCGGTGCCGTGTCATGGCCACCACCTGCCTGATCAGGCGGGGCGGACGCTGGCCTGGGGGCCAGGCCAGGAACTCCTCGGTACGGGTCAACGGCAGCTCACAGGTGGGTCGGACTCGGTTGGCGGGTCGCCCACCCCACCCATCATGCCGCACAGCTCACACCTAGCCGGGCCACCGTCCACGTCCAGCCGGCTGCGCTCCACATGGGGGCGGGCCGGCAGAGCAGGCCTGCTTTCTCCGGCAGGTAGCCTGGCCGGGTGCAACGTGGCTATCTCGACGCCGTCGCCGAGCGCGTCGTTGTCTTCGACGGCGCCATCGGCACCAACATACAGCTCCGCCATCTGGACGTGGACGACTTCGGCGGGCCCGCGCTCGAGGGGTGCAACGAGGTCCTGGTGGACACCCGGCCCGACGTCATCGCCGACCTCCACCGGTCGTTTCTCGACGTGGGCTGTGACGTGGTGGAGACCGACAGCTTCGGCGCACTGCCCTGGGTGCTGGCCGACTATGACCTGGGCAAGCGGGCCCGAGATCTCGCTCGCATGTCGGCCCAGATCGCCCGTGAGGTGGTTTCCGGCTACCAGGACCGCTTCATCGCCGGATCACTCGGTCCGGGCACCAAGATCGCCTCCCTCGGCCAGATCAGCTTCGCCGAGCAGCGCGACGGCTACCGGGAGACGGCCACCGGCCTTCTCGAAGGTGGCGTCGACCTGTTCATCATCGAGACGGTCCAGGACCTCCTACAGGCCAAAGCAGCCATGATCGGCTGCCGCCAAGCCATGGCTGATGCCGGCCGAACCGTGCCCCTGCAAGTCCAGGTGACGATCGAGACGACAGGGAGGATGCTGGTGGGCACCGAGATCGGGGCCGCCCTCACCAGCCTCGACGCGCTGCGGCCCGACGTGATCGGCCTCAACTGCGCCACCGGCCCCGAGGAGATGAGCGAGCACCTCCGGTATCTGTCCGCCCACGCCCGCATGCCCATCGCGGTGATGCCAAACGCCGGGCTCCCTTCTGTGGTCGACGGCAACATGCACTACGACCTGACCCCGCAGTCCCTCGCCGCCCACCATGCCCGCTTCATCACCGAATACGGGATCTCGGTGGTGGGCGGATGCTGCGGGACGACGCCCGAGCACCTGATGGCCGTCGTCGAGGCCTGTCGGGGCGTGACCCCCGCACCCCGCCGGCCCACATGGGAGCCGGGCGTCTCGTCGATCTACAGCCACGTGCCGTTCGATCAGTCTCCCTCGGTGCTCGTGGTGGGCGAACGGACCAACGCCAACGGCTCGAAGAAGTTCCGCGAGGCAATGCTGGCCGACGACTGGGACACGTGTGTGGCGATGGCCAAGGAGGCCGTCAAGGGTGGTGCCCACGTCCTCGACGTGTGCGTCGACTACACCGGCGAGGACGGGGTGGCGGACATGGATGCCATCGCCAGCCGCTTCGCCACCCAGGCCACCCTTCCCATCATGCTCGACTCCACCGAGCCCGAGGTGATCGCCGCCGGCCTGGAACGCATCGCCGGGAAGGCCATCCTCAACTCCGTCAACCTCGAGGACGGCGACGCCCCGGGCACCCGGCTCGACCGGTTCCTCTCCCTGGCCCGGGACTTCGGCGCCGCCGTGGTCTGCACCTGCATCGACACCGAGGGCCAGGCGCGGACCTGGGAACGCAAGCTGGAGGCGGCTCAGGCCATCGCCGACCTGGCCGTCAACCGCTACGGGCTGTCCCCCGAGGATCTCCTCTTCGATCCCCTGGCCCTGACACTGGGGACGGGGATGGAGGAATCGCGCAAGGACGGCATGGCCACCATCGAGGGCATCCGGGCGATCAAAGCGGAGATACCCGGGGCCTCCACCATCCTCGGACTCTCCAACATCAGCTTCGGCCTGGCCCCTGCGGCCCGCCACGCCCTCAACTCGGTCTACCTCCACGAGTGCCAGGAAGCGGGCCTCGATGCCGCCATCGTCCACGCGGCTCGAATCCTGCCCCTCAACCGAATCGATCCCCGGGCGGTGGAGGTCTGCCTCGACGTCATCTACGACCGTCGCGACGAGGGGCGGCGCTACGACCCGCTGGCCGAGTTGCTCACCATGTTCGAAGGGGTTTCGTCGGCCGCCGCGGTCGTCGAGGACCGCAGTGACTGGTCCGTCGACCGCCTCTTGGAGCAACGGATCGTCGACGGCGAGCGCGACGGTCTGGGCGCCGATCTGGACCGGGCCCTGGGCTCGGGTTCGGCCGCCCTCGATATCGTCAACGGTCCACTGCTGTCGGGCATGAAGACCGTCGGTGAGCTGTTCGGCTCGGGGCAGATGCAGCTGCCTTTCGTGTTGCAGTCGGCCGAGACCATGAAGACCGCGGTCGCTCACCTCGAGCCGTACATGGAAAAGAACGATATCGGTGGTAAGGGGCGAATCGTTTTGGCCACGGTCAAAGGCGATGTACACGATATCGGCAAGAACCTGGTAGATATCATCTTCACCAACAACGGCTACGAGGTGCACAACCTCGGGATCAAGGTACCGATCGCCGACATCCTGGCCAAGGCGGAAGAGGTTTCCGCCGATGTCATCGGGATGTCGGGCCTTCTGGTCAAGAGCACCTTGATCATGCGCGAAAACCTGCTGGCCATCAATGAGCGGAAGTTGTCCCACCTCCCGGTGATCCTGGGCGGTGCGGCTCTCACCCGGACCTACGTGGAGCGCGACCTTCGGTCGCAATACGACGGTCGCCTCTTTTACGGCAAGGATGCCTTCGAGGGTCTCCACACCATGGATCGGCTTATGGAGCTGCGGGGGCGCGGCGAGGACGAACCTGACTACGGCCGGGCCCTGGGCGGTCGAGAGGGGGCCAAGCCCCGGGCTGCGGTAGCGGCCGAAGAGTCCGCCTCCGGAAGCGGCTCCGGTTCGGGATCCTCAGGCGTGCCCCGACGGGCCCCGTCGGTCTCGACCGACAACACCGTCTTCATCCCGCCGTTCGTGGGAAGCCGGGTAGAGCGGGGCTTCTCCCTCGATGAGATCGCCGGCTTCATCAATGAGACGGCCCTGTTCCGGAACCAATGGGGCTACCGTCCCGACAAGGCTTCCGATGAGAAGGACCCACAGTTCAAGGAGAGGATCCGCTCCGTCCTGCGTGAGCGTCTGGCCGAAGCCCGGGCGTCGAATGTGCTGCGACCCGCCGTGGTCTACGGCTACTTCGCGGTCAACAGCGAGGGTGACGACCTGATCGTCTGGAAGGACGAATCCCGTAGCTCCGAATGGCTCCGATTCACCTTCCCCCGCCAGGGCAGCGATCCGTGGTTGTCGATCGCCGACTTCTACCGCTCGGTCGACTCCGGCGATGCGGACTACACCGCCATGCACCTGGTCACCATGGGCGACGCCGTGGCCCAGGAGGCAGCCCGGTTGTTCGCCGCCGACCGCTACCAGGACTACCTGCACCTCCACGGCCTCGGGGTGGAGATGACCGAGGGGCTGGCGGAGATGTGGCACAAGCGTATCCGCGCCGAGTGGGGATTCGTCGACGAAGACGGTCCGACGCTGGGCGGCTTGTTCCGCCAGAAGTACCGGGGTGGCCGCTACTCGTGGGGCTACGAAGCCTGCCCCCGTCTCGAGGACAACGCCAAGTGCGCCGAACTCCTCCAGGCCGAGCGAGTCGGTGTGGAGGTCGGAGAGGAGACGTCGTGGCAATTCCATCCCGAGCAGACCACGGCGGCGATCATCTCGCATCACCCCCAGGCCAAATACTTCGTGGTCCGCCGGGTCTGACGGCGGACAGAAGGATTGTGCCCTGATGAGCTTTTCAGTCCTCTTGTACCGATTGGGACGGCTCATAAAACGGACAAGCCCGCTATCTCCGATTCCTGGTGACAAAACGAATAGTCCGACGATGTAGAGGCCCGTGAGGAACATCCGAGACGAAAGTCCCGCTAAGCGAGGCGGCCGAGGAGTCTGAGCGCCTACGGTCGGCGGGCAGTGCCCGGTGAGCCCACGGTTGAGGAGGTCTACGGTCGGTTCGTCGGCCCGCCATCACAGGCCAACCTGGAGCGCTTCTTCTTCCTCGACGACCGGGATCTGGCTCTGGTGGGCAAGCGTCGGGGCGACCACAATCGGCTGGGGTTCGCGTTACAGCTGGGCACGGTGCGTTGCTTGGGCACGTTCCTGGCCGATCCGACGGCGGTACCGACCGAGGTGGCCGATTATGTCGCTGGGCAGGTAGGGGCGGCTGACGCGTCCTGCCTGAAGGGCTACATGGCCCGCCGCTCCACAAGGTTCGAACACACGGCGCAGATCACTGCCACTTACGGCTTCCGGGACTTCGCCACCGCGGAGACCGAGCTGACGCGGTGGGTGGACGACCGGGCGTGGACGACCGGCGACGGCCCCAAAGCGCTGTTCGAGGGAGCGGTGGCATGGCTGCGGGACCGCCAGGTCCTGCTGCCGGGGGTGACCAGGCTGTCCAAGCTGGTGGCCCGGATCCGCGACGCGGCGATGCAGCGGCTCTGGGACGTCCTCGCCGCCTTGGTGACCCCGGCGCAGGCCAGGATGTTGGAGCTGCTGTTGGAGGTGTCCGACGGGCGCGAAAGTCGGACCTGGAACGGCTGCGCAACGGGCCGACGAACCCGTCGGGCAAGGCGATGGTCGCGGCGTTGGACCGGGTGGCCGAGGTGGCCGCCTTGGGGCTGGGGTCGCTGAACCTTGACCTGGTGCCTCAGCGGCGGGTGGTCGAGTTGGCCCGCTGGGGGATGGCGGGCAAGGCGCCGGTGTTGCGACGCCATCCGTATTCTCGGAAGCTGGCCACGCTGTTGGCCACCGTGGTCTACCTGGAGGCCAGGGCGACCGACGACGCCCTGGAGCTGTTCGACGTGTTGATGACGAACGATCTGATGGCCCGGGCCGTCAAGGAGTCCAAGGACGACAAGCTGCGCCGGTACCCGGCGGTGTCGCGTGACGCAGCGAGGTGCGCGACGGCTGTCGGGGTGCTCTTCGCCTCCGACGGGTGGGGAGACGATGTCACCCTGCAAGCCGTGTGGGCGGCCATAGACAGTCTGGTGTCGCGTGCCGAGCTGCGCGACGCGATCGACAACCTGGCCGCGGTGGTCCCCCCGCCCAATGCCGACCCTGGCGGCGAGTGGCGTACGACACTGGTGGAACGTTTCGCAGTGGTCCGCCCGTTCGTGGCGTTGATGTGTCGGACCGTCGAGCTCGGGGCCACCGCGGAGGCGGCCCCGGTCCTGATCGCCTTGCAGGGCCTGCCCGACCTGTTGGAGGCCCGGGCCACCAAGCGGATACCGGCCGGGTATCTCGACGCCTCGAAGGCGGCGGTAGAGGTGGTGCCAGCGGGGTGGTGGCGGCCGCTGGTCTTTCCCCCCGATCGGCCCGAGGGGACCGTGCACCGGGCCGCCTACGTGTTCTGTGTGCTGGAGCAGTTCCACCAGCGCCTGCGACGCCGGGACATCTTCGCCACCGCCTCGTCGCGGTGGGCCGACCCGAGGGCCCAACTGCTCAGCGGTCCGTCATGGGACACCGCCCGAGGGCCGGTCCTCAACGCTTTGCAGCTTCCCGCCGAACCCGACGATCTGCTCGCCAGCCACGCTCGCGATCTCGACGCCGCGTGGCGCCACGTCGCTCGACGCCTCGACGCCAACACCGAGGTCACCGTCGACGACGACGGCCGCCTCCACACCGGTGCCATCGACGCCATCGCCGACACGCCCAGCCTGACCGACCTGCGCTCGCGTTGCGACGCCATGCTGCCCCGCGTGGACATCGGCGAGCTGATCTTGGAGGTGATGAGCTGGGAACCAGGGTTCGTCGAGGCGTTCAGGGCGGCCTCGGGCGGCCAGAGCCGCCTTGGCGACCTGCATCTCAGCGTCGCCGCGGCGCTCACCGCCCAGGCCCTCAACGTCGGCTACACCCCCGTGATCTCCCCAGGAGTAACGGCGCTGACCCGGGACCGGATCAGCCACGTCAACCAGAACTACCTCCGAGCCGAGACCTTCGCGGCGGCCAACGCCCCACTGATAGACGCCCAGGCTGGCATCGCTCTGGCCCAGGCGTGGGGCGGCGGCCTGGTCGCCGCGGTCGACGGCATCCGCTTCGTCATCCCGCTGCGCAGCATCGACGCCCGACCCAACCCGAAGTACTTCGGACGGCGTCGAGGGGCCACCTGGCTGAACCTGATCAGCGACCAGGGCGTCGGCCTGGCCGGCCACGTGGTGTCGGGCACCCCCAAGGACTCGCTCCACCTGATCGACCTGATCTACCGCCAAGACGGCGGGCCTCGCCCCGAGGTGATCATCTCCGACACCGGCTCCTACAGCGACATGGTCTTCGGTCTGCTGCGCCTGTTGGGCTTCGATTACCGACCACAGCTGGCCGACCTGCCCGACGCCAAGCTGTGGCGGATCGACTCGCCCGCCGGCTACGGCCCGCTCAAGGCAGCGGCGAGAGGGAAGGTCAGCGTGGACCGGGTCCGGCGCCACTGGCCTGACATCCTCCGGGTGGTCGCCTCTATCCACACCGGCGCCGTCAGCGCTCATGACGTCATCCGGATGCTCCAACACGGCGGCAACCCGACCCAGCTCGGCGATGCCCTGGCCCACTACGGACGGATCTTCAAGACCCTCCACGTACTCTCCTACGTCGACGACGAGACCTACCGGCGCCACATCAAGGGCGTCCGCAACCTCCAAGAAGGCCGCCACGACCTGGCCCGCCACGTCTTCCACGGCCACAAAGGCGAGCTACGCCAGGCCTATCGGCAAGGCCAGGAGGACCAGCTCGGCGCTCTCGGCTTGGTTCTCAACTGCGTGACCCTGTGGACCACCGTGTACCTCGACGCCGCCCTGGCCCACCTGCGCGCCGATGGCTACCCGGTGCTCGACGAGGACGTGGTTCGCCTGTCGGCGTACATGCGCAAGCACATCAATGTGGACGGCCACTACTCGTTCCAGCTGCCCGCCCTGCGCGGCGCTCGGCGGCCGCTCCGTGATCCCGATGCCCCCGATGACGACTTGGACTGAGCGGAGCCGCTCAGGCGACTCGGGATTGGAGGTGGCGGTAGATGGTGGGCCGCGACACCCCGAACTCGGCGGCTATCTGGCCGACCGTGTGGACCCGGCGGCCGTCGGGGCCGACCTCGTCGTACATGTCCCGAGCGATCTTGGCCTGGCGGGCGGTGAGCTTGCGGCGCTGGCCGCCGGTGCGGCCCCGGGCCCGGGCGGCTTCCAGGCCGTCGCGGGTGCGCTCGGACATCAAGGCGTGTTCGAACTCGGCGATCGAGCCGATGATCTGAAAGAACATCCGGCCCAGCGCGGTGGACGTGTCGATGCCCTGGTCCAACACGACCAGGTCGATCCCGCGGGTCTGGAGATCCTTGGACAGGGCGATGAGGTGCTCCAGGGATCGGCCGAGACGGTCAAGCTTGGTGACCACCAGCTGATCCCCCTTCCGGGCCACGAGGAGCGCCTTGTCCAGCTCGGGGCGCCGGGCCAGCTTGCCGCTGGCCTTGTCGACCATGATCTCGTCGCAGCCGGCCCCGACCAGGGCGTCGCACTGCGCGTCGAGGTTCTGGTCCCGGGTGGACACCCTGCCATAGCCGATCCGCATGCCCAACCGTATCGCGAACGGGGGTGGCCCTTACGAAGGTGCGTACACGGCATTCGTTACAGGTGCGACCTGGGAGAACGCCTAGGTGGCTCGTGTCTTTCTCGGTCGTAACGCCTGCGATTTTGCTGTGGACGTGAGATAATCACACGCATGGCATTCAGGGTGTGGGGTGTGCGGTGAGCCTGGGTTTGGCGGACCGCCAGGGCGTGTTGACCGATGACGTGGTCCGCTTCTGCGATGAGACGTTGAGTCCCGAGTCGATCTACGCGCTGTTGCACCGAGAACGCGA
>JAABUQ010005952.1_pt1 | contig 18931 bp, 14 predicted proteins | sample 5560001 | NCBI WGS metagenome assembly JAABUQ01 (sample SAMN10711888, study PRJNA513371) | rock metagenome | isolation source: Antarctica rocks | place: Antarctica: Victoria Land, Finger Mt nord | collected 2015-12-18
GAGTCCAACGCGGGGACGGGCGAGACGCCCGTGCTCCCAGTGAGGTGTTGTCGTTGTCCAAGGGCACGCGCAAGTATCCACATGGTGAGCGCACTGAGCAGCAGGGACAGCATCTGGGGACGGACACCCCAGGTATGACTCGAGGCGACCGCGGCCAGCAAGGTGATCGCGGCGGCGATCGGCCACGCGGCGCCGAGCAGGCGGGCGGTGCGGTAGGAGATGGCGAATGCCGCCGTGATCACCACGCCGAAGACGAGAGTCAGCAGGGCGTATCCGCCGTGCTGGTAGAGGGGGTAGAGCAGGGTCTCGGTCAGCCACTCGTGCGCGATCCAGGCGCGTCCAGGAGCGGTCCAGGAAAAAGGATCGGCGTGCGGGATGCTTCGTGTGGCCCAGATATAGCGGCCGGTCGCCAGGTGCCAGAACACATCGTTGTCGACAACCGGCTTGAGAGCCATGGCGAAGATAGCCAGAAACAGGCCCGCCACGGCCACATCGCGGATGTGCAGGAGCGGCCACAACCGGTATCGTGGCGCTCGCTCCGGGCGAGGGCCTCGTCCTTCCTCTCGCCGCGGTGATGAGGACGGTCGGCCAGCCGCCGTGACGTCCGGACGGATGTCTGCCCCAATGGGGACCGCGCTCGCCATCGCGGCTGCGCCTCCTGTACTAATCGGCTACGGTTTGGCGCCAGGATAGTACAGGACGGGGGAGACGCCAATAGGACAAGTGGTTAGTGGTTAGTGACAAGTAAACCTCACTCGTCACTAACCACTAGCCACTAACCACTTAACTCGTCGCGGCTAGCACGTTTTCCGGCATATGGCCGGTGACGGCCTCGCCGCTACCCATCAGCCGCGAGGACTCTTCCGCTCGGTGGCAGGCCACGAAGTGGCCGTTGCCCATCAGGCGGAAATCCGGCACCTCGGTCGTGCACCGGTCGATGGCGATGGGGCAGCGCGTGCGGAAGCGGCAGCCCGACGGCGGATTGATCGGGCTGGGCACGTCACCCTGCAGCACGATGCGCTGCTTGTGGATGGTCGGGTCAGGATTGGGGATGGCGGAGAGCAGCGCCTTGGTATAGGGGTGGAGGGGATTCTTGTACAACTCCTCCGACGGCGCCAGCTCGGCCATCTTACCCAGATACATCACGCCGACGCGATCTGAGAGGTACTCGACGACGTTGAGGCCGTGGGCGATAAAAAGGTAGGTCAGCCCGAACTCGTTCTGCAGATCCTGCAACAGGTTCAGCACCTGCGACTGCACCGAGACGTCGAGCGCCGAGACCGGCTCGTCGCAGACGATAAACTTGGGACGCAGGGCCAGGGCGCGGGCCACGCCGATGCGCTGGCGCTGGCCGCCGGAGAACTCATGGGGGTAGCGGCGCACCCACTCGCGGCGCAGCCCGACGACGGAGAGAAAATACTGCACCGTCTTCTCGCGCTCGCGGCGATCGGTCATCCCATGCACGCGCAAGCCCTCGCCGATAATGTCGCCCACGGGCATACGCGGGTTCAGCGACGAGTAGGGGTCCTGAAAGATGATCTGCATATCGGCGCGGGTCTTCTTCATGGCGTTAGGGGACAAGGAGAAGATGTCCTTGCCGTCGAAGATCACCTTGCCCGCGGTTGCTTTATTGAGGCGCAGGATAGTGCGGCCGGTCGTCGTCTTGCCGCAGCCCGACTCTCCTACCAGGCCCAGCGTCTCGCCGGCCTTGATGTCGAAGCTAATGTCGTCGACCGCCTGCACGTAGCCGACGGTACGGCGAAAGATACCGCCCTGAATCGGGAAAAAGGTCTTGAGGTTCTGCACCTCGATCAGCGTCTTGCTCCCGTCGAGATTCTTCCTCTGTGGGGTTCCCGGCTCGGCCATGATCGTCATGTTACACTCTCCATTCGAGAGTTGCCAGTTGCCAGTTGCCAGTTGCCAGAAAGGACGCGCCAACGTACCTACTGACAACTGACAACTGGCAACTGGCAACTAAACTAATACAGCCAGCACCGTACCTCACTCCCATCGTCGAGCGCCTTGAGCGGCGGGCGTTCCTCGCGGCATACAGCCATGGCGTGGGGACAACGCGGGGCAAAGGGGCAGCCCTTGGGCAGGTTAAGCGGGCTGGGAACCGTGCCGGGGATCACGTTGAGGCGATGGCCTTTCTGGCCAATCGTGGGGATCGAGTTGAGCAAACCCACCGTGTAGGGATGTTTGGGCGCCTTGAGCACCTGATGCACGGTGCCGTGCTCGACCACCTTGCCGGTATACATCACCACGACCTCGTCGGCCATCTCGGCCACCACGCCGATGTCGTGCGTGATCAGCAGCACGGACGTGTTGTTCTTGACGCGCAGGTCCTTGATCAGCTCCAGGATCTGCGCCTGGATGGTCACGTCGAGCGCCGTGGTCGGCTCGTCGGCGATCAGCAGGTCCGGCTGTAGCGCCAGGGCCATGGCGATCATCACGCGCTGGCGCATGCCGCCCGACATATTGTGCGGGTAGTCCTTGACGCGGCGATCGGGCGACGGGATGCCGACCATGCGGAAGAGCTCGACCGTCTGGGCCACCGCCTCGTTCTTGCTGACCTTGCGGTGCTGCGTGATGGCCTCGCGCACCTGGTTGCCCACGGTAAAGACCGGGTTGAGCGAGGTCATCGGCTCCTGGAAGATCATGGAGATCTCATCGCCGCGGATATCGCGCATCCGCTTCTCCGAGATCTGGGCCAGATCGGTGCCCTTGAACATCATCTGGCCGCCGGCGATCCAGCCGGGGCGATCGACCAGGCGCATCACGGAGAGCGAGGTGACGCTCTTGCCGCAGCCCGACTCTCCCACCACGCCGAGGGTCTGGCCCGGCTTGAGCGAGAAGTTCACGCCATCGACGGCCTTGACCACGCCGTCCATGGTCTTGAAGTAGGTCTTGAGCTCGACGAGGTCGAGCAGGTTGCCCGTGGAGTTGAGCTTGTATCGCGGCGCGGCCGGATCGGCCTGGATGGTCGGTGCACTACTCATGTGGTTCCTCTGCACTATCCATTGCGCTGTCCTGCGCTGTCCTGCGCTGTCCTGCGCTCTCCTGCGCCGTTCACGGCGGCAGTCGTAGTGGGTGATAGCGTAGCTTATCATTACCTGACGATAACTCAAAAATTCCACTGTGATGTCCGCAATTAAGGTCGCCTGGCGGGGGTACGAGCACTAAAATGTCTCTTGAGGGGCAAGGACGGCTGACCGAGTTGTGCTAGTCTGGATTATTCATGACGGGTGCGGTGGCCACGACACCCCCTGGGAGCGCCAGCTTCCAGCCGGCTCCGGTCGCCTGACGGGCGCTTGCTAGCGGCGAACGAACCTGCCGCGGAGGTCTGCCGGCTGGAAGCCGGCGCTCCCAGGACGGTCTCCTCATGAATAACGCAGGCTAGAGGTCGTCGACGCTCTGTATCGCGGCGATGCGATCCAACATCTGGTCCAACGTCGTCCCATCGGCCGCCGCAAGACGCTCCTCCAGAGTTGGAGGCGCCGTCTGGAACCGCGCCCGTACAATGCGGCGCACCGCCTCACGCTTACCTTCATGACGGCCCTGCTCCCGGCCCTGCTCCCGGCCCTGCTCCCGGCCCTGCTCCCGGCCCTGCTCCCGGCCCTGCTCCAGGCCCCTCTCCGCACCCAAACGTTCGATACTGGTGATATACGCCACGTGCCGATCCTCCTCGTACGTCCGAATCTCCTGCCAGAATGCTCTCTCCTGCTCTGCCGGCAGTTGCAGCACCCAATCAATGAAGCGGAACAGGCTGAGTACCCGCGCCCGACTATACCCACGCTCGTACAACCGTCGGGTCAAAGCCAGCTTGACCTGTTGCCGACGCGTCACATCGCGCCGTGTCTCTTGAGCCGCCAGGTGGGCCAGAACTACCGTCGCAAAAGGGTTCTGACTGGACTCCAGTTCTTCCCGACGCGCCCGGTAGTCCCGCAGCTTGACGATTGGATAGGTGAACCGCAGGTTACAGCCCCACAATCCCATCGCATACTGGGCCGGCCGCCACGTCACGCGCTCGTCGCCGAGCACGGCCAGACTGACCACCTGACGCTCAAACCGGTCATAAATGCGGTAGAAGTAAATGAACATACGCCGGGCGAAGTCACGATCCTTCTGATTCTGCACCTCGATATGCACCAACACCCACATGTCCGCCCCGCTGCGCAGCCACACCTGCACCAACTTATCGGCGATGCGTCGCCCCAGTTCGGCTTCAGGCACGACCTGTTGCAATTCCTTATCCAGGAAGGTCACGCCGCGCGTCCAGTCGATGTCAGCGTGGATCGCGGGGAAGAAGAAAGCGAAGAAGTCTTCCAGGTACTCCTCTAATGTCTCCTTCCAGGGGCTGTCGAAGTCGGTCGGTCCGCTTGTCAGGGCAGCGTTCCTCTCTCGCCGTACAGGACGACGACAACCTATCTCATTATAATAGCGGTAGCGGGACAGGCTTCGGAGCTACAACTTCGAGCGCACGTCGAGCGCGTCGCCGAGGCCGTCTCCGACGAAGTTGACCGCGAGGACGGTCAGGGTGAGGGCCAAGCCGGGGAACAAACCCCACCACCAGTTGCCCAGCAGGAGGGCTGGCTCCGCGTTGGACAGGATACTGCCCCAGGATACATCCGGGTACTGAATGCCGGCGTTGAGGAAGTCGATGGCCGCCTCGACGACGATGAAGCTGGCGATGGATAGCGTCGTGGCCACGATCACCGGGCGTAGCGCATTGGGCAGCAGATGCCGGAAAATGATCCTGCTGTTGCTCACGCCGACGGCGCGCGCGGCCTCGGTGAACTCTTGCTCGCGCAGGCTCAAGTACGACGCGCGGGTGAGGCGCGCCACGCCCGGCCACGAGAAGAAGATGAAAATGAGAATGATCAGGCTGACGTTTCCTTGCCCGAGTAGGTCGGCGACGACCAGCAAGGTTGGCAAGAAGGGCAGGGTCAGGAAGACGTCGGTGATGCGCATCATCAGGGTATCGACCCAGCCGCCGAAGAAGCCGGCCACCGCGCCGACCAGGATGCCGATCAGCGAGGCGCCGAAGGCCGAGATAAACCCGACTTCAAGCGAGATACGCGCGCCCCAGGCGATCTGGGACACCAACGCGTGACCGCCGTCGTCGCTCCCGAACATAAACCACCAGGCCGGACTGTTGTTGGCGTCGACGAAGCGGGGCGACAGGTCGCGGTTGAGGATGTCGTAGGAGAATTGGTTGTACGGGCTTTCGGGCGTGATCAAAGGGGCGAAAACGGCTACGGCAATCAGCAGCAAGATGACCACCGACCCGATCATGGCCGGCTTGTGGCGCCGGAAGCGAATCGAGATCAACTGCAGCTGGCTAAGCTGCCTGGCCGCGATTTCGGGTTCGGCCTCCGCCTGGCTTGTCGGCGCGCCAAGTATCGCTCGATCAAGAACAGCAGGATCTTGCATCGTCCTCATCCTCCTCACATGCGGGCCACGTGATCCACACGCGGACCATCATCCCTAGTTATAGCGAATGCGCGGGTCGACCACGGCATAGAGCAGATCGGCCACGAGGTTGCCGACCAGCGTGAACAGCGCCGTCAGGAGCAGCACGACCTGCAGCGCGTTGTTGTCGTGGTTGCCGATAGCCTGGAAGAAGTACTGGCCCATCCCCGGCCAGGCGAAGATGCCCTCCGTGATCACGGCGCCGCCGATCAGAGACGGGATGAACAGGCCAAAGTTGGTGATGATGGGCAGCAACGCGTTGCGCAAGGCGTGTTTCAGGATGACCGTCGACTGGGGGAGGCCCTTGGCGCGCGCGGTGCGCACGTAATCCTGGTTGATGACCTCGAGCATACTGGCGCGCATGAAGCGGCTGTCCCCCGCGATGCCGATGATGGCCAGGGCCAGCGCCGGCAAGATTACGTGCCAGAGGAAGTTTCCTATCGCCGGTCCCGGATACTTCGCGAAAAAGCTCCAGTACTCGGGCGTGCCGAACGAGTTGGGCAGGATATTGGCGAACGAGTCGCCGGTCTTGGTCCCGATGATGCCGCTCGAAGGCAGGATCGGAAACAGAATGGAGAAGACATAGATCAGCATCAAGCCCAGCCAGAACACGGGCAGGGACAGGCCGACGTACGAGAGGAACGTGAGTACCTGATCGTAGATACTATATCTCTTGAGGGCGCCAAGTAGTCCGAGCGGAATGGCCAGCAGCTGCTGGAACAGGTACGACAGCCCGACCAGTAGGATCGTGGCAGGGAGCCTCTGCACCACCGTATCGAGCACGGGACTGCCGAAGTGGTCGATCCCAAAGTCACCGTGGGCTATGGCCACGACCCAGGCTACGTACTGCAGTGGCAGCGGCTTGTCCAGGCCACGCGACACGACGCACTCCTGAAAGCGAGTCGCGGTGTTCGGGCTGGGGTTGGCCAAAATGTAGGCGCAGGGGCCTTGCGGCGCGGAGATGCGCAGGAGGGCGAAGAAGAGGACCGTCAGCACGGCGAGGATCAGGATGGCCTGCAAAATACGGCGGGCAATGAATGTAATCATCTCGTCACTTTTACCAGCTTCTCACACTGTTCGTCGGCCGGTCATTGCCGTTGATCGTCGATAGGTGCGGGCGATGGGTCGCCCTCGATAAGCGATTGGGCGCGTCGCGGATGGTTCCCGCAGGGGGTAGGGGCGTATGCAATACGCCCGCTGGCGGCGTGCTGGGCGTATGCAATACGCCCCTACCCTCCTTCAGCCGTTCTCCCCCGAGAACGATGCCGCCCTGGGGGATGCGACAGCCGCATCCCCCCAAAGAACGGTACCGGTGTGTACCTGTACGCTGACTAGCTCTTGACGTAGTACTGGTAGGCGTTCCACTCGTTGCCGGAGTTGGTGCCGTTCGGGATGAAGTTACCGATGCGGCCGTTGTCCACCGTGATGTCCGAGCGGGCGTACAGCATGATCCAGTAGACACGCTGGTTGACCAGTTGCTGCCACTTGTTGAAGATGGCCTTGCGCTGTCCCTGGTCCAGCGTGTGCCGCGCCCGCGCCAGCAGGGCGTACTCGTCAGCATCGGCGCCGAGGCCAACACCGGTGTAGTTCTGGTCGCCCGCGCCGTGCGTGGTCACGGTGGGGATCAGGTCGGGGTTGAAGTTGTCCTCCGACTGCTGAGCGTCCGCCGCCTCGGTGAAGGCGAACAGCGCGATGTCAAAGTGCCGCGTGGCCAGCAGGCCGTTGAGGTTGTAGGGCGAGAACATGCCGCCGTTGGCCGAGATGCTGCCGCTGGCGAAAGTCGGCGAGACGTGGATGCCGACCGCGGCCCAGTCGCGGCTGAGCACCTGGAAGTCGAGCTGGCGCACCGTGGACTGCGTGGTGGCGAAGCGCAGCGAGAGGTGGTTGCCCGCGCCGTTGTAGTCCGTGGCGTAGCCGGCGGCCTTGAGCAGCGCCCTGGCCTTGGCCGGGTTGTACGCGCTGATGCCGATGCTGGGGTCGCGGAAAGGCGAGTTGTTCGGCAAGACCGACTTGAGCAGCGCGGTGTCGATTTGATTCTGGGGCACGGCCGGGAAGAGCGCGTGGTAGAGCGCGTGCTTGTCGATGGCGTACTGCAGCGCCTGGCGCAGGTGCGCGTCCTTCAGCGGGCCGGCCTGGTTGAGCTCCAGGTGCTCGACGGTCAACTCCGGGACGTTGCTGACCTTGTAGCCCTTGGCGTTCTGCAGGGCGGTCAGGTCGGCGGCCTGGAAGTCCTCGGCCTTGTCCACGCCCGAGTTGGGCGAACTGAGTTGGGCCACCAGGCCCGACTCGTTGGTGGCCACGTTCTTGAACACGATCTGCGCCGGAAGCGGGTGGCCCGACGCGGGCGGCAGCGCCGTATAGTACGGGTTCGGCACCAGCACCACGCTCTGGTTGGCCGTGTAGGACTGGAGCTTGAAGGGGCCGTTGAAGACGTCGGACGGCGAGTTGTAGACGTCGTTGCCGAACTTCGCGGCGATGGCCTTGGGGTCACTGGAGCCATACTTCTTCACGAAGTAGGCCTGCGGGTAGATCGGGCTCGGGTTGCCGTAGGCCACGTACGGCGCGTAGAGGCCCTTGTAGGTGACCTCGACCGTGGTGGGGTTGAGGATCTTCATGCTCTGGATCTGGTCAATGCCGAAGGTACTGCCCAGCGCAAGGAGAACGTTGACGCTGAACACGAAGTCGCTGGCGCCCTCGGGCGAGCCGTCGGAGAACTTCTGGTTGGGCTTGAACTTCCAGTCAACCACCAGGTTGCCGCCCACGACCCTGGCGTCGCCGTTCTTGGTGCTCGGAATCTCCGAGGCCAGGTCGGGGAAGTAGTTGAGATCGGGCCCCAGGCCAACCATGCTGTCCTGCATGGCGCCGCAGATCTCCTGGTTGGCGACGGACGCGGCGCCCGGGCCGCAGCCGTCGGGGAACTGCCAGTCAGTGATAGTGATCGTGCCCGACGACGCGACGTGGCCGTGCTGGCCCGACGTGGCGCCCGAGGCGTGCTGGACGCCGCCGAGCGTTGCTCCCGCGAGCAACAGGGCAGTGCCAAGGCGTAGAACGTTCTTGATTGCCATTCTTCGCATGTCCTCCATATAAGGGTAAAGAGTCGAAAACAGCGAGGGATCGCTGTATCTGCTGTAGCTCACGCTGACTGACCCCAGGCCAATATATCAGCGTGATACCATCGTGCCGTGCGGCGCGGCAGGCCCCGACACAGAGCCGGGGGGACAAGTGCTCGCGCGTACAACCTTAAGGAACGAACCGGACGCGTAACGTTATCCCCGGGCTACCCTCCTTCTATCACTATCTCTCCCCGAGAACGCGCTGCGTACAGAATGAGGACGCGCAGGCCGTAACCTGTTTCCACAGATATACCACTGCTTGTCACGGCTGTCAAACGGGTGACATCGTGGGCGCGCTTGGATCGAGTTTTTGTATTTGACATAGTATGTCAGCTATGGGGTGAATAGCACATGACTGTGCCCTTACGGAAGTTGCCAGTTGTCAGTTGCCAGTTGCCAGTTGCCAGTTCACGGAAGGACGAGGCCGCATGGCATGCACGGACACTGCGGTGTCGGAACGGAACCAGGAACAGCCGGCGAGGGTGTGCCAGAGAAAGGCAGCTTGACGGTTATGACATATAATAGATATGATTCGTGATAGGATAAAGGGACGCTCGCGCGTGTGAGCAAGCGGGACTGGCCTTGCGGCCTGCCGGAGAGATATGAGCATTACGGATCAACTGCGAAAAGATTTGCGCACCGTTATCGAGCAGGCGGAGGCGGGCAATACCGGCGAAGTGGTGCGCACGGCTCAGGAGGCGCTACGCGCGTTGGACGGCGACCGCCTGCTCACCACGACCGAGGCCGCCGAGGCGCTCGGCGTGCGCTCCATCAATACGGTCAAGCTGTGGCAGCGCAACGGTTTCCTATCCGGAGTACAGCGCGGCAACCGCACGATGATCCCCCTCGCCGAGATCGAGCGCGTGCGCGACGACGAGCGCGTGAGGGCCATCCGCGCCGCGGATAGGCTACACGACGCGGGCAGCGAGTTCGGTGTACCGGAGGGATTGAGCGATGAGGAGATGCAGCGCCTCTCCGCCGCGCGTCCAGGTCGGTTGCCATGGCAGCGGTAACGCGGCCAGCCATCCGCGCCTTCCTCGACACAAACGTCCTGGTACCGCCAGGGTTGCGCCGGGACCTTCAGAATGCGGCGCAGAGGGAGCCTTCGAGGCGCTCTGGTCGCCATGGATTATCGCCGAACTACATCGTATGCTGACGTGGAAGCGGCCTGCGACTGAAGTCGCAGGCTCTGGCGCATCCATGACCACAATCGCCGGCCGTGATTCACAAATCGACTGGGAGCGGGTACGAGTTCGACACACGCACAAGGAGGCGGCAATCCACGTGGATTGCCGCCCCCTCTCAGTCTGACAACTGACAACTGACAACTGACAACTGGCAACCAGCAACCGGCAACTCGTCTTACTGCGCCAGGCCCTGGGTGCCGCGCAGGGTTGAGTGGCCGGGCGAGAACACGGTCTGCTCGGCCACGAAGCCTTGCGGGCTGTCGGTGTGCAGGATGGCGCCGTGGATGGCCGGGAAGCCGGGGATCAGCGTGTTGACGTTGATGTTGTAGCGAACCGTCGGCGGGACGCTGATCTGCTTCCGTACCGTCTGTCCATGCGGCCCGTAGAACGTCGCCGTGATCGGCACCGTCGCCGCCGACGGGTTGTACACCAGCAGGAATTCGTCGAGGCTGCCGGTGTTGCCGCCGGGGAAGCTCCAGGTCACGCCCGCGCCGTTGCGGCCGAACACGTCGGAGCCGGGAATACCGGGGGAGTTTGGCGAGCCGAAATACTCGGGCCGCTCGATCACCACCGGCCGGTCGCTGGTCACCACGCTGGCGATGGCGCTGGCAGTGAGGAAATCGTTGTACTTGATGTTGGCGCGGCTGCGCGCGGGGACCACCAGCGTGCGGCTGCCCAGCGAACCGCCCGTCTGTCCGAAGAAGCCGGCCGTGACGACCGCCGGGGTGTCACCGGGGTTGAGGATGGTCTGGAAAGTCTGGAAGCGGTTGGCCGTGGTACCCTCGGCGAAGATCCAGGTCTGGGCCGCCGTGTTGATGCCGGCGCGCGTGGTGATGCCGTAGCCGCCGGGGCCGAAGGTGAGCGTGCGCTCGACCACCACCGGGCGGTCGGAGATGGCAACGATGCTGATCGACTTGCCGGGCAGGACGCTGTTGATGTCCTGCACCACGTTCGATTGCGGTGGTACGTTGACGGTCACGCTGCGCTGAGCGCCGCCGCCGATCGGCAGGAGCTGCAGCTGCACGTGGGCGGCCGTGGACGGATCGGGGTTGAGGATACTGACGGTCTCGTGGAAGGTGAGGCCGGTATAGCCCTCGGCCAGGTACCACGTCGTGCCCAGCCCGCTGTTGCCGAGCAAGTTATCGCCGTCCTTGCCGTCGCGCGCGATGTTGATCTGGGCCGAGATCTGGCGGTCAGACTCCACCTGCAGGCCGAAGGTCCCGACCGGCATGCTGAGGCCGGCCACCGAGAGGTTGCGCTGCGACGTGGCCTCCACGGTCACGGTGCGCTCGCGGGGCGTCGTATTGGCGAAATAGAAGGTCAGGCGCACGCTCGCCGGCTGGGCATTCGGGTTGAGCAGGGCCACGAACGAGTGCGAGGCCGAGGTGTTCAGGCCGCCGGCGAAGTAGTAGCGCGCCGTGCGCGACAACTGGCCGGTCAGCGCGGTCACGGCGGTGACGCGGCTCTGGTTGCCGATCGCGCTGACGGTGTTGGGGCCGCGCAGCAGGGTGGACGGCGCCACGAAGGTCGCCGTAAACGCCCCGTTGGTGGTGGTGATAGCGGCCGGCATGGTGGTGAGAGCCGAGCCGTTGAGGGCGAGCGTGACCTGCTCCTGGAGGCCAAAGCCCTTACCCATCACGGTCACGTTCCCGCCGGGGGCCGCCATGGCGGGAGACAGCGTGATGCTTGGCGTGAGCTGCTGGACCGTCACCTTCCCGCGCGCCAGACGCTTGCTGGCGCTCCCCTGCGCGGCCACGCTGTACGTGCCCGGCACGAGGCTGTAGGGCAAAGACACACCGGTGGGCGGCAAGAGCCCATTGGGGTCCGCCTTGCCCACGGCGGTCACCGGCGTGGTGGCGGTGATAGTGATGTCGACCGTCTCGTTGGGCGCGAACCCCGCGCCTGATAGCGTGACGACGCCGCCGCGGTTGGCGACGGTCGGAGTCAGGGCGAGGCTTGCTTTCACGGTCGGCGTCACCGTCTGCGTCGCCGTGACGCCGGGCTTCGCGGTCCCCGTTGCCGTCGCCTTGCTGGTCGCGGTTCCCGTTGCCGTCGCCTTAACCGTCGACGTGGCCGGACCGGCCCCTGCCGTCCTGGCGGTCGGAGTGGCCGCAGCGGCCAACGTGGGCGACGCGGCGGGCGATCCGAGGGCCGGCGCGGTGGCAGACGCCAACGGCACGGTCACGGCCACCCCGCCGGGGGTACTGTTGGCCGGGGTGGGCGCGGGGCTTGCCGCGGCCGCGGCAGCGTATGGCGCGGCTGCTGCTACATGGGCTGCGGGGATTGCGCCGGCGACGATAGTACTCATTGTCGCCGCGATGATAACAGGGATAGCGAGAGACAGGCCTTGTCGGCGCTGGAAAAACATGGGTGCCCTCCTGAAGTAGGTGCATGTCACGATGCGCGGGGACGCGCGCGCACGCGCTGGGCTTGACACGTGCGCTTGATGCACTGATGCCGCCGGCGTATGGCCGCTCTGCCCGGGATCGAGCGCCCACACGACGGGGTACTCCGGCCCGCGAAGTAACGTGTTGACGCGGCCGGAGCAGGCCATGTGGCCCAGAGATAGAAAGTGAGCAGGAATCGTGCCGCGCGAGGACCCTCACCCCCAACCCCTCTCCCGTGCGCGGGTGAGGGGAGCCGATGCATCCCCTGGGACCACCCGTTGCTCGTCCGCCAACCGTTGCCAGGATGGGACTGGTGTTAGCCTCAGAGATCCTGTTCCGCACGCATCCGCAGCGTTGCCTCTAACGGTGGGAGCGCCGCCAGGTCCTTGGGACGTCGCAAAGTCCGCTTACTTGTGATGAGCGCGGGTAGATCCAGTGTGGGCACGAGGTGGCCGTAGAGATCAACGAGGATGGCCGCCGCTCGCACCGCCGCGTAGTCGCCGACGCCAGGAATAAACCGGATCAGGTCGAGCGCCCCGGCATCGGTCTCCAAGGTAAGCAGTTCATGGCCCCGGAGGGTGCGGCTGTCCCACTGGAAAGGCAGGGCGCGCGACTGGTCATCCGTCAGGCCTTCTACGCGCAGGCGCGGCTGGAGCGGTGCGAGCGCCCGTACGACACGCTCCAGGTTCGCGGGGTCGGATGCGTAGCAGATGTCCACGTCATTCGTCAGATGCACGACGTGGTGAGCGATGGCCGCCATGCCGCCAACCAGCACCATGTCCACCTGCTTGTCCGCCAACCGACCGAGGAGGCGTGCGACGTCCATCTCTAGCCCTCGGACGGCCGGGATAACGGCGCAATCCGGCTGCCCGTGGCACGCGCGCGCTGCATTCCCCGCCGTATCTCTTCAGCAAACTCCTGCAATTGCAGGGCCTCTTCCATGCACTGCGTCGGCGTCAATTGCAGGTTGCGGCGGACCAGACTAAGGTCTACTCCCCATGCCTTCAACTCCCGCAGCCGGCGTCGAGTCTGCTCGGGTGTCAGCGGCTCTGCCGTGCCTACGATGGTCACATCTTCCGAATCCATGTCCATGGTATGCATCTCCTTCTCCTATCAGTATGACGACTCCCAACAACCGCGTCCAGGGCCGAGTGCTGAAAAGCGGGACGGTTTACGTGTGGGTGATGGCCACCTGGATGGCCACGAACAGGAGGTAGAGGAGGATGACGGCGACGCCGCCACGACGGGTCAGGCCGCGCCGGCGCGACAGCAACACGAGGACGAGCGCGGTCATGCCGAGCAGCCATCCCACCTCGAACACCGTCGCCGCGGCGACGGCGCTCACGCCGAACACCAGCGCTGGCAGCGCAACCCCTGCCAGCGCATTGATGGTGTTGCTGTTGAGCGTCTCGCTGACCACCGCCGCGCCGCGCCCCTGCAGGGCCAGACGCGCCGCGGCATAGGCGTTGGGCAAGCTGGTCAGGCCGGCCAGTACGACGATGCCCACCAGCGGTCGCGGCGCCCCAATGACGCGCGACAAGGTCAGCGCCGCGTCGACCAGCCCCACGCTGCCGGCCACGATGGCGGCCAGGGCGACCGGGATCAGCCACACCACGAGCCACGACCCGCGCGTCGGCGAGATAGCAATACGCGCCGCCTCGCCGACGCGCGGGTCCTCCGCGGTCTCATGGTCGACCTCACTGACGGCGATAGCCAGCGCGCTCGCCACGCGGCCGGGTAGGCGCAGGCGCATCAGCCGGCGCGGCGGGAGGCCCAACACGACGACGTAGGGGACCAGCAACACGGCGAGCAGGAGCAGCGCGAGGAGAGGGGACACGAGTCGGAACAACGACAGGGCGACGACGAGCGTGGCCGCCAGCGCGACCCCGCCGTCGAGGATCAGCCCTTCGCGATGTACGCGCACGTGCCCCGCCAGGACCGCGCCAAGGCCCAGCAGAGCGGCGAGGTTGAACAGGTTGGAGCCGAGCACCACGCCGAGGCCGATGTCGCGCGCCCCGGCGTGCAGTGCCGCCACCGCCGCCGCGATCTCGGGCGCGTCGGCGCCGAGGGCCGTCAGCAGACCGAGCAACCCTTCGGAGAGGCGCAGGCGGCCCCCCAGGCGGTCGAGCCCGCGCACCAACACGTCGCTGGCGCCGAGCATGACGGCCAGGCACAGCACAAAGAGAAGTGACGAGTGACGAGTGACGAGTGAGGAGGGGTCACTCGTCACTTATCAACCCGCGCACGGCCCCCACCAGGATCAGTGAGCCGGTGACGATGACCGTGGCGCTCCCATCTGCCTCCTTGTCTCTGTTCTCATTCATGTCGCGGGCCAGGTGTTGAGCGTGGCGCAGGGCGGCGGGAACGTCGGGGATGACGGCGATGCGGGAGGGCGGGACGTGGGAGGCGGCGAGGCGCGCGACTTCGGCGGATTGACCGCCGCGCGCTTGCCAGGGGGGCTCGGTGACGACGATGGCATGGGCCAGCGGCGCCAGCGCGTCGACCATCGCCGGGAGGTCCTTGTCGCCCAAGATGCCCAGCAGCAGCATCAATCGCCCGTGTGGGAACAACTCGCGCAGCGCCGCCGCCAGCGTGCGCGCGGCATCGGGATTGTGCGCCCCGTCGAGCCACGTCGGCGGGTCGTCGGCCACCCGCTCCAGCCGCCCCGGCACGCGCGCCGCGGCCAGACCCTGCCGGACGGCCGTGGGCTCGATCCGCGCGATGCCCAGGGCGCCAAGCGCGTCGACGGCGGCGACGGCGCAGGCCGCGTTGGCGTATTGGTGGCGCCCCAATGGGCTCAGGCGCAGGTCGTCGTATGCATGGGCCGGGGTCGTGATGCGCAGACGCTCGCCGTTGCCGGCGTAACGCACGGCGCTACCGGCGGCATCACCCTCCCCTCCCCTCGGCGCGTCCGGCGCTCCGGGCGTCCCAGGCGTTCCGGGCGTCCCAGGCGTTCCGGGCGTTCCGGGCGTTCCGGGCGTTCCGGGCGTTCCGGGCACCACGGTCCAGAGCGCCGCGCCCTGTGCCGCGCACTCCGCGGCGATGACCGCCAGCGCCTCCGGCTCGTGCGACGCCGTGACCACGATGCCGTCGGGCTTGGCCACCCCGGCTTTGTGGTGCGCGATGTCGGCCAGCGTGTGACCCAGCGGGCCGACATGCTCCAGTGTGACGTTGGTGATCACGGCGACGCGCGCGTTGTTGACGTTGGTGGCGTCGTAGCGCCCGCCCATGCCGACCTCGACCACGGCAATGTCGACCGCCTGCTCGGCGAAGTAGAGGGCGGCCATCGGCCACAACACCTGCATGCGCGCGGGCCGGCCCAACACGTACCCTGGCAGGGTACCAGCCGTCATGGCGTCGACCAGGGGCCGTACCCGCTCCAGCAGGCGCGTCCAGTCCGCCCGCGAAACGGGCTTGCCGTCGACCACGATGCGCTCGGTCAGGTCGATCAGGTGGGGCGAGGTAAACAGGCCGACGCGGTAGCCCGCCGCGCGCAGGATCGACGCGGCCATGGTCGCGGTCGAGCCCTTCCCCGACGTCCCGGTCACGTGGAGGGTGGCGAAGCGCTGCTGCGGGTTCCCCACCTCGGCCAACAGCAGCTCCGTGCGGCGCAGTCCCGCGCTGGCGCGCTGTTGAACCGGCGTGGCGATCAACTGGTCGAGGTAGGCAATGGCATCGTCGTAGGTATAGATCACGTTTGTAGTGTAGCAATTAGCCGTTAGCCATCCAGACGCAAGGCATGACCGGTGTCTCTCGTCCCCATCCGACCGCGGTCGGCCCGTACTTTGCCCTGCGACCCCGGTCGCAGACTTATTGCCTACTAGTTCATCTTCATAATTAGGCAGGCATACCAGATGTTGTGGTCACAAGCCCAAAATTAGGTCTTCGACCACTACATATGGTACCCGAATTTATTATGAAGATGAACTACTGCCTACTGCCAGGGCGTATGCAATACGCCCCTACTGCCTACTGCCTACTGCCTACTCGTCGCGGCGATGGGCCGCGCATTACGGACGTGGCTGTTGAGCGTGGTCAGCGCTGCCAGCGCCAGGACGCACGCCGAGAAGACGAGGACGGTGCGCCGCGGGCCGGCGGACTGCAGCAAGATGCCGCACAGGGCCACGCCGAGCGGCCGGAAGCCGAAGGCGACCAGGCGGAAGGCGCTGTTGACGCGTCCTTGTAGGGCATCGGGAATCAGTGCGAGCCGGTAACTGAACTGCACGGCGTTGTACAGTGGGGCGTTGAAGGCCAGGGCCGCGAACACCACCCCGAGCAGCAACGGATGCGGCGCCACGGCGTAGAGCGGCCAGAGGGCCACACGAATCCAGCCCAGGCCGATGATGATCTGCCCGAAGCCGAACCGCTTTTGTAGACGCGGCGCCAGCAATGAGCCGAGCAACCCGCCGATGCTGCCGATCGAGAACATCAGGCCAATCGTGGTTGGAGTGGCATGGTCCTGGCGCGCCAGCACGATCAGCATCAGACCGCTGGCCGCGCCCACGAAGTTGAGGCCGCCGGTCAGGACGGCCATGAAACGGACCAGGGGCTGCCGCCATAGCCAGACCAGCCCTTCCATGATCTCGCCGCGCAGATCGCGTCGCGCGGGCGCGCGCTGCTGCTGGAACGTCGTCCTGACGAAGAGCAGCGAGACGACCGAGGCGCTATAGGATACGGCGTCGACCAGGAACGGGACGGCGTGCCCCAGGCCATAGAGCACACCGCTCAGCGGCGGACCCACTAACAGGGTCGCGCCGTCGCTAGCCTGGTTCTGCGCCGTGGCCGCCGGGAGCTGCGCCTTGGGGACCACGCGGGGCAGGCTGGCCGTCTCCGCCAGGTTAAAGAACACGAACAGCGTGCCCTCGACCGTCGAGGTGACATAGAGTTGGACGATCGTGAGGTGGCCGGTCACGGCGGCGATGGGGATAGTAGCCAGACTCAGGGCGCGGCCCGTATCGCACAGCATCATCACCCGCTTGCGGTCCCAGCGGTCGACCAGCGCGCCGGCAGGCAAGCTGAAGATGAGGTAGGGCAAGGCGGTAAAGGCACCCAGAAGGCCGGCCTGTGCGGGCGAGCGGGTCAGGAAAAGCGCCAGCAGCGGATAGGCCAGCCCGGACACGCTGCTGCCCACGGACGAGACCAGCTGGCCGCTCCACAGCAGCATGTAGTCGCGATTGCGCCACAACGATGAGGGCGGCGCCGATTCGGCCGCTGGCGCGGCAACCTGTGACGTCGCGTCCACGGTCATTCCTCTTTCTCCCATGACCTACGGCCTCTCAAGCCTCCCCCCTCTCGCGCAGGATACGGTGCGCGAAACCGAGCATGCGCTCCTGGAAGGCGATGAACAGCTCGTCGTCCAGCCCGGTATGGCCGGCGTCGAACCAGTCGATCTCGAACGGCTTGCCGAGCCTCTGCATCTTCTCCGCGTACCGCTCCATCTGACGGGCGGGCAGCGCAGGTCGTTGCGCCGACAATGAATCATCATCCTGGTAGGGTAGTTCCAGCTCCATCTGACGGGCGGGCAGCGCAGGTCGTTGCGCCCCTGGATGACGAGCAGCGGGGCCGTCACCCGTTCCGCATAGGTGATGGGCGAGCTGGCGGCGTACTGTGCGGGCCGCTCCTCCGGCGTGCCGCCCATCATCGCGGTCAGGTACCCTTTGGACCAATCGGTCCCATCGTAGTACTCGGTGATGAAATCGGCGGGGGCGACCAGCGCCATGCCGCCCGCCCACAGGTCGGGCCGCGTGCCCAGCGCCATCAGCGTCAGGTAGCCGCCATAGGAGCCTCCGGTCACCAGGATCGCGTCCGGACGCGCGATGCCCTCGCGCAGCAGCCAGTCGCGCGCCGCCACCATATCCTCGACTTCCCAATGGCCGAGATCGCCCCAGATCTTCTCCTTGAACGCCCGTCCGAAGGTCGTTGAGCCCCGATAGTTGACCGTCAGGTACGCGTACCCGTGGTCGAGCCAGGCCTGCCCCCCCGGGCCGTAGACGTCCGGTATCGCGATGTGCGGCCCCCCATGCACGGAGAGGATGGTGGGGAATGGCCCCGCGCCGTCGGGCAGGCCCAGCCAGCCCTGGACCTCCTCGCCGTCCGAAGAGCGGAAGCTGACCGACCGGAGCGGACGCGCCGGCGCCTCACCCGCGGCCAGGATCGTTTCCCGCCATGCGCCCGTGTCGCCGTCCAGCGCCGCCAGTTGCGGCAGATGGGTCGTATCCCCCCACAACGCGTCGATGCGTCCCCGCGGCCCGAACCACGCGGCCCCGTAGGTACCGCCTGGATGGCGCAGGCAGGTCAGGGCGCCCGTCCCCAGATCGTAGGTATAGAGTTGCTGGACGGCGCGCGAGATCTGGCGGAGGAGGATGCGCCGGCCGTCGAGTGACCAGTCCAGCCCCTCGATGTCGCCCGCGAGATCCCCCAGCGGCAGGTCCGTCCGCTCGCCGCCGGTGGGGTCCCAGATGAAGGGGCGCGTGTAGCCGGAGCGATCGGCCTGGCACAGCAGCCGCGGGTCGCCCGGCAGCGGCGAGAAGGTCACGGCGCGCACGCTCCCCGCTGGCAGGTCCGAGAGCTCGCCCATGCGCCGCCCGCCAGCCGTCTCGAAAGCCAGCAAGCTGTACTGCCGCGTCTGCCCGTATTCCGTCGTCGCCACCTCCTTCGCTTTTCGCTCCTCACCCATCAGCGACGCGGCCTGCGATTGAAATCGCATGGCAAACCACGGACACTAGAGTGTCTGTGGCGTGGCGTGGCGTGGCGTGGCGTGGCGTGGCGGCGC
>JAABUQ010005953.1_pt1 | contig 18926 bp, 16 predicted proteins | sample 5560001 | NCBI WGS metagenome assembly JAABUQ01 (sample SAMN10711888, study PRJNA513371) | rock metagenome | isolation source: Antarctica rocks | place: Antarctica: Victoria Land, Finger Mt nord | collected 2015-12-18
ATGCGGCTGCAGGATGCGCCCGCTGGCGATCCGCGCCACGTAGGTCGCCAGCGCCAAGGGCGTCGTCTGGATGTAGCCCTGGCCGATGCCGCAACTGATGGTGTCGCCGATGTTCCACGCCTTGCCGCGCGACCGGCGCCAGGCGCGGGTCGGCATGAGGCCGCGGCGCGCGCCGGGCAGCTCGATCTGGAGGTCCACGCCGATGCCGAAGCGGTTGGCCATCGCCGCCACGCGGTCGATGCCGGTGCGCCGGGCAAGTTCGTAGAAGAACACGTCGCAACTGTTCTTCAGCCCGCCCCGCATATCCAGCGCGCCGTGGCCGTGCTTGCTCCAGCAATGGAAGCGCGTGTCGCCCACGTCGAGGAAACCCGGGCAGGTGATGCGGTCCTTGGGACCGATGACGTTGGCCTCCAGCCCGGCCATCGCGACCACCATCTTGAACGTGCTGCCCGGCGGATACAGCCCGGCGGACGCCTTGTTGATCAGCGGCGTCCGCCGGTTGCGCGTCCATTCCACCCATTGCGCCTGGCTGACGCCCGAGTTGAACAGCGTGGGGTCGAAGGACGGGGTGGTAGTCATCGCCAGCACCTCCCCGTTGCGCGCGTCCAGCACCACGGCGGACGCGCTCTCGTCGCCCAGGCGCTGCAGCACCGACGCTTGCAGGCCGGCGTCGATGGTCAGCTCCACGTCCTCCCCCGGCATCCCGTCCTGCCGGTCCAGCTCGCGGATGATGCGGCCTGCGGCGTTCACCTCCATCTGCACGGCGCCGGGCTGGCCGCGGAGCCGGGCGTCATGCGCCTTCTCCATGCCGGCGCGACCGATGCGCAGGCCTGGCAGCCCCAGCGTGGGGTCCTCCGCCACGTCGTCGTCGTTCGGGGGCGCCACGTAGCCGACGACGTGGGCAAGCGCCGGCCCTTTGGGGTAGGTGCGCGTCGTCCCGACATCGACGACGACGCCGGGCAGGTCGGGGGCGTTCACCTCGATCCGCGCCATCTCCTCCCAGGTCAGGAACTCCCGCAGCGTCACCGGAACGAAGCGGCGGCGGGCGCGCAGCTCGCGCTCGATGCGGGCACGCTCGGCATCGGGAAGCGGCACGAACTGCGCGAACGCGTCGAGCACCGCGCCGGCATCGGCCTGCCCGGCGGTGAACACGGCACGCCAGTTGGCCTGGCTGCCGCCCAGCAGGACGCCGGACCGGTCGAGGATGCGCCCGCGCGGCGGGGCGATCAGCCGCTCGCTGATGCGGTTGCTGTCGGACAGGGTGGCGTAGCGTTCGCCCTCGACGATCTGGGTCCGGTACAGCTTCGCCCCCAGCGCGCCGAAGATGCCGAGCTGCCCGGCGCCCAGAAGCAGGGCGCGCCGGGTGAACACGCCGCCTTCCTTCTCTCCCCCTGCCCGGGCCATCTCACGCCCGGTCCGGGTCGGCCAGGCCGCGCTGCGCCTGGCTGAACAGGGCCGCGAGCGCCGGGTAAAGCCCGGTTGTCAGCCCGAACTGCAGCACCGCGTCGCGGGCGGGCAGCAGCCGGACGCTCAATAGGCCGACCATTGCCCATTCCAGGGCGGCCGCCCCCGCCGCCACGGCGGCGAACACGAGCCAGACCGCCAAGAGGCCCTGCCGGGCCAGCCCCCGGCGCCAGCAGCCCACCCCCATCCCGTGCGCCGCCAGCAGGATCAGCACCGAAACGCCCGGCGGGGTCAGGCCGAGCAGGTCGGCCAGCAGGCCCAGCAGGAACGCCGCCGGGGGCGTCATGCTGGCCGGACGGTTCAGCGACCAGAAGAACACGCAGGCCAGCGCCACGGCGGGCTGCGCCTGCGCCTGGCCCGGCAAGTCGAGCGGCGCCGCGGCCAGCAGCAGAAGCAGCGCAGTGCAGGCGGCCGGGAAGAACCGGCGTGATCCGGCGTCAAGCCGGCGCCGCAGCGTCGGCCGCGGCCGGACGCCGGGCGTGCGCAGCGGGATCAAGGGGACTTGCCCCGCCGCTCGGCCAAACGGGTGGCCGTCTCCGGCGCCGGTACGCCGCGCTGCCCGTAGTCGAACAGCCGAACGGCATCGAGGCTGCCGAGCCGCGCCGCAAGCTCCACCTCCGGCGCGCCGGCATTGTAGCGCACGGTGCCGAGCGGCAGCCCGGCGGGAAAGGCGTTTGCCTCCGCCGATGTCACGACGCGCTCGCCCTCGACCGGCGGCGCGTCTTCCGGCCAATGCGCGAGGCGCGGGCGCGGTCCGTTGGTGCCCAAGAGGATGGCGTGCCCGCGGCTGCCCTCCAGGGTCACGGGGATGCGGCTGTTCAGGTCCGTCACCAGCAGCACGCGGGCGCTGCGCGCGCCCAACTCAGTGACCCGCCCCACCAGTCCCTGCCCGTCCAAGGCCACCTGTCCCTTGGTTATGCCCTGGTTGCGCCCGATGGGCAGCAGCACCGCGCGGGCATAAACGCCGCCGGCATCGGCGACGACACGCGCCGTCACGTAGGAGGAGGCGGGATCAGGAACCCAATGCAGGGTATCCTTGAGCATGGCGTTCTCGGCATCGAGCGCCACGGCCGCGGCCTGCCACCGCAGCAGTTGCCCGTTCTCCGCCCGCAGCCGGGCGTTGTCGGCGCGGAGGGATTGCAGGCTTCGCAATTCCTCCATGGCAGAGTGCGCGGCGGCCAGCGGCAGGTTCACCGCGGCAAAGACTGGTACTATGGCGTCCGCCACCGCCATGCGCGCCCGCTCCGCCAGCGGCGCGTCGGCCCGGCCGAGCAGCAGCAACGCGAGACCGGCCAGCACCAGCACCGGCAGGGTCAGCCGAGCCAGGGACTCGCGCATGGGAATCGACGGCCGAATCACGCGCCTGCGCCTCCAAACCACACAGGCCGATTCGAACGGTTTAGTACATCGACGTCAAGACATTCCGTAAACGGTTCATTTCTTCAAGCGCCCGGCCTGTCCCAAGCGCCACACAGTTCAACGGCTGCTCCGCCATCACCACCGAAAGGCCGGTGGCGTCGCGCAAGGCATAGTCCAGGCGGTGCAGCAAGGCGCCGCCGCCGGTCAGCACGATTCCCTTGTCCATGATGTCGGCCGCGAGTTCCGGCGGCGTGTTCTCCAGCGCGACCTTTACCGCCTCGATGATGGCCGCGACCGGTTCGGCCAGGCTTCCGGCAACCTGGCGCCGGTTCACCGTGATCTCCCGCGGCACCCCGTTCAGCAGGTCGAGGCCCCGCACCTCATGCGACGGCCCGTCCCCGGCCTCCTCGGACGGCGTCGCCGCGCCGATGTCGATCTTGATGCGCTCGGCCGTGCTTTCGCCGATCAGCAGGCTATGGGTGCGGCGGAAGTAGCTGATGAGCGCCTCGTCCATCTTGTCCCCGCCCATCCGCACGCTGCGGGAAAAGACGATGCCGCCCAGCGCGATCACCGCAACCTCCGTCGTGCCGCCGCCGACGTCGACGATCAGGCTGCCGGACGCCTCCGTCACCGCAAGCCCGGCGCCAATCGCCGCCGCCATCGGCTCCTCGATCAGCAGGACCTTGCGGGCGCCGGCGCTTTCGGCGCTTTCCTGGATGGCGCGGCGCTCCACGGCCGTGCTGCCGGACGGCACGCAAATGACGATGACCGGGCTGGCGAGCCGCCGCCGCCGACGCGCCTTGCGGATGAAATGCTTGATCATCTCTCCCGCCAGATCGAAATCGGCAATCACGCCGTCCCGCAGGGGGCGGACGGCGGTGATGTTGACAGGCGTGCGGCCCAGCATCCGCTTGGCCTCTTCTCCCACAGCGAGCACCTGCTTCTTGCCGCGCACCTCGGAAACCGCCACCACGCTGGGTTCGTTGAGCACGATGCCGCGGCCGTGCACATAGACCAGGGTGTTGGCCGTTCCGAGGTCGATTGCCATATCAGCCGGCGTCATGCCGAGCAGACGTCTGAACATGCAGTTGCCCCCTCGAATCGTGGGAAACACCGTTCCCCGGCAGCAGAATGGCACGCGAGCCGCTTACCTACAGCATTTCGTTTCCGCAAGGGATTTTCTCAACTTTTAGTGAACCATATTTGCGACACAGGTTGGCTGCATACTCGTGTCTGGTTCATGCGTTGGTTATAAATGCAACCCTATGGAGAGCACACGATGCGTTCTGTAACGATGGCGGCGTTCGCGGCAGTTTTGCTGATGGGCCTGGCTGCGTGCGGGGAGCGGCCCGGCACGCGGGCCGTGACGGGCGGTCTGCTGGGCGCCGGAACGGGCGCGGCGGTTGGCGGGTTAACCGGGGCCGGTGCCGGAACGGGGGCCTTGGTCGGCGGCGGCGTCGGCGCGCTCGGCGGCGCTGCAACGGCGCCGCGCCGCTAGCGGCCTTGAGGATGGAGAATGTCAATGCGTAGCAAAGTTGCAATAGGCCTGGCGTTGGCCGCCGGGCTGGGCTTGTCGGCCTGCACCAACCCTTATGATCCCGGCCAGCGCGCGGTCGGCGGCGGTCTGCTGGGTGCTGGCACCGGGGCGGCAATTGGCAGCCTCGCGGGCGGCGGACGCGGCGCGGCGATTGGGGCGCTTGTGGGCGGCGGCGCCGGGGCGCTCGGCGGCGCCGCGACAACGCCGAGCCGACCGCGGCAATACTATCAGGAGGCACCCCCTCCCTACCAGCAGCCAGCTTACCAACCGGCCCCGTCGTACTACCAGCAGCGGCCCTACGGTTACTAGCTGGTGGCCGGCCCGGGAATGCCGGGCCGGCCGTCCTTGCGCCAACGGATCAGGCGGATAGCGCGACCGGCTCGGTCCGGGCACGCTTGACCAGAAGCTTGTTCAAGGCATGTATGTAGGCGCGGGCCGACGCGACGATGGTGTCGGTGTCGGCACCCTGCCCGTCGACCATCTTGCCGGCTTCCTCCAGGCGCACCGTCGTCTTGGCCTGAGCGTCCGTCCCTTCCGTCACCGCTCCGACGGAGAACAGCACGAGCTTCGCCTCGTGCGGGAACACCGTGCGGATGGCGTTGAACGTCGCATCGACCGGGCCGTCTCCGGACGCCTGAGCGTGGGAAACCACGCCGTCGACCTCCAACTCGAGTTCGGCGGTCTGCGGACCGCGTGACCCCGCCCGCACGTCCAGCGACACGAACCGCACCCGCTGGTTGTCCCGCCCAACCTCGTCATCGACGAGCGCCACGATATCCTCGTCGTACACGATCTTCTTGCGGTCGGCCAGGTCCTTGAACCGGCGGAACGCGTCGTTCAGCTTGTTGTCGCCGAGCGCCGCGTAGCCCATCGCCTGCAGCTTGTCCCGGAACGCCGCCCGGCCGGAGTGCTTGCCCATCACCAGCGTGCTCTTGGTCCAGCCCACGCTTTCCGGCGTCATGATCTCATAGGTGGCGGCGTTCTTCAGCACGCCGTCCTGATGGATGCCGCTCTCATGGGCGAAGGCGTTGCGCCCAACGATCGCCTTGTTCGGCTGCACGTCGAAGCCGGTGATGGTGGAAAGCAGCTTCGATACCCGCAGGATGTTCTTGGTCTCGATGCCCGTCTGGTAGGGCGCCGCGTCCGGGCGGGTGCGGATCGCCATCACCGCCTCCTCCAGCGCCGCGTTGCCCGCGCGCTCCCCGATGCCGTTGATGGTGCACTCCACCTGCCGCACCCCGGCGCGCAGCGCGGCGAGCGTGTTGGCGACGGCGAGGCCCAGGTCGTTGTGGTTGTGGGTGGACAGCACGACCTTGTCCGCCCCAGGAACACGCTCCAGCAACATGCTGAAAATACGGGTCATGTCGTCCGGCACCGAGTAGCCCACGGTGTCCGGGATGTTGATCGTCGTGGCACCGGCCTTGATCGCGGCTTCCACGCAGCGGCACAGGAAATCAGGCTCGGTGCGGCTGCCGTCCTCCGCCGACCACTCGACGTCGTCGGCGTGCTGCCGGGCCAGCGTGACGGAGGCGATGGCGAGTTCCAGCACCGCGTCCGGCTCCATGCGCAGCTTATACTTCATGTGCAGGGGGCTGGTGCTCAGGAAGACGTGGATGCGCTTGCGCTCGGCCGGCAGCAGCGCCTCGGCGGCGCGCAGGATGTCGGCCTGCCCGGTGCGGGCCAGGCCGCAGATCACCGGGCCGCGCACCGAGCGGGCGATCTCCTGCACGCTCTCGAAATCGCCGGGCGAGGCGATGGGGAAACCGGCCTCCATGACATCGACGCCCAGCTCGGCCAGCGCCTCCGCCATGCGGAGCTTTTCAGCCAGGTTCATGGAAAAGCCCGGCGACTGCTCGCCGTCGCGCAGCGTGGTGTCGAAGATGATGACGCGGTTGTCCGGCATGGCGCCGAAGCTGGGATGATTGATGGCCATGGGTGGGGTCCTCGAAATGCGTGTGCGAAGCGGCTCTCAGGGCATTCCCCTAAGCGATGCCGGCACAGATCAGCCCGGCGAAACGCTCAGGGGCGGATAAGTCGAAGAAGGAGCGCGAAGCCGAGCAGGCGCACAGTATAGCGCAACGCGGAACGAAGCGCACGGGCCAGCATTTGCAGGGACAAGGACGACAACACATCGGCACATGTAGCCCGCTCGCCCAGGGAGGGCAAGCGGGCGGCCCCAGTCGGATGTATGTTCAGATGTCGGCGTGGCAGTGCGTTTCCGCGGCGCCGCCGGGATTTGTCACCGCGCCCAGGTGCGCGGGGCCGACGGTCTGGGCGAATTTCCAGATGGCGCCGCTGTTGCAGTCGGTCCGGCGCGGCGTCCAAGCGGCCCGCCGCTCGGCCAACTCGGCATCAGACAGCAGTATCTCCATCGTGCCGGCGGTCGCGTTCATGCGGATGCGGTCGCCGTTGCGCAGCAGCGCGATGGGGGCCGCCCAGCGCGGCCTCCGGCCCGACGTGGCCGACGCAGAAGCTGCGAGTGGCTCCGGAAAAGCGCCCATCGGTGATCAGCGCCACCTGGCCGCCCATGCCCCGGCCGTAGATGGCGCTGGTGGTCGAGAGCATTTCCCGCATGCCGGGTCCGCCCTTCGGCCCCTCGTAACGCACCAGGATCAAGTCGCCGGCCTTGTAGGCGCGGTCCTGCACGGCCTGGAATGCTTCCTCCTCGCTGTCGAAGCACAGCGCGGCGCCCTCGAATTGCAGCTTTTCCATACCGGCGATCTTCACGATGGCGCCCTCTGGCGCCAGATCGCCGCACAGGCCGACGACGCCGCCAGTGACGCTGATGGGGCGGTACACCGGGTAGATCACGTCCTAGTCGGCCGGGAACGCCACGTCGGCCAGGTTCTCCGCCAACGTCCTGCCGGTCACGGTGATGCAGTCGCCGTGCAGCAGGCCGCCGTCCATCAGCGCCTTGAGGATCACCGGGATGCCGCCGACCCGGTGCACATCCAGCGCCACGCACTTGCCGCCGGGCAGCGACTTGTCGCAGCCGGTCAGGCCCACCAGCGCGTCGTAGCAATGCCCCCGCACCGTCAATTCGACGCTGTCGGCGATCACCTCTCGCGACACCAGGGAGGATTTCATGCCTTGGTGGCCCATGGCGATGCCGTCGGTCACGGTGATGGTGGTGAACTCGCGCGGGGTCGCGCCGGCCTCGGCCACGCCGCGCTTCACCGACTGCGCCTGGCGGTTCAGCGCGATGTTGCAGGGCGCCGCCTCGTTCCAGCAGGTGGCGACGCCGACGAAGGGCTGGTTGATCTCGTCCTCCGTCAGGCCCATCGCGTAGTAGTAGCTGCGGTGCGGCGCCCGGCCCGGCCCCTCCGTGACATGGCGGGACGGCAGGCGGGACTTGTCCCAACGCTTCTTGAGCATGGCGTTCTCCGTGGCCCGCTACGGCGCGATGCGGGTGATGGCGGCCTCGATCCGGGCGGCATCCTGCTGAAAGGCGGCCAGCCGGACGCGGTTCTCCTCCACGACCTCCGGACGCGCCTTGGCCACGAACTCGGCGTTGTCCAGCTTGCGCATGACCTTCTCGGCCTCAGCCAGCGCCTTGGCGTGCTCCTTGGTCAACCGGGCGCGCTCGACGTCCAGGTCGATCACCCCGGCCAGCGGCAGCACGACGGTCGCCTCGTCCACCACGATCTGCGCGCTGCCCGGCGGCAGCGGGCCGTCCAGCGGCTCGACCGAGGAGGCCCGCGCCATGCGGTGGATGCTTTCCGCCCAGCGCGCCGCCCGCGCCATCGTCTCCGGCTTCGCGTCGCGCAGCAGAATCGGCGTGAGCACCGCGGGCGCGATCTGCATCTCGGACCGCACGCCGCGGACCTCGCCGATCAGCCGCACCACCCAGTCAAGCTCGTCACGCACCGCGCCGGGGTCGGCGACCGGCCCGGGCTGCGGCCAGGGCGCGCGGATCAGGCTGCATGGCCTGCCATAGCCCATCTCGTCCCAAAGATGCTCGGTCACGAACGGCATGGCCGGGTGCAGCACGCGGAGGATCACGGCCAGCACGTGCGCGGCGGTCGCGCGCAGCTCGGCCGCATCCGACCCGGCTGGACCGTTCAGCACGGGCTTGGCGAACTCGAGGAACCAGTCGCAGAAGGTGTGCCAGGTGAAGCGGTACGCCGCGGCGGCGTAGTCGTCGAAGCGATAGGCCTCAAGCGCCGCGCCGGCCTCCGTCACCATCCAGTTGGCAGCGTCCAGCAGCCAGCGGCACAGCGGCGAGCGCGCTGCGGCGGGGTCGAAGCCTGGCACGGGGGCGATGCCGTTCATCTCGCAGAACCGGGCGGCGTTCCACAGCTTGGTGACGAAGCGGCGGTTGCTCTCGACGCCCGCGGCGCCCAGCTTGATGTCGCGGCCCGGCCCGGTCAGCGCGCAGACGGTGAAGCGCAGCGCGTCCGTGCCGTAGGTGTCGATCAGGCTGAGCGGGTCGATCACGTTGCCCTTCGACTTCGACATCTTCTGCCCGCGTTCGTCGCGCACCAGGCCGTGGATGTAGACCGTGCGGAACGGCACCTGTTTCCGGAAATGCAGGCCCATCATCATCATCCGGGCGACCCAGAAGAAGATGATGTCGTGGCCCGTCACCAGCACGTCGCCGGGGTAGTAGCGCGCCACCTCCGGCGTCTCCTGCGGCCAGCCGAGGGTCGAGAACGGCCAGAGCGCCGAGCTGAACCAGGTGTCGAGCACGTCGGGGTCGCGCTCCAGCGCCTCCTCCCGGCCGTAATGGGCGCGGGCGGCGGCCTGCGCCTCGGCCTCCGTCCTTTCCACGAACACGTGGCCGTCCCCGCCGAACCAGGCGGGGATGCGGTGGCCCCACCAAAGCTGGCGGCTGATGCACCAGGGTTGGATGTCGCGCATCCAGGCGAAGAAGGTGTTCTCCCATTGCCGGGGCACGAAAACAGTGTCGCCCGCTTCCACGGCGGCGATGGCCGGGCGGGCCAGCGCGGTGGCGTTGCAGTACCATTGCGTCGTTAGCAGCGGCTCGATCGGCACGCCCGAGCGGTCGCCGTGCGGGACCTGGTGGGTGTGCGGCTCGATGCGGTCCAGCAGGCCCAGCCGCTCCAGCTCCGCGACGATGGCCGTCCGCGCGGCCGTGCGGTCCTGGCCGGCAAGGCTGCGCACGAACTCCGCGGCGGGGGGCAGGTCGAGGTCGGCCAGCGTGACCCGACCCTCGCGGTCCAGCACGGACGGCATCGGCAGCCCATGCCGCTGGCCCACGGCAAAGTCGTTGAAGTCGTGCGCCGGGGTGATCTTCACCGCGCCGGTGCCCTTCTCCGGGTCGGAGTAGCTGTCGGCAACGACCGGGATGCGCCGTCCGGTGAGCGGCAGGACGACGTGGCGCCCCACCAAGTGGCGGTACCGCTCATCGTCCGGATGCACGGCGACGGCGGTGTCGCCCAGCATGGTTTCCGGCCGCGTGGTGGCGACGGTGATGGACTCGTCCGTGCCCTCGATGGGGTAGCGGATGTGCCACAGGCTGCCGCGGATCTCGCGCGCCTCGACCTCAAGGTCGGAAATGGCCGACTGAAACTTCGGGTCCCAGTTCACCAGGCGGCGGTCGCGGTAGATCAGGCCCTCGCGGTGCAGGGCGACGAACACCTCCCGCACCGCGCCCGACAGGCCGTCATCCATGGTGAAGCGCTCGCGCGCCCAGTCGAGCGACGCGCCAAGGCGGCGGAGCTGCTCGGTGATGGCGCCGCCGGAGGACGCCTTCCATTGCCAGACGCGCTCCAGGAACGCCTCGCGGCCGATCTCCTGCCGGGTCTGGTTGCTGGTCTGCGCGAGCAGCCGCTCCACGACCATTTGCGTCGCGATGCCGGCATGGTCCGTGCCGGGCTGCCAGAGCGCGTCGCGCCCCTGCATGCGACGCCAGCGGATCAACACATCCTGCAAGGTCATCGTCAGCGCATGGCCCATGTGCAGGCTGCCGGTGACGTTGGGCGGCGGGATCATGATGGTGTAGGGCGGGGCGGCGGCGCCCGCGTCGGCACCGAATGCCCCGGCGGCTTCCCAGCCCGCGTAAAGGGCCGGCTCGACCTCGGCCGGGTTGAAAGACTTGCTGAGCATGGTTCCGCTTCTAGCCCGGCGGCACGGCCCCGGAAAGCCGCCGGGCGCTCAGGGTGCCATGCGCCCGACGACGCGCTCGATCTCCGCCCGCACCAGGCGTTCAACCAAAGGCGGCAAGTGATTGTCGAGCCAGTCCTTCAGCAGCGGGCGGATTTCGGCCCGCACCAAGTCCTCGATGGTCGGGCCGCCCCGATGGACGGCGGTGCTGCGCTCGGACGCCAGCGTCCGCATCAGCGCATCGACCGAGGCGCCGGCGGCGGCGGCGGCCTCCGGCGCGACGAGCCGCGCGTTGGAAGGAGCCGCTGGCTTGCCCGGCGGCGCTGCGGCCGTCGCCGGCTGCTGCGGGGACGACGGCGCGCGGGAGACGGTGGGTTCGGACTCGGACACAACAGGATGCTCCAGGATCGCCGGCCGCTCTGCGGGTGACTTCGGTTGCGGGACGTCGCGCGGGGATGCGTCGCGCGACGACGTATCACGGGGTGGGGCATCACGGGATGACGGGTCGCGCGACGGCGTGTCACGTGATGGTTCTGGCACCATCATCGAGGAATCGAGCACCAGCACACCCTTGTCCGGGATCTGGCCGGGCTCATGAGGCTCAAGCGGGGGCTTCGGCGCCTCGTCCTCGTTCAGGATGCGCCGGATGGAGGCCAGGATGTCCTCCATCGAGGGATCGGCCGCCGGGTCCGCCGCGGGGGGCGGCGTGGCGGGGCCGGTCGGTTGCATTGCCATGGTCAGCGTCCCGGCTGGCTGGTCGCGTAGTCGCCCGTGCCGAACAGGCGTTGGCGGACCGCGTTGTAATAGGCTGTCTCGTCGTACAGCGGCACGTTCAGGTTGAGGTCGCGTGCCGTGAGGCGGCCGATGGCTGCCGCCACCGAGTATGACGCTGTCACCAGGTTCGACAGGTTCTGCACCAGGGTGACGCGGGAGTTCAGCAGCGCCTGCTCGGCGTTCAGCACGTCAAGCGTGGTGCGGCTGCCGACGATGGCCTCCCGCTGCACCCCTTCCAGCGCGATCTGGTTGGCGCGGATCGCCGACCGCGTACTGTCGATGGTCGCGCGGGCGGCCACCAGCGTTTCCCAGGACTGGGCCGCGTTCTGGATGGCCTGGCGGCGGACGTCGTCCACGATCTTGCGGTTCTGCTGCTCGGTCTGCCGGGCCTGGCGCACGCGCGAGAACTCGGCGCCGCCCTGGTAAAGCGGGATCGAGGCGTTGAGCACCACCTGGGCGCTCAGCGTGCGCTGGCCGACGACCTGCTGGCCGTTGGTGTAGCCGCCCGCGGTTTGCACGCTCAACTGCGGCATCAACTGGCTGAATGCCAGGTCAACTGCGTCCCGGGCCGCCGCGGTGTCGAACAGGGCGGCGATGACGTTGGGGTTGTTCTGCGACGCGAGCTGCACAGCCTCGTCCTGGTTCTTGACCGGCGGCTTGAGCGGCTGCGGCTCGACCAACTGGTCCGGAATCTCGCCCACGAAGCGCCGGTAGTTGGCCCGCGCGGTCTGCAGGTTGCCTTCGCTGGTCTGCCGCGTCGCCCGCGCGCCGGCGAGCGCCGCTTCGGCCTGCGCCACGTCGGTGCGGGTGATCTCGCCCACGCGGAACCGGTCGTTGGTCGCCTGGAGCTGGCGGGCCAGCACCTGCTCGTTGTTGACGTTGAGCTGCAGCAATTGCTGGGTCTGGATCACGTTGACGTAGGCGTTGATCGTGTCGGTGAACACCTGCTGCTCGGTCGCGATCAGCCGGCCGCGCTGGGCGAACACCCGGTTGTCAGCCTGGTTGGTGCCGGCCCGGGTGGCGCCGCCGCGGTAAAGCGGCTGGGTGATCGTCGGCAGCCCCGTGTAAACCGGACGGTTCAAGCGAGCCGCGGTCGTCATGGTCGTGTTTCCGCTCAGCTGGTCTTGCTGCAGTTCGCCGAAGCCATATCCGACCGTCCCGGACACGATCACCGTCGGACGCCAGCCGGCCAGCGCCTGCGGCACGCCTTCGTCCGTGGCGCGCAACTGCGCTCGGGAGGTTTGCAGCGTCGGGTTGTTGGAATAGGCGGCCGCAAGCGCCTCCTGCAACGTACGCGCCTGGGCCATGGCCTCCCCATGCGTGAGGGTCGACGCGAGGGCGGCAGCACCGATCACGCATAGGTTGGGAAGGCGCATGCGCAAAGCTCCTGCATAGGTCACGGCACCCGGCCGCGAGGGCAACTATGCCATAATCATCCTGTCGGCACCATTGCCGCGCGGCAACACCCCGTTTCTCAGAATTGGAACGCTGGCTTGGACAGCAAGGGAGGCAGCAGCGGAGTCGCGCAATCGAACATCGGCTGCGCCCGCAGCACGGCGTTTGGCCCGCCGTGCTGGCCCGGCTCCGCCAGCACGCCCTGCCCGCCCGACACGGCCCCCGGCGCCAGGACCGTCACCAGGCGCCCGCCCTGCGGGTTGAGCTGCGGCGCGACGGCGGGCGGGATCGCACGGACCGCGCCCTCGATCAGGATCACGTCCCAGGGCGCACCGCCGGGCTGCCCCGCGGCGAGCGGGCCTGCCACCAGCACGGTGCCCGGCGCGAACTCTGGCAGGGTCTGGCGGGCGACGGCCAGCAGTGCCTCGTCCTCTTCCAGCGCCGTGACCCGGCCGCCGCAGGCCGCCAGCAGCGCCGCGCCGTAGCCGGGGCCGGCGCCGACCACCAGCACGCGCTCGCCCTCGCGCACCCGGGCGAGCTGCGCCAGGCGGGCGATCACCATCGGCTCCATCAGCGCCCGGCCGCGGGCGAGCGGCACGTCCTCGTCGGCATAGGCCAGGCTTGCCAGGTGCGGCGGCACGAAACGCTCGCGCGGGATGGTGCGCATGGCGCGGATGATGCGGGGATCGATGACCTTGTTGGGACGCACCTGGCCATCGACCATGTGGTCGCGCGCCGCGGCGTAGTCGGCGGTGGAGGAAGCGGTCGGCTGATCCATGCGAGGCCCATGTTGCAATGCGCCGGTGTTATAGGTGGCAGCCCCGTCCAGCGCAAAGCGCCGCGCTTGACCGCACCCGGCGCGTGCCCGATATACCGGCCCGCCCGCGCCTGATTGCGGTGGCTGCCTTGGGGTCCGGTGGCAGAGTGGTGATGCAGAGGACTGCAAATCCTCGAATGCCGGTTCGATTCCGGCCCGGACCTCAATCGTTTGCTTATTCAGCCGCACCCCGCAGCGCCGCCCCGGCGGCCAACGGGCACAACGGCAGCGCCCCCGCCAGCACCGCCGCCAGCAGCAGCAAATGCGGGCGCGGCGTTTCCCCGGCTGCCGCCGCCTCGGTCGCGGCGGCGCCGAAGATCAGCACCGGCATCGCCAGCGGCAGCACCAGCAGCGGCAGCAGCACGCCGCCGCGCCGGGCGCCCAGCACCACAGCGGCGCCAAGCGTGCCGAACAAGGACAGCACCAGCGTTCCCGGCAGCAGCCCGGCCAGCAGCACCGGCACCGCCGCCGGGTCAAGCTGCAGCATGACCGCCAGCGGCCCGGCCGCCAGCAGCAGCGGCACCCCGGTCGCCAGCCAATGCGCCAGCGCCTTGGCCGCCGCGACCGCGCCGGCGGGCAGGCCGCTCAACAGCAGTTGATCGAGCGAGCCGTCATCGAAGTCCGCGCCGAACAGCCGGTCGAGCGGCAGCAGCGCCGCCAGGAGCGCGCAGACCCAGACGATGCCGGGCGCCATGCGGGACAGCGTCTCGGGCGCCGGGCCGATGGCGAGCGGGAACAGCGCCCCGGCCAGCACGAAGAACAGCACCGCCGCCAAGGTGTCGGCGCCGTGCCGGACCGAGAGCCGCAGCTCCCGCAGCAGCATCGCCCAGAATGCCGTCACAGCCGCAGGTTCGCGGCATCTTCGAGCGGCAGCGGCAAATGCGTCGCGGCCACGACCACGCCGCCCGCCCCCCGGTGCGCCGCCATCAGCTCGCCGAGCCGCGCGACCGAATCCGCATCCAGCCCCAAGGTCGGCTCGTCCAGCAGCCATAACCCGGCCCGTGACACCAGCAGCCGCGCCAGCGCCAGCCGCCGCTTCTGCCCAGCCGACAGCAGCCGCGCGGGCAGGTCCGCGAGCGCCGAAAGCTCAAGCGCCGCCAAGGCCTGCGCCGCATCGCCGCGCCCGATACGGGCCGCAAGCGCCAGGTTCTCCAGCGCGGTCAGCCCCGGCTTCACCGCATCGAGGTGGCCGAGATAGGCCGCCGGCGCCGGCTGCTCCCGCAGATCCTGGCCGCGCCAGGCTACCTGCCCGGCATCCGGCCGTTTCAGCCCGGCGAGCACCCGGAGCAGCGTGCTCTTCCCCGACCCGTTGGCGCCGAGCAGCAGCAGCGCGCCGCCGTTCGGGACCGTGAACGACAGGTCGCGCAGCACCAGCCGCTCCCCGCGGAACGCCGAGACGCCAGTAACCTTTAGGCCCGCATGGCTCAAATTCTGCATGCCACCTGTGTAGGTCGGGCCGGTCTGTGGACGCCAGCCCGCCACATATGGTTTATGGCGCATACCATTCGACGCAGCCGCCCGCCTCGCTCCCTGCCGGGCGTGCGACTCAGAGGAAGAGGCACACGGCCATGAAGATGATCGGGCAAGACAGCCTTAAAACCCGCCGCACCCTGACGGCGGACGGACGGGACTACGAGTACTACTCCGTGCCGGAGGCCGCGAAGGCGCTGGGCGAGCCGGCCGAACGCCTGCCGGTCAGTCTCAAGATCCTGCTGGAGAACGTGCTGCGCTTCGAGAACGGCGGCAGCTACACCGTAGGCGACGCCCGCGCGCTGGCCGAATGGGCCCGCACCGGCAGCAGCACCCGGGAGGTGCCGTTCCGCCCGGCGCGCATCCTGATGCAGGACTTCACCGGCGTGCCCGGCGTCGTGGACCTCGCCGCCATGCGCGACGGGATCACCAAGCTCGGCGGCCGGCCGGACCAGGTGAACCCGCTGATCCAGGTGGACCTGGTGATCGACCACTCGGTCATGGTGGACTACTCCGGCACGCCGAACGCGCTGCATCAGAACATGGATGCGGAGTTCAGCCGCAACGGGGAGCGCTACAGCTTCCTGCGCTGGGGCCAGACGGCGTTCCAGAACTTCCGCGTCGTGCCGCCGGGCGCCGGCATCTGCCACCAGGTCAATGTCGAGTACTTGGCGCAGACGGTGTGGACGGCGGAGATCGAGGGCAAGACCTTCGCCTACCCCGACACGCTGTTCGGCACCGACAGCCACACCACCATGGCGAACGGCATCGGCGTGCTCGGCTGGGGCGTGGGAGGCATCGAGGCGGAGGCGGCGCTGCTCGGCCAGCCCATCGCCATGCTGATCCCCGACGTGATCGGCTTCCGCCTGACGGGCGCTCTTCCCGAAGGCAGCACGGCGACTGACCTTGCGCTGCAGGTCACGCAGATGCTCCGCAAGAAGGGCGTCGTCGGTAAGTTCGTCGAGTTCTTCGGCTCCGGCTTGGCCGAGCTGTCCGTCAGCACGCGCCTGACGATTGCCAACATGGCCCCGGAATACGGCGCGACCTGCGGCATCTTCCCGGTGGACAGCACGACGCTCGACTACCTGCGCCTTACCGGGCGGGACGAGGCGCGCATCGCGCTGGTCGAGGCCTACGCCAAGGCGCAGGGCCTATGGGTGGACGGGGCCACGCCGGACGCCGTTTACACCGACATCATCGAGCTGGACCTCGGGACCGTGATGCCGAGCATCGCCGGGCCGAAACGCCCGCAGGACCGCGTGCTGCTGAAAGACGCCTCCGCCGCCTTCCGCGCCGACCTTACCAAGGGCCTGGGCGTGCCGGCGAACGACGTCGGCCGCAGCGTCGCGGTGGCGGGCAAGAACTACGAGATCACCCATGGCCACGTGGTGATCGCGGCGATCACGAGCTGCACCAACACCAGCAACCCCTACGTCATGCTGGGCGCCGGGCTGCTGGCCAAGAAGGCGCGGGCGAAGGGCCTGCGGCCGAAGCCGTGGGTCAAGACCTCGCTCGCCCCCGGCAGCCAGGTGGTGACGGAGTACCTCGACAAGGCCGGGCTGAGCGACGAGCTGGATGCGCTGGGCTTCCAGCTTGTCGGCTACGGCTGCACGACCTGCATCGGCAACTCCGGCCCGCTCGACGAGGAGATCGCGGACGCCATCGAGGCGAACAAGCTGGTGGCGGTGTCGGTGCTGTCGGGCAACCGGAACTTCGAGGGCCGGGTGCACCCGAACGTGCGGGCCAACTATCTCGCAAGCCCGCCGCTGGTCGTGGCCTACGCGCTGCTGGGCACCATGAACCAGGACATCACCACGGCGCCGCTCGGCACCGGCGACGACGGGCAGCCGGTGTATCTCAAGGACGTGTGGCCGACCAACCAGGAGATCTTGGAGACGGTGCGGGCCAGCCTGTCGCGGGAGCAGTTCATCCGGCGCTACGGCGAGATCTTCCAGGGCACCAAGGAATGGCAGGCCATCGAGGTCGATGCCAGCAGCCAGACCTATCACTGGAACAGCGGCTCCACCTACGTGCAGAACCCGCCGTACTTCGACGGCATCACCATGACGCCCGGCGACGTGACGGACATCGTGGGCGCCCGGGTGCTCGCGATGTTCGCCGACAACATCACGACCGACCACATCAGCCCGGCCGGCAACATCAAGAAGGCGTCGCCCGCCGGCGAGTACTTGGGCGAGCGCCAGGTGATGCAGCGCGACTTCAACAGCTACGGCTCGCGCCGCGGCAACCACGAGGTCATGATGCGCGGCACCTTCGCCAACATCCGCATCAAGAACGAGATGGTCGCGGGCGTCGAGGGCGGCTGGACCAAGCACCAGCCGTCGGGCGAGCAGATGCCGATCTACGACGCGGCCGAGCGCTACAAGCGGGAGGGCGTGCCGCTGGTGGTGTTCGGCGGCAAGGAGTACGGCATGGGGTCGTCCCGCGACTGGGCAGCCAAGGGCACGGCGCTGCTGGGCATCAAGGCGGTGATCGTCGAGAGCTTCGAGCGCATCCACCGCTCCAACCTGGTCGGCATGGGCGTGCTGCCGCTGACGTTCAAGGACGGCGCCACCCGGCAGTCCCTCGGGCTGACCGGCAGCGAGACGGTCGACATCCTGGGGCTGGCGGAGCTGCGCGCCGGCATGGACCTGCGCGTGCTGATCCACCGCGCGCCGGGCCGCACGGACGAGCTGACGGTGCGGTGCCGGGTCGATACGGATGACGAGGTCGAATACTACCGCAACGGCGGCATCCTGCATTACGTGCTGCGGGAGATGGCCCGCGCAGCTTAGTTGAACCGGCCTCGTCTCCTACAGGCGGGGCCGGACGCCAACCTGGCGCATCTGCCGGTCAGCCTGGACCTGCGGGCGCTCAGCGTGGCGGAGGGGGTGCGCGCGGCCCTGTCGGTCGCCGTCATCGTGGCGGCGAACGAGTGGGCCGACTTCCCGCCGCTGAGCGAGGCGGCGCTGGCGGCGTTGCTGACCTGCCTCTGCGACGCCGGCGGGCCGATCCGCCGCCGGGTGCCGGCCCTGCTGGCGTTCGCGGCCATTGGCGCCAGCCTGACGGCCGGGCTGGGGCTGCTGCGCTCAGCCGGCCTCCCGGTGGTGGTGCCCTGCGCCTGCCTGGTGATCTTCTGCACGAGCTTTGCCCGCGTCTGGGGCCAGAGCGCGCTGCAGGTCGGCAACCTGCTGACCGTCGTCACCGTGCTGGCGATGGACCGGACCATCAGCCTGGACCAGGCCGGCGTGCTGGCGGCGTCGTTCGTCGGCGGCAGCGTGTGGGCGCTCCTGCTGACCATGGTGATCTGGCGCATCCATCCGTTCCGCCCGGCCCGGCGGGCCGTGGCCGAGGTGTTCCGGCGCATGGGCGTGCTGGCGGGCGACCTGTCCGGGCTGATCACCGCCGCGCCCAACCTGCCCGCCCAGGTGTCCGAGGCCTGGGCCGGCCACGCCCGCGGGCACCGCCGCCACGTGCGCGACGCCATCGAGGCCGCGCGCACCCTGGTGCTCGACACCGTGCGGGCGCGCGGGCCGTCGAGCGCGCGCTCCAACCAAACCCTGATCCAGGTGGAGGCGGCGGACCAGGTGTTCGGCGCCTTGATCGCCCTGTCGGACGTGCTGGAGTTCGCCGGGCCGGACAGCCGCGCCGCTGCCCGGCTGCTGCACACGCTGCGGCTGCTGCTGGCCGCCATCGCCGACGACACCGGCGCGGACCACCCCGCGGACGACGCCGGACGCCGCGCCATGGTCGAGCGGCTGCTGGACATCCTGACCGGCATCGGCCGGAGCGACGCGGCGCTGGCCGGGGTCACGGATGCCTTGGTGGACCGGCTGCGCGTCGCGGCGCTGCTGACCACGCCGGCCGGTTTGGTGCTGGGCACCGGGCAGGGCGGCGGGGCCGGGTGGCGGGAGCGATTCATGCGGCCGCTGCGGGCCAACCTCACGGGGTCGTCGGCCCCCTTCCGGCACGCAATCCGTGCGGCGGTGGCGGCCGGGCCGGCGCTGGTCATCACCCTGATGTCCGGCAACGCCTACGCGCATT
>JAABUQ010005955.1_pt1 | contig 18922 bp, 19 predicted proteins | sample 5560001 | NCBI WGS metagenome assembly JAABUQ01 (sample SAMN10711888, study PRJNA513371) | rock metagenome | isolation source: Antarctica rocks | place: Antarctica: Victoria Land, Finger Mt nord | collected 2015-12-18
TGATCCCAACTGCCACCAACGGCATGATCGCCTCCACGCTCGACAGCAATGTCGAGCCTGGATTCGCCAAACATGCAGGAACTTCCTTGATATAAACCGAAACCACCGGACAAAGTACTAGGGCCCGCTCCGCGGCCCGCGGAGCCCTGCGGGCCCGGTCCGCCAGGCCCGGGTGCTCCCGTCGGCGCCGCGGGCGAATTTCCTTTCAGACCAGCGCAACTTTGCCCACTTTGGTCGGTTTCCGGGCCCATACTCGCTAAGGTCGCTCCCATCTCGTCGCGCTCTGAGGGGGCGCGCGGACCGACGCAGGTCGGTGTATTTGCACCCGCTCGTGCCCGTGGCACGGGGAGCGACGGCCAGAGAGAACCCCTTCGCCCGTGAGCCACCGGATCGCCCAGCGCATCAGGACCGCTTCCGTGGCGGCCGCTCTCACGGGCATGGCGACGGCCACCGCGGCCTTCGCGGCGCCGGCGAACCCGGGGGGCGCCTCGGCCGCGCCGCCCCAGAGCGTCGCCCGCCCTGCGCCCCACGTCCAGGCAGCGCCGCGGCGATCCACCACGGCCCGCCGTCGTTCGACCTCTGGGGCGGCGAGCATCATCGACGTGCGCTGCGTGCCCGCCAGCTCGTGTACGACCAACCCGCACCTGGTCTCCACCGGAGGGCGCCTGCTCGTGCGGGGCCACGGACTGCGCACGGGTTTGCTCGTCGCCTTCCCCGCCTCGAACAACGCACGCCTGAGCCGTCGCTCGCCCACCGCTCGCCTGCATCGCACCGGCCTGGGCATGGTGGTCGCGGTGCCCGGCCGGGCGCGCTCGGGGCGCATCGCCTTCACCACCTCCCGGGGACGCTTCGGCAGGTCCTTTGGCCCCGTGCACATCACGCGTCGGCGCCTGCATCCGGCGCATAGTCCGCGTCGCCCCACGCCCACCTCACCGAGCGCCCTGAGTGGCTCCGCCCAGGCCAGCGCCTTCGACGGGCAGGGCATGTGGATCTGGTATCTGAGCAAGTCCGAGGGCGGCAATGTCTCCTCCATCGTGGCGCGGGCCAAGGCGTCGGGCGTGACCACGCTGTTCATCAAGAGCGCTGACGGATCGACCAACTACTGGGGCCAGTTCACGCCGCAGCTCGTACAGCTGCTGCACGCCAACGGGCTGAAGGCCTGCGCCTGGCAGTACGTCTACGGCACCCATCCGACCGGCGAGGCCGACCTGGGTGCACGCGCGGTAGCCGCCGGTGCGGACTGCCTGGTCATCGACGCCGAGGCGGAGTACGAGCGCCACTACGGCGCCGCCCAGACCTACATCACCGAGCTGCGCGCGAAGATCGGTCCCGACTATCCGGTCGGCCTCGCCTCCTTCCCCTACGTCGACTATCACCCCGCGCTGCCCTACTCGGTCTTCCTGGGTCCCGGCGGCGCCCAGTTCAACGCGCCGCAGATGTACTGGAAGGACATCGGCACCTCGGTCGACTCCGTGTACTCACACACGTTCGTCGCCAACCGGATCTACGGGCGCCCCCTCTACCCGCTCGGGCAGACCTACCAGGATCCTCCTCCGTCACAGCTGCTGCGTTTCCGTGAGCTCGCCGGGGCCTACGGTGCCCGCGGCCTCTCGTTCTGGGATTGGCAGGAGACGACTTCGCGCGGATGGTCGGCGCTCGCCGCTCCGCTCGGGTCGCTTGGCTCCTTCCAGCCCACGGCGAGCGAGCCCCTCCTGGCCAGTGGGGCCAAGGGTGATCAGGTGCTGTGGATGCAGGAGCACCTGGCCACCGCCATCCCCAGCCAGCCGACCACCGGATACTTTCAGTCTCAGACCGACGCCAACCTGCGCAGCTTCCAGACTCAGAGAGGACTGCCGGTGACCGGTCAGACCGACGGCGCCACGTGGCAGGCGCTGCTCGCGCTCGCGCCGGTGGCTGTCGATTGGACGGGCGGCGGCCCGCAGGCCGCCGCCGCCCGGGTGCGCGCTGGGGTGCGCAGGATGTCCGCGCCACGCTCCGCCCGGTTGTCCGCCGTGCGTTATGAGATCCGCCCCCGCGGGGCCGGTCGCCGCGCCCACCGCCACTGAGGGCGGAGACGCGCGGCCGTTGCGCCCGGCGCTATTTGCGTCTAGACGCGCTGAATCAGGGTGCCGGTCCCCAGGCCCCCGCCGCAGCACATCGTCACCAGCCCGACCTCACTGTCGCTGCGCTCGAGCTCGTGCAGCAGGGTGGTGATCAGGCGTGCGCCGGTGGAGCCCAGGGGATGTCCGAGGGCCATCGCTCCCCCGTTGACGTTCACGCGATCCATGTCGGGCTCGAGCTCGCGGCGCCAGGCGGCCACCACGGGCGCGAACGCTTCGTTGATCTCGATCAGGTCGATGTCGTCCATCTTCATCCCGTTGCGCTCCAGCAGCTTTCGCGTGGCGGGGATCGGGCCCGTGAGCATGATCACCGGGTCCACGCCGACCGTGGTCTGGTCGACGATGCGCGCGCGCGGCTTGAGGCCCAGCTCCTTGGCCCGGTCGGCCGCCATGAGCAGTACCGCAGCCGCGCCGTCTGAGATCTGCGATGAGTTACCCGCCGTGATCTTTCCGTCCTCCTTGAAGGCCGGCTTCAGGGCGGCCAGCGTCTCCAGGGTGGTCTGGGGGCGGATGCCCTGGTCGGCCACCAGCGTGTCGCCGTTGACCTGCATGGGCACGATCTCGCGTTCGAAGCGGCCCTCCTCAGTGGCCTGGTGAGCCAGTCGGTGCGAGCGAACCCCCAGCTCGTCGAGCTCAGAGCGGGGGATCTCCCATTTGTCGGCGATCATCTCCGCCGAGAGTCCCTGCGGGATCAGGCCATAGCGCTCCAGCAGCTCCTGAGGCCACGGTCCACCGACCTCGTCGACCCAGTGAAAGCCCACGCCCATGGGTATGTGCCCCATGTGCTCCACCCCGGAGCCGATGGCGGCATCATGGACGCCGGCGGCGATCAGGGCGGCGGCGAAATTGACCGCCTGCTGCGCTGAGCCACACTGACGATCCACCGTGGTGGCCGGTGTCTCGACCGGCAGCCCGGCCTGCAGCCACGCGTTGCGCCCGACGTTGAACATCTGTTCGCCGTACTGCTGCACGCAGCCGGCGATCACGTCCTCCACCTCAGAGGACTCGATTCCGGCGCGCTGGATGACCTCCGTGTAGCACGTGCCGAGCAGCTCGTTGGGATGGGTGTCCTTGTAGTAGCCCTTCTCCTTGTGCCCACGGCCGATCGGCGTGCGCACGGCCTCGACGATCACTACTTCGCGGCCCTCTGCTTGTCTCATTGGTCCTCCGGCTCCTAGAGCGGCATTGCTGAAAAATTGGGCTCCGGGGCGACGTGAAGAGGTCCGCGGCCGGTAAGCCCTTACTCTACCGCTCACCCGTCACAGATTGACTGGTCAGTCAGCTCCCGCTTTCTCCTCGACGGAGGCTCCTACCGGTGCATCAACAGCTGGGTCCCCAACCGATTGCCGCGTCCGCGGCGCACGGCGAGCGCGTGGCCGTGGTGGGCACCGGGGCGATCGCCTGCGGCCTGGCCGCGCTCGCCGCGCGCCACGGCGACGTGCTCATGCTCGCGCGCTCGGACGCCTCCGCACGCCGTGCACGCGATGAGCTCGACCGGCTGTGCGAAAACGTCGCAGAGCAGTCCACGGGCGGACGCGTAGATGTCCTGCTCGCGCCCGAGCGGCTGAGCGAAGCCTCGGTTGTCGTCGAGGCCGTCGTCGAGGACGCGGTCGTGAAGGCCGCGGTGCTCGCAGAGCTCGCGGGCCATCTGTCCGAGCACACGCTGCTGGCCACGACCACGTCTTCACTGCGCGTCGGCGAGCTGGCGCAGGCCAGTGGGCGACCGGCATGCTTTGTGGGCCTGCACGTGTTCAACCCGGTGGCGCGCATGCGCCTGGTGGAGCTGTGTTTCCCGTCCCAGGCCACCGCGCGCACGCGCGACCGGGCACGTGCGCTGTGCGCGACCCTTGGGCGCACGGCCGTCGAGGTTCCCGATCTTCCCGGGTTCGTCGTCAACCGCCTGCTGTTCCCCTACCTGTTCGGCGCCGTGCGCCTGCTCGAGCAGACCGGCATGGCGCCGCAGGACATCGATGACTGCATGCGCATGGGCGCCGGCCACCCCATGGGCCCGCTGGCACTGTTGGACCTGGTAGGCCTTGACGTCTCGTGTGCGATCGCCCGGGCGATCGACGAGCCCATCCCCGACAGGGTGGCCCAGCTCGCCGAACAGGGTCGCCTCGGGCGCAAGACCGGCAGCGGCTTTTATGACTACCCCCCACCGGTGGACCCTTGAACGCGGCGCCCGCGGTCCCCGCACCGCTCTCCGCGGGCACACATCCCCGGTCTTAGCAATCGCTGAGCCACCGTTTAGCTGGAGTTGAAGCGGCCCGCGCATACTGATCCTGCGACTCCGATCGCAACAACGCACACCCGCCTCCCCCCGTGCGTTCGACCGGCCTGCCCCCCCGCAGGCCGGTCGTGTTTAAGGGCAGGCCCAGCGCCGGCTGCTCAGGTAGGCGCCCGCTTGACCTGACCGCCGGCGACTACCGCCGGACGCGACCCCTACGTCTCGCCCTCATCGTCGCTTCCCTTGCGCGTATGCACGGGACGGCGCTCGCGAATGCGCACGGCCTCCACGCGGTTCTCTCGCACGGACTCCACCCGGATCGAGAAGCCGCCGGCGTTGACCGTGTCCCCGCGACGCGGCAACCGGCCGAGATCGGCGAATACGAACCCGCCAACCGAGTTGTAAGCGTCGGTGTCCACCGGAAGATGCAGATCGTAGTCGGCGAGGTCCGTGACGGCGACGTGACCGCGCACAAGCCAATCGCCGTTGGCCAACCGACGAACCTCGCCCGCCGCTGGGTCGGTCTCGTCGGCGATCTCGCCCACGACCTCTTCGATTATGTCCTCAACGGTGACGATGCCGGCCACGCGGCCGTACTCGTCGACCACCACCGACATCGAGTTGCGGGTGCGCTGTAGATCGGCGAGCAGGTCATCCAGCGGCTTGGTCTCGGGGATGATCGGGGCCTCGCGCACCACCGACTCGATCGAGGCGTGGCCGCCCTCGGTCATGAGCAGACGCGCGAGCGCGTTGGAGTGCACGATCCCCCGCACCCGGTCACGGTTGTCGTCTTCGGTCACCACCAGACGCGTGTGCCCCGAGGACACGCACCGGCGCAGCGCGGTCTCGGCATCCTCGGAGGTGTCAACGGTGATCACGGCGGGGATCGGCGTCATCACCTGGCGGGCCTCCTGCTCGTGGAGGTGAAAGACGCCTCTGAGCATTCCGGCCTCGCCCCGATCGAGCTGGCCCCCCGCGAAGGACTCCGCGATCAGGCGCTTGAGCTCGTCGGGAGAGCCGCCGCCGTCTTCGGCGGCGGTATCGACTCCCAGCCCCCTCAGGATGCGGTTGGAGATCAGGGTGAGCGCGGTGATCAGCGGGCTGAAGAAGACACGAAAGGCCTGCAGCGCCGGGGCGACATGGCGCGCCACCCCCTCGGCGCGATGAATGGCGTAGAACTTGGGGACCATCTCCCCGCCGATGAGCTGGGCGCTGGTGATGATGGCGTAGGCCAGGACCACGCTGAGTACCACGGCCACGCCGTGGCTGAGCGGACCTCCCAACCCACCCCGCAGGAGCTCGGCCAGCGCGGGCTCTCCCAGGGCACCGATCCCGATCGACGTCATGGTGACGCCGATCTGGACCGCCGAGATGTACTCGTTGATGCGGTCGAGCTGGCGCAGGGCCAGTGCCGCCCCCCGCTGACCCTGCTCGCGCGCCAGCTCCAGACGAGCTGGGCGCGAGCGCACCAGCGCATACTCGGCGATGACAAAGAAGGCGTTGATCCCGACGAGCACGGCGGTGAGGATCAGGCTGATTGCGGTCACGCCGGCCAACCCGGTGACCCGGTCGCGCACGCCGGCGACCATCTGCGGCCCGCAGCCCGCTTGGCGCGGCCCGCGTGACGCGACGTCACGCTACTTCGAGGGGGATCGTCGTCGTCGTTCATCAGGGCCGACGCCCAAAAAGGTAGCAGGCGCCCCTGAGGGTCACTGCGTCACGTCCGACGCCGCAGCGGACGTGAAAGCGACTCCCGCGCGAGGCGTACCCGGTCGCTGAGCCGCCGACTACAGTCCTCTTGTGCGCATCGTCAGCCTCGTTCCGCATGCAACCGAGTTGCTCTTTGCTCTGGGCGCCGGCGATGAGGTGGTGGGGGTCACGCACGAGTGCGACTTCCCGTCCCGCGCGGTTGACTGCCGCCGGGTGACCCGCGACAGGCTCCCCTCCGGCCTGAGCACCGCGGAGATCGACCTCGCCGTGCGCGAGCGCACGCAGCGGGGCGAGGCGATCTATGCACTCGACGTCGAGGGGCTGCGGGAACTCGCGCCCGACCTGATCGTCACCCAGGCGCTCTGCCCGGTGTGCGCAGTCTCGTTCGATGACGTCCGCGCGCTGGCCGATACCCTGCCCTCCCGGCCGCGCCTGTTGGCGCTCGATCCGAGGACCGTGCAGGACACCCTCGCCGACGTGGCCACCGTCGCCGATGCGATTGACCGCCCTGACCGCGGCGCCGTCCTGGTTGCTCAGGCCAACGCCCGCATCGAGCGGGTGCGCCGGGCGGTGCACGCCCAGCGGACACCGTCGGTGGCCGCCCTGGAGTGGCTTGATCCGGTGTACCTCGCCGGGCACTGGACGCCGCAGATCATCGAGTTCGCCGGGGGACGGGAGGCCACGGGAGTCAGTCGCGCGGGCGAGCCGTCGCAGCGGTCCACGTGGGAGACCGTGGCGCGCGCACGTCCGGAAGTGGTGGTGGTCATGCCCTGCGGCTTTGACGCCCCGGGCGCGCTCCGAGAGGCCGACTTGCATGCACACGAGCTGAGCCTGCTCGGCTCTGAGCGAACCGTCGCCGTTGATGCCTCGGCCTACTTCTCGCGGCCCGGCCCACGCCTGATCGACGGCCTTGAGCTTCTCGCCCACGTCCTGCACCCTGAGCAGATCCCGAACGCACCCGGTGTGGCGCTGCTCGTGGACACACCCAGCTCAGCGGTCGCGCTGGGCTAACAGGGGCCGCCGCGGCGGGGATCGACAGACTTTCCGGGCGCCCAGCGGGCATTTTTCGCCTGGCGGCCCATGCGCGAAAGCTCCCTCGGCGGGCGTGGCGCCCACCCACGCGCTGTGGCGGCGGACGCTCAGCCACCAGGCGTTAGCAGCGCCGGCGCGACCCCGGCGTCGCTCGACCGTGAGGTGAGCACGCTTCCGGCGATGGCCGCCGTACCGATCAGCGCGCAGGCCGCGAGTGCGAGAGCCAGCGAACGGCGGCGGTCACCGACCTGAATCGCCAGAGCGGCCAGGACGCCGCCGATCAGTCCTCCGACGTGACCACCCAGCGAGATCCCGGAACCGGAGAAGACGATCGAGAAGCCCAGGTTGATGGCGATCAGGCCTCCCAGTCCGCTCTGGGCCAGGCTGATGTGACGGGAGCGCGCCTCTACGGCGGCTGCTCCCATGAGGCCGAATATGGCCCCCGACGCCCCCACCGTCAGGAGGTGGGGCGAGATCAGCAGCGCGCCGAGCGAGCCCGCCAGCAGGGAGACCGCGTATACGGCGCCGTACTTGACCGGGCCAAGAGCCGGCTCGATCATCTGCCCGAGCAGGTAGAGCACCCACATGTTCAGACCGAGGTGCAGGATGTTCTGGTGCAGGAACCCACTGCTCACGAGCCGCCACCACTGCCCGTGGGCCACACCCTGACCGGGAAGGAAGTCGGGCGAGCCGCTGCCCAGCAGCGCCCCGTGGATGAACAGGCTGTTGTGGCCGCCCAGGCCAATGCCGCCCCCGGCCAGTGAGGCGATGACGTTTACGGCGATGAGCGCGTAGGTGATCCTGGGCACGGAGGTCAGTCCACGCATGGTGACCACGCGGGTGCGCTGCTTGGCGCACTCCGGGCAGCGCATGCCCACGGTGGTGGACGTCATGCAATCCGGGCATATGGGTCGGCCGCAGTTCGAACAGGCGACCCCTGTCTCGCGCGCGGTATGGCGGTAGCACGTCTGCATCGGCCGACCCGTATTGGACGCTAGCAGGGCCCTCGTGGGCGATCGCGGAGGCCGACTATCAAGCTCAGCCCGCCGCGGGATGGACGCTGATCAGCGCTTCGCCAGACGGCACCCCCGTGGGGCTGCCGCCCATCGGCTCGGCCGTGACTATCACCTGTTGAACACCCCGCAGGCTGCCCGGTACGTCCACCGTTGCGTGACCGGTGTTGTCCACCGTGAAGAGCGCGTCGGTGGCGTGCGCTGAACGCCCGGCGCGCTGCAGCCACACCTGGTAGATCCGACCCGCAGGGGGAGGAGCAAGCTCGGAAACCGAGAGCTCCGAGCGTCCCGCGGCCTGGCGCAGAACCGCGCGCCCCCGGCTCGAGGCGACCGCGGCCCGGGTCTGGTGAAGTGCCGTGCTGCCAGAATCGGTCTGAAGCGCGACCCCCACCACGACGCCCACGCCCATGGCGGCCGCGGCCGCCATGGCCGCCACAGGACGCAGACGCCACCGCACGGTGCGAGTGGGCGACCGGTCGGCGGACTGCCCGGCGGCGTTGAGCAACTCGGCCTCACTGTGGACAACGGCCAGCACGCGGTCACGCAGGGACCCGGGCGCCGCCACGGCCGGTGAGGACGCGGCAAGCAGATCGACCACGGGCCTGACCTCGGCCAGCTCAGCCCGGCAGTGCGCGCAGTCCTCGAGGTGGCTCCGCAGGCTCTCGGCCTCGCGGTCCTCCAGAGCACGGAGCGCGTATGCGGCGCCATCGCGACTTCGGTCGCAGTGCAGGTCTCGCTCGAGCCAGGTCACGAGATGGCCCCACTGGCGCCGAGCTCGGCGCGCAGCTTCTGAAGTCCCAGGCGCATGCGACCCTTGACGGTGCCGATGGGCGCCTGCAGCATCGCCGCGATCTCGGTGTGGGTGAAACCGCCGAAGTAGGCGAGCTCGACCACCCGGCACTGCTCCTCGGGAAGCTCCTCCATGGCCTGACGCACCTCGCGCGCCTCGTCGCGGCGGGCGACCTCCGCATCGGTTCGGTCCGGAGCCTCGAAACGCTCCTCGATGCCCTCGTCGCTGGCCCGACGCCGGTCGTGGACGTCACCGCGGCGCAGAGCGTCGATGGCGCGGTTGTGCACGATGCCCAGCACCCAGGTACGCACGCTGCCACGCGTGTGGTCATAGCGGGCACCGCTTCGCCACAGCGACAGGAACGCCTCCTGGACCACGTCCTCAGCAATCGAGCGCTTGCCGCACATGCGGTAGGCCAGCGAGAAGGCGGCATCGGCGTGCCGCTCGTAGACAATCTCAAACGCCGGCGCCTCGTTGGCGCGCACGTGCTGCATGAGGTCCTCATCGGCCAGCCGCCGAAGCTGCGCCAAGGACGGGACGGGGCGGTCCTCTCTTGCCATCGGTGTAACTACGCGACTTCTCGGGCCCCGGATCAGACGGTGGACGTCTAGCCCCGGCCCAGCAGCCGGCGTGCTTCCCGGCTCACGTCGCGCAACGCCCGTTCGCCGACGTCAACGGCACCGGACAGCCCGCGAATCCGACTGGGCTGGCGTCGCTGGCGAGCACGCAGGACCAGCAGGGCCGTTCCCGCCGACGTACCCACAATGAGCGCCGCCGCGGGCCGGGCCCAGTTGCGAGGATCACGCATGGCCGACAGCTCCCACGAGTCAAGCTCCTCGGCAGCCATCTCGGTGAGGCTGGTCAGCGTCGACTCCAGACGCTGGGCCAGGTCCTCGGGCGGCTCGACCGGGGTAAGCGCCTGGCGCAGGAGCAGTTCGAACTGAGGGACGATCTCGCTCATGGGTGGCCGTCGGCGACCGGACTGGTCACGAGTCCCTCCAGCTGCTTGACCGCTCGGTGGATGAGCACCTTGGTGGCGCCATCCGACCGCCCCAGCGCCCGCGCGATCTCCCGGTTGTCCATGCCCAGGGCAAAGCGCATGATCAGCGCCTCCCGACGGTCGTCTGGCAACTCGGCCACACCGCGCAGCACCCGCGCGAGCTCGTCGCGTCCCTCGACCAGGTCCTCGGTCGTGTGAGGGGCGGCCAGCACGGTCGTGTCGTCGATGGGCGACTGCGGCTTGCGAGAACGGTCACGGTAGAGATTGGCGGCCAGGTTGTGCGCAATGCGGATCAGCCACGGGCGCAGCGGGCGCCCGTCGGACTCGCGCTGAGCGCGTTCGAAATGGCGATAGGCCTGCAGGAAGGTCTGCTCGGTGAGATCCTCGGCGTCGTGATGGTCCCCCACCCGGTAGTAGGCATAGCTGTACACATCCCGTAGATGCGCGCGGTACAGGGCCGAGAATTCGGCGTCGAGCTGGGCCTTGGACTTTGTGGGCTCGCTCACTCATCTCAGCCTACCCGCACGGTTCTCGCGCACGCTCAGGCCGTGCTCGCAGCCCTGAGCCGGGCCGAGCCGTCGCGCTTGGGCATCTCCCGCGGCGCCGGAGCCCCTCCCAACCACTCCCACTGCAGCGAGACACACGCCCATACACGCTCGGTGACCCCGGCTGCCAGCCGGGGAGACGGCCGGACGGCGGTGGGAAAGGCCATCGGACGTCCGGCCCTGATGACCACGTGGCGCGGACGCACCCGCCATCCGCGGCGCACGTCCTCGGTGCCGATGACGGCCACGGGCACGACGTGAGCGCCGGTCTCAAGCGCCAGGCGCCCCACGCCGCGGCGAGCCGGTCCCAGGGGTCCGGGTCGCACACGGGTGCCTTCGGGGAAGATGACCACACAGTCTCCTCGCTCCAGGATCCTCCGCGCCGTGAGGACGGCATCGGCGTCCTGTGCGCCCCGGTCGACCGGGAAGGCGCCCAGGCTGCTCAGCAGCCAGGCCTGCCAGCGGTGGGCGAACAGTTCTTTCTTGGCCACGTAGTAGACCGGGCGCCGCAGCATGGTGCCGATCACAAACGGATCCATGAAACTGCGGTGGTTGGCCGCCAGGATCAGCGGGCCGGTGCGGGGCAGGTGCTCGCAGCCGATTCGCTCCATCCGAAAGTAGATCCGAAAGAAGGGGATCAGCAGCGCGCGCGCCGGCCAGTAAACCAATGGGCGGACCCCGCGGCGCAGGGTCCGTTCGCGCAGATCGGTCAGTTCAGCGCCCGCGGCGGCGTGATCCCCCCGACGGGCCTGGCGACGGTGTGCCATGACCCTCATCGAGTGGGATACCCGCCCGTCCCAGGCCCGTTACAGTCTGTCGTGACCATGCATGTCGACCGCATCAGGACCCTGCGGGGCGCCCTCGCCGGGGCCACGGCGGCGACCGTGTGGGCGGCTCAGATGCCCCTGGACAAGCGGGTGTTCGCCTGCGACTTCGACGACGTGGAACTGCTGGGCAAGCTGGTCACCCGCCGACCGGCCTGGCCCCTCTGGGGCGTGGTCATGCACTTGGCCAACGGGGCGGTCTTCGGTGCCGTGTACGCCAACCTCGCCCCCCGCCTCCCGCTGCCCTCGTGGGCGCGCGGTCCGGTGACCGCGCTGGCCGAGCACACTCTCACCTGGCCGCTCAATGGCGCTACCGACAGGCTGCACCCCGCGCGCGACACCATGCCGGCGGTACTGACCAATCCGCGTGCCGTGGCGCAGGCCACCTGGCGCCACGTGCTGTTCGGTGTCGTGCTGGGCGAGCTCGAGCGCCGCCTCAACGCCGAGCCGGCGGCGGAGATCCCGAGCTACGCGGACGTGGTGTCCTCCAACGGCCACGGGAACCTCGAACGCGCGGCATCAGTCCGCTGACGCCCGACCGGCGTCCGCTTGTGAGACCTCGGTCCGCGCTAGTCTCGTCGCGCGGGCCGGAGTAGCTCAGCTGGCAGAGCATTCGCCTTGTAAGCGAAGGGTCAGGGGTTCGAGTCCCCTCTCCGGCTCTCGAGGAACGGTTTCTGGCCGTATTTCGTGACCCGCACGCGGTGGCTGGAGGAGGTCAAGAGCACCGTCAGTTGGTGCCCATCCCGCGAGCCCGTCGATGCCCGCGTCGGCGGTGGCTGCGCGAACTACGCGCCGAACAAGGTGTGACGCTGGCCCAGGCCGCGGCCCGCGCGGCGATCGACGTCTCAACGCTCAGCCGCCTGGGGTCGGGCAAGCGCCGCCTGGCCCTTGACCACGTCCCCGCGTTGGCCCCCGCGCTGGGCGTCACCGCCGACGACCTGCTCGGCGCCCCAGCGGCGCAGGACCCACGAGCCGCGGCCGCCCGCAGCGCTACACCGGGCTCGCCATCTGGCCGCTCACGCTTCGCGGCGCCTCCGGCCTGCATGCTCACAGAGTGCTGTCAGCCGGCGAGGCTGCTGCTCTCGGCACGCTTCGGGCCCAAGCCTACGAGCCGATCCCCCGTGTGCCCGGGCCCCGAAGGGACCCGCTTCTGGGCACGGCTAGGATGGGTGACGTGGCAAACAGGACGTGGTTGATCACCGGAACTTCGCGCGGCTTTGGCCGCGAGTGGGCGAGCGCGGCCCTGCAGCGCGGCGACCGCGTGGCGGGAACGGCGCGCGACCCGAGCACGCTCGACGATCTGGCACAAGAGTACGGCGACGCGTTGCTGCCCATGGGGTTGGACGTGACCGACCGTGAGGCGGTGTTTGACACTGTCAGGCGCGCCCACGAGCACTTCGGACAGCTCGACATCGTGGTCAACAACGCGGGCTACGGCCAGTTTGGGATGGTCGAGGAGCTCAGCGAGCAGGAGGCACGCGATCAGATCGAGACGAACCTGTTCGGCGCGCTGTGGGTGACGCAGGCCGCGTTGCCGTTCTTGCGCGCGCAGGGAAGTGGTCACTTGCTGCAGGTGTCCTCAATCGCTGGTATTTCGGCGTTTCCGGGGATCGGCATGTACCACGCGTCCAAATGGGCTCTGGAGGGCTTCAGCCAGTCGCTGGCCCAAGAGGTCAAGGGATTTGGGATCCACGTCACGCTGATCGAACCCGGGGGCTTCTCGACGGACTGGGGAGGAACGTCTGCCAAGCACGCCGAGGCGCTCGACGCCTACGGCGACGTGCGCGAAGCCGCGCAGCGCCGACGCCAAGGCGCCGCTACCGCGGCTGGCGATCCCACTGCCTCGGCAGAGGCCGTCATGCGCATCGTCGATGCCCGGGAGCCGCCGCTGCGTGTGTTCTTCGGGACGGCGCCGCTCGGCATCGCAGAGAGCGATTACGAAGCGCGCCTGGCCACCTGGCGTGAGTGGCAGTCGGTCGCCGAGGTCGCGCAGGGCGCCTAGATCCGGGCCTCGAGGCGCTCAAGCGCCTCGGTCCGCGAGCGAAGCGGCTGCGCGCAGGCTGCGGAGCTGACCGCCTTCCTCGGGGTCGAGTGCGCCTGCACTCAACCGCCGGGCGCTACCGAACGCCTCCTACACTGGCCCGGTGTCGCTCAAGCATCCAGTTTCACGCGGCGAGCCCGACCGGCGTGGCCGTTTCGACCAGCTCGCCCAGCGCGCGTCCTACTTCGCCAGCTCGCCCGCCTTCTTCGGGCTGTGCACCGTGCTCGTGCTCGTCTGGCTGGGCGGCTTTGTCTTTGGGGCCGGTAGCGGATATCAGCAGGCGGCTGGATCCGCGCTGACCGCGACAACCCTGCTGCTCGTTGCCCTGCTCAAGAACGCGGAGCTGCGGGCCGAGCACGCCATCCAGACCAAGCTTGACGCACTTGCCACCGGCATGCTGGAGAGCCTCAGAGACGAGGGCGACGAAGCTGACCCGATGCTGCAGCGCGCGATCGGCATGGACGAGCAGGTCTAAAGCGCGCTGCCTACCCAGTCAGACTGCCACCCGGTCGGGGTAGCGGATCTGCGCTCTCGCCCTGGCCTTCGCAGCCTCGACGTCACGGTCCTTGGGGGGCGTCGACACGGTCAGCTCGGTGAGCAGCCGACGCGAGACCGCCGCCACCTCATCGACGGCGCGGTCAAACGCCTGTGCATTGGCCTTCGAGGGCTTGGCCGTACCACTGATCTTGCGTACGTACTGCAGCGCCGCGGCGTGCACCTCGTCGGCGGTTGCGGGTGGCTCGAAGTTGTGGAGGGTCCGAATGTTTCTACACATGTCCCAAGCGTACGCGTCCCGCGGGCGCAGCACCAGCCAGGATGGCGATGTGGCCCCGATGCCATGTTCGTGTCGTGATGCAGGCGGTCCAGGCCCTGCGACTACCCGGCGTCGCCGCGCTGCTCGCCGACCAGTAGATCCATGAGCAGGCCGTCGTGCCAGCCGTCGCCACCGACGTTGCGTTCGTAGCGTCGCATGACGCCCACAGGCCGGAAACCAACCTTCTCGTAGGTCCGCACGGCGACAGCATTCGCTTTCGCCGGGTCGATCGTGATGCGGTGATGACCGCGCTCCTCGAAGAGATGGTGCACCATGTGTCTCAGCGCCCGGGTACCCAGGCCGCGCCCGTGCAGGGCCGGGTCAAGGAACAGGTCAACCGCCGCGTGGCGGTACATGGGATCGGGCTCCTCGTAGAACTGAATGAGGCCCGCCACACGCCCGTTGACCTCAATAGTCAGCCGGGTCGCCTCGGGCTCGTCGGTCCAGGGAAAGCCCTCGGGCGCAACGTCCCACCAGCGCACCACCTCCGGGGCCGCGTGGATCCGTCGAAGCTCGGCCTCGTCGCGCGCGAGCAACGGGCGCAGGATCAGACGCTCAGACGGGACCGATCTCGGGGCCGAGCCCGTCACGGAGACGAAACGGCCGTGCGGTGGCCGAGCACTCGTCCTGATGGCAGGGCGATGTAGGTCTCAGACTTGTTGTTCGAGACACGTGACTCGTTGAGGAGTCGACGCGGGTCGGCGGTCTGCACGTAGGCAAAGCGCCCACGCAGACCGGTGACGTCGATCCACTGCTGCGGGTACTGATACGGATACACGTCAGACCAGCCCACCGAGGTGCCCAGGGTGTCCTGCCGCAGCGAGCCGTCGGTGCGGCAAGCGGGGTAGACCGCGCTCTTCGGCGCGCGACCGGAGGGCTGGGTGCGAAACAGATCACGGAAGCAGTACTCGTGCTTGGGGCCAACGCGGACCCGTCGCATCGCGCGCAGGGTCGCGTCGACCGACCAGAGCGAGAATCCGGCGGCATAGCGAAACTTCCAGTAGTTGTACGCGCCGACCCCGGCGCCGCCGTAGCGATCGCCCGGCACGTGCTTGAAAACGAGTACCGCGCGGGTGGCAAAGAGATGGCGCCGTCCCCGCGCGTCGCGAATGGCCTGGGAGACGCGCATGACCGATCCCCTGCGGTGCCCGATCAATTCGAGCGGTCCTGCGCCGTGATTGTTGATCGAGCTCGCGGCCCTCAGCAGGACGTGTCCGGGCTGGGTTGAGCGGTCCATCTCGAGGTGGGCGGGCGCTGACATGACCAGGTCGGGGCAGCGCAGGCGAAGGCTTGCCCTCGTACACGGGTTCAGCGAGGGGCCGACGGAGGCTGGCGGGTAGGCGGTCTGAGCCGCTGCGGAGCCCGCCGCCCCCCCGACGAGGGCGCATAACGCCACCGTGCACACGACGAGCCGCGAGGGCTTCATGCGCGCATGGTGAAACGGCTGACCAAAGGTGAGCAAAACGACCGGCGACAGCATCGCGCGTCGCGGGCCGTTCGCGTCACGCGCGGCGCCCCCGACGCAAAGACCCCCAAAGTCGGTACAAACGGGCAGATGGCGTCGCCGTCCGCTCCCCACCCGCCGAACGCCGCAGCGCCGCTGGGCTGGTTTGCCGCCGGGGCGCTGGTGTTTGCGAATTCGGCCGCTGTGCTGGTCATAGAGATCGTGGCCACGCGGCTGCTCGCCCCCTACGTCGGGGTCACCCTACAAACCTACACGGCGATCATCGGCGTCGTCCTGGCCGGCATCTCGCTGGGCTCGTGGTTCGGAGGGCGTTTTGCCGACCTGCTCAACCCGCGCAGGACCCTGGGACCGCTGCTGATCGTCGGCGGCGTGCTGGCCATCTGCATGCTGCCGCTCACGCGTTTGGCCGGGCACCTGGCTCAGGGGCAGGGGTCGGCCATGGTCCTCGTGCTCGCGCTGATCAGCTTCTTCTGGCCGGCGGCCGTGCTCAGCGCCATCAACCCCACCGTGGTCAAGTTACAACTGGAGCGTCTTGACCACGCGGGCAAGGTCGTGGGGCGACTGTCGGCCATCGGAACGGCCGGAGCCATCTTCGGCACGGTCGTCACCGGGTTCGTGCTTCTGGCCTGGTTGTCCAGCGCCACCATCGTCATCGCCCTGGGCGTGGCCCTGATCCTCGGCGGCAGCGTCCTGGCCGCCCGACTGAACGCGTGGCGCGGTCCGGTGCTCACCGGCGGAGCCCTGTCGCTTGCGCTGCTGCTCGGAGCGCTCGCCGCGAGTGAGCGAAGTCCCTGTCAAAAGGAGAGCGCCTACTTCTGCGCCAACGTCCTGGCCGATCCGACCGGGTCACGCAGCGGTCGGCTGCTGCTCCTCGATGGCCTGCGCCAATCCTTCGATGACCTCGCCGACCCCACCCATCTGGGCTTCTCCTACACGCGGCGAATCGCTGACCTGCTCGGCGCGTTCCGCGCGCCCGGCGCCCCCGTCGACGCCCTGTGGATCGGTGGAGGCGGGTTCACCCTCCCGCGGTACGTGGCCGCGACCAGGCGAGGCTCGCGCAGTGTCGTCCTCGAGCTCGATCCCAACGTTGTCAGGGTCGCGCGTCAGCGCCTGGGTCTGCAGACGAGCCCGCGCCTGCGCGTGCGCGTTGGTGACGCGCGGGTCCTCCTCCCCCAGGAGCCCACGCGCGCCTACGACGTCGTGGTAGGAGATGCCTACAGCGGGCGCGCAGTGCCCTGGCATTTGACCACGCGCCAGTTCCTTCTGGACATCAGTCGTCGGCTGCGGCCCAACGGGGTCTACGTCATGAACTGCATCGACGCGGGCCCGCTGCGCTTCGTGCGCGCCGAGGCGGCCACGCTTCGCAGCGTCTTTTCCCACGTCGCCGTGGAGGCACGCGTCGGCGCGCGCGCGGCGGCCGTGGGTGAGAACTTCGTGTTCTTTGCCTCCAACCGCCCGCTGCCCCAGGAGGCCCTCGTGGCGGCGGCCCGACGGCGACGGGACGGAGAATCGGTCTACGGAGACGCAGAAGTTGCGGTCTTCGCTGGGCAGTCCGGTGTGCTGCGCGACGACTTTGCCCCCGTGGATCAGCTCGTCACTCAATCGACCGGCGTGACCTGACCGATTGGCCGCCGTCCTGCCTCCTCGCCGGGGACGTTTGTAGACGACGTGGCAGTACACCGGCGCGCGCTGCTCTTTTCACCACAGGTGCATACCGTCACCGCTGGCAGAGTTGCGTCTCGGTGACCGAAACTTTTGGGTCACAGTCACCGCAACAGCGCTTGTCCTACAGCGTTCATGTTGACACACATCTGTTCACCGTCACGGAGGTAGGTCCATGCGTCCCACCAGGGTGGTCTCGACCACGGCACTCGCGCTCTCGCTGGCCGCACTGGCGCCCGCTGGCGCCTCAGCCGCGGCGCACAGCACCGCGCGCAGTCGCTGTCACATCAACATTCACGTAGCACCTCACCTGATCACCGCAGGGGATCCAGTTGTGATCTTCGGACGCCTGGCCTGCCCCCGCCGCACCGGGCAGACGATCAGGTTGTTTCACCACGTGCGCGGCCGTCCGGGTGTGCAACCCGTTGGTGTTACACACACCGACGCGCGCGGCTTCTATGAGTTCAGTAGGGCTGACGGAAAGGTGGAGTCCAACCGCTATTGGTTCGTCCGCTCGCGTGGAGCCCGCAGCGGGAGGGCGTACATCAGGGTTGCCGCCCAGGTCACCCTCAGCGGGCCGGCCGAGGGGACCCAACTGCTCACCGGGCCAAGCAACGCGGTGACCTTCACGGGAACCGTCAGGCCCGCCGACGTCGGCGCGCGGGTCATCCTGCAGCGACAGAATGCAGCCACGGGAACCGACGACTGGCGGCGCATCGACGTGGGGCGGGTGACCACTGGAGGACGCTTCTCCATCAGGCACGTTCGTGGCGCCCGGCGACGCCAGCATCCGGGTCCTCGTACGCAGTCGGGGACGCAACATCCCAAGCCCGTCCAACCTGCTCGAGTACGAGATCTCCCAGGCGCAGAACCCGGCGCTGACCATCGTGTCATCGCAGGATCCGATCTCCTTCGGGCAATCGCTGACGATCTCCGGGACCCTGGCCCAGGCGCCCCTCCAGCCGGTGACGCTGCTGGCTCGTACCGCGACCCAGCCGGCCTTCGCCGTCGTCGCCCTGGCCACCACCGGCCCGCAGGGCACCTATTCATTCCCCGCCCAGGCGCCGGCGAACAACACGCAGTACGTCGTGCGCAGCGCCATGCGTTCCTCAGCCGTGCTGTTCGAGGGAGTGCATGACCTGCTGACCGCGCAGACCTCCAGCACCTCGGTGCAGGCCGGTCAGGCCGTGACGTTCTCGGGCACCGTGGCTCCCGACCACACCGGGCACATGATCTACCTCGAGCGCCGTAACGCGGACTCGGGCGACTATCACGTCGTCCAGGTGGCATCGGTGGGCAGCGGGTCGCGCTACTCGATCACCCATCACATCTATGACCCCGGCAAGGGCGTGTTCCGGGTGTTCATTCCGGGTGGACCGGAGAACGAGGGTGCGGCAAGCCAGCCGTTCACCATCCAGGTGAGCCGCAACCGGCCCGACGCGCTGAGCCCGGAGGCTTCGGGCAACAGCTCGCAGCCGGCCGCCGGTCAGCAGTAGCCGAAGTCCGCAGGTGCGGTAGTGCGGTGGCCGTCCTTCGGGGCGGCCACCGGCGCGCTCCGCCCCCTAGATGGTTGATTCCAAATTGCTGCGGCGGGTGGGGTTGCGGCGAGGGGACATAAGAAGGGCGCCGAAGGAAGGCGTTGCAATCGCAACGTCGACCACGGAGGTGGCCTCGTGCTC
>JAABUQ010005956.1_pt1 | contig 18922 bp, 19 predicted proteins | sample 5560001 | NCBI WGS metagenome assembly JAABUQ01 (sample SAMN10711888, study PRJNA513371) | rock metagenome | isolation source: Antarctica rocks | place: Antarctica: Victoria Land, Finger Mt nord | collected 2015-12-18
AAGGACGCCGGACCAGGCCTACTTCGACAGGCTGCCGCAGACCGCGGTGGCCTGAACTCGGCAAAGCTCCACTCACGAACGCGCGGGCCGCTGTTCAGACAACCAGAGCCACCTCAGTCTGCCTCACCCGGGCGGAAACCGTATCGGGCATATAGCCCCTGTGCATCTGCGGTCGTCAGCGTCCAGTTCTGGACGGTCGCGAGTTCGGGACGTGCGAGGATGGTTTCTACCAAAGCCTTCCCGAGGCCAAGCCCGCGAGCAACTGGCAGGATATACACGTCCGCGAGGTGGGCACGAAAGGTGTAGTCGGTGAGCAGCCGCCCGAAACCAACCTGTGCGCCGTCCGTGGCATAGATGCCAAAGCACAGGCAGTTGGCCCAACTGCGCTCTGTCAGCACGCGCGGCCGGCCAAACGCCCAATACTCGCCGGCCAGCGAGGCATGGACGAGGGCCATGTTCAGGCGCGCGTAATCGTCGCTGATCACGTACCCATTTGGCAGGCTGACTACGTGAGGCACTTACAAGTCAGTTCCCAAATTCCTGAAAAATGTCGGCTCCAGCGTAAGCCGCATTCCGCGCGGCAGCCAAGCGCAGAAGCGCCGCCATTCATCCCGCGTCGGACAGTTCCAGTTCAGCCATGACCTCGGCCAGTCGTCCGGGATCGGAGCAGGCCAGCAGCGCGCCGTGGAAGCCGTCCTGCCCCCCGGTCAGCAGCAGGGTCCGCGGCACGCGACCCTCCGGCGCGTCCCCCGAGCCGATCTCGGCCACGTCGGGCCGCTGGCGGAGGGCGTCGAGGGTGGGAGCCAGATCGGCCGCCGTGCCGAACAGGAGGCGGTGGGCCGGCCACTCGGCGCCGTCGTGGCGCTGCCCGTCCGCCGCGGGAAGCGACAAGGCCGTCAGTTCCTCCCGGCTGGTCAGGTCGTGGAACAGCGCCAGCGCCGCCGCGCGTGCCGGGGCAGGTAGGGCAAGGCTGTCGGCGGAGGCCTCGATCTCGACGGGGGACGCGGCGGACAGGATGGGCATGGCTTGTTCTCCGAAGTGTCGCGGTCTTAGCGGGCGGCGGCGAGAACGGTTCCGGGCGGTTGTGGTGCGATGCTGGCCCGCAAGCAAACGGCGGTGGCCGCCTTTCCATCTCCGGCCTCCATGCCTACATTTCCGGCGCACACGTTGCCCGCCGGGCTTTTCGGGGAGAACGGTCATGCCAGACCATGGAACCGCAGGAATGCGGCGTCGGCACATGCTGCAACAAGTAGGCTTGACCCTGGCCGGCGCGTCGGCGGCGTCGGGCGCCAGCGTCGCGGCAGAGGCGCCGCCCTGGATGACGGAGCAAGGCGCGGCGGCGGACGACACGCCTTACGGCAGCCCGTCGCCGTTCGAGCGCGCGGTGGTGCGCCGCGTGCGGGACCGGTCGCCCTTCATGACCACCGCCTCCGCGCACGCGCCGCTGCAGGACCTGCATGGCATCATCACGCCGAACGGCCTGCACCACGTCCGCAACCACGCCGGCACGCCGACGATTGATCCCGGGCGCCACAGGCTGCTGGTGCACGGCCTGGTGGAGCGCCCGCTCAGCTTCGGCATGGACGACCTGGCCCGCTTCCCGTCCGTGTCCCGGCTGCACTTCCTGGAATGCTCGGGCAACACCCCGCTCTACAAGACTGAGAAGGTCGACGCGCGCTGGACCGTGCAGGACACCCACGGGCAGGTGAGCTGCGCGGAGTGGACGGGCGTACGGCTCGCGGACGTGCTGGCCGAAGCCGGAGTGAAGCCCGGCGTCGCGTGGGTGCTGGCGGAAGGAGCGGACGCCGCGGCGATGACCCGCTCGGTGCCGATCGAGAAGGCATGGGACGACGCCATCCTGGCCTATGCGCAGAACGGGGAGCATCTGCGCCCGGAGAACGGCTACCCGCTGCGCCTGATCCTGCCGGGCTATGAGGGCAACATGAACGTCAAGTGGCTGCGCCGCTTGAAGCTTGGCGATCAACCATTTCAGACGCGCGAGGAAACGTCGAAGTACACCGATTTGCTCCCCGACGGGACCGCCAAGCAGTTCAACTTCGTCATGGAGGTGAAATCCGTCATCACCCGGCCCTCGCCGGGACGCGGCCCGGGGCAGCCGGGCTTTTGCGAAGTCACCGGCCTGGCCTGGTCCGGCCACGGCCGCATCGCGCGGGTTGAGGTTTCGACGGACGAGGGCGCCACCTGGCAGGACGCGGCGCTGCAGGAGTCGGTATTGCCAAAGTGCCTGACCCGGTTCCGCCTGCCCTGGACCTGGGACGGCGGCCCGGCCGCGTTGCAAAGCCGAGCGACCGACGAAACCGGCGCCGTCCAGCCCACGCGCGCCAGCCTGCTGGCGGAGCGCGGCCCGAATTTCATGTACCACTACAATGCCATCAACACCTGGCGCATCGCGCCGGGCGGGGAGACGGCGCTTGCGGTGTAGCGCCGCGCTGGCCGCTTTCGTCGTCCTTGCGGGCGCCGCGGCGGCAGAGCCTCAGCACTTCGGCTTCGGTCGCCCGGCGACGCCGCAGGAGCTTGGCGCCGCGGACATCGACGTGCGCGCGGACGGCGCCGGGCTGCCGCCAGGCCAAGGCAGCGTGGAGCAAGGGGCGGCGCTGTTCGCCAGCGCCTGCGCGGCCTGCCATGGCGAGCGGGGGGAGAAGCCGGTCATCCCGGCACTGCGGCTAACGGGTGGGCGCGGCACGCTCGCGACCCCCGGCGCGGTGCAGACGGTCGGCAGCTATTGGCCCTATGCCACGACGCTGTTCGACTACATCCGGCGCGCGATGCCTTTCAACGCGCCGGAGTCGCTGACGCCGGACCAGGTTTACGCCGTGACTGCCTACCTTCTGCGGCTCAACGGCATCGTGCCCGACGGCACCGTGCTGGACGCCGGCACCCTGCCGCGCGTGCAGATGCCCAATCGAAACGGGTTTGTGGGCGTGTATGCTCCTCGCCATTAAAGCAGGCAGGATGGCCGGGGCGCTTGTTCCGTGGCCCGCCCTGCCCTACCTGAGACGGCATGAGCACTGAATCGACCACACCTCCCGAGGAGGACCCCGCGTTGCAGGATGACGCCCGGGCCCACGCCGCGCCACCCGACGCCGACTCGGCCGAGCCGCCGAGACATGAGGCCGAAATCGCCCGGCTGACGGCCGAGCGCGACGACATGCGCGACCGCTGGATACGCGCAGAGGCGGAGATGGCCAACGTACGCGCCCGCGCCAAGCGCGACGTGGACGACACGCGTCAGTACGCCGTGCAGAAATTCGCCGCCGACGTGGTGGAAGCGGCCGAAAACCTCCGCCGCGGCTTGTCGAACCTGCCGGCGCAGTCGGCGGAGGAGCCTGAGATCGTCACCAAGCTGCGCGACGGGTTCGAGGGGGTGGAGCGCAGCTTCGTCGGCCTCCTGGAGCGCAACGGCATCCAGCGCATCGACCCCACCGGCCAACCGTTCGACGCCAACCTGCACCAGGCGATGGCCGAGCAGCCCTCGGCGGAGCATCCCCCGGGCACGGTGATCCAGGCGTGGACCACGGGTTGGACGCTGAACGGGCGCCTGCTCCGCCCGGCGATGGTCGTGGTCGCCAAGGCCGCGCCCGCCGGGTCCGCCTCGGGCACCGAGGCCGCTTAGGCGGCACGATAGTTGTGCGGCGCCGGGCCTTGTCCGGCGGGGCTTCGCTGAATACATCCGCATCGTTACAACCGTAGGGTGGCGCCTGGTGCTTCGGGCCACGCGCCGTTGCTGAGAAAGGAATACGAATGAGTAAGGTCATCGGCATCGACCTCGGGACCACCAACTCCTGCGTCGCGATCATGGAAGGCAGCACGGGCGCGGACGTCCGAGTGATCGAGAACAGCGAGGGTGCCCGCACCACGCCGAGCATGGTCGCGTTCAGCGACAGCGGCGAGCGGCTGGTCGGTCAGAGCGCCAAGCGCCAGGCCGTCACCAACCCGACCAACACCCTGTATGCCGTGAAGCGCCTGATCGGCCGCCGGTTCGAGGACCCGTTGGTGGAGAAGGACAAGGGCATGGTCCCTTACGCCATCGTCCGCGGCGACAACGGCGACGCCTGGGTCGGGGCGCGCAGCGAGAAGTATTCGCCGAGCCAGGTCAGCGCTTTCGTGCTCGGCAAGATGAAGGAGACGGCCGAGTCCTATCTCGGCGAGAAGGTGACGCAGGCCGTCATCACCGTACCGGCCTACTTCAACGACGCGCAGCGCCAGGCGACCAAGGACGCCGGGCGCATCGCCGGGTTGGAAGTCCTGCGCATCATCAACGAGCCGACAGCGGCGGCGCTCGCCTACGGCATGGACAAGAAGCAGGGCGGCACCATCGCGGTGTATGACCTGGGCGGCGGCACGTTTGACGTGTCGGTGCTGGAGATCGGCGACGGCGTGTTCGAGGTGAAGTCCACCAACGGCGACACGTTCCTGGGCGGCGAGGACTTCGACAACCGGGTGATCGGCTACCTGGCAGACGAGTTCAAGCGCGAGCAGGGCATTGACCTGCGCAACGACAAGCTCGCCTTGCAGCGGCTGAAGGAAGCGGCGGAGAAGGCGAAGATCGAGCTGTCTTCTTCCAAGGAGACCGAGATCAACCTGCCGTTCATCACCGCCGACGCCAGCGGGCCGAAGCACCTGGTGATGAAGCTGTCGCGCGCCAAGCTGGAAAGCCTGGTCGATGACCTGATCGAGCGGACGTTGGCACCGTGCCGCGCCGCGTTGAAGGACGCGGGCGTGACCGCGGGCGAGATCCAGGAGGTCATCCTGGTCGGCGGCATGACACGCATGCCGAAGGTCATTGAAGTCGTTAAGCAGTTCTTTGGCCGCGAGCCGGCCCGCAACGTGAACCCGGACGAGGTCGTGGCCATCGGCGCCGCGGTGCAGGGCGCGGTGCTCAAAGGCGACGTAAAGGACGTGCTGTTGCTCGACGTGACGCCGCTATCGCTCGGCATCGAGACGCTGGGCGGCGTGTTCACCCGGCTGATCGACCGCAACACCACGATCCCGACCAAGAAGAGCCAGGTGTTCTCGACGGCCGACGACAACCAGGGTGCCGTGACCATCAAGTGCTACCAGGGCGAGCGGGAAATGGCGGCGGACAACAAGCTGCTGGGCCAGTTCGACCTGATGGGCATTCCGCCGGCTCCGCGCGGCGTGCCGCAGATCGAGGTGACGTTCGATATCGACGCCAACGGCATCGTCTCCGTCCAGGCGAAGGACAAGGCGACCGGCAAGGAGCAGCAGATCCGTATCCAGGCCAGCGGCGGCCTGTCCGACGCCGACATCCAGAAGATGGTCAAGGAAGCCGAGGCCAACGCCGACGCCGACAAGAAGCGGCGCGAGCAGGTCGAGGCGCGCAACCAGACCGAGGCCATGGTCCATCAGGTCGAGAAGACCTTGAAGGAGAATGGCGACAAGGTCCCGGCCGATGCCAAGTCCGAGGCGGAAGCGGCGATGGCCGCAGCTAGGACCGCGCTGGAAGGCGACGACGCGGAGGCGTTGAAGCAGGCGAATGACCGGCTGACGCAGGTCGCGATGAAGATGGGCGAGGCGATGTACAAGGCCCAGGCGGAGGCGGCCCCAGCCGACGCCGCGGGCGCCGCGGGTTCGGCGGCGCAGGGTGAGAAGGTCGTCGATGCCGAGTTCGAAGAAGTGGACGAGAAGAAAAAGGCCTCGTAGTCGCGTCGAGGCCAGGCTACCGGAAAAGGCGTCCGCGCTCGTTTGAGGCGGGCGCCTTTTCTATTACGGGCTGTGCCGGATCGGAAGGCCGGCGCAAGGACGGTGCGTAGAGGCCGCAAGCGCCGGCCCAGCGCCAAGGATGAGGGCTGAAGTGGCAGCGAAGCAGGATTACTACACGACACTCGGAGTGGGCCGGGAGGCCGGCGCGGAGGAAATGAAGAGGGCGTATCGCAAGCTCGCGATGCAGTACCATCCCGACCGCAACCCGAACGACAAGCAGGCCGAGGCCAAGTTCAAGGAGCTGAACGAGGCCTACGACGTGCTGAAGGACGACCAGAAGCGCGGCGCCTACGACCGGTTCGGCCATGCGGCCTTCGAGCAGGGCGGCGGCCCCGGCGCGGGCGGCTTCGGCGGTGGGTTCAACTTCCAGGACGCCGGCGGGCTGGGCGACATCTTCGACCAGATGTTCGGGGAGATGACCGGCCGTCGCGGCAACGCGCGTTCGCGCGCCGGCGCGGACCTGCGCGCCCAGGTGGAGATCGACTTGGCCGAGGCCTTCGCCGGCAACAAGACCCAGCTCCGCGTGCCTACCCGCGTGCAATGCGACCATTGCCGGGGCACCGGGTCGGAAAGCAAGGAGCGCCAGGCCGATACGTGCTCGACCTGCGGCGGCGCCGGCAAGGTGCGGGCGCAGCAGGGATTTTTCCTGATCGAGCGTACCTGCCCGACCTGCGGCGGCGCCGGCCGGGTGATCAAGAGTCCCTGCAAGGTGTGCGGCGGCGCCGGCACGGTGCAGCGGGAGCGCAGTCTGCAGGTGTCGATCCCAGCAGGCGTGGAAGATGGCACGCGCATCCGCTTGACCGGAGAAGGCGAGGCCGGCGCCAGCGGCGCGCAGCCGGGTGACCTGTATGTCCACGTCGCGATCCGGCCGCATGAGATCTTTCAGCGCGACGGCGCCAACATCTACTGCCGCGTTCCGCTGCCGATGGCGCAAGCGGCGCTGGGTGGCGACGTGGAGGTGCCGGCGATCGACGGCAGCCGGGCGAAGGTGAAGATTCCGCCGGGCACGCAGACCGGGGATCAGTTCCGGTTGCGCAGCAAGGGCTTCTCGGTGCTGCGCAGCGCGGCACGCGGCGACATGTATGTCCAGGTCGCGGTCGAAACCCCGCAGCACCTGACGAAGCGGCAGCGCGAGCTGCTGGAGGAGTTCGAGGCCGAGGCGAAGGAACACGCCAAGGGCAGCCCCGAAAGCGAGGGCTTCATGGCCAAGATCGCTAAGTTCTTCGAAGGGCGGGCGTGACCGCTCAGCGCCTGGCTGTTCAGATTGGCCGCCGGGTGGCGGGAGGCGGCGGCAAGTCTTCGTCCAGGATCGTGATATGGAGCGAGAACGAGACTTCGCCGTCCTCCTCGTCGCGGTGGAGGGTGCCAAGAAACTCCTTGTCGACCGTGACCTCGACCGAGGCGCCCTTCCGCTTCGGCACCTCGACATGGATGCGGTCGGACCCGAGCGTACGGCGGAGGTAGGTTTCAACCCGGGCGTAATCGGTCGGCTTCATGGGGCGCATCCTTGCAGGTCGTTCACCCGGGCTTAGCAGCCCGGCGACTCCAAAGGAACCGCCCCGGGCGGCACGGAGCGGCCGGCTAATGCGGTTGCGGACGCGGCACGCCGGGGAAGATCCCGTTCGGCAGCGGCGGGGTTTGGCCCGGCGGTGGAGGGGGCGGCTGACGTGCCGGCTCGGGGGGGCGGGGCCGCTCGACCCGATTACCTTCAAAGCGTCCGCGGTTGAATGCCCCCTGGTCGTCGCGGAACCGGCGTTCGCGCTCTCCACGCTCCTGGAAATCGCGGCGGAACTCACGCTCCCGAAAGCCCGGGTCCCGGTACTCGCGCCCGCGGCCATAGCCATAGCCGCCGTAGCCGCCGTAGCCGTAGCCGTAGCCGTAGCCGGGCGTCACCGGAACCGGGACCGGGTAGCCGTAGGGCGGCACATAGCCAGGGCCGGCATCTGGCGCGAGGTAACCCGGCTGGGCGTAGGCTGGCGGCACGTAGCCGGGCTGGACGTAGCCAGGCTGGGTGTATCCGTCATAGGCCGGCTGCACGCTGCCGTAGTAGTTGCCCGGGTCGGGCGCGCAAGCCGCTGTCGCCATGCAGGCTGCAAGCCCGATCCACCATCCCCATCGCATTGCCCGTTTCCCCCAGCCCACCGTGACATGTTCCACGGCATGAGCTTATCGTAGCGAAACGTGGCGGGACCACGGCGGTTTGAGGGAGGACAGAGGATGCCGGTCAGCGGCCAGGGACCCTATGACGACCAGAACATCTTTGCCCGCATCCTGCGCGACGAGATCCCGTCGCGCCGGGTGTACGAGGACGAATGGGCGGTGGCGTTCCATGACATCGCCCCGCTGGCGCCGGTGCACATCCTGGTCATCCCCCGCGGACCGTATGTCGCGCTGACCGACTTCGTGGCGACGGCTCCCGATGCGGAGATCGCCGGGTTCTTCCGCGCCGTGGGCCGCGTCGCGCAGCAGATGGGGCTGGAGCAGCCGGGCTACCGCGTCCTGTCCAACATGGGCGTGCATTCCGGGCAGGAAGTGCCGCACCTACACGTTCACTTGTTCGGCGGCGGCGCACTCGGCCCCATGCTGGCGAAGCCTTGACATACATCGCGGCCCGGCCGACCTTTGGCTGATCCGAGGGGAGCCCTGGTAAGGGGCTGAGAGTCCGCCGGCCCGTTCAGGGCGACGCGGAGACCCTATGCAACCTGATCCGGGTCATGCCGGCGTAGGGACGGGAACTGTCATGCCGCTCCCGGCCCGACCGCATGTCCTTTCTGGGAGGCGACCATGACCTATCAGCAAAAGCCAAGCGCCGTCACCACTGGGCCGATCACCGGCTCCCGCAAGGTGTATTCCAGCCCGGCAGACCGCCCGGACATCCTGGTGCCGTTCCGGGAGATCGTGCTGGACCCCTCCGCCAAGGAGGAGCCGATGCGGCTTTACGACTGCTCCGGTCCCTACACTGAAGGCAGCGCCAGCATCGACCTCGCGGCCGGCCTGCCGCCCATCCGCGCGCCCTGGCTCGCCAAGCGCGGCTTCGCGCCCGCCGCCGCCCGCGTGGTCAAGCCCGAGGACAACGGTTTCGTCCCCGTGGACCGCCTGGTGCCCGCCTGCCCGGCGCCGCAAACCCTGTTGGAAGGCCGCGACGGCCAGCCCGTCACCCAATACGAGTTCGCCCGGGCCGGCATCATCACAGAGGAAATGATCTACGTCGCCCACCGCGAGAACCTGGGCCGCGCGGCGGCGCACGCGGACGCCGATGCCCGCGTCGCTGACGGCGAAAGCTTCGGCGCGGAGCTCCCGGCCTTCGTGACGCCTGAGTTCGTCCGCAGCGAGATCGCCCGCGGCCGGGCCATCATCCCCGCCAACATCAACCACCCGGAGCTTGAGCCCGTCGTCATTGGCCGCAACTTCCTGGTCAAGATCAACGCTAACATCGGCAACTCCGCCGTGACCTCGGGCGCCGCGGAGGAGGTCGAGAAGCTGGTCTGGGCCATCCGCTGGGGCGGCGACACGGTGATGGACCTATCCACCGGACGCAACATCCACAACATCCGCGGCTGGATCCTGCGCAACTCGCCGGTCCCCATTGGCACGGTGCCGATCTACCAGGCGCTGGAGAAGGTAGGCGGCGACGCTGACAAGCTGGATTGGGAGGTGTTCCGCGACACCCTGATCGAGCAGGCCGAGCAGGGCGTGGACTACTTCACCATCCACGCCGGCGTCCGCCTGGCGCACGTGCCGCTCACGGCCAAGCGCACCACGGGCATTGTGTCCCGGGGCGGCAGCATCATGGCCCGCTGGTGCCTGGCGCACCATAAGGAGAGCTTCCTGTACGAGCGGTTCGACGAGATCTGCGACATCATGCGCAAGTACGACGTGAGCTTCTCGCTCGGCGACGGCCTCCGCCCCGGCTCCAACGCCGACGCCAACGACGCCGCGCAGTTTGCCGAGCTGGAAACGCTGGGCGAGCTGACCCAGGTGGCTTGGGCCAAAGGCTGCCAGGTGATGATCGAAGGCCCCGGCCACGTGCCGATGCACAAGATCAAGGTCAACATGGAAAAGCAGCTCCGTGAGTGCGGGGAAGCGCCGTTCTACACGCTGGGACCACTCACCACGGACATCGCGCCGGGCTACGACCACATCACCTCGGCGATTGGCGCGGCCATGATCGGCTGGTTCGGCACGGCGATGCTCTGCTACGTGACGCCCAAGGAGCATCTGGGCCTGCCCAACCGGGACGACGTAAAGACCGGCGTGATCACCTACCGCATCGCCGCCCACGCGGCGGACCTGGCGAAGGGCCACCCCTCGGCCAAGCTGCGCGACGACGCGATCAGCCGCGCCCGCTTCGATTTCCGTTGGGAGGACCAGTTCAACCTCGGCCTCGATCCCGACACCGCGCGGGCCTACCATGACGAGACCTTGCCGAAGGACGCGCATAAAGTCGCGCATTTCTGCTCGATGTGCGGGCCGAAGTTCTGCTCCATGAAGATCAGCCAGGACATCCGGGCGGACGCCGAGCGGCTGGCCGGCATGGAGGCCAAGAGCGCCGAATTCATGGAGGGTGGGGCCGCAATCTATGTGCCGGCGGCCGGGTAGGGCCGTCGCCGTCGGTTGCAGCGTGCCGGGTCCGATCCCACTTTCGAAAGCTTGATGGGATAGGACCCGAGCATGATTGATCCGCGGGACGCGCTGGATGCGGTCGGACAGTTGCCGGACGTGGAGATCGACCTCGGCGTTGCCGCGATTCAACTGGCCCGGATCGACGCGCCTGCGCTGGACTGGCAGGCCGCCGCGGGACATCTCAGTGAACTCGTGCGGGATGCGATCAGGCTGGCGGACGAACTGCCCAGCACGGATTTGGCAGCCCGCGCCGGCGTTCTGGCCCAGGTGATCACGGGACGCCATGGCTATGCCGGCGACACCGAAACCTATGACGACGCCGCCAACGCGAACCTTATTCAAGTGATCGAGCGCCGGCGCGGCTTGCCGGTCGCTTTGGGCATCCTGTGGCTGCATTGCGCCCGCGCGGTGGGTTGGGGTGCCCATGGGGTGGATTTTCCCGACCATTTCCTGCTCGCGTTGGAAGGCGACAACCCGACCCGGCGGGGCCGCACAGCCGAGCACCGGCAGATGATCGTGGACGTTTTCGCCGGAGGCGTGCCGTTGGCCGCTTCGGACATGCGCAACTTGCTGAAGCAGGTGGAAGGCCCGGGCGCTGAGTTGCGGCCCGGCGTGCTGCAGCCGATGTCGAGCCGCAGCGTCCTTCTTCGTTTGCAAAACAATATCAAAAGCCGGCGGCTGGCGAACGGCGACCTATCCGGTGCACTGTCCGCCATTCAAGACATGCTGCGCATCGCCCCGGATCGGTCCGTTCTTTGGCGGGAAGCCGCTTTGATCAATCAGCAGTTGGAGCACGTGGGCGCTGCGGTGCGTTGCTATGAGCGGTTCCTCGATTTGGTGCCGCAAGGGGACGCAGCTCTGCGTACCCGTGCGGCTATTGAGGAACTGCGCTCCCGGCTGAATTAGTCCTTTTTGGCTGGCTTGTTCTCTTCGACATACTCGGCAGGGGCGCCCGGCTTATGGCTCGCGTCCTTGCTGTGGCCACCCAGCCCGCGCGCCGCGTCGCTGCTGCCGGTCTTGGGGTTGGGGGCGCCGCCGGCGGTGCCGGTCACTTTTGGGTCCTGTGGCTCGCTCGTGATATCACCTCGGGTTGCCTGCTTGAGAACGCAGCGGCGCGCGGGCGGTTCGCCTCCTTCCGTCCCTCACGCGGCGGCACAGCCCCTGCCCTTCCATCTGCCTGACGCAAGCGCCACATCCCACCCATGAACCGTCGTACCTTGCTGCTCGTCCCGTTCCTGGCACCACTTCTTGTGTCAACTGCCCGAGCACAGGCACCCGCGGCTTTGACCTCCCAGGACCGTGCCGACATCGCCCGGGTCGAAACCTACCTAAACGGCATCCGCACGCTGCATGCCCGCTTCCGCCAGGTCGCGCCGAACGGCGGCATGAGCGGCGGACAAGTCTGGCTGGAACGGCCGGGCCGCATGCGGTTCGAGTACGATCCGCCCAGCCCGTTCTTGCTGGTCGGCGGGCACGGCCTGCTGGTGTTCCATGACAGCCGGCTGCAGCAGACCAGCAACATCCCTTTAAGCTCGACGCCGCTGGGCCTTTTGCTGCAGGACAACCTGCGGCTGTCCGGCGACATCACGGTGACCGGGCTGACCCGGGCGCCGGGCCAATTGCAGCTTCGGCTGTTGCGCACCAAGTCCCCGGCTGACGGCACGCTGACCTTGGTGTTTGCCGACGCGCCGCTCGCCCTTCGGCAATGGTCCGTGGTGGACGCCCAGCGGCAGGAAACCCGGATCACGCTCTACAACATCGAGTTGGGCGGGACCTTCAAACAGAGTCTTTTCGAGTTTATCGACCCCAGGTTCTTTCAAAACAACGGCGGTGGCGGCGGTGGTGGCTAGATTGGCCTTCATTTGGCCGGGCCGACGCGGCATGATCGCGCGATGAAGCCGCTGGTTGGGATTTCCTGCTGCACCAAGTCGTTCGGCCTATACGGTACGCCGAACCATGCGGCGTCCGACACCTATGTCCGTGCGGTCGATCAGGTCATGGGCGCCGTGTCGGTGCTGGTGCCCGCGAACGGCGACGCCGCCGACATCGACACGCTGCTCGCCCGGCTCGACGGCATCATCCTGACCGGCAGCCGGTCCAACGTGCACCCTGCGCTGTACGGCGGCCCGCCCCATGTGGAGGGCACGCCCGAGGACGCCAAGCGGGACGCCGTCACCATGCGCCTGATCCGCGCCGCCGTCGCGGCAGGGGTGCCGGTGCTGGCGATCTGCCGCGGCCTGCAGGAACTGAATGTCGCCCTGGGCGGCAGCCTGCACCAACGCTTGCAGGATTTGCCGGGCCGCCTCGATCATTCCACCCCGCTGCATCCGGACCCGCGGATACGCATCGGCAAGGCGCATAGCCTCGTGGTCGCCCCCGGCAGTTGGCTGCACCGGGTGGCGCAGGCCGAGCGCATCGCCGTGAACTCCCTGCACAACCAAGGCATCGACCGGCTCGCCCCTGGCCTGGTGGTCGAGGCGACGGCGCCGGACGGCACCGTCGAGGCGGTCCGCTTGCCGAACTCCCGGGCGCTGACGGTTGGGGTGCAATGGCACCCGGAGTACGATTTCACCAATGATGCCGTGTCGCGCGACATCTTCGCCGCGTTCGGCGCGGAGGTACGCGGCCGATTGGGCGACGCGCTGCTGGCGGCTGACTGACGCCTGCCCTAAGCGGCAAGCTCCGCGATTCGCCGCAGGTCCGCGACGAAGGCCGCATACTCCCGCGCCTTCGCCTCCTCGTCCGGCACGCGCAGCAAGTAGGACGGGTGCACCGTGATGAAGCCCGTGGTGTTGCCCCCGTTCCCGTCCGGCAGCGGCATCGGCTGTCCGCGCTCGCGCGTGATGGCGACGGCCCGGCCCAGAACCGCCCGCGCCGCCGTCGCCCCCATCATCACGGTCAGCGCCGGCTTGATGGTGGTCCGCTCCAGGTCGAGCCAGAAGCGGCAGGCGTTGATTTCGCTGATACCGGGCTTCTCGTGGATGCGTCGCTTGCCGCGCGGCACGAATTTGAAGTGCTTGACCGAGTTGGTAACATAGACCGTCTGCCGGTCCAGCCCGGCCTCCTGCATTGCGCGGTCCAGCAATTGCCCGGCCGGACCGACGAAGGGACGCCCGGCCAGATCCTCCTGATCGCCTGGCTGCTCGCCGATCATCATGACGCGGGCGTTGGGCGAGCCTTCGCCGAACACCACCTGCGTCGCCGGCTCCCACAGCGGGCAACGCCGGCAATCCGCGGCTTCCCGCGCGGCCTCATGCAGCGGGCTGCCGTGCTCCGCCGCGGGCGGCGGGACGATGCTGGGAAGATGGGGGCGGGATGGACGCGGGGCTGAGAACACGGGCTGCTCCACCATGCTGTCCACACGGCCGGACGCCGTGCGGATCATTTCGGGAATTGCGGCGGCTTCCGGGAGGTTCCGCCAATATTTCTGCGGCATCTCCGCCCGCATCGCGCCGATCTTGAGGCGGGCGGGATTGAAAATGCTGCTGTAGTACGCCCGCCAGTACGCTTCCAGCCGGTCGTCGTCCGGTACGTCGGACGGCGACGCGCCCACGTCGAACCGCAATGCTTGCCCGTCCCAGTGCGCGCTGCGGTAGGGCGTCAGGATGGACCAAGTCATCGTCGCGAAGCGCCGGGCGAAGAACGGAGCATTGGACTCGATGATATAGTGCTCCGGCTCGAACCAGCTCACGTAGCGGGCGCCCTCGGGTTCCGCGACCTCGCGGAACCGCACGAAGGCGCGCATCTTGTGGGTGTCCCGCCGCACCGCCTGGGTCAGGCGCTGCGCGCGCTGCACCTCGGGGTCGGTGGTCATCTCCAGGATATGCTTCTCGCCGCGATGGGCACGCCAGATCAGGCGGTAAAGCAGGGCGAACCGTTCGGGATCGCGCGCCTGGATCACCGTTTCCGCCAGCGTCACCAAGGCGCGCGGCACAGTGAAGCTGCCACCCGGCGTGGGCAGCACTTCCTCCTCAGGTTCGGCGAACAGGTCGGTGACGTTGCGCACGGACCAGACGACATCCTCTGGCGGAACCTCCGCCAACGCCAGCGCACGCGCCGCCGCACGCCACGCGCCCCAATCGACCTCGTGCGCCAAAACGACCGGCTTCACGCGAACAGATCCAACTGCGTCGCCTCAGGCACCAAACGCTGCGCCAGCCGCGCGCTATCCAGCAGGCCGCCGGGCTGGTAGTCCAGCGCGGTGACGAACGGCGCGACCTTGTCCATTGGCATACGGAGCCGGGCCAGGTCGTCCATGCGCAGCCGCCGGTGTCGCCGCGCCTGCAGCAGCTTGTCCACCGACTTCACCCCCATGCCCGGCACCCGCAGCAATTGCTCCCGCGTCGCCGTGTTCACGTCCATGGGAAACTGCTCCCGGTGTTCCAGCGCCCAGGCGAGCTTCGGGTCCATTGACAGGTCCATGTTCCCCGTCGCGTCCAGCGCCAGCTCGTCCGCCTTGAACTCGTAGAATCGCATCAGCCAGTCGGCCTGATACAGCCGGTGCTCCCGCAGCAGCGGGGCGCGCTTAGGCGGCAGGATCGAACTCGCGTCGGGAATGGGGCTGAACGCGGAGAAGTACACCCGGCGCAGCCCGTAATTGCTGCACAGGTTGGTGCTCAATGCCAGGATCTTGCGGTCCGAGCTGTCGTCGGCGCCGACGATCATCTGCGTGCTCTGCCCGGCCGGGGCGAACCGCGCCGCCCTCTTCTCAGCCTTCGCCTCGTCAATGCGCAGCCGCATGCGGCCCATGCTGCGGCGGATGCTCGGCATGTCCTTTTCGGGCGCCAGCCGCGCCAGCCCGTCCTCCGTCGGCATCTCGACGTTGATGCTGAGCCGGTCGGCATACCGCCCGGCCTCCAGCAACAGTTCCGGGGAGGCGTCGGGGATGGTCTTCAAATGGATGTAGCCGCGGAAGCCGTGCTCCTCCCGCAGCGTCTTTGCCACCCGCACCACCTGCTCCATCGTGTAATCGGGGCTGCGGATGATTCCGGAGCTGAGGAACAGACCCTCGATGCAGTTGCGGCGGTAGAAGCCGAGCGTCAGGGTCACGACCTCCTCGACGGTGAAGCGCGCCCGCTGCACATTGGAGGACCGCCGGTTGATGCAGTACAGGCAGTCATAGACGCAACTGTTGGTCAGCAGGATTTTCAGCAGCGAAATGCAGCGCCCGTCCGGCGCGTAGGCGTGGCAGATGCCCATGCCCTCGGTCGAGCCGATGCCCGTCTTCTCTCCCAAGGAGCTGCGGGTCACGGTACCGCTGGACGCGCAGGACGCATCGTACTTCGCCGCGTCGGCCAAAATCTTGAGCTTCGCCAGCAGGTCCATAGAACGTTTGTTCTCCATCAACCGAAACTAAGCCGCCACATCAGATGTTCAACCCGGTCGAGCCGTCCTAAGCTGCGGCATGACTGCTGATCCCCCCGCCTCCACGCCTTACGACTACACGGCCATCGGCGCCGCAAGTTCCCCGGTTTTCTCCTGCGACGGGCGCACCCTTTTCCACCTTCGCGGGGCCGGGCTGGCGCAGCTATGGGCGCTGCGGATCGAGGACTGCCGGTCCTGGCCGCTCACCGACCATGACGAGAAGGTGGCCCTGCTGCGCCGCGCGCCCGGCGATGACCGGCTGATCTACGGCATCGACGCCGGCGGCGACGAGCGCCAGCAGCTTTGGCTGCTTGAGGATGGGCAATCGCGCCCGCTCACCGATGCGCCTGGGGTGATCCACGGCTTCGGCGCATGGTCCCCGGACGGCAGCCGCATCAGCCTGACCGCCAACGACCGGGACGAGGCGCATTTTGACGTGCTCGTGATGGATCCGGCCACCGGGGAGCGCACGCGGCTGTTCCAGGGTACGCATGAGGCCGCCGCCGCGGCCTGGCACCCCGACGGCGACCGGCTGATTGCGATCCTGGACAAGAACAGCGGCGACCAGCGGCCGGTCATTCTTCATCTGGACGGCACCGTGCGGCCCGTGCCGCGGGCAGCACCCGCGCGCTACGCCAGCCTGCGTTGGACGGCGGACGGCGCGGCGCTGATGGGCCTGACCGACGCCGGGCGCGACGAAATGGCGCTGTGCCGCATCGACCCGGCCACCGGCGAGGCCACCCCGGTGTTTGCCCCGCCCGGCCGCGACGTGGAAGCCTGGACGCTTTCGCCCGGCAGCGCCTTGCTCGCCACAATCGAGAATGACCGCGGCTATGCCCTTCTGCGCGTGGGACCTCCAGACGGCGAGCGGCCCGTGGTCGCCGGCCTGCCGCGCGGTGTGGTGTCCGATCCCGCATGGTCGCCGGATGGGACCATCCTGGCCGTCGCCGCCGCGTCGCCCACCGAGCCGCCGGGCCTTTGGCTTTGGCAGGACGGCACCGTGCGCCCGCTGTGGCGCCCGGACTGCGCCCTGCCCGTGCAGGACTTCGGCCTGGTCGAGTGGAACGGTCTCGACGGCCGGCCGGTCCCCGGCTGGCTCGCGGTGCCGCTCGGCCCAGTTCCGCCCGGCGGCCACCCCACGGTCGTCTGGGTGCACGGTGGCCCGGCTTCCCAAGCCCACGCCACCTTCCGCCCCGACATGCAGGCCCTGTTGGCCCAGGGCTACGCCGTGCTGATACCCAACGTGCGGGGCAGCACCGGCTACGGCCGCGCCGCGATGGAAAGCGACGACCGGGAAAACCGCCTCATGTCCGTGCATGACCTCGCCGCGGGCGCGCGCTGGCTCGCCGCCCGTCCCGACATCGACCCGGCGCGCATCGCCGTCATGGGCCAATCCTACGGCGGCTACATGGTGCTCGCCGCCATCACCGAGCATCCGGAGCTTTGGCGCACCGCCATCGACTTCTACGGCATCGCCGACTTCGGGACGCTGCTGGCCAACACGGGACCTTGGCGCCGGGCGCATCGGGCGGACGAGTACGGCGACCCCGTCCGCCACCGCGCCCTGTTTGACCGCATCTCGCCGATCCGCCACGCAGACCGCATCGAGGCGCCGCTGCTGGTGCTGCATGGAAAACGCGACCCACGGGTGGCCTTCTCTGAAAGCGAGCAGGTCGTCGCGGCGCTGCTATCCCGCGGCAAGCCCGTGCAGTTCGAGGCGTTCAACTACGCCGGGCATGGCTTCGTGCGCCCGGACGACCGCCGCCGGGTCTATGCGGCGGTCGCGGCGCACCTAAGCAGGCATTCGTAGCTGGTGCCACGAATGCCTGCTTAGGTTTCCTTGAAGGACGCATCATTTTGCCTGCTCCGCGCGGACACGCTCCGCAGAACGATGCTTAGCCCGCACGATGCCAGTCAGCCGCCCATCGCCTGCCGCATGAACAGCCGCTTGAGCCGCGGCATCCGGTGCACCCCGGCGATGCCCACATCCCGGGCGGCGCGCAGCAGCGGGTTGTCGGTGCTGAACAGCCGGTCCAGCACGTCGGTTGCGGCCAGCATCAGCAGGTTGTCCGGGCGCCGCCGCCGCTGATACTGCGCGAGCAGCGCCACAGCGCCCGGGTCCGCCCCGGCCTGCACGGCCGCGATCACCAAATCCGACAGCGCGATCACGTCGCGGAACCCGAGGTTCAATCCCTGCCCCGCAATCGGGTGGATGCCGTGCGCCGCGTCTCCCACCAGCGCGAGCCGGGTGTCCACGTATCGCTGTGCATGCATGGCGGAGAGCGGGTAGATCCACCGCCGCCCGATAGGCCGCACCGCCCCCAGATGATTGCCCAGCCGCCGCGCCACCTCGCGCCCGAAGGCGGCGTCGTCCAGCGTGATCACCCGGTCCGCCGCCGCCGTCCGCTCGGTCCAGACCACGGCGGACACGTGCGGCGCACCTTCGGTCGGACCCATCGGCAGTTGCGCGAACGGGCCGCCGGGCAGGAAATGCTCCAGCGCCGTGTTGTGATGCGGGCGCTCATGCGCCACGGCCGAAACGATGCCGCGCTGCTTGTAGGGCACCCGCGTCACCGGAATGCCCGCCTGTTCGCGAAGCGGCGAGCCGCGGCCCTCGGCGGCGATGACCAGGCGGCACGCGATGGCGGGGCCGCCGGCAACCCGCACCACGGCGCCATCGGCGCGGCGCTCCGCCGTTGCCTCTGCCGGGGCGTGTACAATGAGGCCTGGGGTCCGGTGCATGTGGGCGTTCAGCGCGACGCGCAGGGCGCGCGCCTCCACCATCCAGCCGAACGGCTCGTTACCGACATCCTGATGGTCGAAATGCAGGAACAGGCTCGACGCCCGCTGCCCAACCCGGCCGTCGGACACCCGGATGTCGAGGATCGGCGACGGCGTCTGCGGCAGCGCGTCCCAGATGCCCGCCGCTTCCAGCAAGCGGCGCGACCCGGCCGCGACGGCATAGGCGCGCCCGTCGAAATCCGGGTGCTCCATCGGCGGCAATGCCGCGCGGTCGATCACGGCCACGCGCACCCCGCCCGCCGCCAACCGGCACGCCAGCGTGCCGCCCACCGGTCCGGCCCCGACCACGCAAACATCCACGGCCAGGTCCGCCATCGGCTTTCTCCTTGATTGCACAATAATTAAGCAGCATTCCGTTGCACTGAAGTTACAGCGCGGGGCAGCGATT